>Ga0257114_1000035_pt1 | contig 97621 bp, 83 predicted proteins | sample SI112_10mmetaG_FD_190149 | JGI IMG/M metagenome (GOLD analysis project Ga0257114, IMG submission 190149) | Marine microbial communities from Saanich Inlet, British Columbia, Canada - SI112_10m | ecosystem: Environmental > Aquatic > Marine > Inlet | place: Canada: British Columbia | collected...
CACTTCATAGATTAGAGGTGCTTTATTGTCACGCAATAAGAACGTGGTTTCAAAGACATTATCCCCTATGAAGCCACCCTCCGAATCTTTAAATTCCAATAGCGAGCGCTGATACTTTAGACTGGAAAAATTTAATATTTGTCGCTTAATATTATCTATTAATTTATCTTTATCGAGAATAATATCCATTGTAAATACTTATAAATAAGTTAGATTATAAACTATCTAGCTATTGATCTATAGAGCTAAGATTTACCTGAATGACCAAAGCCACCTTCACCTCTATCTGTCGTTTCAAAATCTTGCACCACATCAAACTCTACTCTTTCAATTGGAATAAAAACCATTTGAGCGATTCTTTCTCCAGGCTGAATTTGATACGAAGCTTTACCTCGATTCCAGCATGAAATATATATTTGACCTTGATAATCAGAATCAATCAATCCAGTCAGATTCCCTAAGACTAAGCCATGTTTATGCCCTAAGCCAGATCGCGGTAGCAAAACTGCAGCCAAGTTATTATCTGCTATATGTATAGCTAAGCCAGTAGGAATTAATTTTGTGTCACCAGGCTCCATTGATAATTCTTCATCAATACAAGCTCTCATATCTACACCGGCTGATCCTGAAGTAGCTAAGTGAGGTAAAGGGATATCACTTCCGACACGTGGATCTAAGATTTTCAATTGTATTGATTTCATTATTTAACCCTATTATCGAATAGAAGAAATATTAGTTATATTAGTATTTATTTTTTCAAGATTTAGCTTATATCTTTTGGCTATCAATGTTACTAATTCATATGCTAGTTCTATTTTAGGGGTTTTAGTAAATTTTACATTCTTAGATTTCCAAAAGACAGTCACGCTATTATCATCTTGATCAAACCCTTGGTTAGGACCAACTTGATTTGCGATGATCATGTTAAGAGATTTTTCTCTAAGTTTTTTTAGTGCGTTCTCTTCTAGATTTTGCGTTTCTGCAGCAAATCCAACAATAAATGGTGGTTTCTTCAGTTGACTAATCGATACCAAGATATCTTTTGATTTTATCAATTCTATTGAGAGATTATTATTTTCTTTTTTAATCTTATTAGCACTAAATTCTACTGGTCGATAATCTGAAACAGCAGCAGCACCTATAAAAATATCTACATTTTGAATATTTTCATGAACAAGATCATACATCTCATGCGCTGTCTCGACTGTTGAAAAGTTTACGTTCTTTGGTTTTGAGATCTTTGTTGGGCCGCTTACCAAATGAACTATTGCGCCGGCACGCATGAATGCATTAGCCAATGCATACCCCATTTTTCCTGAGCTTCTATTTGTTATGTAACGAACTGGATCAATTGGTTCACAAGTTGGACCAGCCGTGATTAGAACTCTTTTACCAAATAATGGCTGAGCTGTGTCTCTTATGTCTTTCTCTAAATCTTTTACTATTAATTCTGGTTCCAGCATTCTGCCAATACCAACTTCACCACAAGCCTGATCGCCAATTGATGGTTCAAATACATATAAACCTCTTTCTATAAGAATCTTTTTATTTTCTTGTACTGCTTCATTTTTCCACATCACGTGATTCATAGCGGGAGCAATATATTTTTTTGCATTTGACGCAAGACATATCGTTGCTAATAAATCATCAGCCGATCCATGTGAAAGTTTTGCCATAAAGTTGGCTGTTGCGGGCGCAATTAATATTTGATTTGCCCACCGTGCCAACTCAATATGACTCATAACTGCTTCAGCATCTTTGTCCCAAAGATTAGAGCGCACAGGATTTGCAGATACAGCTTGTAATGTTGTTTCTGTTACAAACTCTCTAGCACTCTCAGTTATTACAACCTTTACATTGAATCCACTAGCGCGCAATTGCCTCACTAACTCTGGAGTTTTGTAGGCAGCAATACTTCCAGTTATTCCTAATAAAATATTATTCATATCATAAATTTACTGTGATTTTGTACTAAAAAAACAAGCTTATACGCTGCCGCACCTATATTTCCAGTAAAATTAAACAAATAATTAATAATATAAACTTTGAATAGCTCAATAGTAGCTCTTTTATTATTTTTAAATTAGCCTAAAATAGCTTAATAATCTTGATTAGATAGCAATGTACTGGTATAAAGTTCCGCTGTTCACTTCATAAGTGACTATCTTTTAATAACAAAGCAAGAGATAAGGCATGTCAAAAATCTGTCAAGTAACCGGAAAACGACCAATGAGTGGAAATAATGTTTCACATGCTCATAATAAAACACGACGTCGCTTCTTACCTAACCTTCAAAACAAGAGATTCTGGCTCGAAAAAGAGAACAGATTCATTAGGTTAAGGGTATCGCAAAAAGGTCTACGAATAATAGATAAACATGGTCTTGAAAAAGTTCTTGAAGACATGCGCGCAGATGGTCAGCGCATTTAAATTCATCGGAAAGTAAAATGAGAGAAAAAATTAGATTAGTCTCAAGTGCCGGAACGGGGCACTTCTATACCACAGATAAGAATAAGCGCGTCCATCCAGAAAAGATGGAAACAATGAAATATGATCCAAAAATTCGCAAGCATGTTCTTTATAAAGAAGCGAAAATTAAATAATATAATCCGGTCTCCATGATTCTCATTTTTTAAATGCCTGAATTACCTGAAGTAGAGACAACCAAACGAGGCATTCAGCCCTGGATTCATCATAAAGAAATCATCGAAATCGTAGTTCGTGAAAAACGATTACGATGGCCTATTCCAGACGATATCAGAGAGAAACTTATAAACAGAGAAATTATCTCTGTTCAAAGGAGAGCTAAATATTTATTAATTGAAACAGATACTGGTTCAGCTATTATCCATTTGGGGATGTCGGGTAGCTTAAGAGTTATTAAGCACAACGAACCAGCAGGAAAACATGATCATTATGATCTTATTCTAAATAATGGCATGGCATTAAGATACAGAGATCCGAGGCGCTTTGGCTCATTATTATGGGCTAAAAATCCTCTCAATCATAAATTATTGAAACAATTAGGGCCTGAGCCGCTCGAAGAGAAATTTACTGGGTCCTATCTTCACTCCAAAGCAAAAAATCGTAAAATTACTATCAAGCAATTCATTATGAACGCTCATATTGTAGTTGGGGTTGGAAATATTTATGCCAGTGAGTCACTTTATTTAGCTGGAATTCATCCAAAAAGAATGGCGAGTAGAATCTCAAGGAAGCGGATGGACAGTTTAGTCAGCGCGATTAAGATAATTCTCCAAAAGGCAATTGATGCTGGTGGGACAACTTTGCGTGACTTTCAAAATAGCGATGGAAGTGAAGGATATTTTAAAATCGAACTCAATGTTTATGACAAAAGAAACATGCCCTGTCCTAATTGTAACTCTGCAATAAGATTAGTTACCATAGGGCAAAGATCAACTTACTATTGCAAATACTGCCAAACCTAAATCTTCGACCTTTCAAAACGCTCTGTTAATAATTTTTCAACAGCAGGGGATACAAAGCTGCTTACATTTCCACCCATAATGGCCACTTCTCTGACTAAACTAGAGGTAATAAATGCATACTCAGTGGGCGTCAGAAAAGCAGTTTCAATTTCCTTAGCAAGATAACGATTCATATTTGCTAATTGTAGTTCATATTCAAAGTCAGATACTGCACGAAGCCCCCTAACTATCACTCTAATGTTGTTCTTTACCGCAAAATCCACGGTCAGTCCTGAATAATCACAAATTTCGACATTCTTTAAATCTTTTAAAACAGTTTTAGCCATATTTACTCTTTCCTCGAGGGTAAACATTGGATTCTTTTCTGGGTTCGCAGCAACTGCAACTATAACTCTATCGAATATTTTTGATGCACGAATCGCTAGCTCTCTATGACCGAGAGTCATTGGATCAAAAGTTCCAGGGTACATTGCTTTAACTGTCATATAATATTCCTCTTAATTATTATGATAACTAATTAACTTTAATTAATGCAAAACAAACCTTACTAAAAATTTTTTTATGACTCACATACCAACCACTAGGAAGCTCAGGAAACTTCTGATCTATATCAAGCTCGATATATACCATGGCGTCTTTTGATAACCAATTACCACGGTAAAGTAACCCAATTACCTCACTTAAAATATTATCAGAAAATGGAGGATCTAAAAATACTATGTCATATAGTTGATCGTTTTCACCTCCCAAGAAGCTTAGTGCATCTTGATTATTGACAACTTGATCTTTTAACCCAAAGAGCTTTGCTGTTTCTGTTATTAAATGCGCTGCTTGTTTAATTTTTTCTATAAATGTGACTGAATATGCCCCTCTTGATAAGGCTTCAAACCCCAAACTTCCTGTTCCAGCAAAAAGGTCCAGGCATCGCGCGTTGGGTATGTCGTGAATAAGCCAATTAAATAGTGTCTCCCTGGCACGTTCAGAAGTAGGTCGTAAATTTTCTATATTTGGAACTTTCAAGAAGCGATTACGCCAAATTCCAGATACAATTCGTATACGACCGGGATAACTTTTTTTAGACAAAGAAATTTTTTTTCTGGGCATAATTAATTTATCTTACAGTTAGTAACTCAATATTCGGAAGTATAATTGTGAATAATGAACATGATGACATAGAAAAGAAGCCAGAGAGTTTTTTTTCACGCCTAAAAAGCACCTTAAGAGGAAAAAAGGACTCCCTAAAAACTAATTTAGCTAATATTATCAAAACAAAAAAAATTGATGACGATATCTTAGAAGAAATCGAAACCGAACTCATTATGGCTGATATAGGTGTCCCTACAACCGAAAAAATAATAACTCAATTAAAAAATAAGGTTAAAAAGAATGTTGAGTTAAAAGAAGATCTAAAATACATCATCAGAGACATCATAATATCTATTCTGGAACCAGTTAATATACCAATCAAAATATCAAATCATGATAATCCCTTCGTAATCCTCATGATTGGAGTAAATGGTGCTGGTAAAACTACCTCCATAGGAAAACTATCACGCTTTTTTTTAAATCAAAATTATTCGGTTATGCTGGCTGCTGGAGATACGTTCAGAGCAGCTGCAATAGAGCAACTTGAAGTTTGGGGGAAAAGAAATGAAGTAGATGTAATTTCTCAAGAAACTGGGGCTGATCCAGCAGCAGTATTATTTGATGCTTATGCTTCTGCAAAAGCAAAAAAAATTAATATTTTGCTAGCTGATACTGCTGGAAGATTACATACCCAAGCCGGACTAATGGATGAATTAAAAAAAATAAAAAAAATACTACAAAAACAATCAATAAATGCACCTCATGAAATTATGTTAGTACTTGATGCAAGTTTAGGTCAAAACGCATTAATACAAGCAGAGAAATTTAATGAGGTAATGGGATTAACTGGACTAATAATCACCAAACTAGATGGAAGTGCTAAAGGTGGCATAGTACTTAGTATCGCTGATAGACTTAAAATACCAATTCGTTTTATAGGAATTGGGGAGCAATTAGAAGATATGCAAATCTTTGATCACAAAGAATATGCTGATGCACTATTGGATTTACCCGGAAATTAAAGAATATAATAAATAAGTCTTTTTTACGCAATTTTTAGCTAAAAATTTTGGTATTTTAATACTTTATTAAACACACTATAAATTTATAAGTATATGATTTTATTGATTTTTATAATTAATTAATGTAACTAAATGTAAAAATATAAGCTCTCTTATTAGCACTCCATTGGTCTGACTGCTAAAATTATGTTTATGGACATAAGTTTACCAAAAGTTAATTACGATTTAATACAGGCTGGCCCAGTAGGTAGTCTCGACGCCTATATTCAGGGCGTAGGAATAATTCCTGTCTTAAGCAAAGAAGCTGAACAGACCCTAGCGCATAAATATAATAATGAAGAAGATCTTCAGGCAGCACGTGAGCTAGTAATGGCACACCTTCGTTTTGTTATACATATTGCCAAAGGATATACTGGATATGGCCTACCTTTAGAAGACTTAATTCAAGAGGGTAATGTTGGGCTTATGAAAGCTGTTAAGCGCTTTGATCCAGATTTTGGTGTCCGTCTTGTCTCCTTTGCGGTCCATTGGATAAGAGCAGAAATTCATGAGTATGTTTTACGCAATTGGCGTATTGTCAAAGTCGCAACAACAAAAGCGCAGCGTAAGTTATTTTTCAACCTGCGTAAGCAAAAAAAGAGCTTAAGTTGGTTATCGTTCGAAGAAACTGAAGCCGTAGCAAAAGATCTTGGTGTATCTACCACTGAAGTAACTGAGATGGAAAGACGTTTAAGTTCACATGATATGACATTCGATCCGACACCCAGTGATAATGATGACAAGCAACATTATAATCCAGCTGCCTACTTACCCAATCCTGATAGTGACCCAGCTACCGAAGTAGAAAATGCTCAATGGCATGCAGATGCTGTTGACAAAATGCAAGCATCTCTAAAATTACTAGACTCAAGAAGTCAGGATATTTTAAGTAGTCGTTGGCTGGCAGAGAAAAAAGAGACGCTGCATGATCTAGCAGAAAAGTATGGTGTATCTGCCGAAAGAATAAGGCAAATTGAAGCCAATGCAATAAAAAAGCTTCGTCTATCCATGCAGTAAAAAATATTACTTTATGAAATAAATCTCTAAACCATATATCGCTCGAAAATTTATTAGTCTAAATCATCTAGTATGGATAAGTGGTTATACAAATACGGTCATAGTCATCAGAATATTAAATTTCCATTAATTTTCTGGCCTGCCGTAATTCTATTTGCCATTAGTACAATAGGACTGTTATGGAGCATCAAATTAGTCGATATTTTTCAGGCCCCATCATCATCTATACTTAATCTAGGGTTAATCTTTATTTCAGCAACAATTATTTACTATTTTGTTATTTCTAAAATGCTCGCAGTTGGTATGATACCTTTCATCATAGGGATAATTGTTATTTTTCTTTGGCTAGAAAACACGGATTATCCTATAATATCAATACTAATAGGTCTAAATATGACTAGCCTATATGGTCTTTTCAGGGGGCGTAAGCAAGATAATAACTTTGCTTCTCTAATGAATGACGTACAGATGATAATAATTGGTCCACTATGGATGCTCTCAAAGCTCTATAAAAAAATAGGTATACCTAAATAATAGAAAACTCTGGAGAAACAATGTCTACGCAAAAAGAACATAATAAAAAGCAATACAAGTTAGATCCTCTAGATTTGCTTGATATTAAAAGTGATTTAACCGAAGAAGAAAATATGGTTAAAGACACGGTAGCTAGATTTGTCGATGATAGGATTCTTCCAACTATTCAAGCTGCATTTGAGGATCACTCTTTCACTAAAGAGCTAATACCGGAAATTGCAGAATTAGGTCTTCTTGGGAGCTCTATACAAGGTTATGACTGTGCGGGCTTAAATAGTATTTGTTATGGATTAATTTGCCAGGAACTCGAAAGAGGTGATAGTGGTTTTAGAAGCTTTGTTTCTGTACAGAGTAGTCTTGTGATGTACCCGATTTATACTTACGGATCTGAAGATCAAAAAACAAAATGGTTACCATCACTAGCCAAAGGAGAATCGATTGGTTGTTTTGGTTTAACTGAACCACATGGTGGATCTGATCCAACAAACATGAAAACACATGCTAAAAAGGATGGTAATGACTGGATTTTAAATGGGGCAAAAATGTGGATTACTAATGGCTCAATCGCAGACATTTGTGTTGCTTGGGCCATGACAGATGAAGGTGTTAGAGGATTCATTGTTGAAAAGGATATGCCTGGCTTTGAAACTCAAGAAATTCATAATAAATTTTCACTGCGTGCTTCGGTAACCGCTAGCTTATTTTTTGACAATGTCAGAATTCCTGAATCGAATGTATTGCCCAATATTGTTGGAATGAAAGGACCATTGAGCTGCCTCAGTCAAGCAAGATATGGTATATCATGGGGAGTAATAGGGGCTGCACAAGCTTGCCTAAATGAAGCACTAAATTATACAAATGAGCGTGTTTTATTTAATAGGCCTGTCTCTCATACTCAAACCATCCAAATAAGGCTTGCGGAAATGGCTCGAAGAATCACAACAGCTCAACTCCTATCTTTCAAACTTGGAAAGCTTAAAGATGCTGGAAAAATAACTCCCTCGCAAATATCTATAGCTAAATGGAATAATTGCCGAATGGCGCTAGATATAGCTCGTGATGCTAGAGATATACTTGGAGGCAGTGGGATAAGTGCAGAATATGTGCCAATTCGACATATGCTTAATCTGGAAAGTGTGATCACCTATGAAGGAACAGAAACAGTTCATCAACTAGTAGTAGGCAAAGAGCTAACTGGCGTCAATGCTTTCTAAGAAGTTAAATCAATACACTAAATCTAAATAAACAAATGTGGCGCATCGCAGCGCCCATGATTTTATCCAACATTTCCATACCACTCGTTGGAATAACAGATACTGTAATAACGGGACACTTAGAAAATCCCGAATATTTAGCCAGTATTGCTGTGGCAACGACAATTATCGGTTTCTTCGTAGCCAGCATGAATTTTTTAAGAATGGGTACCACAGGTATAACTGCTCAGTATTTTGGTGCTAGAGATTTTAATGGTTTCAGGGCTATATTGGGTCAGACGCTACTTGTCGCAATTCTAATCTCCTTTATTATCCTTTTATTGCAAACTCAAATTAATCGACTTGGTCTCCTGTTAATTGATTCAAATGAAAGCGTTGCCTATTATGCTAGCCAGTATTTTTATATTCGTATTTGGGGTATACCCGCTACACTCATTAACTTCTCACTGATTGGTTGGTTTATTGGCCTACAAAACGCATCAGCACCATTGAAGATGGTAATCGTCACAAACATCACCAATATCATTTTAAGCCTAGCATTTGTTTTGGTTTTTCAAATGCAAATTAAAGGAATCGCTCTAGCTTCTGTAATTGCAGAAATACTCGGCATGCTCATAGGTTTTATATATGTCCTTGAGGAGCTAAAAATATATAAAGGTCAATGGATCTCCAACAAGATTCTAAAATTAAAAGAATATAAAAGATTCATGCAAATCAATATCAATTTATTCATTAGAACCCTGACATTAATATTTGCTTTTGCCTTTCTAACTGCTCAAGGAGCAAGATATGGTGGAATTATTTTAGGGGCAAATGCTTTACTTTTGAACTTTCAAAATCTCTTAGCTTATTTGCTAGATGGCTTCGCTCATGCAGCTGAAGCCCTAGTAGGTAAGGCGGTTGGAGAGAAGGATAATACTTTATTCAAATCTACTGTGAAAATTTGCTTAAAATGGTCTATATATATTGCACTATTTTTTACATTTTTCTATGCACTACTGGGAGAGCAATTAATTTATCTAATGACACATCATCAAAATATTCGCGATATGGCAATTGAATATCTACCTTGGATGATAGTTTCGCCTATAGTCTCAGTTTGGTCTTTTCTATACGATGGGGTCTTTATTGGCGCTACTCGTTCCAGAGATATGCGTAATGCCATGTTAGTCTCATTATTAGTGATTTTCATGCCAAGTTGGTATCTTCTCCAACCTCTTGGCAATCATGGTTTATGGCTGGCTTTCACATTATTCATGCTCAGCAGGGGCATCACTATGCATGTACTTTATAGAAGGATTAATCTTTCATTAGATTAATAAATATCAGGATGTTTGTTCTTCCACGGCACGCCATGCAGAATCAATTGCTGCATTGACATATGCATATGCTTCTGAGTCTGAATTTGCGATAGAGATATTTCCAAATTGTGCACGCCCTATTTCATGCGGTGCTTTCCCTTCTTCCCATTCCGGGTCATATAAAGATGAATACTCATAAGCATAGCCATGTGGCCAGCGGTTGACCGTAATTGCTTTGATATCGATCTCATGATTGAAGCCGTGAGGCCCTAATAATGCTTGAAGCTGATCGCGTATTTGCTGCTCATAAGTAGCAAATGAGGTTGAGTACACAACATGGCGACCTGCTTTATATAATTCTCTTAGAGTTTCTTTGCCAGTTGCTTTTACCTCAGGAACGCTCATCATAAATATTACCATTGGATCACTGGATTTTTTAGGTGGCTGATATCCACCTGTTGAAGTATAGGGAGGGGTAGTAACTACAACAAAAGGATCTTTTGGACAGTCAACTCTATTAACACCGAGCTTAGAGAATGCAATGCCATCTTCTAAATGGATATTAGCCCAAACAAGTGGGCATTTTTCACCATAACGAAGACCGTCTTTTTGTGATTCAGGTAACTCTGGACATAAGTAAGGAATCATATTGTTGTAACAGGCCAAAACACTACTTTTGCCCATGACTCTATATGCCTTACCCTCCTTTACATAATCTATTTCCACCCGATCATCTTCTGTTTGTCGCACACCAACTACCGTGCTATTGAGTCTTAATCGAATTGAATGTTCAATTTTGTCGAGCATTTTATAATCAAAATGACTATTAGAAATATTTGTAAAGTCCGCATCATCTATTGTAACTGCTGGAATCAAATTCTTTACCAATAATCTTGGTACAGAAGCATTTCCATCTGGAAAATATAAGGATTCACCACCACTCATTGTTCGTAATAAAATCTTTTGCAAAAATTTCGCTAGTTTTCCCATTGATTGCATTCCAGGCGCACCGATTGAAAAAGCATCCATAACACTGATATTTTTTCCACCAACACCCCAGAGTAACTTCATCAATGCATAGAATATCGATGAAGTTTCATCATCTAAACCAACCCGATCTGATAAAAAATCTCCGTAACTTACAGATTGAACATATCGATATGATTCACGAAGAGAAAGATCATCTAAATAATTTCTTTCTCCGCTTAAAAATTCTATTAATTTATTTTGCTCAATGACTGGTATTGGCAATGCTTTAATAGCAATCTCAATATCACCTTCACCTTGGTTTAATAATATCCAATTAGCTTTAACAGTAACATGGCCATTAGAACCTGGCAGAGATAAAGCACTTTGTCCATCAATACTGGTTAGGGATTCATAACCATCACTTTCATTATCTTTCATAGCATCTAAATCAATACCTAAGTCCTGAAGCAACCTTTTTGCTTCCTTACTGTAATCTCTTGGATTTTCTAGATTGACAGATCCGCCAATACCCAATAATAATTTTCCATCATGTTCAAATTCATTACGTTTCGCGTGACCACCAAAATCATCATGATTATCCAATAGTAAAATGCGTGCATCTTGACCCATTTTTTGTTGATAAAACCACGCTGTCGCAAGACCACTTATTCCTGCACCCACTATCACTAAATCATATTTTTCATTGAGTTCTTTGTAGGATGACGGTTTTTGACCTGTCCATGCTAGTGCATGTGCTACCTCAAAAGAACCTTGATGACTGCCACGCATTCCGTTAAGCATAGGCGGATAATTAGAGATGGATGCACCTAATTCATGAGTCAATAAATCACTCTGTCCAAATAAATTAAGAGGACTGAGAATATTAACTCCTGTACCAATGATCACTCCATTGCAGAAATCTCGCCGTGTTACATTTTTTTTCATTAACAAATCCAATGATTTACTTTATTAAATTTATAATCTAACATGTCAATTGACATGTCAAATAATAATCAATTAAATACTGAACGAAAAATTCAAATAGTCCAAAATGCTATAGATATTATTGCTCATCAGGGTTATTCGCAATTAAGTATGCGCGCAGTGGCGCGAAAGAGTGAATTAAAGTTAGGCGCCTTACAGTATCATTATCCAAAATGGGAAAACCTACTTAAAGCTATAGCTGACTATATAATTCAGGTTTATTATTTAGATACGAAGCAAGAATATAAAGGCTCAATGGATCTTGAAGAAATACTCATATTCATTTTAGATGATCCAATAAAACACACAATACCAACAGATAAACTATTTCCACAACTATGGGCAATGACTCAAGTTGAGCCAATCATGAAAAATCTCATGAATGAAATTTATGAGATGTACTTTAATAATTTAAAGAAGCTATTAGAAGAAGGTGGTGCTCTTCAACCACGAATCCAAGCACTAGTTCTTATGTCCTTCTTAGAAGGAACAACCTTATTTATTAGTAAAGACTCTAAATGGGAAAATGATGCTCAAAACGTAAAAGAATTCGCTCTTGATTACATAAAAAATATGAATAACTTTAATAATAATAAAAAGGAAATATTATGAGTACGAAATTCACACTAGATTATCAAATCAACCGGTTGGGCTTGTGGTCTGCCATCCTGCTGATCGTCTCGGGGGTGGTCTCCATGTTTTTGCCATTGGATATCCCCGCAGGTACTGCTGCGGAACACGCAGACCGTGTAGCCTGGCTAAGTAACAACCGAGGTGCTTTTATCGCCGGTTGGGCAAACCAGATTGTCGCTATGCTCTGTGCATCTGGCGTTTTATTTGGGGTTACCTGGCAGATTAGCGGGAAAAATCCGCTGTGCGCAATACTCGCGGCGATGGTAGTTCTGCTGTCAGTTGTTGCTTATATTATCCCAAAGTTTATGGCGGTGTGGACGATACCTCAGTTAGCAGAGGTCCTTTCAAGCGGTGTGATAGGTGTTGGTGCTGAGTTGGCTGATCCCCTTCTCCGCATACTGAATGTGAGCGCACACTTTTCGCTATATGCGGCTCTCGAGGAACTTGGTTTCTGGATGTGGGCGGTTTTTGGTCTGCTAGTGGCGGCCCCTCTATATGGCGATTCAGTGGCTTCAAAAATTGCGGCAGTTACTCTGGGATATATTGGTATCTCCTATCACTTTCTGGTGGCTGCGTTGCTGGTCGGTATTGCGGATCTGTCCACAATCTACAGCTACCTCGAATTCTCGTTCAATATGATAGTAATCGTGATAATCGCAATGGGCTTTCAATTCAAGGCTGCGCTGGCTGCTGCTCGATAGATGTCTGCAGCTACTCGATTTAATCAAAAAATAAAGGTTTAAAATGTTAGGATTAAATGAACAAGTTAAGTTAGAAATTGATAATGCTTTTGCGCGTCAACAGGGTTATGCCTTAAAGCTACGAAAATCAGATTATAAAAGAAGAATTACGGTACTTGATCGATTTGAACAAGTCTTTCGAGCCTCAGAAGAAAAAATATACAAGTCTGCCGCTGACGATTTTGGCAAGCCACAAGCTGAAACGGATATGGCAGAGATAATGCCAGTTCTGATGGAGCTTAAGCATGTACGTAAAAACCTGAAAAAATGGATGAAGCCGGTTTCAGTTAGGGCGACCATGATGCTATTTGGTACTTCATCGAAAATTGTCAAGGAGCCAAAGGGCGTAACCTTGATAGTATCACCTTGGAATTATCCCTTTTACCTGACTTTTGGCCCAATGATCTCTTCTATTGCGGCAGGTAATACAGTCATCATTAAGCCTTCGGAGATGACGCCTAACATGTCTGCTATTATCAGTGAGATTGTCGAAAAAGCATTCAGTCCAGAGGAGGTTTGTCTATTTCAAGGAGAAGCTGACGTGGCCAGTTATTTAACTAGCTTACCCTTTGATCATATCTTCTTCACGGGTAGTCCGGCGGTTGGGAAACACGTGATGGCGGCCGCGGCGAGAAACTTAACGTCGGTAACATTAGAATTGGGCGGTAAAAGTCCGGTAATCATTGACCAGACGGTAGAAATAAAAAAAGCCGTGAAGTCCATTGCCTGGGGTAAGTTTATCAATAATGGACAAACTTGTATCGCGCCAGATTATCTCTATGTTCATGAGTCAATTAAAGGTGAATTTGTTACAGAAATGGTGGCCTGTGTTGAAAAGCACTATGGCTTAGGTAATGTTGCCAAGGATAATGCTGATTATTGTCAGATCGTCAATGATAGTCACTACCAACGTATTAAAAGACTGTTGACCGATGCGCAGGCACAAGGTGGCAAGCTGATTACGGGAGGCCAAACTGATGATGTGGAACGATTTATAGCACCAACATTGATTGAAGGGATGTCGAAAAATGCTGCTATCATGTGTGAGGAGATATTTGGCCCTTTATTGCCGATAATTACTTTTACTGATCTTGATGAAGTGATCTCATATGTCAACAGTAAACCTAAACCCTTGGCCCTATATATTTTTAGCAAAAATAGTCGCAATATTGAAAAAATACTGACTGAAACCAGTGCAGGTGATTCTTGCATCAACCAAACGATGATGCATAATGCGCACCAGAACCTGCCGTTCGGCGGGGTTAACAATAGTGGCATTGGTAAGTCGGGTGGTTTATGGGGCTTTGACGCCTTCAGTCATGAACGAAGTGTATTAACTGATAAATTTAGCTCTGCATCAATGCTGTATCCACCTTACACGCCAAAGGTTAGGAAATTGATCAAAATGGCTATTAAGATGGTGTCATAATTAACTTTAAATACTGTTCAGTTTATTTAAGGTTACAATCAACTCATCTTGTCAATCTGACCTGAAACTGAGTCTACTGCCCATCGATACGCTAAAAAGGCTGATAATATATTAGCCAAGGCATAAGCTATAAAAATACCACTAATAGCAAAGAAATATTGAAGTATGTAGGCTAATGGCACATAGATAACAATCATTCTTGCCATACTTATAATAACAGCTGGCCCTGGTTTTCCCATTCCATTAAAAGCAGCGTTCATTGCCATTACTACACCATAAGCACCATAGCTAATAGGTGCTATGAGTAAAAATAATGCTGCAGTTTCAGTTATCATTATATTATCACTGAATAAGTTCGGTAATAGATCGCTCATGAATAATAAAAAGAGCGCAATAATTAAACCAGACGACATGCAAAATTTCAGGCACAAATATAAAGCTTTGTGTATTCGATCAGCTTTTCCTGCTGATAAATTTTGCCCAATAAATGGGCCAATTATTGCGGATAGCGCATAGAACATAACTAATACTAATGACTCAATTCTACTGGCCACTCCAAAACCTGCCACCGCTTCAGTCCCATATTGAGCTAACATTGCAGTTATTAATGCCATTGCAATAGGAATAATTGCATTGGTTCCTGCTGCAGGAATCCCAACGTGTAGTATATCTTTCCAGGATGCTTGTAATTCTCTCAATTTGGGCATCCTGAAGGTCAACATATGAATGCGTTCATGCATTAAATAAATTGTGCCAAAAAATATAGCTCCACGAGCTATTAATGCAGCCATTGCTGCACCCTTTAAGCCCATTGCAGGTATTGGACCAAAACCAAAAATCATCAATGGATCAAGCAATATGTTTGTTATTGAAGCCATAATCATTAATAAACTAGGTAGTCGGGTGTCACCAGTCGCTCTCATGCTACTCATTCCTACCATCCCAACCACAACAAAAGGAACACCGACATATAAAACCTCCATATATTCTCTAATCAATGGAATCATGTTGCTTGGGGCACCTAATGCAGTAAATAAAATCTCTATTGTTAATATCCCAATGAGACAGAATGCACCAGTAATAATAAATGAGAGTAAAAGACTGTCTGTAGCTAATCGAGCAGCGCGCTCAGGATTATTAGCTCCTATCGCTCTCGCCACAACAGATGAGGTGCCTGCACCCAATCCAATGGCGACACTAGTCACTATCATAAGTATAGGAAAAGCAAAACTTAGGGCAGCTAATTCACGATCACCGACCATGCCAATAAAAAATGCATCAATAAATCCCTGTAACATCATGGCAAAAACACCAAAAAATACTGGCACTGTCATCTTAACTAAATGCGTGCCAACAGGACCCGTGGTAAGACGAGCTTGAGTTGATGTCATAGATTTCTACCGCGAAATATGTAAATTATTTAGAGTATTTTATAAATCATTATAACGAGACTAATTTTTTTAGACAGTTTTAATATCTAATAAAAAGGAATTAATACAGAAATTATAAACTTAAATAAGAGGCGATACTTTTTGCTGCTTCTCTTCCCTCAAATACTGCTGTGACAACTAAATCTGAACCACGAACTACATCACCCCCTGCGAAAACTTTCTCATTACTTGTTTGAAAAGGTAGGGTGTTTTTTACTGCTACTTCAATGCAACCATTAGGTTTTAGATTCACCTTATACTCCTGAAGCCAACCAGGTAACTCAGGTAGGTAGCCAAAAGCGATAATAACTGCATCTGCTGAAATAATCTCTTCGGTACCATCAATAATTTCTGGATATCGCCTCCCATTGGAGTCGGGTTCCCCAAGTCGGGTGTCTACAACTTTAACACCCATAACTTTATCTGTTCCTATAATTTCTATAGGCTGTTTATTAAATAAAAAGTCAACCCCTTCCTCTCGGCTATTGTTCACTTCTCTTCTCGAGCCTGGCATATTCGCTTCATCTCTTCTATATAAGCAACTTACATTTTGAGCACCTTGTCTAATCGCTGTTCTATTGCAATCCATGCCTGTATCTCCACCACCGAGGACGACCACATTTTTATCCGTGAGATCTATGTATGGATGCTTATTGTCACTAATACCTAGTTGTCTATTTACGTTGCCAATTAAATAAGGCAAAGCTTGATGAACCCCAGCTAAATTCTGTCCACTAAAATCACCTTTAACAGGTTTATAAGTTCCTACAGCCACAAATACTGCATCAAACTCTTCATAAATTGAGGCAAAACTTCTATCTCGCCCTACATATGTATTTAAAACAAACTGTACTCCCATACCTTCCAATATTTGACGGCGTGTTTTAACTACATTTTTCTCTAATTTAAAAGGTGGGATACCAAAAGTTAATAAGCCTCCAATCTCAGGATAAGCATCAAATACTATTGAACGAATACCATTCCGAGCCAGCACATCTGCTGCGGCCAAACCAGCAGGTCCAGCACCAATTATTGCTACCTGTTTTCCAGAATCTGAGACATTTGTCATATCAGGACGCCAGCCTTGTTTAAAAGCCTCATCACTAATATAACGCTCAATATTACCGATGCTTATTGCACCAACTCCATTATTAAGAGTACATGCTCCTTCACATAACCTATCTTGTGGACAAACACGACCGCAAATCTCAGGAAGTGAATTGGTTTGATGAGATAGCTCTGCTGCTTCGAATAAACGCCCTTCTTCAATCAACTCTAGCCAGTTAGGTATATAATTATGTACTGGGCACTTCCACTCACAATAGGGAACTCCACAAGAAATACATCTTCCTGCTTGAGAGGCAGCTTCAGCTCCGTCATAAGATTCATATATTTCATCGAAATGTTTGATACGTACCTCAGCAACTTGCTTTTCTGGATCGCGTCTAGGTAATTCAATAAACTGTAATGGGTGTTTTGACATAATTATTATGCAGCCTGTCTCAAAGAAGTAATCAATGAACCCAGTTCTGCTGCTTTAGGTTTAACTACCCAGAATTTTGATAAATAAGAACGGTAATCCTGCAATAACTCTTCTGCCCATATGCTTCCTGTAACTTGATTATGATTTATTATTAGATCACGAAGATGATGTAAATGAGCTTCCATACTCTCAGGTGTAATGCGATGAATATCGATCAATTCATGGTTATATAAATCGACAAAATTTCTATCCATATCCAGCACATAAGCAAAACCACCTGTCATACCAGCACCAAAATTTATCCCGGTCGGACCCAGAACAACCACCACGCCATCTGTCATATATTCACAACAATGATCACCGGCACCTTCGATAACAGCCACTGCTCCTGAATTTCTGACAGCAAACCGTTCACCAGCATGGCCTGCAGCAAATAATTTGCCGCCAGTAGCGCCATATAAACACGTATTACCAATAATCACTGTATCTTTGGCAATAAAGTTACTACTCGGTGGTGGTTTAACTATAATTTGCCCTCCACCCATACTCTTTCCGACATAATCATTAGCATCGCCAGTTAATACTATGTTCATACCAGCCATATTAAATACACCCAAACTTTGTCCAGCTGTACCTTCTAGATTAATATTAATAGGACTATCAATCATTCCTTCAGAGCTATGATGTCGTGCAACTTCTCCTGCAAGTCTTGCACCTATAGATCGATTATAATTTGATATTTTATAAGAGAAAGTGCCCCCACTTTTATCCTGAATAACTGGTAAAATTTCTTTGATCATGAGTTCTGCCATCTCGCCCTTATCGAATGGCTCATTTCTTAAATCAGTACAAAATCTTGGTTCATCTTCAATTAAAGCGTCTTTAGAAATAATAGGAGAAAGATCAAGTTGTTCTTGTCGTTTTGTTTCACCGGGTAATAGTTCAATTAAATCAGTACGACCTATAATTTCATCTAAGCTGTTCGCACCTAACTGGGCTAACCAATGCCTGACATCTTCAGCGATAAAGGTAAAAAAGTTAATCACCATTTCTGGTAACCCAATGAAATATTCACTTCTCAATAAATTGTTCTGAGTAGCCACTCCTGTAGCACAATTATTCAGATGGCAAATTCGTAAATATTTACAGCCCAGTGCCACCATTGGTCCAGTACCAAAACCAAAGCTCTCAGCACCAAGCATTGCCGCTTTTATGACATCTAAGCCTGTCTTGAGCCCTCCATCGGTTTGAAGTCGTATTTTATGCCTCAAACCATTAGCGCTCAGTACTTGTTGGGCCTCAGCTAAGCCTAATTCCCAGGGACTACCAGCATACTTAACTGAGCTCAATGGACTCGCTCCGGTACCGCCATCATAGCCAGAAATGGTAATTAGATCTGCATAAGCCTTTACTACTCCAGCAGCAATAGTCCCAACACCAGGTTCAGCTACTAATTTTACTGAAATCAAAGCCTCAGGATTAACCTGCTTTAAATCAAAAATTAATTGCGCTAAATCTTCAATCGAATATATATCATGATGCGGTGGTGGTGAAATTAACCCAACTCCTGGTTTCGCATATCGTAATTTAGCAATCATGTCATTAACTTTATGCCCGGGTAGTTGACCTCCTTCTCCAGGTTTAGCTCCTTGAGCTATTTTTATTTGAATCACCTCAGCATTAATAAGATATTCTGCTGTAACACCAAATCTCCCAGATGCTATCTGTTTAATTTTAGATCGACGCTCACTATTATAACGTGAGGGATCTTCACCACCTTCACCAGAATTTGAACGCGCACCCATTCTATTCATCGCAATAGCCAAAGACTCATGTGCCTCAGGAGACAACGCTCCCAACGACATACCTGCACTATCAAAACGCTTAACTATAAGTTCAGCTGATTCAACTTTATCCAAAGCTATAGGCTCACCAATTGGCAAAGGCTTCATAAGATCTCTGAGTGTTGAGGTTGGCCGAGAATTTACCAATTCTGCATATTGAAGATATGTCTCATACTTTCCAGTCTTGACGGCCGCTTGCAGTGTTGATATCACATCTGGGTTATAGCAATGATACTCTCCATCATGTACATATTTAAGTAAGCCACCTTGAGATAAGGGTTCTTGAATTATTTTGGATGATTTTGATAATTCCTTCAGATCATCAAGTAAGTCATCAAATTTTGCTCCTTGGATTCGACTGACTGAACCAAAAAAACAAACATCAACAATTTCCTTATGGAATCCTATAATCTCAAATAGTTGAGCACCTCTGTAACTAGCCAGTGATGAAATACCCATTTTAGACATTATCTTAAATAAACCTTTTCGCACTCCCCTCCTGTAACTCCTACCTAATTGTTGAGTTCTATCAACATTTCCTTTTCTGGCAAGATCATGCAGACTCTGATAAACCAAATAAGGATATACAGCTGTCGCGCCATAACCAATCAAACATGCGAAATGATGAGGATCACGAGCTACTCCGGTCTCAACAATAATATTCGTATTGCATCTTAATCCAAGTTTGACCAAATGATGGTGTACTGCACCAGTAGCAAGTAATGCATGAGCAGGCAACATGTCAGGTTTAAGATAACGATCACTTAATAATAGTAGTTGACTGCCATTTTTCACAGCAGTCTCAGCTTCATCACAAATTCTTTTTAAAGCGGATAGATAGTCACTTTTTTCAGGAAAATTCAAATCGATAAATGCATGCACTTCACCAAACATATTCGGACTAAGTAACTGTCTAAGTTTCTGTTGCGAGAGAATTGGTGAATTGATAATGACTTGTTCGGCATGTTTCGCAGTAATATCGAATAAACCAGCATTTACTCCAATATTAGTCTGTAATGACATTACTATTCGTTCTCTCAAAGAATCAATAGGCGGATTAGTTACCTGAGCGAATTGCTGTCTTAAATAATCAAATGGTGATCTAATTTTTCTAGAGAGCACAGGCATTGGAGTATCATCGCCCATCGAACCTACAGCCTCTAATTCTGTTGTTGCGAGTACACTAATTATTTCTTTTATTTCCTCGCGGCTTATATTGAACATCTTTTGATAAGATAATAGGGTTTCTTTGTCCATTGGCTCTGCCGCTGTCTTTCTATCCACGAGTTCAGAATCTAAATATCTAAGTCCTTCTTTTAACCATTTTTTATATGGCGCACCCTCTTTAATTTGTTCATGGATTTTTTTATCACTAAGCAATTCACCTTTAAATAAGTCAACTGCTAACATTTCTCCAGGGCCTAATCTGCCTTTTTTAATTACGTTTTCGGGTGAGTAGTCATAAACACCTATTTCTGATGCTATTGTTATATGCCTATCTTTTGTGACCACATAACGTGCTGGCCGCAAACCATTTCGATCTAAACTACAAGCAGCATAACGATTATTCAACATCACAATGCCAGCGGGACCATCCCAAGGTTCCATTTGACATGAATAAAATTCATAAAAAGCTTTTATATCTGAATCCATCATTTCATTGGCTTGCCAAGCTGGCGGTATCAATATCCGCATTGCTTGAATAATACTCATACCAGCTGCTTGCAAGACTTCAAGCATATTATCCAGCGATGAAGAATCAGAGCCAGTCATTGAAATAATTGGATCTAAATCTTCAATATCTGAAAGGATGTCTGATCGAAAATATTTTCTTCGTGCTATTGCCCAATTACGATTACCTTGAATTGTATTGATTTCTCCATTATGAGCAAGAAAACGGAATGGCTGTGCAAGTCGCCACTCGGGTAGAGTGTTCGTTGAGAAACGCTGGTGAAACAAACAAGCCGATGTTTCAATTAATGCATCTGTTAAATCTGGATAGAAGGTTGCTAAAACATTTGGCATAACCATGCCCTTATAGCTTATAGTTTCTGAGGATAAGCTATTTAAATAAGTTGAGGAATCTAATTCTTTGATGTCTTGCTCAGCTCTTCTTCGGGCCAAAAACAATCTTCGATTAAAGTTCTCTGAGGATATATTCTGTGGGCAATTAACAAAAATTTGTTCAATATTCGGCAGTGTATTTAATGCCATCTCACCACAGACTTCACTATTTATTGGTACTTTTCTCCACCCGGCACACTCTAACCCTTCCTTTACTATGGCTGATTCAATCTTCTTTTTTACCTTTTTGGTAATAGCCTCTCTTGGGTCAAGAAAGATTGTGCCAACTGCAAATTCTTCATAAACATCGATATTTAGTTCTCGAGCTTTTGCTAAAAAGAATTTTTTGGGAAACTTTAATAACAAACCACAACCATCACCAGTCTTTCCATCTGCTGAGACAGCACCACGATGAGTCAATCTTTTTAGTGAATCAATGGCAGTTTTTACTACCCAATGACTTGGTTGATCATCAATATTTGCAATTAAGCCAAATCCACAGCTATCACGATCAAATGATGAATCATATAAGCCTACTTTGGTTTCCTGAGTCATAAAAGCTCCGAAACGCTATTTGCAAAACGTTTCAATTAAAAAGTTAAGGTAATTAATTACCGTGCAAGCAATTTTTCTCAGTTGAGCAACTGAAATGAATATTTAGATTGCGTGCAATAATTAATGCAACATTAATTATTTCTGCCCTAACTATATGATATATGTCAGTTTAATTCCACCGAGGTTGCATATTATGCTGCCCCCAAATATTTCTTAGAAACAAGACTAAAGCGCCAAGTTAAAAGGATTGCCCCCACGGATAAACCCAATACAAAACCACCCCATATAAAAGTTGGAGGTAGCTCATAAACTATGCCAACCAAATACGACAGCGGAAATGCCAGCATCCAATATGCGATTAAATTAATTATCATCGGTATCTTCGTATCTTTATAACCTCTTAACGCTCCAGCTGCAGCTATTTGAATGCCATCAACAATTTGAAATATTGCAGCTACCAACAGTAGACTCATAGCCATCTCCATGATCTGTGCATCAGTGGTATATATATTGACAATATGCTGTCTAAAAAGAAGCATGGAACAAGCAGAAAGTAGCATAAAAAACCCACAAACTATTATTCCAGTAGAACCTGATAAGCGAGCTAATTTGGGGTCATTGGAACCCAGTGCTTGACCAACCTTAACAGTTATTGCAGCACTAATTCCCAAGGGGACCATAAACATCGTAGTTACAATATTTAGTGCGATCTGATGTGCGCCAGTTATTTGAGTACCTAATGTACCAATCATAATGGAGACAGCAGAAAATAAACCTGCCTCAGCAGTTATAGTAATTGATATAGGAATGCCTAGTTTCAATATTTCCCGCATGACAGAAAGGCGAAAAGCGGTCATTCGAGTGAATATATCTAATTCTTTATAACGATCATTTGAGAATATATAAAATGATAAATAACAAAAAACTATCCACATTGATAAAGCACTTGCAACACCACAACCAAAAACACCAAGGGCCGGCGCGCCAAAGTTACCAAACATAAACATATAATTAAAAAATACATTTGATGCTAATGCTATTAATGACGAATACATAACTGGTCGAGTAAAACCAATACCCTCTGTGGTATAACGTAAAACAAGGAATGAATATATTCCAGGAGCGCCAAAGACAATAGCCTTTAAATAGTCTGTGACTAAATGCCGAAATTCAATATCTATACCGATGACATCCATTATTTTAAAAACATAAGTTTGTGCTAGAAAAATTACAAGAATTCCAACAATTAAGCTCAAACAAATTGCCTGTCTTGTATAACGACCAATTAGCGCAGCCTGTTTAGCACCATACAATCTAGCAGCAATAGGTGAAATGGCCATCATCAAGCCATTGTATATTTGAAATATAAGAAACCAAATACTGCCACCAACAGCTACGGCTGCTAATTCTCGTGAGCCCAAGCGTCCAGACATAACGGCATCACTAAACTGAATACCAGCAATTGCTAGATTATTAACTATTAGAGGAGTAGCCAATCTTAAAAGAGAACTAGCATTTTTATATCTTTTTTTTATCACAAAATTCTTAAATCCAAATATATTTGATTGCTTTTATTTATCAATACCTAAAGATTAGTTAGGATTCGTGTAATGTTAACTGTTGATACTTTAAATTGAACATATTTTTAAGGAGAACATCTCATGTCTTATGATGGAAAATCCAAAAGAGTTGCTGTGATTGGCGGTTCAAGAATTCCATTTTGTAGAGCTAATACTGGATACAAAGATTCCTCAAATCAAGAAATGATGACTGCTGTATTACAAGCAACGGTCAAAAAATTTAACCTCCAAAATAAAAGATTAGGTGATGTTGCGCTAGGTGCGGTTATTAAGCACTCCAGTGATTGGAATTTATCAAGAGAATGCATTATTGATTCAGGATTATCCATAGAAACACCAGGTGTAGATATGCAAAGAGCTTGTGGGACGAGTTTAGAAACCACAATGAATATTGCAAATAAAATAGCACTAGGGCAGATTGAATCGGGTATTGCAGGTGGTGTTGATTCTATTAGTGATGCGCCCATTGTTTTTAGTGATGCATTAAGAAAAATTCTACTATCAAGCGCCAGTGGTAAATCACTTGGAAATAAAATAAAGCCTTGGTTGCGAATGAAATTAAAGTACTTAAAGCCAAAACTTCCTGGAGTAAAAGAACCTCGAACAGGATTATCAATGGGAGAAAGTACAGAAATTATTGCAAAGAAGTATGCTATATCTCGTGCATCACAAGACCAATTAGCTTTCGAAAGCCATTCAAAAGCTGCCAGTGCATATGAAGAGGGTTTCTATAATGATCTAATTGCATCATATAATGGCATCCATCAAGATAATTTAATTAGAAAGAATCCCTCACTTGATAAGCTTGGATCCTTAAAGCCAGTCTTTGATAGAAGTAATGAAGGGACAATGACGCCAGGAAATAGTACCGCTCTTACCGATGGTGCTGCTGCTGTATTACTTAGTTCCGAAGAATGGGCTCAAGACAATAATCTTGATATTGAAGCGTATCTTTCACATATTGAAATTGCAGCAATAGATTATATTGATGATGAAGGCTTACTAATGGCGCCTGCATATGCAGTATCAAATATGCTAAAAAAAGCTGATCTCAATCTACAAGATTTTGATTTCTACGAGATACATGAAGCATTCGCTGCTCAAACTCTTGCAACTCTCAAAGTATGGGAATCAGAGGAATTTTGCCGAACAAAACTAAATAGACAGTCAGCTATGGGAGCGATTGATTCAAACAAAATGAATATAAAAGGTGGAAGTCTTGCTATCGGTCACCCATTCGCTGCCACTGGTGCCAGAATAGTAGCAACCATGGCAAAACTCCTCAATAAAAGGGGCTCTGGAAGAGGTCTTATATCAATCTGTACAGCCGGTGGAATGGGTATAACAGCCATAATGGAAAAATAGATTATATTAGGTTTTTTTATCGAATATTTCAGAGACATACTGGCAATCATCAATAGCGTTCTATGGAATGAGACGTGGATATTTATCATCGCCGGTACAGGGGTGATTTTTACCATTTGGTCCGGTTTTGCTCAATATAGAATTATCATGGATAGTCCAAAAATAATTCGTGGGGACTTCAATAATCCTAGTGATAGTGGAGTAATTAGTCACTTTCAAGCACTTTCTGCTGCATTATCTGGAACTCTTGGATTAGGAAATATTAGTGGCGTCGCTTTGGCAATTACACTGGGTGGGCCTGGTGCCATATTTTGGATGTGGGTAGTTGCAATATTGGGTATGTCTATAAAATTGATTGAAGTTACCCTAGCTATGATATATCGAAACGTTGACGATCCAGAAAAACCATATGGTGGTCCGATGTGGGTAGCAGAAAGAGCATTTAAAGAATTTTACCCAAGCTATGCCCGTACTGGAAAAATACTAGCTATTATTTTTTCTATCAGTGTAATAACTTCTGCGATTACTGGAGGAAACATGTTCCAAGCATGGAGCGTGGCAGATATTACTTATGAATATTTCGGTATTGAAGGATGGAAAAGTGGATTAATTCTGTCGCTTATTGTTGGATCAGTTATCATTGGCGGGATAAAGAGAATAGGTGTTGTTACAGCTACGATAGTTCCGCTCATGGTCTTTCTTTATTTACTTGCTGGATCTTACATTCTTATTACCAACATAATTGATATTCCTGATTTATTAAAACTGATAGTTGTTTCTGCATTTACAGAAACACAGGCAACTGGAGCTTTTATAGGTGGAACTGCTGGTTCAGCATTTATGTTTGGCATGAAACGCGCTATCTTTTCAAATGAAGCAGGTCAAGGATCATCAGCTATCGCTCATTCTGCGGTGAAAACAAATGAACCAGTTCGTGAGGGATTAGTTGCTGGAATCGAGCCATTAATAGATACCTTAGTTGTGTGTACATTTACTGCTTTAATTATTTTATCAACTGGAATATGGAATAGAGCTCCTGATGTAAGTTTCGACAAAACACCGACCATTGGAAATGATTCTAAAATATGGACTTTTTCAAATACAAGACATTCAAATGCGAATGGGAAACCTGGTGATCCTGTTATTATGCTAGTCAAAGCTTCCAAGAATTTTGAATCAAATCAAAATATTCATAAGGTATCTGGCATCATCAAGAAAATTGGTGATCATCGAGAGATAACTTGGAGTAACTTCGAATCAAATACAAAACCCACAATTTACTTACATGGGTATTTTTTTGATTATGTTGGAGCAACGCTCACCGCCAAGGCTTTTGACAGCATGAGTATCGGTCTAGGTAAATGGTTAATAACAATTGCTTCTTGGTTTTTCGCCATTTCCACAATAATGGCATGGGGATATTATGGGGAACAAGGGATAATATATATGCTCGGAGAAAATGGCATCAACCCTTTTCGTATCGTTTATTGTCTTTTAATCTTCATAGCCTCATTGGGTTTCATAGAAACTAGTGTTGATTTAGATAATCTCAGTGGTATAGGGTTGGGGATCATTATTTACGCAAATTTACCTATATGCTGGATATTTGGTCACAAAGCCATCCAAGCTTATAAACAATATGTTACAAAAAATGAAGTATGATAAAGCTCTCATGATTGTAATTGTGGTAAATTAGCAAATTCTTAAATCCGAAAATAAATATGGCACGTTTCAACTCAAAACCTGAATATACGCATGGAGAATCCGACTCAGTTGGTATTCTTTTAGTTAATCTGGGTACTCCTGAAAAACCAACTGCAAATTCAGTTCGAAACTATCTAAGAGAATTCTTGTCAGATTATCGAGTAATAGAAATCCCAAAATTTCTTTGGTTCCTTATTTTATATTTATTCATATTACCTTTCAGACCATTTAAATCAGCTGAAGCTTATCGAAAAATATGGACGAAAAATGGTTCGCCTCTTCTTCTTCATTCGCAAAAAATTTCTGAAAAGTTAAAATTACAAATTAATAAAAAAAGAAAAAAAGACATTCAGGTAGAGCTTGCAATGTCCTATGGTGAGCCCTCAATTGCTTATGCCTTAGAAAAATTTTATGACAACTCAGTCAGAAGGATCTTCCTTCTTCCCTTGTATCCTCAATATTCAAATACAACCACAGGATCTGTATTTGAGAATGTTACGAAAACACTGGCAAAGCGACGTTGGATACCTGAATTTCGCTTCATTAATCATTATCATGATGAGCCCTCATATACAGATATTCTTGCAGACAGTATAAAGTCATTTTGGGAAAAAAATGGGAAAGGTGAAAAACTTCTATTTTCTTTCCATGGCTTGCCTCACAAAATGCTTATCGATGGCGATCCTTATCATTGTCAGTGCCTAAAGACAGCTAGATTAATCACCGAGAAATTATCACTTAAAGATGATGAATGGTTTGTAAGTTTTCAATCTCGCTTAGGACGTGCAAAATGGCTTGAGCCATACACCGAACAAACTTTAATTAATTGGGGAGAAAATCAAGGCGGCGTGGTAGATGTTATATGCCCGGGTTTTGCAGCTGATTGCCTAGAAACACTAGAAGAAATTGCAATGCAAAATAATGAATTTTATACAGAAGCCGGGGGCAAAGAACTACGGTATATCCCAGCATTAAATTCTGATGACAGCCATATATCTTTGTTAGATACCTTAGTTAGTAAAAATATCTCAGACTGGCTTATTGAGCCATCAGAGCAAAATTCTTTAGAAACTGAAAAAACGGCACATGAGTATTCGAAAGTAACTATAGAGAGAGAAAATAACCTCAATTAATTAATTGATTAATTCTATCTGCTTGCCGCCTCAACGCAGTTCCCACTCCGAGTTGATCAAACAACTGATTAATACCATCTAAATCAGGTCTAGATGGTTTGAGGTTCATGGTGCTCTCTAATGGTGCATAACAATCAATACCTGTTAACTTTCTCGCTAAAAAAGCATCATCTTCATGTTTCTCGAGCTTATTCCCTAATGTCTTAGCACCTCTTATATCAACATTGTTAATCAAGGATAAATTCCCATAAATACTCTTTAAGTCCTGAAAATTCTTAAGTAGAGCTATAGCTGTCTTTTTCCCTACACCGGGGACTCCAGGAATGTTATCAACACTATCTCCAGCTAAGGCTAAGAAGTCAGCTATTTGTTCAGGCCAAACTCCAAACACATCGGGTATTTGTTGATAAGTAATCTTTCCCTTACCGGAATAGTCCCAAAAAATATCATCTTGACCAACTAATTGTGCTAGATCTTTATCTCTAGAAACAATAGTTGATGATCTGCCCTCCTGTTTGCCTAATCGAGCCAGCGTACCAATTAGGTCATCAGCCTCATAATTAGGATGGCTCCAATTCATTAATCCTAATAAATTAATATATTCCTTACACTGTCTAAACTGTTTTTTTAGTTCAGGAGGTGCAGGGTCACGATTTGCTTTATAAGGAGGATATATTTCTGATCTAAAAGAATAACCCGAACTATCATCGAAGAGAATAGCAATGTGCTCCGGTTTAGTTTGTTCCATAAAATCACCAATAAATCGACAGAACCCATAAAATGCATTTATTGGATTACCATCATTATCGACAATATCATCTGGCATAGAATAATAAGCTCTAAATACATAAACACTCGCATCAATTAGATACTGCACATACACCCCCTATTTTATTGAAGCTATCAGTTATATTATTTATGATATTTGAGGACTGAATATACTTGGATAATTTTCTGGCTGAACCTACTAACAATTGATTATCCTTTAACATTACTTGCTTAGAATTAGTTTTAAAATATTGTAAAAAAAGAGTTTTCGAATTATTGGCTCTTATGTCATTATGACATGTACTTTAGAGGCAAATACTTTGTTAATTAATTAAATGGCCTTAAAAAAACAAAAAACTATTTTTAAATAATATATACCTATATACAGCTAAACGATAATTTATTTTCGTACAATAATTTTGGAGAAAGATAATGTCATTTACCATTGGCGTGCTCAAAGAAACAGCCGCAGATGAGACACGGGTTGCTATTACACCTGAAATTGCTAAAAAACTCACACAACTTAATGTAGTTATAATTATGGAAAAAGGAGCAGGGTCACTCTCTAATTTTCTCGATGAAGAATATGAAGGGGTAAATTTTGATACCGCATCCGAGGTACTCAAAAAATCAAATTTATTATTGGCTGTTCAGCCAATAACTGCAGAACAATCAAATCTTCTTGGTAAAAATAATTATGTTGTTGGTATGATTTTTGGGCATTTAAACAAAAAAACAGTTAACTCACTTAAAACAAATGAACAAACTAGCTTTGCGATGGAGTTAATGCCGAGAATCTCCCGAGCTCAAAGTATGGATGTATTATCTTCTCAGGCGGCGGCTGCGGGTTATCAAGCAGTTCTGATTGCTGCCAATACTCTTGATAAATTCTTCCCCATGCTAACAACCGCAGCGGGCACCATTAGGCCTGCTCAAATCCTCATTATTGGTGCTGGCGTTGCTGGTCTGCAGGCGATTGCTACGGCAAAAAGGTTAGGTGCGATCGTCAAAGGCTATGATGTTCGCAGCGCTACAAAGGAACAAATAGAGTCACTTGGTGCGAAATTTGTTGAAACTGGGGTTTCAGCAGAAGGTAAAGGTGGTTATGCCAGAGAGTTAACTGATGAAGAAAAATTAGCCCAGCAAGATGCTTTAGAAAAAGAAATTGCAAATTGTGATGTAGTTATCTCAACAGCAGCTATACCTGGAAAACCAGCTCCTAAAATTATCAGAGCCTCCGCAGTTAGAGCGATGAAACCTGGTGCTGTTATTGTTGATCTGGCAGCAGAAACAGGTGGTAATTGTGAACTCACAATGGCCGGTGAGACTGTATTAGATAACAACGTAAAAATTGTAGGCCCAACTAATTTAGCCGCTTCACTTGGTAAACATGCAAGTGAAATGTATGCGAGAAATTTATTTAATTTCTTAGCGCCTGCAATCAAAGATGGTGATTTAATAATTGATTGGGAAGATGAGGTTTTTATTCAATCAAATCTTACGCGTGATGGAAAGATTGTGCATGAATCATCTAAAGAAGCAATAGAAGGAGGGTTATAATAATGGAACAGATTATGCAGATTGATGGTTTTATAGCATTGTATATATTTATGTTAGCCGGATTTGTCGGCCATGAAATCATAGGAAAAGTGCCAGCTATATTGCATACCCCACTAATGTCTGGATCAAATTTTATTCATGGAATTGTTTTAGTCGGTGCCATGGTTGCATTAGGCCGAGCAAGCACACCATTGGAGCAAATAATTGGATTCATTGGTGTTTTTTTAGGTGCTGGTAATGCTGTTGGTGGATATGTAGTAACAGAAAGAATGTTAGAAATGTTCAAAAGCAGTAAGGGTGAAAAATAATGGATATCCTAAATATGACGCTAATAATTGACTTAAGTTATTTTTTAGCAGCAGTTCTTTTTATTTTTGGCCTGAAGAGAATGAGCTCCCCTGTCACTGCGCGTGGAGGTATTGTATGGGCTGGAGTTGGTATGGGACTGGCAACCATAGTAACTTTCCTATTTCCAGGTATGACTAATTACCTGTTAATGGTAATCGCTATCGGTCTGGGCGGTGTCATAGCCTGGGTTAGCGGTAAAAAAGTTGCTATGACCGATATGCCACAAATGATAGCCCTATATAATGGTATGGGAGGTGGTGCAGCAGCAGCAATTGCAGCTGTTGAACTTTTTAGCGGTAAAGACCATGGTTTAACGTTTGGAATATTGGCAGTATTAGGTGGTTTTATTGGTGCCGTCTCTTTTAGTGGTAGTTTGGTCGCTTTTGCAAAATTACAAGGATTTAAAAATACCACATTGCGTTTTAAAGGCCAACAAATGCTCAACTTGGCTTTATTATTGAGTTCACTTGTAGTGGCAGTGATGATTATTACTCAGCACTCTTCGGGTAACCTAGTCTCAATATTTTTCATGTTATCGTTAGTTTTAGGTGTAACAATGACTGTACCAATCGGTGGTGCAGATATGCCTGTTGTGATATCACTCTACAATGCATTTACCGGACTAGCTGTAGCTTTTGAAGGTTTTGTGCAACAAAATCCTGCAATGATAATAGCTGGAACTGTTGTGGGCGCGGCAGGATCACTCTTGACACAATTAATGGCCAAGGCAATGAATAGATCATTGGCTCATGTTTTATTTTCCGGATTTGGTGAAACTGTAGCTGAAGGTCAAGAGGTTACTGGCTCTATGAAACCAATAGATGCTACAGATGTTGGTGTGATGATGGCATTTGCAAATAAAGTTTTAATTATTCCAGGTTATGGCATGGCAGTTGCCCAAGCGCAACATAAAGTTTGGGAATTAACACAACTACTAATTGAGCGTGGTGTTGATATTAAATTTGCTATTCATCCAGTAGCAGGACGTATGCCAGGACATATGAATGTATTGCTCGCTGAAGCAGGAGTTCCATATGATATTATTTATGATGAAAATGAAATCAACTCCGAATTTGAATCTGCAGATGTAGCCTTAATTATTGGTGCAAATGACGTGGTTAATCCAGTGGCAAGAACTGATCCTTCCAGTCCAATTTATGGTATGCCCATTTTAAATGCTGATTATGCAAAAAATGTAGTTGTTGTAAAGCGCGGCCAAGGTGCGGGGTTTTCTGGTATTGAGAATGCACTATTTTTCTTAGATCAAACAAGAATGCTTTATGGTGATGGGCAAGAGGTGGCTGGAGAATTAATCCAAGCTGTTAAATCACTATAAATTATTGATAAAAAGATGGGATAGTAAAAGTCAAAAATAACCAAGTAAAAAAAACTGATTGCATAATTAAAGTAGCAATAGATGCCCCTTTATTTCAATTATTTGACTATTTATTGATCAGCGAGGTATGTGATATATCTGTTATTGGTTGTCGAGTAAAAGTTCCATTCGGTAGACAACAAAAAATAGGACTTATTCTCGAAGTTACAAAAACAAGCACGATACCCAAATCAAAAATAAAAAAATGCACAGAAATCATTGATGAAAAGCCGATTTTCTCTGAGGCAACCCTTTGGCTAGTTTCATTCGCTAGTAGATACTATCTTCATCCTATTGGGAGAGTTGTTGCTGCTGCAATGCCGAGTTACTTAAGAAAAGGAAAACCAACTGTCAATTTTATTGAAAAGTTGCATTTAACCAATAAGGGTAAAGTGATAAAAGCTGAGAGCATTATAAAAAATGCACCAAAACAAGCAGCATTGATTAATTATTTGCAAAAAAAAGGTCCTGTCACTGTAGATATTCTCGATGATCTAAGTATCGACTGGCGAGTCCAAAAAAATAGTTTGAGTAACAAAGGTTGGATTAAGGTAACTAAAGTCCCCAGTTCAAATGATGAATCTCCAATATTATCTAGACCTACTAAAGGTCCAAATTTGAACTCTGAGCAAAAAAAAGCAGTTAATATAATAAATAATAGCCAAGAATTTCAGACATTTCTGGTGGATGGAGTAACTGGTAGCGGTAAAACTGAAGTTTACTTACAGCTTATTTTAAATGTCATAAAAAAGAATAAACAATGTCTTATATTGGTCCCTGAAATTGGATTAACCTCACAATTCATAAAGCGTATTATTGCAAGAATAGGTATCAAACCTGAGATGATACATTCAGCTTTAACTGAACGAGAAAGATTTACTGCATGGCAGGCAATAAAAAATTCTAAATCAAATCTAATATTAGGAACAAGATCAGCAATATTCGCACCTACAGAAAATCTTGGAATTATTATCGTTGATGAAGAAAATGATGTTTCTTATAAACAACAAGATGGCTTCAGATATTCCGCAAGAGATTTAGCTATTGCAAAAGGCAGTTATCACAATATTCCAGTCGTCCTCGGTTCTGCAACACCATCAATAGAAAGTTTATATCGCTGTACACAAAAAAAGTATAAACGTCTCGTACTAGAAAAAAGAGCAGGTAGAGCCAAATTACCTTCAATGCATCTTATTGATGTTACTAAAGAATATATGCCAGATGGATTAAGTCAAAAACTCATCAAAATCATCAAAAAACATTTAAAAAATAATGGGCAAGTTTTGATATACATAAACAGAAGAGGTTTCGCGCCGACGCTAATATGCAAATCATGCAATCATGTTGCGCAATGCCCCCGATGCGATTCCAGAATGACCGTGTATCAATCAAAAAAATTACTGACCTGTCATCACTGCGGCTCATCTCGCTCTTACACACATGAATGTAATTTGTGCGGCGCAGAATATGCAGCACTAGGTCAAGGCACACAAAGAATAGAAGAAGCCCTCAAAAAGAACTTTGCAAATATTTTAATTAAACGGATAGATAGTGATTCAACACGCCTAAAAGGATCCATGGACGATGCATTAACTCTAGCAATAACTGGTAAAGCTAAGATATTAGTAGGAACTCAAATGATTTCAAAAGGTCATCATTTTCCATCTTTAAGCCTGGTTGCTGTTATAAATGCGGATCAAGGATTATTTAGTATGGATTTTAGAGGAAGTGAACGCTTAGCTCAAAATCTCATACAAGTCTCAGGTAGAGCAGGAAGAGAGGAACAAGAAGGGCAGGTGCTAATTCAAACAGAATATCCTGATCATCCATTTTGGGGGGCATTATTTGATGGTGGATATAAAGAAGTTGCCAAACAGACAATAAAAGAGCGCGAAGAGACATCCTGGCCACCATTTTCGAATCTAATTTTAATTCGAGCAAGCTCCCATCGAAAGGATTTTACATGGGATTTTTTAAATACTGCTAATGAAATTATTGTGAGTAATAAATTTGACGGTATAAACATATTAGGACCAGTAAGTTCACCGATGGAAAAAAAAGCTGGAAGATTTCGTGGTCAATTATTATTACATTGCGAAAATCGCAAGCCATTGCACCAACAAACTGCATTATTATTCAAAAAGATAGAAAGAAAAAAATGTACTCACCGTGTAAAATGGTCAATTGATGTTGATCCAATCGAACTGTTCTAAAACTTAATTAGTAAGACGGAGTGATGAATTGAAACAAGATATTCTAAAATTAGTTAAATCTGGATTAGAAAAAATTCCAGAGCTTGAAGAATTTCTTAATGATGAAATCATAGAAAAGGCTGTTGAGCGAACAAAAGACAATAAGTATGGGCACTTTACCTCAAATATAGCCATGCGTTTTGCCAAACGAACTAACAAAAATCCGCGAGAGCTTGCCAAGCAAATAATTGAACAAATTCCAGATAATGAATTAGTTAATGAAGTGAATATAGCTGGGCCAGGATTCATTAATTTTCATTTAAGTGAAAATTTTTTTCATAGAGAAATCATTAAAATAATTAAAAATAATCATCTTTATGGCAAAAACTTACACAAGAGAAAGGGGAATATTCTTCTGGAATTTGTATCTGCAAATCCAACAGGACCACTTCATGTTGGTCATGGAAGGCATGCTGCTTTTGGCGCAACCCTAGGAAATATTCTTGAAGCAACAGGATATAAAGTACATCGAGAATATTATGTAAATGACGCAGGTCGACAGATGGATATCTTAAGTGCAAGTGTGATAATTCGTAAATTAGAGCCCAAAAACCCCAAAGTTAATCTTCCTTCCTCTTGCTACCAAGGAGACTATATAAAAGAAATTGCTCAGTCCATTGAACTTAAAACTGAAATAAATCTAGCTGAAAGAATAATTCAACTCGCTATCCATGATAAAGATGAAGAAAAAGAACAGCATATTGATCAAATAATTTTTGCAGTCAAGGAAGTGCTTGGTTTAGAAGAATTCAATGCAATAAGAACTGTGGCTTTAGAAACAATAAGATCAGATATTGAAAAAGATCTTCAAGAATTTGGTGTAGTTTTTGATACTTGGTTCTCAGAAGATAGCTTGACTGAAAAAGGTCACATAGAAAAAGCTCTTAAAATACTCGATCAACAAAAATTACTATATAAAAAAGATGGAGCAATTTGGTTTAAAGCTACAGATTTCGACGATGAAAAAGACCGAGTCGTCACCAGAGAAAATAATAATAATACCTATTTTACCTCTGATATTGCTTATCATCATAATAAAAAAATTCGAGGTTTTGATCATTTAATTGATATTTTAGGATCTGACCATCATGGATATATCGCTCGTGTAAAAGCAGGTCTTACTGCAATGGGGCATAGGGCAAATGATCTCGAAGTTGAGTTAGTTCAGTTCGTTAGTCTCTTCAGAGCTGGTATTAAACAATCAATGTCGACACGCTCTGGTGAATTCATAACTTTAAGACAACTCCGAGAAGAAGTAGGCAATGATGCAGCTAGATTCTTCTACATCATGCGCTCTAATGAACAGCATCTAGATTTTGACTTAGAGCTCGCGAAAAGTAAGTCAAATGAGAATCCTGTCTACTATATACAATATGCCCATGCGCGTATCGCTAGCGTTTTTAGACAGCTTGGTGAAAAAATCCTAACTTTTGAGGAAGATAGTGGGAAGAGAAATCTCACTCTATTGAAATCAACAAAAGAAAAAAACATCATGTCCCTACTTTCACGATTTCCAGAAATAATTGAATTGTCTGCAAATAATAGAGCGCCACATAATTTGGCTCAGTACCTTAGAGATTTAGCTACTGAATTTCACTCATATTACAATGATTCAACTTTTATTGTAGATGAGAACGATATAAGAAATGCCAGATTAGTTCTTATTAAATCAACTCAAATTGTTCTAAGTAATGGCCTAAAATTATTGGGAGTGTCAGCACCTGAGGCGATGTAAGTTTTACTTGGAAATAGTTTAACGAAGCTAAAAATAAATCTGGCCAATTTACAATAATTTATTTTCTTCATTGTACTTAAATAAAAGATACCCAAAAATCACAATATTTAAAATACATATTGGCTCAAAATAACTGCCCAGTATTGCTCTGTATTTCACACTGAAAAATAATGCAAAAAACAAATGAGCAGTTAAAGTAAAAAATAACCAAAATAGAATTTTCTTAGCGATTCTATTCTCTTGAAATCCATAGTAAGTTAAATTGCCAAATATTATTGAGACTGATAACAAGGCTGTAGGAATGATGTAATGTTTGCCGAAAATAAAAGTTTGAATCACGGAACAGAATCCCAGAATCACCATTATCAATATAATCGAATCAAATGAATGCTTTAAATTGAAATAATTTCGCATAATCAAACTCCTGAAATCTTAGTAATTGAATTATTTTTGGTATCGAGGTTGATATTAAGCGCCTTTAATTTTCGATAAAGATGAGTTCGCTCAACCCCTACTCTTTTGGCTAATAGACCTACTTTTCCATCACATAATATTAGCTGCTGTTGTAAGTATGCTCTTTCAAACTTTTCCCGCGCTTCGCGTAATGGTAAAGATAATAAATCCTGTTTCACAAAAGATTCCATGGAGGCTTCTTTCATGCTGAGTTGAATCTCAACCTCCTCAAGTGAAACATCCTCATTACGACCTTCCAGAAGAAGTCGCCTTACAATATTCTTTAGTTCACGTAAATTATCTGGCCAAGGATAGTTACGCAATCTATTTTGTGCGGCAATACTGAAACGACGAAAAATTAATTGCTCCTGCTCCACAAAAAGATCAACATAAAATTTTATAAAATCAGGGACATCTTCTGCATGATCTCTGAGCGGCGGTATTCTTATAGTTTGTATACTGAGATTGGAGATTAATTCTCGTTTAAGTTTTCCATCTTGCATATCATTAATGTAATTCTCATCAACGATAGCAATGACACGTGATTTTATTTCTAAAGATAAACTTCCATTTATTCTTTTATATTCTCCATTTTCTAAGATATTGTGAAAGAGTTGTTGAGCTCTAATATTTAAATCAGCCAATCCATTTATGATGATTGTTCCTTCCTGGGCCTCTTCTATAAAACCTGGCTCAATAGCGTCCTTGCCCTCTTTTCCGAGAAGTTGTTCCTCAGTATTTGTTGTTGTCAATAGAGCAGAAACTATCTCTACACAAGGATTCACCGCTCTTAAGCTTATATCATGAATATAACGAGCAAAAGCTGTCCTACCCGTTCCAGCCTCCCCAATCAACATAATTGCTGAATCCACTGAAGCTACTTTTCTTAGTTCTTTTCTAAAAGTTTTCAGTAAATCGCTATGGCCTATCGAAACAAAAGAAGCAGCATTATTCATGCCTGGATAATTTAATTGAGGTTTTTTTTCTTTCAGAGCTTCTTCTACAGTTCGCAATAATTTAGCAATTGAAAGTGGTTTCTCCACAAAATTACTGGCGCCTAAATGGGTCGACTCTATTGCTGTGTCCACTGTTCCATGTCCTGACATCATAACAACTGAGGTATTTAACTGATCATTATCAGACCATTCTTTTAAAAGTGTAATTCCGTCTGTATCAGGCATCCAAATATCCAATAGTATTAAATCAAAATCCTGACTAGCTCTAGCTGCCCTTGCCTCTTTCGCACTGGAAGCAGTTGTAACGTTATACCCTTCATCAGAAAGAATTTCTTGGATCAGCTCCCTAATATCCAATTCATCATCAACTACCAGAACATTTACGGCAATCATCCTATAGCCCTCCCAATATCCTGTTTACTTTTTATTTCAGATAGAAGAATTTCACGATATCTCTCATTTTTTGGCAGTAATATTCTTATTAATGCACCATTATTTTTAGTGTTCTCAGCCGTTATCGACCCCATATGCTCCTCTACCAATTTTTTCACAATAGCTAAGCCTAAACCTGTTCCTTTTGGCTTGGAGGTTACATAAGGATCAAAAATCTGCCCTAAAGACTCAGCCTCAAATCCACCACCATTATCTTCTACTAAAATCTCAATCATTTCAGTTTGCTTTATCTCAAGTAAATTCACATTGATGTTAATATAGCCAGACTCTCTTACATCAATCGCCTCTATCGAATTTCTAATTAAATTGTGCATCATTTGTCTGATTCTTCCTGGATCAGCATCAAAATCCTCAATAATTGAGTTGACATTGAAAAAAATTTTAATTCTCGCTTCTTGCTCTTTATACAAATCAATCACTTCATCAATTAAAATTTTAATGTCAAAAGAACTAATTTCCATATCAGGTGCGCGCGCATAATCACTAAACGCATTTACCATATCTCTCATTGCAGCGACTTGCTCAACGATAATGTGAGTAGATCGATCTAATATCTCGCCATCTTTTGAGGTCATAGTTTTCAAATATTTTTGTCTTAGTCTTTCTGCAGATAATTGAATGGGGGTTAAAGGATTTTTAATTTCATGAGCTAATCGCCTGGCAACTTCCCCCCATGCCGCGTCACGCTGAGATTGAAGTTGCAAAGTAATATCATCAAACACAACAACATACCCAACATTTTCCTCAGCTTCACTAGATAGGTCAGTACATGCGCAAGTTAAAACTCTTCGTCCTTTAACTGCATGCACAATGATTTGATCATGCCAAACTGTAATACCCTTATCTAATTGTCTTTTGACTACATCGTAAAGTTCTTGCACAACTGTATTATTGGCAGCAACATCTGATAGCAACTCACCTGAATAATCTTTTAGATCAACATCTAATATAGCACCAGCAGCTTTATTTACCGTTCTGATTCTCAGATCAGCCTCTAGAGAAATAACCCCAGTAGAAAGATTTGCCAATATAATTTCTAGATTAGCTCTTTCAGCTTCAACTAAGTTTTGACTCAAACTGGCTTGTTGTCTGGCTGATGATAATCCTCTGGTCATTTCATTGAAAGAATTAACAAGAAACCCAATTTCATCCCCTGTAGGTATTGGTAACTGGGTATCGAAGTCTCCCTTAGCCACAGCTTGAGTACCTTCTACTAAGTTCTGTATAGGCGAAACAAGCCTTCTCGAAAGAACAAAAGCTCCATATATAGAAGCCAATAATGAGATCATTAAAACCACTGTGAGAGTTAAAGAAAATGTCCTTTTTAAGGGGGTTCGTAAATATACAATTTTTTTATAATCTGTATAGGAAGAATCAATACTATTAACCATTCTTCCAATACGTTGAGAGACTGTAAATCTTGATCTTATAAGTCCAATAATTTCAGGGCTCCTAGATCCTACTAATGGTACTCCTGTTTTAATTTCATAAGAACCATCAGATAAAGGATCAAGACTGACATAAGGACGATTCTGCCTAACTTGCATCAGTAATTCTTCAGAAACTCGCTTTGGAGCACTCCCGGCAGTTTGATCAGAATTCGTTGCGATTATTCGGCCATTTTTACCGAATAATGTTAACTCATTAGCTCCTATTTCTTGGCGTAATGAACCGATCTCATAAATAAATTGTGAACTATTCGTAGTTTTTAGACGTTCAGCGACTTGCTCAGTTGCAGCAACATGATCCCGCATCTGCATAGCAAGAGCATTTCTACTTAATGTTAAGGCATCATCTAGACCCGCTTCAACTTCAACATTAAACCAAGTATCAATTCCACGATTAATAAACTGCATCGAAAAATAAAATACAATTAATAGTGGAATAATTGCTAGACCAACAAACATCCCCACCATTCTCGCTTTTAATTTGGAGCCAGGAACATGTTGTCGATAATCACGATATAATTTACTCAGATTACCAACTAAAAGAAGCAGCAAGACAAATAAACACAGCACATTAACCCATAATATAGAATTCGCCAGTTGATCAAAATTTTCAGAATTTTCTGCTGCTTGACTCAACATTATTAATGCAATAAAGGATAAACCAACGCCAAATGCGCCGAGCATCGCGTATAGAAGTGGTCTTATCTTTGGAGCTGCCATTCGTACCACTCACTTTTTAAATCCCACTGATCTCGCCAAAAAAATAACATCCTTAAGGGCGCTGAATATTGTTTTGTGCTCAATAATGCCTGCAACCTCAAACGATAATTAGATCGAGGCTCCAGTGAACTATTTTTCATTAAAAATAAATTTTGAACTCTCCCTAATTTATTTAAAGCTGAAAATAAAGTCGCATAGGAATCTTGTGTCTCATCTTGAACATTCTTAACAATATAACGTTGGCTTAATGGTCGATATTCAAGCTCAAATTGAAATTCAAGCTCACTTTCTTTTGCATCAGGTAAAAAACGTCTACTTCTGATTATTTCAACATTCAGTTCAATAGTTAAAGGGACGCCACTATTAAGCGCATTAAGAGCTTCATTACTTAAAAATAATTGCAATCGAGAGTCCAGCATATAATTATCTTCAACCAAAATAGTTGTTGCTGAGCGCACATCGAAATAACCTTCGTGATTGGGTCTCATTTGTGCTGAGACATTTAGAGCAATGCCTAAAAAACAGACAATTAATAAATTAAAGAAAATTTTATAATTACTAATGTTCATTTTTTAAAGCACAGCCTTTTTTAACAAAGAAAAATAAAAACCATCCATACCTTTAGTTCCAGGTAATAACTGGCAACCATAGTCTGTTTTAAGCATTACATCGTTTATGTTGTTATTTAGCAACAAATTCTTTTGAATGGCAGTCGTATTTCTATTTAAAAAATATTTAATTACCAAATCATTTTCTTTTTTCAAAATTGAACATGTCACATACAACAGATAGCCACCTGGTGCCAAGAGATTCCATAAGGAATTTAAAATTCTACTTTGCGTGTTATGCAATGAATCTATATCTTCCTTGCGCTTAAGATGCTTAATATCTGGATGTCTTCGTATCACTCCAGTCGATGAGCAAGGAGCATCCAGTAAAATCAAATCATATAATTCTGAATTCCACCATTTTTTTGTATCTAAAATATTAGCACTAATAACATTAGCCGATAAATCTAATCGCATGAGATTATTATTAATAATTTCGGTCCTTTTAGGGTCTATGTCAATTGCTGTAACAGAAGAATTACTATCTATTATCTCCAAAAGATGTCCCGTTTTTCCACCAGGTGCCGCACAGGCATCCAGTATTTTACCGTTTCGACCATTCAATAGAATTTCAGCAGCAATCTGGGCCGCTCCATCTTGAACAGAAACAAAGCCTCTTTCAAAATTTGGTAACAAATCTACAGATATCGGATCATTAAGGCAGATTGAGTGGTCTAAATCACCAATATACCCCGTTTCCTCTGATGATTTATTCAAAGATTCCGCAATTGTACTGAGATATTTTTTTGTCTCTATCTTCTTTCGATTTACCCTTAGCCACATTGGTCCTTGAATATTATTATTTTTGCAAATTTCTTGCCAGTGATCTGGCCAATCCTCTCTAAACTGATCTAATAACCATTGCGGATGATTATAAATAGCTTGATCTTCCAAAACCATATTGGCGCTATTACTAGTACGTAAATATTTTCTCAACACAGCATTCACAAATGCGGATAAATTATGTTTTTTTAAATCCTTTGCCGCCTCTACAGTCTGCACTACAACAGCATGAGCGGGGATACGTGTATATTTTATTTGAAATAAACCGCTAACAATTAAATTTTCAATAACACTATCTTTTTTCTTAATAGGGCGAGAGATATATCTATTAAGATCAGCTTGAAGTTCCCAATAGTGACGTATTACTCCATAACAAATCGCCATAAATAGAGATTTTTGTTTACTATTTTTATCTAAGCCAATTACTTCGATAGCTCGATCTAATGAGCGGCCTTTTTGCGTAACCTGATCAATTACTACAGCAGCTTTAGCTCTTATTTTTACACCATTACTCATATGAATACTTATGTAAAATCAAGGCCTTCAAAGTCAACTTGCCTAGAAAACTCGATTGCAGTTACTTTATTTTTACCTGGTCTCTGAACCACTTCCATTATTAATGAGCCTTGCCCACATGCAACTTCTATTCCAGATTTAGTAATTTTAATAATCTTACCTGGTATTTGAGATTGATGATTTGAACTTACTGCCATCCAACATTTAATGCATTCATCTCCCAAACAAAAATATGCACCCGGATATGAATTATAAGCTCTAATATGACGTACGATATAATCAGCACTCTGTTGCCAATCAATTCTTGCATCGGCTTTTTTAATTTTTTTTGCAAATGTGACTGTTTTTGTATCTTGCTTATCCGATGATATATCGCCACTTAGGATAGACGAAAGATTCTCCTGTAATGCATGAGCGCCCAATTCAGCCAAGCGATTATTTAATTCATCCGCAGTTTCATATGGTGCTATTTTTAATTGATGTTGAGAAAAAACTGGTCCCGAATCGAGACCTTCCTCCATTTTCATGAGACTGATACCGGTATATGTGTCTCCATATAAAATGGCTGATTGTATTGGTGACGCACCTCTCCATTTTGGTAGTAAAGAAGCATGAACGTTCAAACAACCATATTTTGGGATACCTAAGATAATTTTAGGTAGCAACATTCCATATGCAGCGACCACTATGAGATCAGGCTTAATTGATTTGATTTCATGAAGTAAACTACTATCACTCATTGATGTTGGTTGCCATACTGGTATGGCATGATCTTCAGCAAAAATTTTTATGGGGCTTTTCTTTAATATCTTCCCTCGCCCTGCCCTTCTGTCTGGCTGAGTTATCACAGCCTTCGGGTTTAGGCCCATTTCTATAAGAGCGTTAAGTGATGGCACTGAAAATGCTGGGGTTCCTGCAAAAAGCACCCGAAAATCATTTAAACTAATATTCATAATTTAAATGATGGTTTTAGAGCATAATTGATGAATCAGATTGAAGTTTTCTGCTCTTATGTAATTTTTTTCTAACTTTTTGCCTTTTCGCCTCAGAAAGATAATCAACAAATAGTTTTCCATCAAGATGATCTATTTCATGCTGGACACACACCGCTAATAATCCTCCCATCTCCTCTTCTTGCTGATTACCCTGCCGATCTAAGTAACTCACACAAATACTATCTGCCCGCTCAACTGAATCGAAGTATCCTGGTACTGAGAGACAACCTTCCTCAGTTACCTCCAAGCCATTTTTTTTAGTAATTTTTGGATTTATAAGTACATAAGGTTTATTCTTTTCAGCAGTAATATCCGCTACTAAAAATCGCCTATGGATATCCACCTGAGTTGCTGCTAAACCAATTCCAGGAGCCGCATACATTGTTTCTAACATATTATCGATGATTATCTGCAGAGCATCATCAATAGTCTCAACAGGCACAGCTTTAATCCTTAATTTTGGATCAGGAAATTCTAATATTTTTAATATAGTCATAATAAAAAATTTGGCCTTGCATTTAAATTAATCTAATAATTGATTATATATAAACAGTTATACAGATAATAGTTTCGTATTTCTTTTAATTATATGTAATTTTTAATATTGAATATTGACGATTGACGCAGATTAATCCATGCTCCATGTTTTAAAGTTTGACTATATTTAATATCCAAGTATTAATAATTTTAAAATTTATGATCGATTGATAGAAATTCTCACAGGAAGAGATGAGCTAATGAAAGAAAATGTACTTGATGTTTTAATGTATTTATTTGAAACCTATATTGAAACTGAGGATGAGCCTGAAGCCGATCAAAACACTCTGAGGATTGAGTTAATCAAGGCTGGCTTCAGTAATAACGAAATAGACAAGGCTCTAGATTGGTTGGATGGATTAGCAGATTATAACAATCATTTCATAGATACTAACCAGGAAGATAGCACCACCAGAGTTTATAATAGTATAGAAACTAATCATCTCGATGCAAATTGCAGGGGTTTTATTAGTTATCTTGAACAGATTAATATACTTTCAACAATACAAAGAGAATTATTGATTGATCGGTTACTTGCTTTAGAATCAGTTGAAATAAATGTCGACCAAATTAAATGGGTTGTATTAATGGTTTTATTCAGTCAGCCTGACCAAGAAAAAGCATACTCTCAAATGGAAGACTTAATCTTTGATACAAAAAGTGAATTTTTACATTAAACATAGGTTTAAAATAAAATAATGGCTAATAATCTAGTAATTGTTGAGTCTCCCGCGAAAGCAAGAACTATCTCAAAATATTTGGGTGATGAGTATATTGTTAAATCTAGCGTAGGTCATATTCGAGATCTGCCAAAAGGTAAGTCACGAAGTGCGGCAAAAAGAACTGAAATACCAAAAAATATCAGTGAAGAAGAAAAAATCAAACTCAAAGCTATTAATGACAGATCTCGATTGATAAGAAGAATGGGTATTGATCCAGATAATGGCTGGGCAGTAGAATATGAAATAATTCCTGAAAAAGAAAAAGTAATAAAGGAATTAAAAAAAGCATCTAAAAATGTTGACCACATTTATTTAGCGACAGATTTAGACAGAGAAGGTGAAGCAATTGCGTGGCATCTAAAGGAAGCTTTGGGCCCCAAAAAGTATGAATTTTCTCGTGTAAGATTTAACCAAATAACTAAATCATCAATAATAGCGTCATTCTCTGATCCAAAAGAAATAGACATAGATTTAGTGCAAGCTCAACAGGCGAGACGATTCTTAGACCGAGTGGTTGGATTTGAGCTCTCACCATTATTATGGAAAAAGATTGCCAGAGGATTATCAGCAGGCAGAGTTCAATCAGTCGCTCTAAGATTATTAGATGAAAGAGAACGATTAATTCAAGAGTTTGTTCCTAAGGAATTTTGGGCAATCTCAATGAGCCTTCTCAATGAAGATCAAGCCTCCATATTATTCACATTATTAAGAAAAAAAACAGACCCATTACTCTCAGAGATGGAAGCAAGAAATATAGAACGTCTGATAGAAAATAATCCACTGCGAATTGATGAGATAATAAAAAAACCAATAAAAATAAAACCCAGGCCCCCATTTATCACCTCAACTCTCCAGCAAGCGGCATCAACAAAACTCAGTTTTAATGTAAAAAGAACTATGCGAGTAGCGCAAAAATTATATGAAGCAGGATATATTACTTACATGAGAACCGATGCTCCCAGTCTCAGTCAAGAGTCGATTCAAGATGCAAGAAACTATATAAACGACAAAGTTGGTAGTAATTATCTGACGGATAGTCCAAGAATATATTCTAGTACTGAGAATGCTCAAGAAGCTCATGAAGCAATTAGACCAACGAACGCTTTCTTGACTTCAAATACATTAAGCAATGTAAGCGAAGAAGAAACTCGCTTATATCAACTAATATGGCAACAATATATAGCATCGCAAATGCCTGATGCTCAATATCTATCAACATCAGCAAAGATAGTTCTCGATGATTACGTATTTACCGCGAGAGGTAGAGAAGTAGTGTTTGATGGTTACACAAAAATTGCTAAAGATAATACTAAAGATCCTAGTAATGAAATATTACCATCACTCTCGAAAGGTGATGAGCTAGTACTACAAAAATTAAATCTAGAAAAGAAATACACAAAGCCACCGGCTAGATTTTCAGAAGCAGCCTTAGTTAAGGAGCTGGAAAAAAAAGGCATTGGGAGACCCTCTACCTACGCATCAATTATCTCTACAATTCAAGATAGGGGTTATGTTGAAATTCAAAATAGAAGATTTTTTGTAAAGAAAATTGGGCATATAGTAACTGAACGATTATTAGAAAACTTCGATGACATAATGGATTATGATTTTACAGCTAATTTTGAAGATAATTTGGACAAAGTTGCAAATGGAGAAATGGACTGGAAGGAAGTACTGGATAACTTTTATCATGCATTTAAAAATGATCTAAATTCCGCATCAAATGATGAAAATGGTATGCGAGCAAATAATCCAGTTAAAACTGATATTACCTGCCCAGAATGTGAAAAATATCATATGGTCATACGAAATGCCTCTAATGGTGTTTTCTTAGGTTGCTCTGGGTACGAGAATAATGGAGATGAAAAATGCAAAAAAACATTAAATTTAACCTCAGGAGACGAGGCAGTCAGTGTTGATGATCAAGAGGAAGCAGAAAATCTTTTGATTAAGGAAAGATGTGAACTCTGCTCCACGAGTATGGATAATTTTCTAATTGATGAAACACGCAAACTACATGTTTGCGGTAAAAATCCAGACTGTGAGGGGTTCAAAGTAGAATCAGGAAAATTCAAAATAAGAGGTTATGACGGTCCGACTATTCAGTGTCATAAATGCACAGCTGAGATGCAACTTAAAACTGGAAGGTTCGGAAAATACTTTGCCTGCTCTAATGAAGATTGCGGCACGACAAGGCAATTACAGCGAAATGGAGAACCAAAACCATTGAGTATGGAGCCAATAGCATTGCCTGAATTGTTATGCTTGAAGTGCGAGGATCATTATTTGCTTAGAGATAGTATGAAGGGTTTATTTCTCGCAGCTAGCAAATTTCCAAAAAATAGAGAAACAAGAGCGCCCAAAGTATCTGAAATAAATCATCTACAAGATCAGTTTATACAAGCATGTAAATACCTACCAAACACTAAAAAACATACCTATCTTATGGATGCTCCTGAATATGATAAAGACGGTAATCCTTTTGTTATTAGATACAATAAAACTGATGATATACATTACCTAGCCTCCGAAAAAGACGGCAAGAAAACAAAATGGACTGCTGTGTATGAAAATAATGTATGGGAACAAAAACTCAAAAATTAAACATTTAATCTGATTCAAAAATATTAATTGGTACCTAATCATTTCGTCTGAAAATATAAAAAAAGCGTGTCGAGTAATAAAAAAAGGTGGCATTATAGCTTACCCAACCGAGGGTGTTTTTGGATTTGGCTGCCTACCTAATAATCCAGAAGCTGTTTTTCGGATTTTAAGCATTAAAAATCGTAATCCTGATATGGGCCTTATAATTATTGCTTCTGAATTAAGCCAAATTCAAACATGGGCATCTCTTAATAATGCGGAAATTAAAAAAATTAAAGCAGAGGAAAGGCACATTACTTGGTTAGTTAATAAAAATAAAAATACTCCTTATTGGCTCTCAGGACAACACTCTACTGTAGCCATCCGATTAACCAAACATCCCACAGTAAAAGCACTATGCGATCAATTAAATTCGGCATTGATCTCCACCAGTGCAAATATAACCGGTAAACAGCCTCCAAAAAATTCACTTATCTTGCGAAGAGTATTTAGAAATATTGTAGACTATATCGTTCCTGGTCATTGCTTTAAGAATACAAGTGCATCAACTATAAAGAATATTAAAACTGGAGAAGTGCTTCGCTAGTAACAATCTTTTTTAAAATTATTGCTAAACATCAAGTATTAAGCAAATAAAAAAGATAATACTCACACAGTCATGAGCGATCAAAATTACAACTTAAATTCAGTAAAAACATTTCTAATAAATTTACAAACCACAATTACCTCAACCCTTACAAAAATTGACGGTAAAGAGAATTTTACGAGTGATGTCTGGGACCGACCGGAAGGTGGGGGTGGAGAAAGTATGATTCTGAAAGATGGGGCTATTTTTGAACAAGCTGGTGTAGGTTTTTCGCATATTCATGGTTCAGAGTTACCTCCATCAGCAACTAAAGCGCGACCAGAACTTGCTGGCAAACAATTCCAAGCAATGGGCATCTCTTTAGTTATTCATCCATTAAATCCATATATTCCTACTACACATGCAAATCTGAGGTTTTTTTTAGCAAAGGATAATAAAGGCAAGGCTATATGGTGGTTTGGCGGTGGTTTTGATTTAACACCATACTACCCCTTTCTTGAGGATGTAGTCACATGGCATCAAAATGCCTACGATGCCTGCATTCAATTTGGCGATGAATTGTATCCCCGATATAAAAAATGGTGTGATGATTATTTTTATTTAAAGCATAGGGAGGAAACTCGAGGGGTAGGCGGCTTATTTTTTGATGATCTTAATGAATTAGGTTTTGAAAAATCTTTTAATTTCATTAAAGCTGTAGGTAATCAGTTTCTTGAAGCTTATATACCTATTGTTAATTCTCGTAAAAATCATCCTTATGGAGAACGTGAACAAAAATTTCAGCAGTACCGTCGTGGAAGATATGTAGAATTTAATTTACTCTATGATAGAGGCACATTGTTTGGTTTACAATCTGGTGGAAGGACAGAATCAATATTAATGTCACTACCACCAAAAGTTCAATGGGAATATAATTGGAAACCTGAGCCTGGGTCACCCGAGGAATTACTTTATACAAAATATTTAAAACCAAATGATTGGTTGAATCTAACGGAGTAAATCAGTAATGCAAGATAATAGATCACTACCACTTGGTGTATATAGCCCAGTGGTCACTCCTTTTAATGATGATTTAACAGTTAATTCAGATAAATTAATCAACCAATGCAAATGGTTACTCTCACAAGATGTTGGTTTAGCAATTTTTGGAACAAACAGTGAAGCAAACTCCTTATCAGTAGATGAAAAAATATTCCTTTTAGACAAGTTGATCGATCATGGGGTTGCTCCAGATAAACTTATGCCAGGAACGGGATGCTGTGCAATAACTGATACCATAAAACTAACAAAACACGCTGTAAAACTCGGTTGCTCTGGTGTCTTGATGTTGCCCCCATTTTATTACAAAACAGTTGATGATGCTGGTTTGTTTAATTATTTCTCTAATGTAATTGAATCAGTTAATGATGATAGGCTCAGGATATATTTATATCATATCCCACCTATTGCTATGGTAGGAGTAAGTTTAAATCTAATAGAAACTTTACTAACAAAATATCCTCAACATATTGCTGGAATTAAAGATAGCTCCGGTGACTGGAGTAATACCCAAAGAATGCTGGATGAAAACTGGGATGATTTCAGTATTTTTGCAGGTAGTGAATCATTTCTTCTAAAAACAATGCAGGCAGGAGGATCCGGATGCATCTCAGCAACAGCAAATATCAATCCAAAAAATATATTTGATGTTTATAAAAACTGGCAGTTATCGGATGCACCTAAAATGCAAGAAAAAATAAATGCAGTTCGATCTATAGTGCAAAATTATCCATTAATACCAGCCCTAAAATGCATAATTAGTCATTTTCATGAAGACCAAAATTGGAATATTCTAAGACCGCCACTGACGAGCTTGAATCACTCAGATTCTAAGAAATTAATCACCGAATTGACATCCATCAATTTCACTCTTGGTACAAAAAACCAATAAAACAATGAGTTCGTCCAGTTTTCTCATTAAATGTATATAATGTAATGTAAAATACAAATAATGACATATCATTTTTGAAAGTATTGCTATGAATAAAAATAAAGGAATTTCGTTTCCAGCAACACGCTTAAGAAGAACAAGGCGTACAAATGCACTTAGAAGCTTGGTAGAAGAGACTTCAATTAGTACGAATGATCTGATTTATCCGGCCTTTCTCCTGGATGGTCATAATAAATCAAGTCCAATCAAATCGATGCCTGGTATTAATCGTCAGAGTATCGAAGGTATTTTAAAAACTGCTGAAAAAATGATGGATTTAGGTATTCCGGCTATGGCTTTATTCCCCGTAATTAAAACCAGTGATAAAAGTTTACTAGCTGAGGAAGCATTTAATTCAGAGGGACTGATTCAAAGAAGTATTAAAAAAATTAAATCTGAATTCCCAGATTTACTAATTATTTCAGACGTCGCCTTAGACCCTTATACAACTCATGGCCAAGATGGGATTATTGACATTGATAACTATGTAATTAATGACGTTACTGTTGATACATTGACTAAACAAGCACTCTCTCATGCAGAGGCAGGTGCTGATATTATTGCTCCCTCAGATATGATGGATGGCAGAGTTGGCTCAATAAGAAACGCGTTAGAATTAAATGATTTTCCTAATACATTAATACTCTCTTATGCTGTAAAGTATGCCTCTTCGTTTTATGGTCCATTTCGAGACGCTATTGGTTCCGATGCAAATCTTTCAACTGGTAATAAATATAGCTATCAAATGAATCCAAGAAATGCACTTGAGAGCCTGAGAGAAGTGGCATTAGATATCAATGAAGGTGCTGATATAATTATGGTTAAACCTGCAATGCCCTATCTTGATATAATTTCTAGAGTGCAAAAAGAGTTTTCAATACCTATTTTTGCATATCAAGTAAGTGGAGAATATGCCATGTTGAAAGCTGCAGGTAATGCCGGCTATCTTGACTATAAGATGAGTACGTTAGAATCTATAACCGCAATTAAACGGGCTGGAGCATCAGCTATCCTAACCTACCATGCTCTAGAAATAGCTGAGTGGTTAAATGAATAAAGAAGATTAATTTTCAAATATGGTACAACTTATTTCAGCAGATCAATATGGTGTCATTGGTGATCCGATCTCACATAGTCAGTCGCCAAGTATACATAAACTCTTTGCTCAACAATTAGGTCATAGTATTGATTATAAAGCCTATCATGTGTCAGAAAATCAATTAGAAAACTTTATTTACGAATTTCGAAAAAAAGGTGGGAGGGGTTTAAACATTACCCTACCGCATAAAACCACTGCTCTTAAATATGTTGATATAATTAATCCTAGGGCGAAAGAAGCTGATGCTATAAATACTCTAATAATTGATGAAGAGAAAATTATTGGTGATAATACCGATGGTATTGGCTTAATTAACGATCTAGAGATTAACTTCAATCAATCACTTAAAAATAAACGAATACTCATATTAGGTGCCGGTGGAGCTACACTTGGAATATTAAGCCCTTTACTCAAAAGAGAGCCGAAGAATATTCTAGTTGCAAATCGAACAGCATCTAAAGCCAAAATCGTCACTTCTAAATTTAAATCAAATTTTAGTTTGGATGCATGTGGCATTAATGAATTAGATCCTGAGCAAATATTTGACATAATAATTAATGCAACATCTATCGGAATTACGAAACAATCAATTAACTTCCCCAGTTTTATTATTACTGAAAATACTGTTTGCTATGACTTATCATATAGTTATGAACCTACTCTATTTATGCGATGGAGCGTGGAAAATAAAGCAAAATTAGCCATTCAAGGATGGGGTATGCTCATTGAACAAGCTGCTGCATCTTATTGCTTATGGCGGGACAAAAAACCCAATACCAGCTCTATCCTTAAACAGTTAAATATTAACGCATCGTCACAAGTTCTTCGGCGCTTGTAGGATGAATTGCGATTGTATCGTCAAAATCTTTTTTGGTTAGGCCTTTTCTAATTGCAACTGCAAAACCCTGTAACATCTCATCCGCTCCATCGCCTATAATGTGACAGCCAATCACTTTCTGTTCATCACCTAATGTAATAAGTTTCATTGTCGTTGGTATTTTATCCTCTTCATCACTCAGAGCATAAAACATAGGCGTGAAAGAAGAAGTAAAAATTTTGATTTTATCGCCAAATTTCTTACGCGCCATTGTTTCTGTTATCCCAACAGTCCCAATCGGCGGATGACTAAACACCACCGTTGGAATGGTGTGATATTCAAGATATCTATCCGACATTCCCCCAAAAAGACGATCAGAGAGTCTGCGACCTGCTGCAATAGCAACAGGCGTAAGAGCTTCCCTGCCAGTAACATCTCCAATAGCAAAAATATTCGTTATATTAGTTTCTTGGAATTTGTCAGTTGTGATAAAAGCATTTTTATCAACAGCAACTGCAGTGGCAGACAGATTAATATTATCAGTATTTGGACTTCGTCCAACTGCCCATATAATCTCTTCAAAGGAACCAAACTGTTCTTGATCTTCCGACCTAAGAAAAAGATTGTTTTTTAAACCTTCTAGAGAATATGGAGTTACATTTTCAATCACCTTAATCCCTTGGTGCTGCATCGCTGATTTTAACTTTTCACTCAACATTGCATCAAATGATCGAATTAATGATTTGGTTCTTATGAAAAGTGAGACCTCAGCTCCGAGGGCGGCCAATACTCCTGCCAGCTCGACAGCGATATACCCACTGCCAATAATAGCCACTTTTGAAGGGCATCTATTGAGTGCAAAAAAACCATCTGAATCTATACCTAATTTACCACCTGAGATCTCTGGAACAATAGGTTTACCTCCAGTTGCTATAACAATTTTTTGAGACGAATAATCGATATCATTGACCGTCACTGTGGATTGATTTTTAAATTTTGCAGGGCCTCTTATTAGTTGGATATTTCGAGCTTTCAAGTTACGCTCATAAATTCCATTAAGCCGCTTTATATATGCATCTCTCTTTTTCTTGAGTTGAGCCCAGTCATGAGATTTAATTTTGATATCAAACCCATAATCAGCAGCTAATTTATGAAAAGAAGTATGCTGAGCTGCATACCACATAACTTTTTTAGGAACACAACCAACATTTACGCAAGTTCCACCCAATGGGGCTTGCTCAATGACAGCAACATTTGCTCCATATTCTGCCGCACGCTGCGCGGATGCCAGCCCTCCACTGCCTCCTCCGATAACCATCAAATCAAAATCATTTTTCACTTATATTTCCTTAAAATTTTAGTGTCTGCCTTGATGAGTCTTTGCTAATATTCATTATCTTTAATAAAAATTTATAACTAAATGAAGCAACAAAACTCTTATCGAAAAACACTTCCAGATTTTTCAAATCTGACTGCTAAGAATGTTCAAATAACCATTCAAGATATGGTGCAAGAACATCGCAAAACTATTAATAGCCTGTTAAAAAGCTCTGATCACATAACCTTCTCATCGCTAGTTTCACCAATTGAAGACATGCAACATGAGTTGAGTCGAACTTTTTCGCCAATCAGTCATTTGCAAAATGTCCTCGATAAACCTGAATGGCGAAATACCTTCAATTCCTGTTTACCATTGCTAACTGAATATAATACTGAATTATCACAAAATACAGAACTAGAGAAAGCATACCGAAAAATTTTAAATAAGCTTGATGATCCACAAGATCCAAAATTCAATCTACTAAAACAAGAACTTCAAAATTTTACACTAAATGGAGTAAATTTACCGAAATCTAAAAAACAACAATTCATTCAATTAAGAACGCGCTTGAGTTCAATAGAAGCTAAATTTAGTCAAAATGTTCAGGATTCAACTGACACTTGGAAATTAAATATTATCAATGAAGACGAAGTGAAAGGCATTTCAGTTTCAATATTAGAACAAGCAAAAAATAGAGCCCAAGAGAATGGGTTAACTGGCTGGATCTTTATACTTGACTATCCAACGTATCACAGCGTAATTACTCATGCAGAAAATCGTCCAATTCGTGAAAAATTTTATAAGGCATGGTCAACTCGAGCTTCTGATCAAGCGGAAGATAGGCAATGGGATAACGAAGAAAATATTAAAATTATTCTATCATTAAGGCATAAATTAGCTAATTTAGTGGGCTATTCAAATTTCGCTAAATATTCACTAGCAAAAAAAATGGCGGGCACTACTGATGAAATAATTAATTTTCTTGAAGATCTGGCACAGAAAACACGATCAACTGCAATTAAGGAAATCAATGTATTAAAAAATTTCGCAAATGAGCCATTAGAAGCCTGGGATATGTCTTATTATGTGGAAAAATATAAACAAGATACATACGCCATATCTGATGAAGAACTTAAACAGTTTTTTCCAAAAGAAAATGTTCAGCGTGGAATTTTTGATCTAGCAAAAAAACTTTATGGCATAAGCCTCAGGAAAAATCCAAATATAAGAGTCTGGCATGAGAGTGTTGAATTTATTGAAGTGGTAGATCAAAAAAACCACATAATAGGAGGTTTTTACATTGATTTATTCGCACGTAATGGAAAACGAAGTGGCGCCTGGATGGATGAATGTGTGATTAGAAAGAATCTTAATGGAGAGGAGATCTTGCCAATTGGCTACCTCGTATGTAATTTTACTCCACCTGATAAACAAGGTATTTCTCTTTTAACTCATGATGATGTTGTCACATGGTTTCATGAATTTGGTCACATGCTTCATCACTTGTTAACGAAAGTTGACTTGCCAAGTATCTCAGGAATTAATGGGGTGCCCTGGGATGCAGTTGAATTGCCTAGTCAGTTTATGGAGAATTTTGCTTGGAATTATAAAGTCTTAAAAAGCTGCTCTAAACATTTTAAAACCGGAAAATCTCTCCCCAAAAATACATTCACAAAACTGTTAGAAAGTAGAAATTTTGGATCAGGTTTGGCGATGCTCAGGCAAATTGAGTTCGCGCTATACGATATCAATGTTCATCTTGACCACAATAATAAGGAAATCAGTAATACTTTAGATATACTAAAACAGATTCGAAAGAAGATTTCACTCATAAATACTCCTGCATATAATCGATTTCCTATGAGTTTTTCTCACATTTTTTCTGGTGGATATGCAGCTGGTTATTACAGCTATAAATGGGCTGAAGTCCTTGCTGCAGACGCATTTTCAGCATTTGAGAATAGTGAGATATACAACAAGAAATTAGCGACAAAATTTAAAACAGAAATTCTCGAGATTGGTGGCAGTAAAGATATTATGCAAGCCTTCATAAATTTTAGAGGAAGAGCGCCATCACTTGAGCCATTATTGAGGCAAAATGGTATTGCGGGAGAGACTGAGTGAAAATTGCTACTTGGAATGTGAACTCTCTAAATGTTCGGATAGGTCATGTACTAGAATGGCTCGATATTGCTAATCCAGATATTCTAACTCTCCAAGAAATCAAACAGCTTGATGAAGCATTCCCAGCTGATGCTTTTAAGGAACTGGGTTATCATGCTATATCAAGTGGCCAAAAAACATATAACGGGGTGGCAATAATTACTAAAGACAAGCCCAGCGATATTGTGACGGATTTTCCCGATTTGGAAGATCCCCAGCGAAGAATACTGACAGCCACAATTAATAATAATCGTATAATTAATCTCTATATACCTAATGGCCAGACAGTTGATTCTGATAAGTATATTTATAAATTATCTTGGCTTGAGGCTTTAATAAAATTTCTCAAGCAAGAGCAAGCCAAGCATAAAAATATCATTATATTAGGAGATTTTAATATTGCTCCTGAAGATAGGGATGTTTATGATGCTGAAAAATGGGGCGAAGAAGTGCTTTGTAGTCCAAAAGAAAGGGCTGCTTTATCCGATATAATAGATCTAGGTTTTTGTGATGTTTTTCGTCAATTTGAACAAGTAGAAAAATCATTTAGTTGGTGGGATTATCGTGCAGCAGGATTTAGACGTAATGCTGGCGTCCGAATAGATTTAATTTTAGCTAGCAAAGATTTAGCTAAGAACTGTATTGGTAGTTCAATTGACAAAGAACCAAGAACTTGGGAGCGTCCATCAGATCACACACCTGTTATTGCAGAATTTGATATCTAAGGGTCACCTGTAGCATCTAAAATAAAATCTAAACGATCATTTCCAAAAAACATTTCATCTTCGATAAAGAAAGTAGGTGCTCCAAAGACACCTCGTGAAATAGCATCATCTGTATTTCTCTTTAGCTCATCTTTAATAGAATCTTCCATTATTTTTGACATGAAATACTCTAAATCGAGTGAATGCTGATGAATTATTTCAGATAAAACTTTTAATTTGCTTAAATTCTTATTATTAATAAACATTGCATCAAATAATGATTGATGAACTAATTCAAAACAATCTTCGTGTTGGCAAACAATCGCTAGTCTGAGAGCATTTAATGTATTTTGGGGAAAAATTGAATTCATCTTAAGAGGGATTTGATAATGTTTTGCCCACCTCTGAATGTCTTTCATAATATATCTGCCCTTTTCAGGTATAAAGCTAGGAGGCTTGTTATTAGTTGCCTGCATAACAGCGCCTAACAGTATAGGCCTATAAATAATCTTAAAATTAGCAAATGAAGCAATTTTATGATTCGCTAAATATGAATATGGGCTGACATAATCATAAAAAAATTCAATATTTCTAGTTATTTTTTTCACTTAACCGTTTACTTTCTTGATACTTCCTGAAAGCAATTGACTGATCTCTATTTAATTGCCTTTTCGCATAATAAGTAGCAAGTAATGCAGCACAACAAGCGTATATAAAGCCAACTATACCGAATTCATTCACCATAAATGTACTTAGCGTGTGCCATGTTATTTCATCTAATAGCGCCCACGCACCAGTATTAAATTCACGTCCAGTTAAATTTAATGCACTAAAAAAACTGCCTGTCATAGAAGCGATGATTGCAAATACTGCTGCTATAGTAGGGAGATACCAATCCAAACCATGACCGTACTTTCTTACTGACTTACCTATCAAAACACCCTGTATGATTGAAATCCATGGGAAAAAACGATCAAAAAACATTGAAATTAAAATCCATAAAATATTTAAAATAATTACAGTTATTAATGCACTGTATAAACCATGTCTATATGACTGCTCTTCATGCAGATATCTACCTGCTTTAATTGGATCAAAAGCCATCAGTAATTTTTTTAAAAGCCCATAACACTTTCTGGAATGATTATTCCATTTTCGTCTTTATAGTTTTGCCAAGCATCCAACATTTCTAACATCTTTGTTGGGTTGTCTTCTGCAATATCATTCAATTCAGAGGGATCATCCAATAAATTAAATAATTGCCATTTATAATTGTCAGCTAGTGGAGTTTGCCATGAAAAATAATCATCTTCTGGCTCTTGTATAATTTTCCAGTCACCTTTTCGAACGGCTGTTTTGCCAAATAATTCCCAGCCTTCGATGTGATTCTGATCATGCACGCGATCTACTTTATTTAATAAAAGAGGTAATATTGAAGTGCCTTGCATGGCCAAAATTTCCCTTTCTTTGTAGTGTGTTCCAGGGTGCTTTACATTCGCCAATTCCAATAGTGTGGGCATTATATCTTTAACATGAATCAAACTGCTTTTAACGCTTGCATCATTCAATGGAGCAAAATGTGCGAAAGCAGGTGCACGTATTCCACCTTCAGAGGTAAAGCCTTTGAAGCGTCGCCATGGTCCTACCCCGGCTCTGGCCCATTCAGGCCCATACCAAAGGTATGAATCTGCAGCCCCCATATTTTCATAACTATGATCGCAACATGTATCTAATTTATTTGCAATGCCGTATTCTGAAAAACTTTGATCTAACGGATGTCCTTCAGCACCATTATCCGACATAAAGAAAATAAAAGTATTTTCATATTCACCAATATCTTTTAAATAACTTACTAAATTACCAATATATTGATCTAAGTCACTAACCATCGCAGCGTAGATTTCCATCAATTTACTGGACCTTTTCTTTTCTTCATCATTGAGAGAATTCCAGGGTTTATCCTCCAATAATGGTTGCGAATTCACTATTTCATGCTCCAATAAATTTAGAGATTTTAATTTAGTCATTCTATTTTCATAGAGAACTTCATAACCATCATCATAATTTCCCATATGTTTTTCGATAGATTTGATAGGAGCTTGTAGCGGCCAATGCGGCGCAGTATATGCAAGATAGGCAAAGAATGGTTTTTCATCTTGATGGTTACTGTCAATATATTCGATTAATTTATTAGTATAAAATTCTGTCGAATAAAAGTCTTCTGGGAGTGAGTCAATCAATACATCATCATTCCTATAAGGGGCTTTTTTTGACCCTAAAATAGACATCATATTACTAAAATGACCGGCCCCACCTGCCAAGAGTGCGAAAGAACGCTCGAAACCTCTGGCTTTAGGGCTAGTATCTTCATCATATCCTAAATGCCACTTACCAGACATGTATGTATGATAACCACTGTCTTTTAAGATGTTTGGTAAGGCAGCTACCTGAAAATTCAGAAAACCTTCATATCCTACTTTATTTTTTTGATTATCAGCTTGCTCGTTGAACATTGTACCCATTCCAGCAAGATGGTTGTCAACCCCGGAAAGCAACATCGCACGAGTTGGGGAGCAAGTTGGAGCAACATAATAATTTGTTAAAGTCATTCCTGTCTTTGCTAAAGCATCTAAGTTTGGCGTATCTATTTCACTACCAAATGCCCCAAGATCGGTATACCCAAGATCATCAACAACAATTAAGAGGATATTTGGTCTCGTTTTATCTTGATTCGAGGTTTCTTCATCTTTAGATTCCTTATAACAGCCTGTTATTGTGAGAAATAACAAAACTAATACACTCACTTTATTAATATAATTTAAATTCATGGTATTTTTGATTTAATAATTTCAGTTAACCTTTTCGTCCCATCATAGATCTGTTCGCATAGACCATAATTCAGGAAAGAATCTATGTGCAGCCATTGTTTTTAGCCAATTCACTCCAGCCGAACCTCCTGTTCCAGGCTTAAAGCCAAGAATTCGTTCAACTGTTGTATAATGCTGAAAACGATATCTTGCAAAGATATCAGCTAACTCAGTTAATAACTCCCCAAATAAATACAAGTCATTACTTGTTTGCGGATCTTTGTAAATATCGAGCCATGCCTTTTCAATACTCTCATGACTCTTGTATGGCTCAGCCCAATTACGATCAAGGCATTCAGGTGCTATATCAAATCCTCTTTTTTTTAATAATCTAATAACTTCATCGTAAAAACTGGGAGACTCAAGGTTCTCTTGAATGGCTGGGTATACATGCTCCACATTCTTATGAACCGATGCCATTGCTTTATTTTTATTACCCAGAATGAACTCAACATGTCTGAACATAAAAGATTGTTGCCCGGAAGCCACATTTAAATGATCTCTAAAGGATTTAAAACCCTCAGGACGAATTGTGGCAAGTACATCCCAAAATTTGGTAAGTAATAGCAGCATTTCTTTGGTTCTATTTATTATTTGTGATGCATTAGGTAAATCGTCCACACTTACTCTTATTCTTGCATTATATAATTCATAATAAACTGATTTAAAAAGAAGCTCTTTCGCTTGACCCATTATGATAAAACACATTTCATCATAACCCTGTGATCGAGGATGCTGAAGGCTGAGAAGCAGATCGACACTTTCGTAATCAATATATGGATTAGCATTTCCTTCAAACTCAGTTATTGGTTGACCAGAAGTAGTTTTCACTTTTTCTTGTCTCGCAGCTTCTGAACCAACCTGCATCGGTCGTGGTTTTGGCGAACTATCTACTTTCTCAATATCAATGATCTCTGGATTTTTAAATTCAAAAGTCATTCTTTATCTCCCAGTATTTGTCGCATCATGAGACTCCTTAATGAGCAATCTTTATCCAACATATAAAAAAGTATATCGAAATGATTAGCATGTTGAACTTCTAATAAAGTACTTCTATTACCTATTTCTTTCCACTTATTTTCAAATTCAATACTTTGCCTTTTAAATTCAGTAGTCTCGTTCTCACCCCAAGTTACTATTAATTGTGTCTTATTTTCTTTTACTTTAAATAAGGGGCTTAAGTCTTTTGCATCCTTTAAGTTGAGTTTTAATGGCTCATTAATATAGGTTTCAACAATAGGACGAACATCATATATTCCACTCAACAATGTACCGCCTTTGATAATATCTAATGGAAGATTATATTCTGTCCAATTCGTAAGGATAACCATTGCGGCTAGATGGGCTCCAGCAGAACTTCCAGCAACATAAATTTGATCTGCATCATAACCATATTGGCTTGCATTATTGTAAATCCATTGGATAGATCTTCTGCACTGTTCAATCATTTCACCAAGGCTAGCTGCCGGTGCTAGGGTATAGTCTACTGCACTAAACGCAATTCCATTATCATTGAATGTTTTGGCTGGAAATAAAGCATCATTTTTACTCAGTAATTGCCAATAACCGCCATGAAAAAAAATGCATATTGGGGCACTAGCATCCCCTGTCGTAGAGAGATCTAAGCACTCTCCTGAGCTAGGATCATAAATTAAATCTTTTGTAATATTTATCTGATCCTCTATTATTTCAGATTCAGAGGTGTATCGAGCCACAAGCTCTTCATAGTTAGGAACACATGAACTAGGTGAATATTCTCTCTCAAGAATAGAGATATCCAAAGTTTCCCAAAGAGCTTTATTCACATTCATTTTATTTTGAAATTACTAAGCACTAATAATCTGATAGAAAAGCAAAATTAATAAAAATGGCGCAAAATATCTAACTAAGAATAACCAAATAGCATGAATATGACTGTTTTTATTTTCAAAGAGTTCTTCCAGACTGTACTTTCTTTTCACAATCCACCCAGAAAATAACGCAATCATTAATCCACCAAGAGGCATAATAATATCTGAAGCAATGGTCGCGAACATATCAAAGAAACCCTTATCACTGAACATTGCAATGCCACCAAGAGGTCTTATGTCAGAAAACACATTAAAAGATAGTGCAGCCATGGAACCCAAAATAAAGCCCACTGCACCAACAGTTAGTGCAGACATTCGGCGTGATAATTTTGTCTCATCACACAACCAGGATACTGGTGCTTCAATCATTGCAATAGATGATGTTAAAGCTGCAAAGAATAGTAAAATAAAGAATAAAGCTCCAAAAATTAGCCCGCCAGAAGTTTGTGCAAAAGCTAATGGCAAGGCTTGAAATACCAAGCCTGGTCCTGAACTTGGTTCAATGCCATTAGCAAAAATTATAGGAAATACAGCTAATCCTGCCAAAATAGCAACTAAACTGTCAGCACCACATATAATAGTTGCTGATTCAGGAATATTAACCTCCTTTTTAAGGTAAGCTCCATATGCCACAAGATTAGTTAACCCTACACTTACTGAAAAAAAAGCTTGTCCGAAAGCAGTCATCACTATCTGTGTATCTACTTTAGAAAAGTCTGGTGTGAACAAAAAACTTAAAGCTGCGGCAAAATCACCAATAATGGCAGCATAAAAAACTGTCATGATTAACATAACAAATAATGCTGGCATCATTAATCTAACGGCTTGCTCCAACCCTTTATGTAACCCTCTAGATGATATATAAACAGTCATTCCTATAAATACGCAAAACCAGGTATACAGCTCTACCGGGTTACCATTCAACTCATCAAAGAGATTGATTATTTGGTTAGCCTCAAGTCCTGATATTTGACCTGTGACTGTCTTAGCAGCAAAAGCAACCGTCCAACCTCCCACTACTGAGTAAAATGAAAGTGCAAACACTGCACCAACACCGGCGAGAATAACTCCCATCCAACGCCAATGTTTTGTATGTCCTGATTCTATTGCTACTCTAGCAATCGCATTAGGTGGACCTCCTCCGCCGCGCCTTCCAATCATTAATTCTGCTATGCAAACTGGTAATGCTAAAAGCATTACTGCAGCAATATAAATCAATACGAAAGCACCACCACCATTTGTACCTGCCTTGTATGGAAACATCCATATATTTCCAAGGCCAACAGCGCCTCCAACACAGGCCATAATGAAAACGAATCTTGAAGACCATTCAAGTTTGTTTTGTACTGACTCAGTCATTTAATATCTCCATAATTTTTTCATTCATTTGCATTAATTGGATAGATTCCTTAACACTAATTCTGCTGCTGCTAAATCTTCCAATGAAGCACCAACCGATTTAAATAAAGTTATTTCATTTTTATCATTTCTGCCTAATTTTTCACTTTTCACAATTTCGGCTAATTCGGCCAATATATGTTCTTTATCTATCACGCCATTGTTTATTGCATTAATTAATTCACCTGATTCTGATAATGCCCCAGCATAAGTATCAACGATCACATTGGCGATAGCGACAGCTTCACTGTCAACCTCTTGCATTTCAGGTGTGAAAGAACCAACTAAATCAAGATGTTGACCAGGCTTGAGCCAGGCGCCCTTTATCAAAGGAGATTTACTTAGAGTAGCACATGAAATGATATCAGCGTCACTCACACCCTCAAACAATCTTTCAACAGCAATAATATCAACATTCTTGAATGATAATTTTTGAGCGAGTAATTTCGATTTTTGATAATCTCTTCCCCAGATCATTACACGTTTGATTTCACGGACATGCATGTGCGCCTCAATCAGATGTGGCGCTAAATTTCCAGTACCTACCATTAACAAGGAATTAGCATCATCATTAGCCAAATAATCAGCAGCCAGTGCTGATGCGCATGCCGTTCTGCGAAGTGTCAACTCAGCTCCATCTAAAATTGCTTTAGGTGAACCGTTTTTACCGTCTAATAAAAAATAATTTGCGTTAACCGCGCTTAAGTTATCCTGTGCGTTCTCAGGAAAAACAGAAACAATTTTGATTCCAATATCTCTAACTTTACTCCATGCTGGCATTAATAGGAGAGTATTAGTAGCATCAATCTTATGATGTGTTCTTCCAGGCGAATTAATATCTTCTTTAAAAGCCTCTCTTAAAGTTTTAATTAATTGTTTATAAGGTAAATTCCCAGCTACCGTTTTGGCATCAATAAATTGCATAGAATTAAAATAAGTGTCTATCAGTTAACATTACATAATCCACTATTTATTATTCGTTCATCGATAACCCAATTCGCATCTATAGCCTTATAGAGAAACTCACAACGCATTTGATCATTTGGTATTCTTGGATCTAATAGCAATCCTTCAACTAATGATGCATAAGACATAGCCTCCAAACTCATTCTTATACCTCCATCAGCCTTAGTATCAAGAATAATAAATTTTTCTTGCTGGTTATTATTATCCCATGCATGCCATTTTATTTGCTCGGCATTTCTCCCTTTACCTGGATCCCCGTTATATGCAAATTCTGACCAATAGGACATCATCGATTTTGACAATTGTGTTGCCGTTTTGATGTTTTTCTTATCAAACATATAATCCTCCAAGCCACCAAGTTTCATCCCTCCCATCACAAATGGAATTTCGATAGCATGAGCTGCTCCTAATATACGTGATAAGTCCATTAAAAGTACTTTTGGTTCTTCATCCCAGTCAAATCTGTAGCCAAAGATATTTTTATTACCTAACGAAACTAACTCCGTTGCTGGCTTATCAACAGCAGCAACTTTCCATCCCATCGAGCCATATTCAGAAGAAATATCATAAAAATCCTGATCCTTGATAAATGTTAAAGAGAATCTCTGTGAGGCAAACTCAGGATCAAAAGCCAAAAATAATTTCATCTCATCCCTATTTGTTCCCATAATTATTGGGATATCTTTAAGTTTTTTTGTATTTTGAAAATCCATACCGTTTTCAGGTATCACATAACCATCATTTATCACCTGATGCATGTAATCTTTATTATCTAAATTATTATAGTAAGTCTGGATGATTTCTTCTGTTGTTCTGTCAATCAAAAAATCATACTGCTCCTTATTAGATAAAGCATCTTGTATGATTATTGCTGATTGACGATCTTCCGCCATCCCATCAGCAATCAACAACTGATTAAATAACTCTCTGGAGCTATTCTTATTACCCGGTTGAAGATTATTATCAAAATAATTTATGGACTCACTTAAACTTGATGTTTTTGTGCTGCCGCTTTGAGCGATGGCTTTATGGAACAGCCCATCTGCAAGTGAAGAAAACATTAATGCATAAGTATTATGACCGCCAGCAGATTCACCAAAGATTGTCACATTGCTACTATCACCTCCAAACTGACTTATATTTCCTTGTACCCATTTGAGGGCCGCTATTTGATCAAGAGTGCCATAGTTGCCCGACTGATCCTCAAAATTAGTGGCTCCAGTTATAAAACTTGGATGCAAGAACCATCCAAATAAACCAAGTCGGTAATTCAGCGTTACCACAATCACTTTTTGAGAAGCTGCTAAAACGCTTGGGTCATACAAACTAGAAGTGCCAATTGTATTTGAACCTCCATGTATCCAAAACATAACTGGTAGCTTTTCATTTTCGGGTATCTCTTTTGGGGCAAAGATATTTAGATAAAGACAATCCTCAGACCCATGAACGGAACCAACTTCTGCTGAAGGATCACCGAATGTTGATCCAATCTGGGTACATGGTTGATTGTATTTAGTGGTTTCCAATAAACCTTCCCAAGCAATAACTTCTCTTGGTGCTTTCCATCTGAGTTCATTAATGGGCGCTTGTGCATAAGGAATTCCTAGCCATATAGAATTATTCCTCTGTGTATAGCCGATAACTGAACCGCTGGATAAGTCTCTTATAGTCCGTTCATTTGCATTGATCTTTAAAATATTATCCTGATTTACAGCGCACCCACTTGCAGCTAAAAGAATTAATAATTGAATCAATAGTTTATTTAAATACATCATTTTTTATGTGGAACGGAATATTTTTTCTCCGTATGTAACTCCAATGCCTCTGTGTGAAAATACGTTTCTTTTAATCTCTCTTCTGCAAATATCTCTATTTGATCATCGTAATGATCTGACATAATGTCCTGTGTAGCGCTCCCATATTGATGGATACTTTGACTCTTAAGAGTTCCATTTTTACTCCATTCTACAAAAACAACTAAACCATCACCAGCAACTGCTTTCAAAGTACCATTTTTTTGAGTCTCACCATAGATTGCTCTGAGAGTGTCAGGGCCGCCTTGAACAGATAAACTTTTTGAACCTCTCGTCAAAAAGTTTACTTCAGACCATAGTGGATCAATACGATTGTATTTTGAAGAAATTTCTTTCACACATCGAGTAAATACTTCTATAACATCTGGAGGAATTTTACCTTCCTGCTCAGCAAGCCATTCTGGACTTAAACTGCATACACCCAATGCAGCGCTTCTGTTGTCATGATCTGTAGTCAAGTCCCAGGCTTTTAACAACATTTGTGCCTCTTGCAATTTTAAATCATCAAATGGATGATTGAACAATGGTTTAATATAATGAAATGCTCTTGAGTCTTTTGAGTATTGATTATCAAATTTTATTTTCATCAAATCATCAATTGAAATTCTCTTATCAGAATCGAATAATTCTAGTGCTCTATAGGCTCTATTTGTCATACGGGTCTGTAATCCAAGAGTAGATGAATAATCACTTCTTTTTAAATTATCATTCTTACTAGTTACTTTAAAAGGATCTTGATTTGTACTATTCAACCACCCCGAATTTGGATTAATTATTAAAGGTAATTGCCTTAAAGGTACTTTTTTATCCCATATCAATGAACTTTTTGTGCCATCCACGGGTAAGGTCCAATCTATAAATTCCTTTCGAACAGGGATAGCAGCATTATGTAAAAAAAGAATATTTTGGTTTTTATCAGCATAGACTGCATTAAATGAAACAATCGATTGAATCTCCATTGCTGATAACCAACTTTCAAGATCCACAGATTTATTTAAACGATACCATTGTTCAACCTGCTTAATATCAGACATACCTGCAAATCGAATTGCAAATGACCCCTGATCATTTTCAATAACTGGGCCATGCTCCGACCTTTTGATGATTCTTTTAAAAGTCCATTTTAATGGGCCAAAAATTTTTACTGGTAACTTGATAGTTTCAATTTCAAAATTTACCCATTTATCATCAAGCAAATATTGATTCTCATTTTTTGGATTGATCTCTAATGCATAGACATCTGTCAAATCAGGTTTATTAACAGTCAGCCCCCAACCCAAATTTTCATTAAAACCAACAAAAACAAAAGGTGAACCAGGAAACAGGCCACCCATCATATTCCAACCTTCATTACTGCTTATATGTGCTTCATACCAAGCCACAGGTCCATCTAATGGTTGATGAGAATTTATTACTAGGCGAGTACTGCCATCGTCTGTCTTATTATAATTTAACGCAAACGCGTTTGACCCAAGAATCTTATTTTTGGCTTGATATAAATTACTTGTCTCATTCCCATCGGTATTTGGCTTGAATTGATTTTTCTGAAGTCGTTCAATTTCTGATACCACGCCAGAAAAAAAAAGATTCTGAATAACAAATCCTGAAATCACATCGTATTTTGATATCGGAAAAATTGACTTGAATTCATTATTTTTATTTTCTGAATACCAATAATTTAATCCGGCAGTATAGGCTTCTATAACCTCTCGGACCTCAGAAGACAGAACACTAGTGTAATTTGCCTCAATTAATTCTCTAATTTTCAGTGCTTTGATTAAATAGTCAGACGTTGCTCCTTTACGGCCATTTTTTAAACCCATTTCAGCTCTATACAACACCATATTTTCTGCAATATTTTTTATATCATCTTCTGCATGCGCATAAGCAAGACCAAAAGCAGCATCGCGATCGCGATCACCATGAATATGGGGTACGCCCCATATATCTCTGGTAATAGTAGCGTTATACGAAGTATTTTCTTGTGATTGAGCAACTGAACTATCGATAGTCACATAAGTAACGAGACACAAGCTGATGACCAAGATTGAAAATTTCATGCACTTTTATCCTGTTAATGATGCCTAAAAACTATTTTCTTATGAGAGATTCCCACCACATATCAGGCTTTAATCTCTTGGCTATACCAACTTTTTTCTCCCACCATAATGCGATGGATTGCAATGGACTATCAACTAATTTAAAAAATAGCTTACCACTTAATGTTGAAAAATCCCGATTAAATGGACAAACACGCATACAGATTGCACAATCCGTTTTTAATTTAGTCCAATAACTAAAGCATTTTTCACAATCAGCAGACCATTTTTTTACACCCTTAATTGTTGATTGATTTAGTTGTTCAAAGCTTGGTGGTCCAGCAGGTAATGCTTTAGGCGGACAAGAATCTGCACATTTGGTGCACTGGGTGCAATATTTTGCAATCCCTCTATTAATAGGTTCATCATGATGCAAAGGCATATTGGTGAAAATTTTCGAGAAACGAACGCGTGGACCGAACTCAGGAGTAATAACCATTTGATTTCTTCCGTACTCACCCAAGCCGGCTTGGATGGCATAAGGTATCACCAATGCAGTATCATTCATTGAGCCCAGAGCTTCATAGCCCAATGATCTTATATAGGTAGTCATTTGAGTAACAATTGCTGCCTCATGCGAGTACTCAAAACCTGCGGCGGAGCTTGCTAATGCGGACGGATAAGTATCAACTAACTTCTTATCCATAGCATGCCCCATTACAATTACATGCGAAAAATTTCCTGGTAGTTTATTACTAGCTGCAGTGAAATCTCTTGTATCTACTCGCTTTGAATAATGCCAACGATTATCAATTGGGGTGATACCAACAAGATCAGCTCCAAATAACTTTGCTATTTCCTTGAATTCGAGAGTATATTCTTGAACATTTTCAATAGGTAATTTTTCGTTGGCAATTTCAGCCTCGCATTCCATCCAAGATTGAAATCCTTCTCTAGTACCTTTTTCGGCACCGCGGTTTGAAAAGGTATCTGAAAGTGCCCACGCAGCATTCCTTAAAGCAAAATCTTTTTGCCTAAAGCCAGGTACTCTCTTGCCCGAAGGTTGAACGCGATGACTGTCAAAAAAGGCATCACTGAGTTTAGAGCGTACTGTATTATCCCAAAAAGCCCGTGAAAACATGTCATTAATTTGATTGAACCTTTCAAAATCAGATGCAATTTCAAAGCCTGCGCTCTCATCAGAGATTACATTAATATCTTTATTTTTTAATTCTTTATTCACTGTTTTATCTATTGTAATTACTCGCTGAAGGTAATGTATAAAATAATCACAAAGAATAACATGAATGCAGCGTATTTATCTTGAGCGAGTGCACTATAATTAATCAATTTATTAAACTTTTATATCTATTTATACTGTTATTAGAATGAATAATAGTTTTATACTAAACATCTATTAGTAATTTAAATACTTGGGGCTGTCTGATGAAAAATTACATATATAACCGATATTTCTATGTTCTTCATATATTTTTAATTTTTATTTTTTCATCCAGCACTAATGGCCATGAAACAGCTGGTTCATTCTCGTCTTATCGCATTCCTGGAAGAACTATAGAGTTTCCAGATACTAAAAATCACCTAACAATAATTGCTGATTTACATACACATTCCGTTTTTTCTGATGGTCATGTCTGGCCAAATATTAGGGTGGCAGAGGCACAAAGAGATGGCCTTGATGCCATTGCTATTACTGAACATTTAGAATACCAACCGCATATAGTAGATATCCCTCATAAAGATCGAAATACTGCCTATAAAATTGCAAAAAAAGCTGCTGAAAATTCAAACTTAATAGTGATCTCAGGATCAGAAATAACACGTGAGAATCCGATTGGTCATATCAACGCAATTTTCATTGAAGATTCGAATAAACTCTTCAAACTTGATGAAGCAAAAAAAAATGAAGCAGAAAACCTTATTGAGCAAAGAAAAGATGAAGCAGCCAAACAAGATACAGAAATGGTCAATCATTATGCACTAGCACAATTATGGCCAGTTACTAATGCATTAAATGAGGCTCATAAACAAGGCGGCTTTATCTTTTGGAATCACCCAATGTGGTCAGCGGCTGATGGAATTGCAAAATTGTCCCCACAACATAAGGAATTTATTAAAAATGGAACATTGCATGGAATCGAAGTGGTTAACGAGAATACCTTTTCAGAAGAGGCGCTCGCAATTGCATTAGAATATGACCTAACGATTATTGGTACCTCAGATGTGCATAATTTAATAGATTGGGACTACTTACCACATCGTGGTAATCATCGTCCAGTTACTCTCATATTTAGCGAGAAAAAAACTCAACTAGCCATTAAGCAAGCGTTAATGAATGGCCAAACTGCTGTATGGTACAAAAATCTTTTAATTGGAAAGAAACAAAATATCCAGCCACTCTTAGAGGCAATATTGACGTTAGAAGAAGCTAAATATGAAAAGAACTCTGAAATATTAACTATTAATATCAGTAATAATTCAGATGCGAAAATTCAAATGGTCAATTTATCTGATTATTCATTTATGAGTTATCATGATGTGATTGAAATAGCAGCTCATAGTGATATTAATCTAAGAGTGAAGACAACAGAAAAGAAAACTTCCATTTCATTCAAATTTAAAATCTTGAACGCACTAGTTGCACCAAAAACATATCCCACTATTGTTTTACACTCGGCTATTAATCTCCAATCGGATTAAATTATATTATGTTAGATAAATTCGAACGTTATCCTCTCACATTTGGACCAACACCAATTGAAAAACTAGACAGATTATCGATGTACTTTAATAATAAAGTCTCAATTTTCGCCAAAAGAGAAGACTGTAATTCAGGTTTAGCTTGTGGTGGCAATAAAATAAGGAAACTTGAATATATTGTTCCAGATGCGATTTCATCGGGAGCAGATACTCTTGTCTCCATAGGCGGAATACAATCTAACCATACGAGACAAGTAGCGGCTGTCGCAGCAAAAATTGGTATGAAATGTCATTTAGTGCAAGAAAACTGGGTGCCTTATAAAGATAGTGCCTACGATAAGGTTGGTAATATTATGATGAGCCGCATCATGAATGCTGATGTGCGATTAATTGATGAAGGTTTCGATATTGGCATCCGTGATAGCTGGATAAAAGCAATTGAAGAAGTAAAAGCCAGGGGTGGCAAGCCTTATCCAATTCCAGCAGGAGCGTCAGTGCATAAATATGGAGGGCTTGGTTATGTTGGTTTCGCAGAAGAAGTAAGGCAACAAGAACAAGATATGAACATAAAATTTGATTACATTATAGTTTGTACGGTAACAGGATCGACTCATGCTGGTATGCTGGTAGGATTTTCTAAGGATAATCGCCAACAAAATGTTATAGGTATAGATGCTTCATTCACAGCAAAAAAAACAAAAAATCAAGTTCTACAAATAGCCCAAGATACCGCTAAATTAATTAATCTAGAAAAGGATATTAAATTAGAGGATGTTACCCTCATGGAGGACTACGCTTATCCTGATTATGGCATACCGTCAACTGAAACGAATGATGCTATTAGATTATGCGCCAGACTCGAAGGAATGATCACAGATCCAGTTTATGAAGGAAAATCTATGCAAGGCCTAATTGATCTGGTGGAAAATAATTACTTCCCAAAAGGATCAAATATACTTTACGCCCATCTTGGTGGTGTTCCTGCCATCAACGGATATCACCAAATTTATGGTGATGGTTAATCTCTAAGCATTATTAACCTAGATGATAAAAACACAACTTATTGCCATCTAAATCTCTTGCGTAAGCACCGTAAAATGTTTCCATTCTCTGACCAGGGGCGCCCTCATCAGATCCACCTAAAGCCATTACTTTGGCGTGCATTGAGTCAACTTGTTTTTTTGAATTCATAGGAAAAGATACCATCGCACCATTACCAACAGTCGCCTCATTACCATTTTCAGGCATAATAACACCGAAAGCAGATCCGCCTCCATCTACCTGATAAAAATAGCCACGTGGCCCGGGGCTAAATGCATTAATACTCATATCAGCGAATAATTCATTGTAAAATCCTTTGGCTTTCTCTAAATCATTTGTTCCAACACAAACATAACCTACTAATTTACCATTCATAAAATTCTCCTTTTGAATTCTTATAAAACTATTTAATATTTAATTTATTGAATCTGATATCAACTTCTTAAACTTCGTGGTGCTCCATCCATGCGAACGATCTAAATAATGGATTGGGATATTGAGATCTTTACCGGTAAAATCTTTGTTTTTATAATCATCGCCCAAAAATCTTACATCAATTGATCTCGAAGAGATCAGTTTATACAGTTCTGCTTCTGTCGAGTAAGAAATAATTTCTTTTATCTGAACGAGTGATTTAAGCATTATTTCTCTCTCTGAAAGAGTGTGTATTGGCTTTAACTTTTTAGGTCTCTCCTTCGAAGGATCGTCATGTAAAAAACAAATAAGATGGTCACAATTTTGTGCGCACTCATCAAACATATAGATATAACCCATGTGAATAACATCAAAATTTCCAGCAATCATCCCTATTTTCATATTTAATCTTACCTAGAATTCATTTAAAGTATTCTTCTCTAATATACCCAACCCTGGATGTTTTGAAATGCTTCAATGGTATTTCCAGTGCATTAATTGCATCTATGACATCTTGAGATACGTTCCCATAAATCTCAATTGAAAAACCATCTCCCAGTACAGCATGTTTTGTCACATACTCTCCAACTGGTGGGTTAGCATTATGATCGAGAAAGGCTTTACTATTCGCATAAACTTCAGTCCAAGTATATGCAAGTGGATCAGAAGGATCAGCATCAAAAGTATGCAACAACATACCCGGCTCACTCGCTTCGACAGCCTCATCAACCTCATTCGCTATATTTAAATATGCCTCTGTCTTGCCTTCTTTTATATGGATTCGAGCAATCAAAATAAATGGGTTTTCTCCTTCTGCTCCAGGGGTATTCTCAGCAATAACCGAAGACGATAAAAATAAAATTATCAATGATAGAAAAATCCGCATAACCCATACTCCATTTAAAAAGTCTCAATACTTATTTTATACCACTCATTAAATATACTGCTAATCATTATTGAGTAATTTTTAAATTATGCTTTGTAGGTTTTTTTTGGTGATTTTCTCAATGGATAACATGTTTTACATATTTTACAATTTCTACCATCACACCCTCTTGCGGTACAAAATTCTCTCCCATAAAAAATAATCTGTAAATGCAATTTATTCCAATGCTTTTTAGGAAAAAGTTTCTTCAGGTCTTTTTCTGTTTGAGTAACACTTTTACCATTAGTTAGCCCCCATCTTTGAGCTAATCTATGAATATGCGTGTCAACCGGAAAAGCTGGATGACCAAACCCTTGTGACATTACAACACTAGCAGTTTTATGCCCAACACCAGGGAGTGACTCAAGCTCAACAAAACTCTCTGGTACTTCTGAGTTAAATTTATCTATTAATATTCTAGACAAACCAGCAATGGCTTTAGATTTCTTCGGAGCTAATCCACAAGAACTTATACAATCATGTATTTCTTCTACACTTAATTTAACCATCATCTTGGGAGTATTGGCTTTTGAAAAAAGCACTGGAGTGACGATATTAACCCGCTCATCGGTGCATTGAGCACTCAATAAAACAGCCACAAGTAACTCGAATATACTATTATGGTTTAAAGGTATAGGAGTTTCTAAATAAATTGCATTTAAATAATCGAATACAAAATCTGCTCGTTCTTGTTTTTTCATACAATAGTGCTCGAATAATAAAATGAAATCTTATCAACTTTTTATAAGTTTATCTCAAGACATAAAAATTCAGATTGGGAAAAAAGGATTATACCAATTCCCAAAAGGAGACTATATCTATACTGGCTCAGCTAAAAAAAATATGGATACTAGATTAGCTAGGCACAAATCTAAAAATAAGATTCCTCATTGGCACATTGATTATTTGCTAGCAAATGCAGAAACTCACATTTTTAAAATACATAAATCCAAAAGCAGCGAGTGTGAATTAAATCAAAGTATTGAAGGTGTCACATTAGTGCCAGGTTTTGGAAGCTCTGATTGCAAAAACAACTGCTCAAGTCATTTAAAATATATCACTAGGTCTAAGCTCTATAAATATTGACTAAGGAAACTCCAATAACAATCATAAACAACCCAATTATGGCCTGCCAACTATAGGTTTCATCATAGAAAACGTAACTCAAGATTGCCACTGAAAATACACCCAGTCCCGCCCATGATCCATACACTATTGAAAGTGGTAATTTTGTGACAGAAAGAGACAGAAAATAAAATGCCATAATATAAGCAAACAGTAAAATTACTGTAGGAATTATTTTTGAAAATTGCTGTGAAGCAGGTAATAACATAGTTCCCAATACTTCAAATGCAATCGCGCTAAAAAGAAATATATATGGATTCATGTTTATCCTTCAGTTATTACCGAATTCCAAGTTACTCCATTATTGATAATTATTCCATGACAAACTAAGATTTAGTTATGGCTTTTTTGGGGTCATAGAAGGGCTTGTCAACGATGCGACCCTTAACTATGTTTCCACCCAGATCTATCTGTACTTCTGCCCCCATAAGGGCACTCTTAGCTGTTAATATTGCCAATGCGATATTTTTCTTAAGCCTGGGAGAATAAACAGCTGAGGTAACCTTGCCTATAACATGACCATCAATGAGAACACTCCAAAAACGAGTATTTGGTCCACTCAAAGGTTCATTTTCTAATACTAGACCAACTTGTTTACGTTTCACTCCTTCCTTGAAGATATTAGATAGAGCTTCTTTTCCAATAAAATTAAACTCTTTATCTAAATCAATCAATCTATCTAAACCGAGCTCAAAAGGATTCGTATTTATATCCATGTCAGCATGATAAGAAAGCATACCTCCTTCAATTCTCCTAATTGTCGAAGTATGCCCGGGCTTTAAGCCCATTTTTTGACCAATCACCATGATATCTTCATATAGTTTATCGCCTTGGCTACCGTCAAGAAGAAAAATCTCATAGCCTAATTCACTTGACCAACCAGTCCTAGAAACCAACAATTGAATATCACCTAATTGGAATTTATCGAACCAATAATATTTTAAATCATGGATTTTTTTTCCAAAAATTTTTACCATAATATCTCTTGATTTGGGCCCCTGTAGCTGTAAAGGAGAAACATCAGGTTCACTAATTTCAATATCAAATTCACCACTAGTTGCGATACCCTGCGCCCAAAAAAGAATATCGCTATCAGCCAGTGAGAACCAATAACAATCATGATCCACTTTCAATAAAACAGGATCATTAAGTATGCCACCCTCCTGATTGGTCAGAATGACATATTTACATTGCCCTACCTGCATGGATGATAGATCTCTTGGCGACATCATTTGGACAAATCGACTCGCATCTGGACCTTTTATTTGTACTTGTCTCTCAACAGCAACATCACACAAAATAGCTTCATTTACCAAGTTCCAGTAATTCTTTTCTGGGTCGCCAAAATCTCTTGGGATATACATATGGTTGTAGACAGAAAAAGCTTTTGCTCCCCATCTTAATGTCGCATCAAAAAAAGGGCTTTTTCGAATTTGAGTTCCAAACCCAAAATCTTGCAACTCAAGGTTATTTGGCGTATTCATCATTCCATCTCTTGTGAAATTAAATATCTAATATTACGTTAACAGCGATCAGAACCGTCTGTTTATTTTATTTTCAATTTGTAACTAAAATTTAATACTTTCAGATTCATCGTGAATTGATCTTACAAAATTATTTCCACTTTATGTTGCAACCCATAGATGGATATTGCTCTGCAGAAATAGCCTTATCTTGAATTAGGCAATTTATTGCGTTTCTCAAATCTTTTCCATCGGGCTCTTTGCTGGAACTTGGACTAGTATCATCCAATCTTCCTCGATAAACTAATTTGTCACTAATATCAAAAAGATAAAATTCAGGCGTACATTCTGCTTTATACTTTTTTGCAATGCTCTGCGTTTCGTCATATAAATAGGGGAACGAGAGTTTTAATTTCTCCCATAATAATTTCATCTCTTCCGTACCATCTTGAGGATAATTTTTAACATCATTGGAGCTTATCGCCACGAAATTAAGTGCCCCATTAAAATCATTCTCCAGTTTCCTGATTTGTTGATGGTAATGAATAACATATGGACAATGATTACAAATAAACATAATCAATGAAGGTTTGGTTTTATCCAAAGAGTTGCTTGAAAAATGGCGACCTGAAATCGCATTAAATAAATCAAACTCAATTAACGATGATTCCAGATCTAACATACTCGAGTAGGTAAGTGACATAGTATTCCTTTATTCGCTCTCAACATAAAATAATTTATTATAAATCTTCCATTCACCTTCCTGCTTTATAAGCGATAGGATATCCAGAAATGTTATACCTAAATATTGATCTCTAATTTTTACTGATGCTATTGTCCCCTCGATGTCACAAGATAATATATCAAAAGTTATGTTTTCATTTTTTTCTTTTGGTGAGGGCTTTTGGGCAGCAACAAAGCCAGCGAATTCTCCTGTTGATAATTCCATAAAATCACCATGCAAATAACCCACTACTGTTGCATTAGCATGAAATGCTATTTTGACTTTATCCGGATCAGAGTTTTCCATACTATCAATATAGAGCTCTATTACTTTTTGTATTTGATCTTCCTCAGTCATTAGGAATCCTCATATTATTGAATTACTTTAATCAAGATTATCATAAATTATAAATCAGTTAATTATATAGGTCTCAGTATTTAGCATTATTAGTGATGTTTATGAATACATATGCTAAAAACATGCTAATGCTATAATTATTTTTTCAATAAACTAAAATGCAATTAACTATATGAAAAAATTTAATATTAATGTTAGTAGTTTTGAGCTCGAAAACCTGATATCGAATATAAGTTGTAAATCTTTTTTAATCGTTTTAATAGCTTTAACAGCAATTTTGATAAGCTGTTCAACGCCCCATGAAGCAGACAGCTCCGCGACTGATACTAAAAATATTTATGCTGATTATGAGCGTGCCGAACAATTTCTGGCGGTCAACACTAACCCTCTAGTAAGGGATCAAATTCTCAGACAATTCTGGCAGGAAAATGATCAGTTAGTCTATCAGAAATCAACCACAAACGGTTTTCGCACAATAATTGCTAATCCTATTGATGGCAATAAAGAAATGCCATTCGATGACAGCAAATTAATCACTGCCATGGAAAAACTCACAAACAAACCTACAAATGTTAATGGTTTATTATTTCGTGAACTGACAGTAGATCCTGAATCCGATTACATTCAATTCATTTATGAGGGGAATAAATATAGCTTTAACACTCAAACGTCTGTCTTGCATCAAATTGTTGAAGAGTATGATAATGAATATTTATCTCCAGATGGCTTAAAGGCAGCATTTATTCGTGATTTTAATTTATGGATTAGGAATACCCGAAATAACAAACTCACTCAACTTACTCATGATGGAATAGAAAACTATGGTTATGCGACCAATAATGCAGGCTGGATGAGAGATCCTGGCCCCGTGTTACTCTGGTCACCAGACTCACAAAAAATTGCTACTTTCCGTCATGATGGTCGAAATGTTGGTGAAATGTATCTAGTTTCGACCGAAATAGGTCATTCGGAACTAGACGCATGGAAATATCCGTTACCAGGAGATAAGTCTATCTTTATGATTGAACGTCTTGTCATTCATCTTGAAAGCAGTCCACGTATAGTGAGATTAAATATGCCTCCTGATCCACAACGATCTTCAACTGCAGATCATATTGCAGGTAGAGGTGGCCAACTTATAGATGTGGAATGGAGCGCTAAAAGTGATGTACTTGCTTTCGTTTCATCGTCAAGAAACCATAAGTCAGCTACGTTAAGGATAGCGAATCCTGAAACTGGAGAAGTTAAAACAATACATAATGAGACTGTTGCTACCTATTATGAATCTGGCGCCATCAATCCAAACTGGCGTATATTGCATAGTCGAAATGAATTTATTTGGTTTTCTGAACAAGATAATTGGGGTCATCTTTATTTGCATGACCTGCGTACAGGCAAACTAAAAAGGCAATTAACTTCAGGAGATTGGTCAGTTCTTGAATTACAACAAGTGGATGAAAGTAAAGGAATAATCTATTTTACTGCAGCAAATAAAGAAGCGGATGACCCATATTTCCATTACCTTTATGAGCTAAATTTAGATTCAGGAGAACCGAAATTACTCACCCCAGAAACTGCTCATCATGTAATACAATGGTCAAAATCTGGGAAATATTTTGTTGACAGCTACTCTACTCCGAATACTCCTCCAACTGCTTTAATCCGGGACATTACAGGTAAAATTATCCTGCCTCTTGAAACGGCAAATATATCAAAGCTAATTGATAATGGCTGGGTCGCCCCTCAATCATTTACAGTAAAGGCGCGTGATAAAACAACTAATCTATATGGGCTGCTTTATAAGCCAAGTAATTTCGATCCAAGTAAATCCTATCCTATACTTAATTATATATATCCGGGTCCACAAGCTGGTAGTGTAGGCTCAAGATCTTTTCGATCAGCCCGAAGAGATAAACAAGCAATCGCTGAACTAGGCTTCATAGTTGTAGAGCTTGATGCTATGGGGACACCTGGACGATCAAAATCTTTTCATGATGCCTATTATGGAAACATGGGAGACAATGGCCTTCCCGATCAAGTCACAGCAATCCAGCAATTAGCAACCAAGTGGCCTTGGATGGATCTCAACAGAATAGGCGTATGGGGTCATTCGGGGGGTGGCTTTGCATCTACTGGAGCCATTCTACGATACCCAGATTTTTATAAAGTTGCTGTTTCTAGTGCTGGAAATCATGACAATAGAAATTATGAAGATGATTGGGGTGAAAAATGGCAAGGCTTACTAGAATCTTATCCGCCTAATGAAAAAAGTGATACTGAAATCTCAACGACCAATTATGATAATCAAGCCAATCAATTATTAGCTAAGAATCTAAAAGGTAAATTACTATTAGCTCATGGTTTGATGGATGATAATGTACCTCCCAGTAATACCTTATTAGTAGTTCAAGCTTTAATCGAAGCTGAAAAAAATTTCGATTTATTAATATTACCAAAAGCAAAGCATGGCTTTGGCAATAGTCGTTATTTTATGAAAAGGCGTTGGGATTATTTTGTAAAACATTTAAAAGAGATTGAACCACCAAATGATTATCGTTTTGGTAAAAATATAAAATAAAACTTTTTGGTATTTCGTAATATTTTAAAATTAGTTAGTTTTGATAGTTAAAGTTATAATATAAATTAAATAAATATAGATACTATAAGTAATGGATAATCAGAAGAGCAAATATAAGGCTTTCAAGCCTATTGGGTTAGAAGAACGAACCTGGCCATCTAAGGTCATAGAAAATGTTCCTCTGTGGTGTTCTGTGGATTTAAGAGACGGTAATCAAGCTCTTATTGAGCCAATGGGTGCAGAAAGAAAAGATCGGATGTTCACTCTTCTTTGCAACCTTGGCTTTAAAGAAATAGAAGTAGGATTTCCATCCGCATCTCAAACTGACTTTGACTTTGTTAGAGATCTTATCGAAGCAAATAAAATTCCATCTGATGTGACGGTTCAAGTATTAACCCAATCAAGAGATGAGTTAATTGAAAGAACTTTTGAATCTCTAAAGGGGAGTCCACAAGCCATTGTGCATTTTTATAATTCTACTTCTACCCTTCAACGAAAAGTAGTCTTCAAGCAAGACAAGTCAGGCATCAAAAAAATCGCCACCAATGGTGCCAAAAAAATAAAACATCTTGCCCTACAGAATCCTGAGACAGATTGGCGCTTTGAGTACTCTCCTGAAAGTTTTACTGGGACTGAACTCGAATATGCTGCCGAGGTTTGTGATGCCGTTGTGGGCATACTAAAAGATGTTTCTGATCATAAAATTATTATCAATCTTCCAGCTACAGTTGAAATGTCTTCGGCAAATATTTATGGTGATCAAATAGAGTGGATGCATCGCAATCTCAAGCACAGAAAAAATATATGCCTGAGTTTGCATCCTCATAATGACAGAGGAACTGCGGTTGCGGCAGCAGAGTTTGGTTTGATGGCTGGTGCTGACAGAGTAGAAGGTACTCTCTTTGGTAACGGTGAAAGAACTGGTAATGTCGATATAGTTACTCTTGCTCTTAATATGTTCACCCAGGGAATTGATCCCCAACTTGACTTCACTAATATTAATGCTGTTATGCGTGAGGTTGAGTATTGCAATCAATTACCAGTTCATCCTAGGCACCCATATGCAGGAGATTTAGTATTTACTGCCTTTTCTGGTTCACATCAGGATGCCATAAAGAAAGGCTTTCAAGGCATGAAAGACTCTAATAAATCACTTTGGGCGGTACCTTATCTGCCAATAGATCCGGCAGATCTAGGTAGAAGTTATGAAGCTGTAGTAAGAATAAATTCTCAATCTGGTAAGGGTGGCGTGGCATTCTTGCTTGAAAAAGACCATGGTGTTTCTTTACCTAGAAGACTACAGATCAGTATGAGTGAAAAAATACAAAAATTAGCTGATGAGTCTGGAAAAGAAATTAATACTTCAGAAATATGGAACATATTTGAATCACATTTCTTAATTCCAAAAAAGGGCTTTACTTACGTGAACCATGAGTCATCATCTCAAGACGATGTCCATTATTTAAAATTGGTTATGCATATCAATGCAAAAGAGATAATTATTAATGGCTCAGGTAATGGGCCTATAGACTCTCTCATTAATGGCTTATCAAAAGAGCTTGGAGTTGAATTGAAATTATCTGACTATCATCAATCAGCAATATCATCAGGGTCTGATGCCAAGGCTGCAGCGTATATTGAGTTAGAACAGGATGGGAAAACCAGTTGGGGTGTTGGCATTAATCCAAGTACAACAAGAGCCTCTTTTGAAGCAATTATTGTTGGGGTGAGTAAACTTAGTAGTTAATTATTATTTCTTTCAATCCGAGAAATCAAATTATTATTCATATCTTAAGGAGGTAGCTGGATCTAATTTAGCGGCTTTCCTTGCTGGCCAAATTCCAAAGAAAAGGCCGACTATTGCTGAAAAAGTTATAGAGCCAAACATGGCGCTTATAGGCAATGAAAAAGGCCACTCATTTATAGCTGCAAATAAATATAGAATGATAATTCCTAGTAAGGCTCCAATCAAACCACCAATCAAGCATAATAAAACGGCTTCAACAATAAACTGCAGCATGATTGCTTTATGAGTTGCGCCCAGTGCTTTTCTAAGGCCTATTTCTCTGGTTCTCTCTGAGACAGATACAAGCATAATGTTCATTACTCCAATCCCGCCTACTATAAGACTAATCCCTGCTATACCTGCAATCAAAATAGTAAAAATACCTGTCGCTTGACGCCTTAAGTCTGAAAATTGGCTATAATCACTTATTCTAAAGTCATTATCTTCACCCGGTCCAATTTCATGCTGAGCTCTCAATATCTGCTCAATAGTCATCATGGCCTCGTCTACATTGGTGCCATTTGTTATCCCCACATTGATACTATCAACATAAGGTGAACCAAATAATCGTTGCACGCCAGTTAACAAGGGAATGTAAATTTCTTCATCGGGACTTTGCCAGCCAGTCGAACCCTCTTCTTTTAATATACCAACTACTTTATATGTCGTACCGGCAATCAAAATTTCACTATTTAAAATAGTTGAAGTGTTAGTACTAAGCTCACTAGGAATGCCAGAACCAAGAACAGCTACTCTTTTTCTCCCAAGATTCTCTTCTTTCGTAAAAAGTCTCCCAAATTCCAAATCATATCCTCGAACATCGAAATGGAGTGGAAGATATGCACCTACTCTTTGATTAATATTGGCATTCTTAAATTTTATTTGCCTATTTTTTTTGATAGTAGGTGAAATTTTCCAATTGTGTACTTTATTCTTAGCGAGAGCACTAGCATCTTTGATGTCTAGTGGAATCATCCCTTTCGTAACCGCTCCTCTCCTATTTTGACCCGGACTAACAGTTAAAGTTCTTCCTCCGAGATCATCTATACTTGCTTCTAAAGCTTTATTTGCACTAGAGCCAATACCTATTACCGCTATAACCGCTGCAGTCCCTATAATAATGGCAAGAGATGTAAGAAAAGATCTAATAGCATTAGTTCTTATTGAAGTTGTAGCTGAAATTAAAGACTCTTTAAAAAGCATTATCCAAAACTAAATCGAGCATTAACTCGCTCTTTAAACCTTTTTTGATAATCAAAAAGACTTTTGCTCGGCAAGATAAACACAATATCCTTTGATTCTAAGCCTGTTAGTATTTCAACATAAGATAAATCCGACGAACCAATTTTAACCCATGATAATTCTGGCCCTTCTTTAGAATCTTTAATCACGATGAATTTATTATAATTTTCACCTTTTACTTTATCAGCTAGAAATAAATCAACTTTCTCTTCGGAAATACCCAAGATTAAAGCAGCTGAATAAATATCTTTTCTGGTCCTCAAAGACATAGTTGGGGCACTTACAGAGACATCTTTATTTAACACTTCGATTACTACATCAGTATTCATTCCTAACAGCAATAGATTTTCATCATTATTAATATCGATAAGAACAGGAAAAGTAGTAACGTTTTGTTCAATTTTTGCTAAGGGCTCTATTTTGGCAACTGTGCCAAAAAACTCCTTATCTCTATAGGCAGCAACTTTTATTGAAACGACCTGACCAATAGAAACTTTTCCTACATCAATTTCATCAACAAGAGCACGAACTCTTACTTTGGACAAATCAGCCATAGTCATCAAAACTGTGCCTCCCCCAACTGCCGATGTGGGCGAGGATATAACTTGACCAACTTCAACTGGTCTAGAAATTATCGTGCCATCAACAGGCGATCTTACCACGGTATCATCAAGCGCAATCTTTGCATTTTCATAGGTAACTTGGGTCCTCACTAAACTTGATTTTGCCTGAGCGAGATTTTCTTGAATATCTTCAAAGTCCTTTTCGGATACGCTTCCTTGTGAATGTAATTCTTTGCCTCTTTTATATTGAGACTCAGCATTCTCAAGCCTTACTTTTGAAGCCTCAAGATCTGATTCAGATTGATCTAATATATTTGTTGGTGTCCTTTGATCAATTTGTCCCAGCATAGAGCCCTTTTCTACAAAATCTCCAACCTCTGCACCTAAGTATAAAATCTCACCAGATGCTTTTGATTTTATTTCCACAGATGAAATTGCCTCAATAACCCCAGAAGCTTCGATGGTCAATTCTAATTTTTTTTCCCTCACACTCTCTTTTTTATAAAAAGTTGTTTCCGTTGACTTATCATCAGATTCACATGCTGCGAATAGAAAGGAACACGCTGCTACCACTAGTAGATTTTTGAAATTAATATTTTTCATGTTTAAATTTTTGCATCGGATTCAATTAATCCATCTTTAATGTTAATGATTCGTTTTGATTGTCTCGCAATATCCTCTTCATGTGTAATTAAAATAATAGTCTGACCCTCTTCATTAAGATTTTTGAACAAATTCATTACATCCTCACCGGTTTTAGAGTCCAAATTACCGGTTGGCTCGTCAGCAAATAAGATACTTGGGTTATTAACAAGCGCTCTTGCAATAGCGACTCTTTGTTGTTGCCCACCTGATAACTCTGATGGGCCATGTTGCATTCTATCCGTCAAGTCTACCTGTTTCAGAACATCCTTAGCTCTTTGTTCAGCCACATTTTTTTCCATTCCAGCATATTTTAAGGGCAGCATTACATTATTCAAAGCTGAGTTTTTTGCAAGCAAATGAAATGATTGAAAAACAAATCCAATTTCTTGATTTCGTATTCTTGCTAATTCATCATCATCAAGATTATTGACCAATTGATTATTAAGATAATAATTACCACTAGTAGGGGTATCCAAACAGCCGATTATATTCATTAGTGTTGTTTTTCCTGAACCAGATGGCCCCATTATTGATATAAACTCTCCTTTTTCTACAGATAAGTCCACGCCCCTTAGAGCATCAATTTTTTGAGTTCCAACTGCAAAAGATCTGATAAGTTTTTCAGTGTTGATAATCATATACATTCAAATTGATGGTCATAATTTCTTATTCTCTTCTTCAGTATTATTCTTTCTAATCTCATTCTAACGTATAAATTTTCTCCTTTTTTAAAGAATTGTAAAGAAATAACTGAGTTTTTCTTGTTAGGTATATCTTTGTAATTTATATTCAGATCTAAATATTGATTTTGTTATGGGGGAGATAAATATGGCTTGTGGCTGCGGAAGAAGCCCAACTGGTAAATGTATTGGTTGGCATAAACTCACTGAAGAAGAGTTTCAAAAAAAATTAGAAGAATATAACGAAAATAATAAAAAAGAATAAAGACTATTCAATAGTTACTATTTTTATTACTCCATAGTAATGATCGCATTAGAGCGATATATTGGGTTCATCCTAATTCATTAACCGCACGGTGCGCCATCATCATCGCAGTTTTGGCATCAGCTCCAGGCGCTGAGTCACAATTAGCTATCGTGATACGACCAAAAGGTTGTCGGCCCTCACGTACCGAGTCTCCCGGTCCAGCAAAGGTGTATCCGTGAGCCCAACGATTAACAGAAATACTCGCAACATCGCGGTTAAAATCGAACGAGCCTTTTGGAAGCATGCCGCTCAGATGACGACGGACTTCCTGCTCATAGTCTTTAAATTGCATTGCCAGCATTTGGTAACGCGCTTCTCGAAACTGTTCTCGTGGCGGCGCACCAAATGAACCAAAGGGGCAGCTTATCATTTGAATAACACATGGCTTATCAGGTGACTCAGTAAATTTATATCCGCCCATACTTACGGGAAAATCCATCAGCACTGCCTGGTGCATATTGCCCGGTGACATAGCCACCCCAATACCAGCATCCTTCATTGCGTGCCAATTTCTTAAACCGACCGTAGTGTAAACGAAAGGGCTTTTAGTTTGTAGCCTCAATGCCGCTGCCTGTTTTTTTGGAAGATCTGATACTAGGTGCGGAATCATCATATTATAACAAGCCATTATGACGTTACTACCCATTACCTGAAATGATTTATTGTCATTAATGTAGGTAACCATTGCCTCACTTGCACTGCCTGGATCACCACCATGCTTTACATTCACAACGGTACTATTGAGTCGCAAGCGAACCGGATTACCAGGCTTATCCAATTCGGCATAATCAAACTGAGCCTGCACCAATGCTTCGGCATTACGTCCTTTTGCAACACTGGAAATCAGTTTCTTCACCAAGGCTCGAGCAACACCAGCATTGCCATCGGGATAATGATAGATAAAAGGATTATCCCGGTCATAAACTGCTTTAGGAGGAAAGCCCATAGCACCGCAATTCATAGCTTCGGCTATGGACATCAGTTCTGCGCTATAATTCCCCCAATCTAACCCGGAGTGCCTGGCCATTCGTAGCACCCCTGAATCATCAACCCCGAGCGTTTTTTGCAAGTAATCAAAATAAGAATGGCTATTAATATAATCCTGGAGATCATGCCCCTGTATATCTAGCATGTGTAAACCGCCATTGAGTACACGAAGTAACTGTTCTTTACCTGTTTTGCTCAGTGGTGCTTGAGCAGCAGCTTCTTCATGAGAAACTTTACCCCCTAACAGCCCTTCAACATAATTCGGATAGTTACAGTAAGGGTGTTGAACTAATTTATCTTCACCGAAAATTTCCTTATTGAAATAAGTGACACCACCCAAGCCATGCCGTTTGAAAAAGTCTACGTCATAGGCCGTTGTAAAACGCTTTAAATCAACGCCAATATCTTCGAACAAATCAAGAACCACTTGATTCGCATTTTTTGGTTCCACAATGCTCTGTGAGCCGCCATAGCTGATACAAGTCTTTCCGTTAATCACATGTTCATTACGTTTTGCATGACCGCCAAAATCGTCATGATTATCTAAAATCAGGATTTTTTTGTCCGCACCATACTTTTGCTGAAAGAAACGAGCAGCCGCTAACCCACTTATACCAGCACCGACAACGACCAGATCATAAATCTCAGATAACTTTAACTCTGATTTTGCATCTACACGGCCTGCCCATGCTAGCGCATGAGCATGATCATTTGATCCAGGGTGACTGCCTCGAAGTCCCGTAAGAGCTGGTGGATAATTAGATGGATTCTCAACAGCCATCGCGGAATCCCCATCACCCGCAAAAGGCATGAGGGAAGTTCCTGTAGCCAGCAACGTTCCATTAACAAAGTTTCGTCGCGTAATTTTTTTCATAGACCTAAATCATCCACTTATCTTTTTGACTAATTTTATTGCCCTGCATTGTTATTAAGAGAATTAAATTATTTTTCTTTTAAGTGTAACTTGTCAGTTACTGACGGTCAGGTCGGTACGTCTTAACCGGAGGCAGTTGTGCGCCAGATAAATCATCTGGGATACTCAGCTCAGCTCTAACTGTGTGAGTCAGTGAACCAATGCCTTCAATGCTGGCACTAATTGTCTCACCATCGATCAGGTATCCAGAACCTGTTGCGCGCTGAACGCGACCTGCGCCTGTTCCACCCGACGTTCCACTTTGCAAAACATCACCAGGAAAAACTGTGATAAGTGATGAGGCATACTCAATGAGCTCAGGGATATTATGAATCATGTCACCAGCTCTCGCCTCCTGAACAGTCACGCCACCGATGACCAAGGTCTGATGCAGACGCTCCATTGGGTCGCCATAGAACTCTTTTGGTACTATCCAAGGACCTTGTGGCGCAAAGGTATCGTGACCCTTGCCAACGAACCAGTCTGAACCAGAACCGAAGCCGCCAGGCGGACGACCGCCACGATCTGAAATATCCATTGCAACCATATAACCAAATACATGATCATATGCACGGCTTGAGGAGATATACTTACCTGTACGGCCGAAGACAATTGCCATCTCGACTTCCCATTCAATTTGGTCACGCCCATAAGGCATTATAATATCGTCTCCATCGCCAATAACCACTCCGCGAGTGGGCTTTAGAAAAAGATATGGAACTCCGCGGTTTTCTTTCCGCTCGCGGGTCTGGGCAGCAAGCTGCTCGTCATTGCAACCCTCACATGCGTGAGTATAGAAATTCACAGCCGCATTCATGATTTTGCTCGGATACTGAATTGGAGCCATAATATCTACCGAACTTACTGGGTGCACATAACTTGGCTGGGTATCGGCACTTAACTGTTTGTCCTTCACCAACCAATTTATAATCTCATAAATCCGGTATTTCAAACCATACTCATACTGTTCGATGAGTCCAAGCATATTCTTGGGCATACTTAATTTACTATATTGGGGAATCAGCTCCATGGCACGATTAGCCGCGGCGAGGTCAACGATTAATTGGTCATCATGCACTACAAGACCAACTGTTGGAATGTCATTAATTGCAAACGTTCCAACTTTGAATGGCGCTGACGACTTCATCGCTTGGGCAGAGCCATTAACCGGAATAATGAAAAGCGCCAGCATAGCAAATAGCATCAGGCTGAAAAGGGATTTTCTTGTCATATTCTCACTCCAGTGCAATGCACTATAAAATTTAGATATAAATAAGAGAATATCAGAATTAATTTTTAATCAAAACTTCTCTATCTGGCGTTGTATGTGGTTCGAAATTACTCGACAGTCACTGATTAGATTTAACTGTCTACTTTTGGGTTTATAAAATTTTAATAAGAAGTCTAAATGCCTCTTTTTCATGACTTTGCAAACTTAACTATTTTTAACATCCAGATAATTAGAATTGCTAAAACATAAACCGTATAAATTGAGTATAGAGATGTTCCAACCATGCTTCCAACAAATGTATAGAAAAAGATAATAACCAAGTAGTTAATTCCAGTGGCATGGAGCATCTTCCAGTTTTTTATTCCAATTCTTTTTACCATGGCATCGGTGGATGTTAGGGTCATTGCATACATTAGCAAGTATCCCAATCCACCCCCTATAATTGAAACAGTTCCTGGATCTTCATTGCTTGTATAAAAAAAATAAATCAATGCGACTAGGTGAACGGAGTGAGAAATAGAAAAACTTAAACCAAAATATCTTCGGTTAATTGCTAGATTGTTAATCGCATCAAGATTGAATGTATCTTTGAGAATGCTTATGGAGTATGCGGCAAACAAATACAAGAAAGAAAGGTGGGCACTATATCTTGTCCAAAATCTTGCACTCTCATCAGAGGGGGCAATGATAAAAAAGTAAATTACTAAGGCAAATGAAAATAAGACACTTGAAAAAAGTAAGTTGAATTTAGTTAAATTCATTTATTGCTTTTATAGACAGTTCTATCTACTCCACAGTCACTGATTTCGCTAAATTTCTAGGTTGGTCTACGTCAGTTCCTTTTAACACAGCTACATGATAAGACAGTAATTGAAGAGGAATGGTGTATAAAATAGGTGCCTGAAAATCTTTTATCTCAGTTGGCATAATTGTTGTATGAGTTCCAATTTTATCTGCAAACTGAACCCGAGGATCAGCAAAAACATACAGTTCACCTCCTCTGGCTCTAACTTCTTGTAGATTACTCTTTAGTTTTTCCAGTAATTTATCATCAGGTGCGATGGCAACAATAGGCATATCTTCATCAACCAATGCTAATGGTCCATGCTTTAATTCACCAGCGGCATAAGCTTCAGCATGAATGTATGAAATTTCTTTTAACTTTAGAGCCCCTTCCATTGCGACTGGATTTTGTATCCCTCTCCCCAGAAACAACGCATGATGCTTATCTGCAAAATGCTGTGCAAGTGACTGAATATTTTTATCAAGATCCAAGATTTTTTTAATAAGTACAGGTAATTCACTTAATTGATCAACCAGTTCTGTTTCCGTTGCATTATCAAGACCATGTCTTCTGCCAAGAGCTATTGTTAATAATGAAAGTGCCGCTAATTGAGTCGTAAAAGCCTTGGTTGAGGCGACGCCAATCTCTGGGCCAGCATTAGTAATTAAGACTAAATCAGACTCCCTAACCATGGAGCTCTCAGGGACATTACAAATTACCAGTGTTGATACATAATTCGCTTTTTTTGCCGCTCTGAGAGCTGCTAATGTATCTGCTGTTTCGCCTGATTGACTGATAGTAACAAACAAGGTGCCATCGGGAACAACAGGGTCACGATAGCGATATTCACTGGCGATCTCTACACTGCAAGGTATTCGGCATATTGCTTCAATCCAATATCTCGCAACTAAGCCAGCATGATAGCTTGTCCCACAAGCAACTATATGGACTGCTTTTACCTTATCGAAAGCGGCGGCGGCGCCTGGTCCAAAAGCGCTCTCTAAAACCTGTCCTCCAGCAATTCGTGATTTCAAAGTATTATCAACAGCTTCTGCTTGTTCATGAATTTCTTTAAGCATAAAATGTTTAAATTCGCCGCGCTCAGTAGCTGCTGAGGACAGTCTACTCTCAACAATGGCTCTATCTGCGATGATTCCGTTAACATCAATAACTGTAATTTTCTGTTGTTCAATAATGGCAATATCATCTTCTTCTAAAAACATGAATTGATTAGTCACAGGTAATAAGGCAGCTACATCTGAAGCTACATAATTTTCATTTACCCCTATCCCAATCACAACAGGACATCCCGAGCGAGCAACTATCATTTTATCAGGCTCATCTATACTGATAACAGCTAATGCATAGGCTCCTTCTAATTCACGCACCGTTAGATTAATTGCTTTGAGTAGATCTTGTGTCTTAACTAAATGAAACTGAATACGATGTACTACTACTTCTGTGTCTGTATCTGATTCAAATGAATAACCATTTTCAAGAAGTTCTGCTTTCAAGACCTCATGATTTTCTATGATGCCATTATGCACCAATGCAATATCTTGTTCAGAAAGATGTGGGTGAGCATTTCTTTCTGTTGGTACTCCATGCGTTGCCCAACGAGTATGAGAGATTCCCAATGATCCTTGTATAGGAGTTTTATCCAATGCATTCTGCAATTCTTGAACTTTACCGGCACGCCGCAATCTCTTTATGTTGTTATCTTCGAATATTGCAATGCCAGCTGAGTCATAACCCCGATATTCGAGGCGCCGCAGACCTTCCATTAATATTGGGGTTACATTTCTCTCGCTTACTGCACCAACAATTCCACACATTACGATTATTCCATTAATTCTTTAGTAAATTTATAAGTCTTTTTTAGGGCGCAGCCACTTTTCATTAGTCATTTGCTTCGAGCGCTCTAATGTTAAGCTATCCTCTGGCGCATCTTTTGAGATTGTTGATCCAGCGCCAATGGTTGCATCCTTCCCAACTATTACTGGGGCCACTAATTCTACCCCAGAACCAATAAAAGCTCCGTCTTTTATTTCAGTAGTATATTTATTAACTCCATCATAATTACATGTAATTGTGCCCGCACCAACATTCACTGCCCTGCCTATTTTAGCGTCTCCAATGTAACTCAAATGATTAATTTTGCTGCCCCTGCCTACCGTACTTTTTTTAATTTCTACAAAATTACCAACTTTCACATTGTCACTTAAATTCGCCCCTGGTCTAAGGCGAGCGTAAGGTCCTATTTCAGAATGCTTACCTATAAACGCACCCTCAATGTGGCAATTAGCATGCACCCTAGAATCATCATGAATTTCTGTATTTTTAATAATATTATTTGGACCTATACTAACATTAGAGCCCAGCACAACATTGCCCTCAAAAATAGTATTCACATCAATAAATACATCTGTTCCACAGGTGAGCTTTCCTCTGATATCCAATCGATTTGGATCCGCCAATGAAACTCCCTGAGCCATGAGTTTTTCAGCTAGCTCTCTCTGCATGAAACGTTCTGCATTAGCTAATTCTTTTTTATCATTAATTCCCATCACCTCTTCCCATTTATTAGCTTGGATACCATTAATTTTTGTTCCGTCATTAGTAGCCATTTCTATAATATCGGTTAAATAATACTCACCTTTTGCATTATTGTTGTTCAATCTATTGAGCCAATCATCCAATTGAGACGCATCACAATACATAATACCAGTATTAATTTCTTTGATGTTCCTTTCAATTTCACTGGCATCTGATTCTTCAATAATTGCCTGTACAGCATTATCACACCTTATGATTCTCCCATAGCCTGTTCCGGAAGGAAGTATAGCGGTGAGTAATGAAATTTCATTATTCTGATGTTCTGACATAAGTGTTTTTAGAGTAGTAGCATCTATCAGTGGTACATCGCCATATAAAATCAGTACTTTGTTACTTGGCGAGATGAGTTTGGTTGCCTGCTTGACTGCGTGACCTGTTCCTAATTGCTCTTTTTGATAAGCCCATAATAAATCTGTATTTGCTCTAAATTGTTTCTGAATTTTTTCACCGGAAAAACCATAGACAATGCATACTTCATCTGGATCAAGCAGTCTGGATGTATTGATAACATGCTCAAGTAAAGGTCTTCCCGCAAGTGGCTGCAGCACTTTTGGCAACATGGAATGCATTCTAGTTCCCTTGCCTGCCGCTAATATAATAATACTTAACATCAAAAACCTAAGATAATTTTATTCAAATCATAAAAAAACAACAAACTATAGTGATTTAACCCTAATATCAATCAAATAAATCAATCACTTACTTATTAATGCATGATAATCATCATAAAACAACTATTGTCATTTGATTCCAAATTAAGTTAATTTAATGGTTGCCTTACAAATAATTAATAAAGGGAATGCCGTGTTAAATAAAATTCAGCAGCTCATCTGTCTCCTTAGTCTCATTATCTTCTCACAACTCTCCTTTGCTTATGACGCCCAGACCATAGATGAAGAGATGTTTCCAGCTAATATAAATTACAATTCTGCCATCCCAACACCCGCATCGTTCCTGAAAAGACCACTTGGCTCATCTCCGGTGAGACATCATGAATTGGTAGAATATCTTCGATTACTTGGTAGTGCTTCAAATCGAATTAGTGTCGAAACGATCGGTTACTCTCATGAAAGAAGGCCTATTTTATTTGTGGTGGCAACCTCTCCATCCAATCAAGAAAATATTGACCAGATTAAAAAAGAGCATCTCTCTTTGTCAAATACTAACTCAAAGCAAACTGTCACTAGTAATATGCCAGTAATCACTTGGCTCAATTATGGTGTGCATGGCGCTGAATCAAGCGGAATGGATGCCGCACTTCCAACTGTTTATTATCTAGCAGCTGCCGAGGATGATGTAGTTGATAAATTATTAGAAGATAATGTAATTTTGATTACTGCAGTTTTCAATCCGGATGGCCATGCTAATCGAATTGCATGGCTTGATACTTTTAGTAGTCAGATACCCAATGCAAATCCTGAGCATATAGAACATAACTATGATGGTCGACTGGCTAGAACGAACCATTATGGATTTGATTTAAATCGACAATGGATATCAGCAACACAACCCGAGCCGAGAGCTTGGTTGAAAAAGTGGCATGAATGGCGACCCAATGTCTCAGTTGATTATCATGAAATGGGCAGTGAGCAAACTTATTATTTTTCTCCTGGTGTCTCAACTCGAAATCACCCTTTAATTCCGAAACAGGGAATGGAGTTGGTTGCTAAAGTTGTAAAGCCAGCTGAAAGATTTCTGGACGAGCAAAAAAGATTGTATTTTCATGGTGACCGTTATGACCACTTTTTTCTTGGTAAGGGCTCTTCTTTCCCGCTAGTGAATGGTAGTGTCGGTATTTTGCATGAAGCTAGCTCTGCTAGAGGCGTTCAAGTGGAAACTAGTAATGGGATAAGAACCTATCGTGAAAATATTATTAAACATTTTCGAACCAGTATCGCGAATGCACAAGGCGCTGCAACGAATAAAATAGAACTACTAAATTATCAAAAAGATTTCTATCGTGATGCTTCAAAGCGGGCTGCAAATCACCCTATAAAAGCCTATATCTTAACCGCTGGGAAAGATAAGGCCCGCCTGTATCATTTTGTTGAGCTCTTAAATTTTCATCAAATTGATGTCTATCACCTCAAAAATGATGTAGTGCATGATTCAAAAAACTTCACTCAAAGTGACTCTATAATCATACCGCTTGATCAAGCACAGCATACTTTAATTAGGGGTATGTTTGATCTTGCGCGGGAGTTTGAAGATAGTAAATTTTATGATGTTTCAACTTGGACTTTGCCGCTGGCATATGGGATGGAATATAGTTCGATAAACAATATTAATATCAGTAATGAATGGCAAGGAGCTGTATTTAATAATCTCAAGCCAACTGCACCGCTGCCAGATAAGCCAGAGTATGCATATGCTTTTGAATGGTCAGGTTACTATGCCCCTAAAGCACTATATAAAATTTTAGCTGCTGATCTCTATACAAAAGTTGCACTCAATCCTTTTAGCGCATCGACAACAAATGGCTCTCATAGTTTTCAGAGAGGCAGTATTATTGTCTCATTTGATCGCCAGAATATGAGTCCAGAAGCTATTTATAAAATCATGCAAGATATTTCTCAAGAGCATGGTATTGAAATCCATGCACTAACATCTGGACGTAGTGTAATTGATTCTAAAACGCCCGATATTGGTAGTCAGTTCAATAAAGCATTAAAAAAACCTAAAATCCTATTAATTGCTGGTCGTAATATGGATTGGTATAACATTGGAGAAATATGGCACTTGTTGGATCATAGGATGGACATACCGGTCACAATAATTGATCGTAATATGCTCTCAAATACAACTTTTGATCGCTATACTCACATTATATTTGCCGGCGGTAAATACCAGAATTATCTACCAGACGAACTCTTTAAGATAAATGACTGGACAAAGAAAGGTGGTACCATCATTGGCATTAGGCAAGGTGCCAATTGGCTTTATGACAACCTATTAAAAGATAATGCGGTTACTATGCCAGCGATTGGAGTTCCTGAACCCATAGGGTCGCCTCCATCAGCAACTAGAGAAATGTCATTAGCTGCTACAATGCATACTGCCAATAGATATCCTTATGCGGAAAAAGAAAGTCGTGATCCATTAGAAGTTATTGGTGGTAGTATTTTTGGTGGTAATCTTGATATTACTCATCCACTGGGCTTTGGGTATACAAGCACCGATATTGCTCTACATAAGAATACGACCAACATTCTCCCTCGATTGAAAAACCCGTATGGCACAGTTATAGCATATAAAGAAAATCCTTTATTATCCGGCTACGCCTCAAATAAAAATCAAATGGCACTCGCCAATACTGCAGCACTAATCGCTGAAAGATACGGTGAAGGTAGCATCATATTATTTGCTGATGATCCGAATTTTAGAGCTACCTGGTATGGCACCAATAAGCTATTTTTAAATAGTTTATTTTTTTCCCTGACGTTTGATCCGCCAAGATGATCTATTATGGGATCACCGAAAAAATCACTCTAGAAGGGTACTGAAAAGAATGATGAATGGTATTGTTAGCCACTACACCGTCAACTTCATCATAATTATTTCCACCCGTATTCAGATTTCTCATATATTGAGGAAACTTACTGGACGATACTTCTATTCTTATTATATGACCCTTTTTAAACACATGGCTTGTGGATAACGGGGTCGGCTTAATCTCGTAGACTTTGTTATCTTCCATCAGAATCGTTTTATCATAACCTTCGCGATAACGAACCCGAAATATTGTATCATCAACATTGAAAGCTGCGCCATCTGGATGAACATCCACCAACTTTACAGTTACATCAGTATCTTTGGCATCAGAAGAAATATATATGATGGGCCTAATATGCCCGGTGACCTCGAGATCTTGAGACATTGGTTCTGAAGAATAAACCAGCACGTCCTGTCTTGCCTCGATCGCACGTTGATCATAACTGCCTCCCAGGGCCGCTTTTTTGTTACAACATACACCACCACCAAGCGCTGGCACTGGATTCATAGGGTCATAAGTAAATTGGTCACTCGCTGAAGGTGAACGTGAATGATCGATTAACTTTCCGTCACCAAATAAACTATTAGCCCCAGCGTTACTTGATAGGAATAACGTCATTTGTTCGGCTTTTTTTGGAGGCCACGTATCAGCCGATTGCCATTTATTTTCACCCATTGTGTAATATTGAACCTTGGGTAGCTTTTTAAATATTTTGGATTTCTTATCTTTTAAATAATAATCAAAAAAGCTAAACATCTGCTCATAGAATGGAAATGTGGCATTTCCTACATTGAGCTCACCCACAATGAGATCCTGGTTCTCAGGAATACGATAAAAGCCACAATGTAGAGTTGGGGCCATAAGCATGTATTGACCTTCTCTGACCCTCTCATTTTTTCCTTTATTTCTAGCATGGTTAAATACGGCTAAATTAGGGCCCTGGCTCACGTCAAACCAACTATTAAACCAAAAAGCAGGTACGTTAAATTCTTCATTATCATGATATAGACCACCATCATACCAATCAGAATGATCTGGTGTTCTTCTCATCAATGTATCCATTGGTCCACTATTTGCTCCCGCATCCACAAGCCAATCTATAGATGGTAATTTTCGTAATTGTTTAATCCAATCAATTTCCGGCATATCAGGTGCAAGATCATATAATTTTCTTAATCTCTGCAAATCTTCTTGGGCCATTCCTTTCGGAAAGCGCGGGTATACTTGTTGTTGCACACTATATAACCAAACTGAAAAAAGTGTTTGATGCACTCCGCCTTTATACCAATTACCCTGTTCATAAAATTCACCCACCCGACCAATACCTGCGCCCGCCGCCATCGGCACCATGGCTTTGTGTGCTGGATGTTCTTGTGAAGCAAGCGCCATTTGCCATTCAGCAGAAGAAGAGCAACCTAATGTTCCTACATTTCCATTGGACCAAGATTGATCAACAAACCAATTTAATGCGTCAAAACCATCGGTTCTGGGGTTGCCCAATATCTCCCATTCACCTTCTGAATAATAACGGCCTCTTTCATTCTGAACTGCAACCGCGTAACCGCGCTTTACTGCTTCATAAGTCCACTGCAATGTAGCGCCACGAATTTCATTGAAGTTATATGGTGTTTTTATAAAGATTAAAGGTACGGTTTCTTTACTATCAGTAGGTACATAAATATCTGTTGCCAACCGAACTCCATCTCGCATTGGAACCATGACCATAGTGTCTGCTGTCGATATTGCTTCTAGATCACTTAATTGAATTTCTGCATTTGTTGATAAAGAAAATAACAATAACGCAGGCCATTGAAATAAACGTATAAATCTCACTATATGACGCCTTTTAATATATTTTGAATATCCTAAAAAGCAGAGATTATACCGATTCTAGAAGCCTGATGTAGCAAATAATAATTATTTTGATGACAAAAGAATTTCCGGTTTTAGTACCATTCCTTTTGATATGACTAAATTAATTTGACGTGTATTGCTGATATTTTCCAGAGGATTGGCGTTCAGCAAAACCATATCAGCTACTTTTCCAACATCGAGTGTACCCATTGATTCTTCGAGCGAGAAAAATTCGGTTGGTCGCACTGTGGCTGCGTGCAGAGCTTCAAGCGGAGTTAAGCCAGCTTCAACCAAAAATTCAAGTTCTGTATGTAAACTGTATCCTGGTAATGCATAACCAATAGGCGTATCTGTTCCAGCGCCAATCGGAACACCCCTTCGATTCATTCTATCAACTAATTCCATACTCCAAACAGCAAACTCTGATCCATACCAATCCTGATCCTTTTTTTGTTCAAACCAGTCTTCAGTCGCCACAATCCATTTTTCTTTAGCTCCGAATGGAACCTGCTCCAATACAGCTTGCCAATCATTTCTTTCATACCCTGGATACATTGAAAAGGCATTCAGTCGGAGTGTTGGCACTTGAATTGTTTCTTTGAGATTATCCAGTGTTTGATTACAACGCTTTTCATCATAATTTTTTATTGCTGGTAATCGTTGCAAAGTATGCAAGCTACCTCTTAAACTCAAGCCTGCTCCTTCTTTATGGGCATTTAATATAGATAATCTTTCTTCATGCAGTTCTGCTGAATTTGCCGCACAGTCTAATTCCACATTTCTCAGATGCTCCATGGAATCAACAATCGGTCCTGCCATACTTGCGGTCATGGATAATGGCACATGCGCTGCGATTGGCAACTCATATCTAGATGCTGCCTCAGACAAGCCTGTAAAGACTTCTGGGGAAACCATTTCATATATTTTTATAAAATCTACGCCAGCGTTATACAGAGCTGCTACTTTTTTCTGCGCTATATCAGTTGAAGAGTTTTGAGTGCCAATTTCTGGGACCAAACCTCCGTCGTAAACCACAAATTCACCATCTAACAAAGGGCCACTAAAATACACTCTTGGTGAAATTGCATTCTCAGCACGCATTTTTTTTATCACGGGTTCGAGCTTTTCAATTAAACCGCCGGTATCACGAACACTTGTAATGCCATATGCTAAAAAAAGATTCGGCATACCTTCGGTAAAAGCATCATCATAAGTTAAATGAACATGCATATCCCATAACCCAGGAATCAAGTATTTATCAGTTCCATCAATAATTTGAGATACGTTCAAAGGTTCATCGCCAGTCATTTCAATTGCTGTTATTTGATCTTTTTCAAAAAATACAGTGTGTTTTTCACGTATACCATTTATTGAATCAATTACAGTTACATTTGTTATGGCTGTGGCATCTGTGAGCTTTTTAGGCGAGCAACCATAGAGTGAAATTGACAGTGTTATAAATAAGGCCATCATTCCAATGTTTTTCATATCTATTTTCCTGTTGATAGTTTGTATACGCTTAACTATAACATTCATATTTTTTTTAATTCTTGATTTAATTTTATTGACTCTATTGTAACTAATCGGCATGCTTCTTTTTGTTATCGTTTCAACCCCATATTAGAGCAAAATATTATGAGCGAAGATAAATACTCACCGTATATCAGCCTTGGATCGCGTGTTAGAAAATCACCTTATTTTGAATCAACAAAACAAGCTGGCGCAAAGGCATTTTCCATCTATAATCATATGTACATGCCCACGCTATACACTAGTGTAGTGGATGAATACTGGAGCATGGTAAATGATGTGGTAATGATTGACGTTGGGGTAGAACGACAAATTGAAATCAGTGGCCCTGATGCTCATAAATTAATCCAATTTATAACTCCAAGAGACGTATCTAATTGTGATTTAGGAAAATGTTATTACATTCTTCTAACCGGGGAGGATGGCGGAATAATAAATGATGCGGTTTTGCTTCGATTAAATGATGAGCAATTCTGGGTTTCACCTGGAGATGGTGATGTTTTATTGTGGATTGAGGGTGTTGCTGTTAATTCTGGTATGGATGTTAATGTATTTGAGCCTGATGTTTCACCACTGCAAATGGGCGGACCCAAATCTCCGCATGTTATGTATGAATTATTTGGCGATTTAGCAATTGACCTCGGTTATTATCGCGCTGCTCAAACTGAAGTTAATGGAATCCCCTTGGTTTTGGGCAGAACTGGTTGGAGTGGAGAATTGAGCTATGAATTGTATCTACAAGATGGTTCTCGTGGTAACGAACTTTGGGGATTAGTGGCAAAAGCAGGTGAAAAATATAATATCAAGCCAGCTGCACCTCAATTAATTAGGAGTATTGAAGGTGAATTATTATCCTATGCATCTGATATCAGTCGTACTGACAATCCATATACCATCGATATGGGTAGAATGGTTAATCTTGAAAGAGAAGATGACTTCATAGGTAAAGCGGCTTTGCAAAAAATTCATGCCGAGGGCGTAAAAAGAAAATTAGTTGGTGTTGAAATTGCTGGTGATCCAATCAATGCGCCACCAGAGCACCTTTGGGCCATTAAAGATGGTCATAATTCAATTGGGCACATAACGCGCTGCATTTACTCGCCGAGATTAAAGAAAAACATTGGCTTCGCAAATGTGCCTATCGAGTATACTGAAATCGGATCTAAACTTTCAATCGATTCACCGCGTGGACTTTTAAGCGCTTCTATTTGTAAAAAACCCTGGTTTCCGGCTGAAATTAAAATACCAAAAGATGATTTTATTTAATTATCAAAATCACTAGTCGCAAAGTCAGTTACTGCTTTTGCTCCATTAACTATTTTTTCTTCTATGCTGAGTGTTTCAGGTAGAACATTAAGGATAAAAAATACCGCGAGCTTACGCTTATTATCATAAAAATGACCTTGTCTTTCATCGATAGTCGCCAAAATATCTGACCATAATAATGCGACAATATTCAAAGAAAAGTAACGCATATACTCGGTTGCATTTGACATAGCATGAAGTGTTTTGGTGCTGGCCTGCTCAACAATAACATTAGTAATTGCTTTGAAACGATCAAAGGATTGTTGAGTTTTTTGATTTACCAGTAGTGTTTTTGTGCTCTTTAATGAAGCGCCATGAGATAATTTACTTTCCCAA
>Ga0257114_1000036_pt1 | contig 94813 bp, 69 predicted proteins | sample SI112_10mmetaG_FD_190149 | JGI IMG/M metagenome (GOLD analysis project Ga0257114, IMG submission 190149) | Marine microbial communities from Saanich Inlet, British Columbia, Canada - SI112_10m | ecosystem: Environmental > Aquatic > Marine > Inlet | place: Canada: British Columbia | collected...
CGAAGACGACGGCGAAGACGAGACCGCGGGACGCGCGCGACGCGCTCGCGGCGAACGATGAGAACGCGTCGTCGTCGCGCGCGTCGGACGCGAAGGCGATGGACGCGCTGCGAGGACGGTGCGCGAGGCTGACGCGCGAGCGCGACGAGGCGAGACGGTCTCGCGCGGACCTCGCGCGCAAGTGCGAGCGGTTGCTCGGCAGGGCGAAGACGCAGGACGTGGAGTTACACAAGCTGCGACGGCTGTTGGGGACGACGCGCGCGACGCGCGGCGCGGCGCGGCGGTCGGCGCCGGCGGCGACGCGCGGCGACGGTTCGCCCGAAGTCGTGTCGTTCGAGTATCACGTCGCGTCGCTCGCGGCGTTCGAACAAAAAGTCGAATCGTTGATCGAGGAAATCGAGCGTCTGCGCGCCGCCGACGCGAGGCGCGCGCGCGAGGCGGACGCGCGCGACCGAGCGGCGGACGACTTAGCGGAGGACGATTTAGAACGCGCGTCGCCGTCGCCGCCGCCGTCGTCGTCGTCGCCGTCGTCGCCGACGCGCGTTCCCTCGCGCGCGTATTCCCCGACTTTATCTCCCTTAGACGCGCTGCTGTCGCGAATCACCGTCACCGAGCGCGACGCGACGTCGAGGCGCGACTTCGGCGACTCGGACGACTGTGGTTGAGCGAAAAGCGCCGAGATGCGCGAGTAGGATAAGTAATCCACCAAACGCTCGCGTCGCGCGCGCGCGTCACTCCACCGCACGCGACCCATCCCTCGACGCGCGAGATGATGCAAACCAACGCGCTGTCCGCCATGCGCGCGATCTCGAGCGCGAAACGTGCGTGCGCGACGCGACGCGACGCGCCGACTCGAAACGCCGCCGCCGTCGACGTCGACGCGACGACTCGAAACGAGCCTGAACGCGCGCGAGACTGACGAAAGCGCGCGCGCGAACACGCGAAAACAGCGATTCAAAAGAGACGCGCGATGCGCGCGTCGACGCGAGACGCGCGCGCGGTGACGCCGCGCGCGAGCCTCGCGGTGGACGTCGCGCGGTGGACGCTGAGCGTCCCGACCATGTACGCGATGGTGTCCATCAACGAATACATCACCCATCGTTACTACCAACACGCCGAGTTCAACAAGAACGAAACCTTGAAAAAGGTGTGGTGCTTCTTCACGAGACAGAAGGAAGCGCCGAAGGTTGGCGGCGGCGGACACATCGAACACCACGCGGAGACGCTGGACGACATGTCGCTTCGCGTGGACGACAAGTGGATGAAGAGCGAACCGGCGGCGGTTTTGGAAGGGAACACCTACCGCGGAACGGCGTTCGAGTGGGATGTCACGGGTTTGATGACGATGCAAATGGTGATCACGTGCGTGCCGGTGCTGGCGCTCATGGGGTTCTCCGCGGGGCCGATGGCGGCGCTCATCGGCGGGTCCACGCTCGCGCACGCGTTGATTTGGAACTCGTTGCATCCGGCCATGCACGGCTTGAACGAGGTTCCGCTTCAAGATGGGATCCCGTCGTTGTGGCTCGCGCGATACCGCGAATCCAAGTACTACGATTACTTGTACCTGAACCACAGCGGTCACCACGTGTTGTCCGGCCAGTGCAACTACAACGTGTGCTGCCCGCTCGTCGACCACGTGTTGGGCACCTACGTCGAGCCGGAGGTTTGGATGAAGAAGACTCGCGTGCCGTTCGGTAAGGAACACCGCGAGTTCTACCCGGCTGGCGAATACGCGCGCAACTTGGCCGCCAAGGCCGCCGCCGCCGCCATCGAAGGCGCGCTGCAAGCCGACGCGTCCGCCGACGAAGGCGAGCGCGACCTCGTCGCCGCGTAGAGCGCAGTACCATACGTAAAAAAGATTTTTTTATTCACTGGGACGGCGTGCGTCCCGCGTAGAGACATATTTTAATCCATCCGATTCAGAACTTCACCGCGACTCGACGTCGTCTCGCTCTCGCGCAGAGGGGAAGGAACACCGCACTTCGCGCCGAACGTCGCGATGGGATGCTACTTCACCAAACCCACCGCCGCGCTCTGGGCCGCGACGCCGTCGCCCAAGGCGATCGCGCGTAAAATTCTATCCTCCGCGTCGCCCAAGACCGAGCGTCCGCCGTCACCGACGTCCATCCTGTCGTACTCGCCGATCGAGCGACGCAAACCGTCATTCCGCGCGAAACCGCTCGGCGCGTCGCGCGACGTGTCGTACAAGTGCAGGAAATCGGAGACGATCGCGATGGACCGGTCGGCGTACGTGACGAAGTTCTTCGCCCAGGGCTGCGAGGATTGCGTCTTCGTGATCTGCTGCGCCGTGAAAGAGGTGAACGTGCTCGACTGCAAGCGCTGCGTGTTCGTCTTCGGGCCGACGACGGATTCGACCACGGCGCGAGATTGCCTGAGTTGCGACATCGCGACGTGCGCGACCGCGGGTGCGTTCACGCTGGAAGATTGCGTGAACGTGCGGGCGTTCGTGAAGACGTACGGGAACGGATCGCGAGCGCGAGCGGAGCGGTGCTCGACGACGGCGTTCGGGACGTGCGATTTAGAATACGACGAGTTGGAGGAGCAGATGGCGTCGTGCGGATTCGTCGACGCGAACGGGGATTTATTAGCGTCGACGATGACGGTATCGTCGGAGACGTCGACGCTCGAGAGCACGGCGCGCGAGGTTGTTGGCCACGCGCTAGAGCGCGTCGACGGTTAGAAGTTAGGCGCAGCGCGAAGGACGCGCACACGTATCGGCAACAACGATGGAATACAACAAATTCTAGCACTCTATTCTATCATGACGATCATCTACTTGCGTCGACCCCAGTTCTCGCGCGTTTTGAAGACGCGGTCGAGGCCCGTGCGCACGCGTCGGGCCTCGACGAACCATTTCGAGACGAAGAGCGACAACTCGGGCGCGTCCGTGGACATCTCGACATCATCTCCCAGAACGACGTCGTGTTTGACGTGCGCGCCGTCGATGTAAATCGTCCCCACGCGCGAGTTCCATCGGAACGACAGCGCGTCGCCTCGCTCGTAATATCCGTGCCCGACGCTCGGCGGCGGCGCGTGGTCGTAATAAATCGGCTCGCGATCCATGTATTGCATGGACATCGAGTCGTGCGGCATGATCTCCCCACCGGCGCTGTACATCGCCGCGGTGGACCCGCTCGCCGTGCACGTGCGCACGCCCGAGCTGCGCACGTGAAAAAATCTCTTCGCGGACTCGTCGTAGCCGTCGCCCCCGCGCGCCGTCGGCGGTAATCGCACGCTGTACCTACTCACCGCCGCCGGGCTCGGATGGGCGATCAGCACATCGTTCAACGCCGGTTCTAAGACCTTACCGTTCAGCACCGTGCGTATCCTCGCCAATCTCGTCGGTTTCAGCGTTCCCCGCAGCGCGCCGTCCAGCACCGTCTCCGCGTCGAACCTATTCGCCGCGCACAGATGTCCCGTCGACCGTCGCTCGTCCACGCACGCGTTCGTCAGATACATCTTCGTCAATTCATCCTTCGTCGCCGGATCGGTGTTTATCCCCAGTATCGGCACTTTCGCGTCCCTCACGTGGTGCGCCGATATCAGCGTCGTCCCGTCTCCGCCCAGCGCGACGATCAAATCGTGCCCTCTCACCGACTCCTCCGTCAGCGCGTGCCTCTCCACGCACTCGAACGCCACGCCGCGCTGTTCCAGCATGCGTTTCACCGCCTTGACGCCGCTCTTGTGCGTTTCGTGTCGCGTTTTCACGCGTTCGTACCGCGGCGTGTCGTACAATTCTCCCGACCCGATGAGCGACGTGTACTCCGTCATCGGCGTCGTCTTGACGACGAGCAGCGCGTTCCTGTACAGCAACGACGACGCCGTCGTCGCCGCGCGCGCGACGCGGGCCATCGCGCGCGACGCGCCGACGTGTGGCGTCGCGCGTCCGACGGCGCGCAACGACCGCGACGGTTCGACGCCGCACACGCGCGCGCGCTCGACGCACGGCGCGCACGACGCGCGCATGACGCGCGCGACGACGCGCGCGACGCCACGCGTCGCGTCCGCGACGCGCGCGACGACGCGGCGCGGCGCGACGGCGCGGCGCGCGACCGACCGACCGCGACGCGTCGCGGAACGATCGACGCGCGTCGCGCCGCGCGCGCTCGAAAGCGCGCGCGCGAGCGACGCGCCGACGTACAGACTCATCATGCTTCGACACAGCGCGTCCTCGGGGGCGGACGTCGAGACGAAGGACGCGGATCGACCGCTCACGCGAGAGGGTCGCGCGCTGGCGAAGAGCGTGGCGACGCGCGTCGACGACGCGGGATGGACGCCCGATCTCACGCTGTGCTCGAACTCGCGACGATCGAAAGAGACGCTGGAGATAATGCGGGACGAGGTGAACGAGGCGTTCGGGACGAAGGGACGAGTGATGTATCTCGGGTCGCTGTATCACTACGCGTCGCTGGACGGCGTGATGCGACAACACCTGAGCGAGTGCGTGGTGAAGCAGACGACGGCGGGAGACGGCGCGGATGGCGAGGAGGGGGACGTGGTGGAGTGTGAGATCGTCACGGACGCGAGGACGATCATGGCGGTCGGGCATAACAAAGGGATGGAGGAGGCGGCGAGCGAGTATTGCGGAAGAGACGTGCGCTTGCAAGTGGCCACGGCGGCGCTGCTCGAGCGCGCGCGAGGCGAGGGTGATACGTGGGCGAGCGCGATGGCGGACGCGGGGTCGTGGACGCTCGTCGCGGTCGCGACACCGGAGGGTATTATTCAAATCTAGGCGAGACGGACGACGCCGACGTCGTCGCGCCGAACGGAGAAGAGCGCGCGCGGGGCGGACGCTGCGACGGCGCGTTGTAAAAGACAAAACCCCGACAACGACCGAAACGACGCGCGACGACGCGACGCGACGCGACGCGACGGGACGCGAGCGTTCGTTCGTTCGTTCGTTCGTTCGTTCGTTCGTTCTAACAGTTTCGCGCGGTACCGCATCACAATTTCTACAATCTCGTCTATTCGTCGCTACGATTCAATCAAACGCCGGAAACGATTCCTCGGCGCGCCCGAACGCGTTCGCTCTCGCCCCCGCGAGCTCGGCGCTGACGTCCGTGAGCTTACCCATCTGCTCCATTCTAAACGCACGATCGGTGATCGGTTGAATCTCCTCCACGTCGTGCGACACCACCACCACCGCTCTGTCGCGCTTCAAGTCGTCGAGCAGCGCCGTCACCTCCGCGCGCGTGCTCCAATCCAACCCCGCCAGCGGTTCATCCAGGCACAGCACCGCGGGATCGCGCACGAGCTGTATCGCGAGCGCCAACCGTCGCTTATACCCCCCGCTCAGCGTCCGCACCTCCGTGTCCAGCGGCACGCCCTCCATCCCCACCGCGTGCAGCGCGTCGTGCATCCTGTACGCCAGCGCCCTTCGTCTCGCGAACGCGTTCGCCGACGTCGGCCACCCGAACGTCAGCTCCTGCAGCACCGTCTTCCCCAAGAAGTGTCGCTCCGGAAACTGAAACACGATCCCCACCTCGGCCAGTCGGTCCGCCGCCGTCGTCGCCCGCGCGTCCTCCGCGCCGTCGCCGCCCAGCGTCACCCGCCCCGTCGTCGGTTCGCTCAGCCCCGCGATCAGCGTCAGCAGCGTGCTCTTCCCCGTTCCCGACCGTCCGACGATCAGCGTCAGCCCTCGTCGCGGGAGCGCGAGCGCGACGTCGCGCAGCACCGGCGCGCCGGCGCCCGCGGGCGCGTAGCTCACCGCGCGCACGTCGACGAACGGCGGCGCATCGCGCGACGCTCGCGGACGCGTCGAGGCGCGTCCGCGCCGAGACGCGCGACGCGTCGACGGTGCGAATTTTCGCGCGTCGCGCGGCGCGTCGGCGCGCATCGAGGCGCGTCGCGCGCGGCGCGGTGGCGATTCAATCGCGACGCGTCGCGCGCGCGAACGTTTGACGCTTCGGCGTCACATCGCGACGCATTCGCGACGCGCGCGACGCGTCGACGGCGTCCGACGACGCGAGCGCGCGCGCGCGAGCGAGAAGCATTCGCGACGCAATCGCGACGACGACGCGGGCGTCGCGGGACGCGAAAGCGCGACGCAATCGCGACGCGCGACGATCTCGAATCGATTCATCGGCGACGCCTGATTTCGGCGTAGATCGCGGTCGACGGGCGCGGGGGGCGGCGGAAGGACCGCGATGCGCGCGGTGACGGCCGCGAACGTCGCGACGGCGCGCGCGGAGGGCGGGACGCGCGCGAGACGCGGACGAGGCGCGGTGCGAGTGGAGGGAGGGAAGATCGCGGCGACGACGACGGCGAAGACGACGAGACGCGGGGCGACGACGGCGAGCGCGAGTACTCGCGGGAACGGCGCGACGCAGCGGGAAATCGCGACGCTCGGGGTGTTTTTGGCGTGGTGCGCGTACGCGAAGCGCGTGAAGGATGGGAAACGAGAGAGACGAGGCGAGGGGGGGCGACGCGCGCGGAGGGATAAGTCGACGGCGACGCGCGACGCGACGGCGAGCGCGGGGACGAGGGCTGGGGGGGAAGAGAGCGCGGACTCCGCGACGGTCGCGCCTCGACGAGCGAAGACGGCGAGCGGCGAGGCGTCGACGGCGAGCGGTGCGGGGTTTAATCCGATGATGCGCGTGGAAGTCGCCGAGGTGCACGACGAGCGCATCGACGCGAAGCTGGCGGCGGAAATTCGCGTGAAGGCGGATAAAGAGCGATTGCAAGCGGAGCGCGAGAAAGCCGAGCGCGAGCGCGCGGAAGCGAAGCAAGCCGCTGAGATCGCGGCGAAGAAGGCGGCGAGTGAGCAGTCGTCCAAGACAGCCGTCGCGAACGCCGCGCCGACGTTTCGCAGAAACGTGGCGGAACGCCGACCCGTCGGGTGGCAACCGGTGCGGAACGAAGCGGCAGATAAGCTTTATAGCGTCATCGAAGCTCGACGCATCGAGCGACGCGATCGGATCGCGGAGTTGACGCGATTAAAGAGAGAGCAAGCGCGCGCGGCGGAGGCGGAGGCGCAGTTGCGCGCGGCGCTCGAACGCGAGCGACGCGTCGAAGAGGAAGTCGCGGCGCGAGAGCGCGAACGCGTCAAGGAGCAGGCGCGCGCGCTCAAGAGAGCGGAAGAGGAAGTCGTGCGCGAGGAAAAGCGAGCTCAAGAACAAGCTCGCGCGCGGGCGCGCGCACAAGAGCAGGCGCGAGAAATCGCCGAGAAGCGGGCGAGAGAACAGGCCAGGCAGCGGGAAGAGGCTGCGCGAGAGATAGAACAGGCGCGTGAACGCGCGCTGGCGGCGGAGCGCAAAGCCTTGGAAGCTCGCGCGGCGGAAACCGAGAAAATCGCGCAAGAGAACCAGCGGAAGCTCGCGGAGGCGGCGAAAAAGATTAAAGATGACGCCGCAAAAGAGGCCAAGGCTCTCGAGCGAGCGAGAGAGGCGCAAATAGTCGCTCGGGAAAAGGAGTTGAAGGCACAAGAAGTGGCGCGCGTGAAGGAATTGAAGGCGCAGCAGCGCGCGGAATTCATTGATGACTTAAAGTATCGCACGGCGGATTCGCTCGACAACGCGCTCGGTGGCGTCATCGACGGCGCGCGCGGCGTTCGGAGATTTTTTTGGCGCGGCGAAACGACTTCGAGACCAAAGGCAAAGGCGGCGCCGAAGCCGGTGAAGAAGGCGGTCGTCGCGCCGAAAAAGGAAGTCGCAAAACCGGCGCCGAAAAAGCCAGTCGTCGTCGCGAAACCGAGCAAAAAGGTTGTGGAGAAGACGAAGACCAAGGCGGTGGTCAAGGCGAAACCGGCGGCGAAGAAACCGGCGAAATCTGCCAAGCGCGGCGCGACGTCGGCGTCGCAATCCGTGTCTTGGCAGATGCCCAGACTCCCCGGCGCGTTCGACGCCGGTGGGTACGCCACCGCGGGTTTCGTCACCTCACTCGCCCTCGCCTCGGTGTTGTCCGTCGGCGTCCGCGCGTCGCGCCGCAAGCGCGCTCGCCGTCGCGCCGAGCGCCGCGATCGTCTCGAGTCCGACAAGCTCAAACAAAAAGACCGCTGGGCCGCCGCCATCGACATCGACGTCGTCAGTGAAGAAGTCGCCAAGCGCGCCGAGCGCGTCGCCGAGGCCGACGTCTCCACCGCCGCTCCCGCCGACGCCGACGTCGCCACCCTCGACGATCGCGCCGCGCTCCAGCGCGCGTACGACGACTTTTTAAAAGCCAGCAAGGCTGATAAAAAGATGTAGACGCGCGTCCATCGTTCGACGCGCGCGCGTTCGACGCTTCGACGCGCGCGCCGTCGCGTTCGCGCTCGCACGTTCGCTTGTAATCAATCATCCGCGCCTCGGCTCCGACGCGTCGCCGCCCCGCGCTCGACCACGTCACGATGCGATTTTTCGATCCGAATCGCATCGCGTTTTTCGCCACTCCGCGACGGTCGAGCGAACGCCGAGCGAACGCCGACCGCGCGACGCCGACCGCGCGACGCCGCGCCGCGGACGCTCGCGCGCGCGCTGGATCCGCGCGCGCGTCGACGCGACTGGAATATTCATCGCGCGAAAACGATCGCTCGCGAACGCGAACGCGAACGCGAAGACGCCATGAAGACGTTCGCGGCGACGGCGACGGAGTTCCGAAGGTACCACTCGAACTCGTTCAACGTCGCGCTGCACCTGGTGACGACGCCGGTGGCGATGGCGAGCGCGATGGCGATGCTGGAGACGCGATGGGGCGCGGCGAGCGCGCGAGGCGCGTTTTGGGCGTACGCGGCGGCGACGATGGCGACGAACGCGAGCGAGGGAGTGAAAGTGGCGACGACGGTGGCGTGGGCGATGATCGCGCGCGCGGCGGGGGCGATGTGCGCGAGCGGGATGACGATGTGGGGGATGATGGGGGTGTTCGCGGCGGCGTACGCGGGGCAGGAGGCGGCGCACGCGGCGACGGGGGAGAAGACGTATCAGGCGTCGTACATGAAGTTTACGAATTGGCCGGCGCTGCTCGTCGAACACACGTTTTATTTGCTGCCGCTGTGCCTGGACGCGGTGATGCACATGGACGAGAGCTTCTTGTCGTGGATCGTGGCGCATAATTACGTGGTGCGGGGAAAGTTGACGAGCGCGGAGGATCGGGCGGCGATGAAAACCATCGAACGCTTCGTCACCGAGGAGGACCCGGATCGCAGTTGCACCGCGCACTGGTGGCACACGCGATTGGCTCCGAAGGAGAAAGACGCGTTCACGCACATCGCGCACTCGGCGCCGGTGGAGAAGATGTTTGCCGAGCGCTTCCGCCCGGACGCGTGGGTCGTCAAACCCGTGTACGGGATGAATGAGATTTACGTCGCCTCGTCCCATCACAACAATAATTCCGACACGGTATTTTACATGGAACACATCGATGGCCCGTGGGCGGTGTATCCGTTCTGCTTCTTGTACCGCTGCATGCTCGCGGTGAATGAAAACGTCAAGGTTGAAACTATTTTCACCCAAGAAGGAAGCGGCGGGTGCTTATCCGACGGCGACGTCGTCGGCTTTGATTTCCATCGCGAGATCCACGTCATCGCTGATCGACCGGTGGCGAATCCCGATCGACGCATTACCATGAAGTTACATTACTGCGTCTATCCCAAGTGCTTTGGACCGTTCGGCGAGGCGCTGTTACACTTGTCCGTGATGTACAACACCGTCGCGCGCAAGCTGTTTTTGAACACCATCAAGCCGACTGGTTTCTGGAGATTTATGGCGTTCATGGTCCTCGCCGTCACTAATGGTGCATTTCTCGTATCCAAATACGCTGGCATCAATAACATCGCAAGCGTTGCTGCGATTTACGCCGCGGGCAAGTACATTCACCCGTATTTTTTCTTCGCCGTCACGTCGTACACGCACTATTGCATGTACATCGCCACCTATCACGTGCGCGAGGGAATCAACTTTGGGATGTTCAAGCGCAACGTGATGTTTTGGAAATCGCTGGCTTTGACCCATCTCGGGCTGACGTACCTGAAGCATTTCGAGTTTGACATCGTCTCCATCGCGATGATCGTGTGTGGATACGGTCTGAGCACCGCCGCCACGGTGGCGCTGGGCATCGACCAGACGTACTTTGGCGTCGAACTCGGAAAAGTCAAACCCAACTTCGTGCACGGGTTCCCTTACAACGTGGTGCCGCATCCGATGATCATTGGCAGTATGGTCGGACTTCTGGGTTTCCACAAAATGGCGGGTTTCCGCGCCGCGCTGCCGTACGCCATTCCAGTGCACTGCGCGATGTATTTCGTGCACATGTGCCAGGAACAGTTCAACGACATTTACGCCGCCAACTGGGGAAGTTCGGCGGACGTCAAGGCGAAAGTTGCGGCGCGTGCGCGAACTCCCGCGCGAAAGATATCTAACAAGTCGGCGACATCGCGAACGCCGAAAAAGAGCCCGTCTCGTACGCCGAAAAAGAGCCCGTCTCGAACGCCGAAAAAGACCCCGTCTCGTACGCCGAAAAAGACCCCGTCTCGAACGCCAAGCAGGTCGTCGCGTCGGGTCTCCGTCGCTGCTTAAATTGTACCGGAACGATGTAGTTACACATATTATTTGTTTGCAGCATAATTTCACAAAGTGGCGCTGCACGATGACTAGTCGTCGGCGGCTTTCATCGTGTTTGCCGGAACAAAGTTGGCTCTTCCGTGCTCGACGGCGCGTCCCGTGTGACTCTCGACCTCTAGCTGCATTTGCGCCAACGCGAATGGATAAAAGAAAAAGCACACGAAAAAGTCATCCATCAAGTTACCGATGATGTACCACTTTTTCCTAAGATTATAACGCACGGCCGCCGTGATTGATGTGAAAATCAAGTACATCAACCACGCCAACGTGTGCGTGCCTTTGTCCAACGGCGACAACGCGAGGAGCAAGATCCACAAAAGATACACCAGCCCGTAACCGAAACTTAACACGCTCAGCCTGAGAGGCTTGAAGAGTTCCAAGCCCGCCGTCGTTAAGGACCTTCTCGGATTTAAAATTGTGCGCAATAGTAACAGCAAGCGATCCTTTGTCGACGCTTGTTTCGTCGCCATCGTTCCGTCAGCCTTGTGGAAATTCTCAAACACGTCGACGATGGATGTGCTGAAACCTTTCCGCATTTTCATGTATGTTGGATCCTCATTCGTTTCGTCCATAGCGCGAAAGAGCGCTACACACATGTAATTCAGCGCGAACGTGTACGGTAGAGCGGCACAAATGCTCACCGATTGAAGCGTGGACAAACCGTTTTTAGTGGAGCTTAGCAACGCCTGCGCGGTGGCGCCTTGCGTGATGCTCCACCACACCTTTTGAAGAACAGGAGGATTTTCCATGCCGTTCGCGGCGATCATGTCGTCCACGAACGCGCCCGCATCCGCAGAGGTGACGAAGAACAAAATCACACCCAAAAGAACTAAGGTTTGTAAAAGCGTCGTCAAGCTTTTGTAAGGCTCAAGAATGTCCAAAATTCTATCCGTCGATTTTCGACACGCCAAGGCGTAGACTCCGAGCTCCGAGGCCAACTTTTTTGCGTCCGCACTCACGGGTTTGTTTTCTAAATACCCGAGGGCACCGCAGTTCACAACTCCTTTCTGCCAATCCGGTGCAGCGCCGAGCGCCAATTCCGCGATGCGTTGCATTCGAATACCAAGCGATCCGAGGACGGAAATAGCAAAGAAACCCAAAAACATCGGCGCAAACATACCGACCAGAATAAGCGATCTTATGGTGCGACCACGTGAAATTTTAGCGTAAAACATTCCTACGAACGGCGCCCAAGTGATCCACCAAGCCCAGTAAAATACCGTCCACGTATCCATGAACGAAGTCGGCGAGCTCGAGTAATACGTCGTCGGATCGGCAAGCGTCTTGTTCAAGGCCGTTTCCACTAATTGTTTTATCCCTTGCGCGCCCCACAAGTGCGTGTCGTTCTGCGTGAACTCTATGTTCAGCTGCGCCATGGCGTCATTGTCGAATCCGCCGAGAATCACGTACTGCAAGTATGTTCCGATTTGCTGCGTAAACGAATTTGCAAGGTACCACGTGTTGTCAAGCATGAACAAAATCATAATCAGCGCAAGTAGAATTGAGAAGGCGACAATGGCGAAAGTGATAACCCCGCGGTGGAGCCCGCTTACGAGTGCACCCGTAGTGAGCGCGGTGATGCCCCAAATGATGGCCGACTTCGTGTTGTCGTCGTCGTCAGGAATCGAAGCGCTCATGCGGTGCAAGGTGGTATTGATACTGCTCGCCCCCAAACCGAGCGACGTGCACAACCCAAACGTCGTACAAGCGATGGACATCGAGTCAATCAAGTCGCCGAACAGCCCGTTGACGTAATCGCCTACGATGGGATAAAACGCACTGCGAAGCGTCAGCGGCCTGCCCAGTCGGTAATGCACGACGCCGAGCGTCAGCGCGACCAAGATGTACGTCGCCCAACCGTGCAAACCCCAATGCAAAAAAGTGACAAACATCGCCATGTTCGCCCTTTGATCATCGTTCATGAACGGGATCTTCGCTAAATAGTTGGTTGCTGTTCCTAAAAGTTTGGAATCATCACGATAGTAGTACATCGGCTCGCTCACTCCAAAGTAAAATATCCCCGTCCCGAGCCCCGTGGTGAAAATCAACGTGAACCACACGAGATCGGAATAATCAGGCCTATCATCCGGCTGTCCGAGCTTGATGTTTGCGTACCTTTTCCGAAACAGCACGAAAATCACCACGAAAATCCACGCGTTCTGCGTCAAGGTGTAAAACCACGTAAAGTTGTTGGAAATCCAAAGCGTCGCCTTGCCGAAAAATTCCTCCGCCGCCTCTTCACGAGACAACACGCCGATCGTGAATCCCCACAGCGTCGTCGTCGCCATGAGCGCCACCACCCAATTTATTCGCACCACCTATCGCGTCGCGCACCGTTTCGTCAGTCGTCGTTCTCGCGCTCGTCCCCCCCTTCTTCGCGCTCTGTAACAACCTCGATTGCCGATTGCATCCATCCATCCGTCGTCTTCCTTCCTTCGTCCACCTCTTTCGCCTTCGTTCGCGCGCGACGTCGCACCGCCGAGCGCCCACGCACCGGAAACGCCAGCAAGTCCACGCTCAACCATCGGTTCGCGCGCGTGAACCGCCGCGCGCTCTCTTCGTCGCGAAAATCATCCAATCGCGGGATCTCAAGTTTTGTCCCTTCCGTCCCGTCTCGCGCGTTCGCCCGCGCCGCGCGCGCGCCGATCGTCGCGGTCGGATCGATCGCGCCGCTCACCGCGAGCGCGTCGCCGAACATGCCGGCGCGCGTCGGTCTGGCGCGACGATTCGTTCGATGGCACTTTTTGACGCGTCGACGCATCGACGGCGTCAGAACGCGCCTCGCGCGGCGCGCGCCGCGAGCGCGACGACGCGCGACGCGCGACGACGCGCGACGCGACGACGCATGCGCGCGCGCGCGAGCGAGGCGCGCGCGGCGACGCGCGCGGCGCACGAGTGGTTGCTCGCGTGCACGCACTGGTTCTTCGTCGCGCGCGCGTGGGCGCGACGCGTCGTCGACGCGACGTTTCGCGCGCTGGGATGCGAACGATTCGAACCGCGGCGAGGGCTGCGGCACGCGATGCGCGCGATGAACGCGGAGCTGCGACGAAGGGTGGGCGGATACGAAGGGTTGGGCGGCGACGCGCCGAGACGACCGCCGAGGACGCTGAGCGTGATCGCGACGTGTGGAGAGGGAGACGGCGATCTGGAGAGGTTCGTCGAACGCGCGGTGAACGTCGCGCGGTGGTGCGCGCGGTGTGGGGTGGAACGCGTGAGCGTGTACGATGGCGGCGGACGCGCGACGACGACGCGCGGAATCGAGGCGCTGCGCGAGGCGCTGGAGACCTCGAGGCGAGATCGCGAGGGCGTGGGGTACGTCTTGCGCGTCGTGGACGCCGATGACGGTGGTAAGATACGAGAGTGCGCGCGTGGGGCGAGCGCGGGGCGCGGGGAGGCGTCGATCGATGTCGACGCGTTGGGACCGAGGGACGCGTGCGCGGCGCTGCTGGACGCGGCGAGACACGCGGAATTAGAGGAAGGCGACGATTCACTCGAGGGTGCCATCGCGAGCGCGCGGGATGGTGACGGCGTGGAGTGGGCAAAGTTCAAATATAAACCCGACGTCGTGCGTTTGGAGCGTTGGATGCGCGAGCGAGGGACTTTCCTTCCGCCCGCCGACGTCGCCGTCGTCTTCGGCGCGACGTTTCATCTTCAGGGCTACCCACCGTGGCAACTGCACGCCGCGGAGTTGTTCCACGAGGAATCATTAGATAGATTTAGTCGTCGCGATCTCGCGCGAGTCATAGACAAGTACGCGAAGACTGCGCAAAGATTTGGCAAATAGCGCGGCTCGCCGCGCGTCTCGTCTTGTACACGGAATTCTTTATTAAAAACAAACGCCGCCGCATCGCCTACTTCTTCCCGCCCTTCGGATCAAACTTCGGATCGATTCTCTTGAACATCGGCGCGTGCTTCAGCATGTCCGGAATCACCATCATTCGCACTTTCGACCCACGAATGTACACGTGTTCCATCTTACTCTCCTTCCCGTCGCGACCGACGTGCGTGACATCCGTCATTTGACAATTCCAATTATCCTCGCTCTCCACGAGCTGCCCTCGGTACGTTTCCCCAGTCTTAAGCTCCACCTGCGTCATCGTTCGCGAACCGCGCGTCGTCGTCAGTCGCTTTCCTCGTCTTCGCGAAACCGTCCTTCGCGCGCGTTCGAGGCGTTAGGGTTGATTCCTCCCCCTCGCGATCCTCGCCCGCGCGCGCTTCTCGCGCGTCGTTCGCGCGTCTCGCCCGCGCGCGCGTCGATCGACGCCGCCCGCGCGTCGCGGCGTCGCGCGCGTCGCCGTCGCGCGTCGCGCGCGCGCGCATTCCTCGAAAACATCGCGCAATCGCGCATCGAACGTCGTCGTCGCGCATCGACGTCGAGCGAACGCACCGTCACGACGTGTCCCTCGCTCTCGTGCAGCAGCTTCACCGGCACGCCGACGCCCTTGCCGAGCCCCACCATCGCGGCTCGCGTCGCGCGATTCTCGCGACGTCGTCGTCGTCGATGAGTGCGGCGGCGGCGAGCGACGAGCGGCGTGAAAACGCGACGCGCCGACGATGGGACGGAACAAGACGGCGAAGAAGGACCGAGGGTACGTCACCGCGAGCGAGTGGGCGGCCGAGGGCGGCGGCGGTGGGAGGGATCGCGGCGCGGACGCGCCGTTTCGACGATTGCCGTTTCACTGCTGCGCAATCTCGTTTCTGCCGTTTAAAAACGCGGTGTGCGCGCCGGATGGGACGGTGATGGACATATCGAACGCGGTGCCGTACGTGATGAAACATAAGAAGCACCCCGTGAGCGGTGAGGCGCTGGCGGTGAAGGATTTGGTGCGGTTGAATTGGTACAAGAATAAAGACGGCGAGTACGAGTGCCCGGTGCTGAATAAGACGTTTACGGACGCGACGCGGATATGCGCGGTGAAGACGACTGGAAACGTGTATTGCACCGATGCGATCGAAGAGTTGTGCTTTAAGACGAAGAACTGGAAGGATTTGTTGACGGATGAGGCGTTTAAGAGAAGCGACGTGGTGACGCTGCAGGACCCGTTGGATTTGAAGGCGCGAACGTTGGATAACTTTGATCACGTGAAACGCGGGTTAGACGTGAAGGGATTGGGGAAAGAAGGACAAGGAGACGATGGAAGCATCAACAAGACGCAGGTGAGCGAAGACATGCGTCGTGTGTTGGCGTCGCTCGGGAGCGAGGAGGCGGCAAAAATCGGCGCGCGAGGCGGGAGTTCGGCGGCGGCGCAGGCGCAGGAGGTTTTAAATCTCGCCAAGGCTAAAGATGCGGAGGAGAATAAGAAGCACGGGATCGAAACCAAGCCAGACACAGTCGACAACAGTCACTTGCTGCGAGGACCCGCGTACGTGGCGCCGGTGGATAACATTACGTTCAAGCCCGGTTCTTCCACCTGGGACACAAACGAGACGGGACGAGTGGACCTGGATACACGCACGGAGAAGGAAAAGGCGAAAAGGCGGGCGGAAATGGCGCCGTATCTCGTAACTCTTAAGACGAAAACGAACGACATGCGCACGACTGGGCACAGTGCGATGGGGTTCACGTCGACGACGATGGAGGCGCACACAAAGAACCATCGCGCCGAGGAAATCGTGTGGTACAATCCGACGAAGAAGGGATACGTTCGATTACACACAAACTTTGGTGATTTGAACATCGAGCTGCATTGCGACAAGGCGCCGAGAACGTGCGAAAATTTCATCACGCTCGCAGAAAAGGGATTTTACGACGGAGTCAAGTTTCACCGAAGCATTAAAAGATTCATGCTTCAGGGTGGCGATCCCACGGGCACTGGAAGAGGCGGACACTGCATATGGGGCGAGAAGTTTGCGGATGAAATCAAGGGCAACCCTCATAGACACGACGAACGCGGCGTGTTGAGCATGGCAAACAGCGGCAAGAACACGAATGGTTCGCAATTTTTCATCACGTACAATGCTGCGCCGCATTTGGACAACAAGCACACGGTGTTCGGACGCGTCGTGGGCGGGATGGAAACTCTCGCGCGTATCGAAGAGGTTGAATGCGACGCCGCCGATCGTCCTTTGAAGACGATTAAAATCACTTCATGCACGATTTTCACCAATCCATACGACGAACTGCGCGAAGAAGACGACAAGAAGGAACGCGCAGAAGCGGAAGCCAAAGCCAAGGCGGCAGACGTCAAGAATGGCACCGGTCAAGGTCAGCGCGGGTCGTGGTGGAGTGATCCCGCGGCAGCGCTAGCGAAGGACGCCTCGGCATTACCAGCGGCTAAAGCATCCGATGACGTGGGAAAATACGTCGCCTCGGCATCCACGAGTGCGCCGGCTGCGAGCGCGCCGCCGCCGAAGAAGGCGAAGACGGGCGGTTTCGGCAACTTTGATGCGTGGTAGCTAAATAGACAGACATTTGTAAATTACACATTGATTCGTAGCGAACGAGGCAATCATATCATGTGATGAACTTCTCACGCGGCGTTCGTCAGTGCGGCGAGACGACGCGAGCTTCGCACGGGCGCTTTCGGCGAGCGTTTTGGCTTCTTATTTCGCGGCGGCTTATCAGGTGCGGGTAACGTCAAATTCTTTTGCGCTTCGTCTTCCGTGGACAAAGGAAGAGCTTTGCACTTACGCGTTGTCGACTTGGACGATGGTAGAAGTTGTGGCTCCTCTGTTTTCGTCGTCGAAGGAAGCGCTTTGGCTCCCGTCCGTAGCTCTTCCAATTCGGCTCGCGTCATATCGTACGCTAACGAATTTCCATGAAAACCTGTGCTGAATCTTTCAATTTGCAACCGTTTCCCTTCGATGGAGCACCCGTGAATCATGTCGAGGATGTGTTCGAGATTGAGAACTTTGCAGTTCGCTTTCGTGCGCGCAGCTGATAGTTTCGAAACGCCTGGCTCTTCGCCGACGAGCAAAACATCAGTTGCGCCTGAAACCGCGCTCCGCACGACGCCTCCAAACCGCTGAATCAGCTTTTCCGCCATGTCTTTGCCTTGCATCAGACCGATTCGATCGCCTCCGAGATCCGGAAAAATTCCCGTCAGCACGAACGTCATGGGTTTGGAATTGTCGCGAAGAAGTGAGTTGGCGATTGCGCCGTTTTCGCCAGGGACGGGAATCAAAATCTTCGGTGGTGGCTTCTCCTCTTTTGGTTTCTGCACGGCGATCGCGGTGCCGACATTCGGCGCCACTTGCAAGCCATCTTCGTGTTCGTCGTCATCAGTCACGACGTCGTACTCATCGTGGTCCGTTCGTTTTGGTTCCGGTTTTGATTCCTGCTTCGTCACCGCGGCGAGCGGTTCGTCTTGCTCTGGTTCTTGCACTAAAGACGTCGCCTTCGACATTAGTTTCTGGCGTACTTTGATTTCGTCTTTCGAAAGAAGTTGAACCCGCGATGACGGAAGGCCAGCAGCTCGAGCGGCGACATATTTCTTCTGATTGAACGCCGCCCACGCCTCCTGATTCATCGCGTGTTCGGCGACGAGCGTGATGTCTTCATCGCAAAGTTTGTTCAACCCGACGAAGACGACGCCGTCCATATCGACCAAGCGTCTTTTGAACTCATCGACGCTATACTCAGTCGTATCGTCGGGGTACTGCGGAAGATTGTACCACACCGCCTGAGGCACACGCCAACATCGCAAATGAACGAATCGGCAGTACGCGCCAGATTCTGGATCCATTAAGCCCACGCGCACAGCGTTCTTCTTGATGATTCCGAACACGTCGGCGACGAGCGCTCTCGATGACCCGGGACCGGGACCGGGACCGGGACCCACGCTTCTCGGCTGATCCACCTTCGATCCTTCATTGACGTTTCGACAGCGACCGACGCTGCCGAGGGACTTGCGCGAGCCGGTGCAGCGAGCTCTGCCCGACGCCGCCAACTCAATTTTCCAGAACGGAATGTCTCGTTCAGCGGCGGTTTGAAAGAACTCGTACGTTGGAATCGTCCGTCGCTTACCCATGAGTTCTGGCGCGTCTACCGTCGTTCGTTTCGCCTTCGCCTTCGCCTTCGCCTTCGCCTTCGCCTTCGCCTTCCCCTTCGCCGGCGCCGATTCGATGCACTTCGCGAATTCCGAGAAGCCATCGAGAAACGCTTGTTTGAGCTCTTGAAACGCTTCGTACATCGCTTGGAACGCGTCCGCGTCGCCTCCTTTGTCTGGGTGCGTCTCCAACGCGCGTCTGTTGAACGCGCGCTTCACGAGGAGCCTGCGCGCGTGCGACGACGTCGTCAATGCTCGCGCCGCGCGCGCGCGCGGCGAACGCCCTTTACCATTCAGCATCTTCGCGAGGATCGAAGCGCGCGGTCGCGAAGGCCTCGGGGCTCGCGAACGATTCGTCGATCGCGAGGAGGAGTTCGCGCGCGCGAGAGGTTTCGATCGAGCGGCGCGCGCGAGCGGGCATCGCGCGCGTCGGTGTGTGCCGCGCTTCGGCGCGCGATGCCAATGCGGGCACCATCGCGCGTCGAATCGAATCGAACGCGCGCGGCGTCGACGACGACGCGACGTCGAGCGAAATCGCTATCGATGGAGCTATAAAAACGTAACTAACAGTCGAACGATCGCGTCGTCGGAACGACTCGAAATCAAACGTCGGCGCTCTTCCGCGTCGCGCGAACTCAGTACCCGTCGTCGCTCCACGTCGCCTGGTATCCAGTAAACGCCTCTTGAATCATCGCGCACGCGCGTTCGTTACACCCCGGCGTGCGCCCGAACGTTTTACTGTACCCGTACACCTTGATCGTCTTCGCCGCGTCGTCGCGTTCGCATCGACCGCCGCCGACGACGCGGCCGGTCGCGTCGACGCCGAGTCGCGCCAACTCGCGCGTCAACAGCTCAAAATTATTCGCGTGGTACGCGCATCCGGCGTACGCGCGAACGACGAGCGCGGCTTCGTCGCCGATCGCGAGCTGCGTGAGGACGTACTTGTGCCGTCCAGGCGCGACGTCGACGGCGGGGACGCGACGTAACGGTGAATCTTCGCTCGGTGCGTGCGCGGCGACGTAGTCGTTCTGCGTCGCGCGACGCTGGAGTTCGAGCGCGGCGACGTTGAGGGCTTCGCCCGTGACGTCGTCGAAGCGCGGTTCGGCGTCGGCGTCGGCGGCAGTCGGCATCGCGAGTCGTGGAGTGCGGCGCGTCGCGCGGGATTCGGGATTTGGATATGGATTACAGTCTAGCGGCGGGAATTCGGGTCACCACGTCGTGTCGCACGCGTCGCCGCACGCGTCGCCGCGCCAACTGATTTTCGTGGGCGGAAACACGACGTCGTACGCGCGCGCCTGGCGAGGCTGGGCCATCATGTTCGCGACTTCCTCTCGCCACGCCTCGTAATGCGGCGTCGATTTATGCGCCACCGCGCTCGCCGCGCCGTCGTACACCTCAACCAATAAAAACTTTCGCGCGCTCTCGGCGCTCTGGAACACGTCAAAGCGCAAATTCCCATCCTCTAACGCGGATTCGCTCGCGTTCTTCGCGCACGCCGAGGCAAACGCCGCCTCGTCGCCCGCCGCGCATTCGCAGTGCACGTGCACGCAACTCGCGTTCACCATCTCGCTCTGATCATCGTCTTCGTTCCACGTCACGGCGTTCGCGTACGTCCACGCGTCGTCGTTCGGTTCGATCGCCAGATACGTCTCCGCGCTCCGCGGCGCCGCCATCATATCCGCGACTTCGTCTCGCCACGTCTCGTAATGCTTCGTCTCCTTGTGCTTCGCCGCCGACGCGTCGTCGGCGTATATCTCCACCAGCGTCACTAAATTTCTATCCTTCTCGTCCCGGAGCACGTCGAAGCGCACGTTCCCCGCCTCGCGAACGCTCGCGCGCGCGTTTTCCTCCGTCAATCGCAGAAAATCATCCATCGCCTCCGCCTTGACGTCGCAGCGCACGAGCGTGATCCGCGCGCTCGCGCGGACGCGCGCGTCGCGGCGCCGCCGTCCATCGCGCGCGCGCGTCGCGCGTCGCGACCGGATCGCGACGCGCGGTGGATGAATCGTCGCGCGTCGCGTCAGCATCGTCGTCGCGTCGCGAAGTGCGGCGGCAGAGCGCCGCGCGCCGACGAACGCGTCGCGGACGCGCGATGACGACGCACGAGTTCTTGCGCGACGCGTACGGACGCGCGTCGAGCGCGATCGCGAAGAGCGAGACGGTCGCGCGCGTGCACAGCGCCGGGACGTCCGCGGTCGAGGCGATGACGGAGACGATCGGACGGGGCGCGCGGGACGCGCTCGAACGCTCGACGAGCGTGCGCGAGGGCGTGTTGGAGACGATGCTGCGCGCGAGGCGCGCGGAGACGGTGCGCGAACGACGCGAGCGATGGGACGAGAGACGACGACGACGAGCGGCGACGCGCGTTTGGTGTTCGCGCGGACGAGGGACGACCGGAGACGCGCGCGGAGACGCCGATTCGATGGACTGACGAAGAGGATGATTGCGGTCGAACGCGACAGGAGGATACGCGAGTGGATGGAGGTTTGGCGGCGTACGCGCGCGCGGTGGAGGAAACGATGGAGGCGTACGACGTGCGACACGCGCACGTGGACGCGCGCGCGAGGATCGCGCTGCGGCACAGTGCGACGCTGGAATCGACGATACGGAAGCAAGAGGAGTCGTGGGTGGCGCTCGAGCGCGAACTCGCGGAAGTTTCGGGGATGACGGCGAAGGTTTGGGAACAGAGCGAGTCGCTCAACCGAACGGTGGAGCTGCTGTCCGAGGTGGAGGAGATGTTACTCGAAGCGGAGATCGGAGCCGAGTTGGATGCGTTGTATAAACGACGAGACGATGCAGAGGCGAAGGATGCGGAGGCAGAGGCGGCGTTCCAGGAGGAAGTCGCACACGTGCTTCAGTTGCACGACATGTTGGTGAACGACGCGATGACGAACCAAGTGAGTTCGAGGACGACGGAGGAAATCGCAGCCGAGCAAGAACTTAAGAAGAAACTCGCGAGCTTGGCGAAGAAGAGGAGTAAGGACGTCTCGGTTCTCTCGAAGGATGAGTCCCTGAAGGACATCGCTTCGTCTCTCGACGTCGCGTCGACCATGTCCGCGAAGATGACGAGCGATTTGGACGATTTCTTCGACGCGGACGCTGATGGCGACGAACATGACGCGTCGAGCGGAAAAATGTACACGCTTTACGGTGTTCGCGCGCGTGCGGACCAGACGAAGGGGGCAATTCTCAACCAGCCGCACGAAATCAAGTCGGAAAAGTCCATGGACGTCGGCGAAGCGGAACGCATCGCACTGGCGAGAAAAGAGGCGCTCGGGATCGCGGACGAAGACATGCACGGGGTGAACTTGCGCCCGCCACCGCCTAAAGGTGGCGCGCAAGATGGGCCTTTGGAAGAAGCGCAAAGCCCGCGACGAATCGTGATCGAGGCGAAGAGCGTGAGCCATCAAGTGAGCGATACGCTGAAGAATTTCAGCATCGGCGGTATTTGGGAAAGCGCGTCGGCTTCGACGGCGGCGGCGGCAGAACGCGCATCTGCAGCCACGGCGGCAGCGACGGCCGCGGCGACAGCAGCGGCGGCAGCGGGCAAAGACGCGGTGCGAGCGTTACAAGAGCGCACGACGCGCAAGCCCGCCGTCGAAGCCGACGCGCCGACTTATTATAAAAAGGACGCGGGAACGTCAACTTAGCCGTTAGATTACAACACTGCCGCGTTCTACAAATAGCTGAAATGCGTACAAACAAAAAATGAATGCGAATCAAGTCGCTTCCGCCGCCGCCGCTGCGCGCAACTCCTCGTCTACTGAAATCACAGGCGGTCGAGGACCGAGCGACGCTGGCCATTCTCCGTCGCGCATGTGGCGATTAATCGCGTTGCGCAAGCGCTCTTCTTTCGCACCGGAGTGGAAATGCAACTTTTCGCCCGCTCGAAACAAGAAAAAGGAAGGCGTCGACTTCACACCGAGATCGTCGCGCGCGAGAATCGTAGTACTCCCGTTTTCGTTCCCATTCATGTAGACGAACTTGACGCTCGGGAATTGCTCGGCGATTTGATGATACTTGCGCGCGAACGCTTTGCACGGTCGGCAAAACGTAAAACCGACTTCGAGGCAAATGAGTCTTTTGCTTTCCATTTTCAGCACGCGGCGCCACTCGTCTTGCGAGACAATAGTCGTGACGGCTTCAGTCGACACTTCGCTCTTCCACCACCTGCACCATTCATCGAAAGTGACGACACCGTTCGCGTCCAAATCCAAGGAATCCATCAACGACTGCACGTCGTTCACTTTTACGTTGAGCGCGAGCGTCGCGTCGACGAGTTCATTGAGTTCCAAAACGCCGTTCTTCGACGTGTCGAATGTGTCGAAGACGCTCTTCAACTGTTCATCCGAGACGAATTGAGGGCTCACGCCAGTCTGGACGCCTACGGCTTCGCGCACTTGCGCGAGCGTTTCGCGCAAGCCAATTTGCTGTTTCGCTAGTAACGCCGCACCCTTGACACCGGCGACGAAGCCCAGAGTCCCCGGCACGACTTTCGTGTTGAGCGCGGTCAACTTGTCCATAATTTTGTCGGCATTTTGACCAGCTTTACCACCGAGAATGATGACGTCCGGCTTATACTTTCGCTCGAGCTCGCTCAAGTACTCGCGCACGCGTTCACCAAACGCCGCCCACGCCTCGTCGGTATCGTTTGCGCCACCGATGTCGGGTAAAGTCGATATTCCCGAGACGTCGCCGTCGCCGTCGCTCAACTTTTCGCCAGCAAAGTTCTTCACAACCTTCCCTCCATCGTACAGACTGGTGCTGAACCGCCCACCGATCATGCAAAACATCACTAATCCCTTCGCCTCTCCGCCCGAAAGTTCCACGCCCGCGCCGTACGCCAGTTCCGCCGCCCCGCACGCCTCGGCGCCGCTCGAAATCGACGTCTCGCACCCCGTCGCCTGCTTCACCGCGCGTTCGATGTCCGTCCTCGCCATCGTCCCTCTCGCCCCATCGCCTCTCTCGCCCTCCACGCGCGTCACTAATCCCGGCAGCGATATCCCGATCGCCCCCGTCCACTCCATCTGCTCGACCAATCGCTTCACCGCCGCCGCGACGCCGCTCGCCGTCGCCGCCTCGAGCTTCGTGCTCGCCCCCGCGCGCAGGAACGTCCCATCGCTCGCCCTCACCGGCGCCGCGCGTATGTCCTCCGCCGACGCCGTGACGTACACGCCCAGGATCTCGTCCGCGTCCGCATCGCTCACGAGCGCCCGCGGGCGCGCGCCGCCGCCGCGCCGACGCGACGTCGCCGCGTCGACGCGACGCGTCTTCGTCGCTCGCCGCCGCGCGACGCCGCGCGCGGGCGCCGCGGCGCCGACGCGCGACGCGCGCGCGGCGAGCGACGAAGACGCGGCGGCCATCGCCCGGCGTCGGCGCGCGCGCGCGAGTGAGTGAAGGAACGAATGAATGAATGAATGAATACTGAACTTTGCGCCGCCGCTACTCGTCGCCGTCCCACTCGCGGTGAAACCGCTCGACGAACTCGACCATCGTCGCGTGCCTGCGCTCGGCGCGCGCGCGCCCCGACGCCGTCTTCATCAGACCCCTCAGCCTGAACAACTTTTCGTGGAAATGATTAATCGTCGTGTTCGGCCGCGTCTCGTCGCGATGCGCCGCCTCGTACCGCGCCGCCGTCACGTCCACCATCGGCGGCACGCCGGGCACGTGCATCGGATTCCCGCGCGCGCCGCCGAAACAAAACGTCCGCCCGATGCCGATCGCGCCGATCGCGTCCAATCGATCGGCGTCTTGCACGCATCGAAACTCGACGCTCTCCTCCTCGTCGTCGGCGTGCGATTTTTCAGCTTTTTCGAGTTCGCTCTTGAACCCGATCCGCGCGCACACGTCCAGCACCGTCTCGCGCGTCGCCGCGTCGACGTCCGCGCACGAGTCTTCCAGAAACGTCCTCGCCCGGCTCTTCGCGCCGTCGCCGCGCGCGTACTTCCAATCGTCGACGTCGTGCAGCAGCGCGGCGAGCTCGCAGACGAACGCGTTCGCGCCCTCGAGCCTCGCGAGCGCCACCGCGCTCGCGCGCACGCGCTCGACGTGCCAGAGATCGTGCGAGCCGTCGTTCGAGGCCAGGGCGTCGCGCGCGAAGCGCTCGGCGCGCGCGACGACGTCGCGCTCGAACGATGCGCGGTCGGTCGCGGGCATCGCGACGCGGCGCGGATTGACGACAGTCGACGACGCACCGTCGGCGATGGCGACGACGGCGACGGCGCGCGCGGCGTCGAGCGCGCGCGCGACGACGTCGACGCGGTGCGGGCGACGCGCGACGCGAAGGCGCGGCGACGAGAAGGCGCGAACGATGACGATGCGAACGATGTTGACGACGCGCGTCGATCGCGACGACGGCCGCGGGTGGGGACGCGCGCGCGCGCGAAGCGGACGGGACGGCGCGGGCGAGACGGAGGACGCGAACGACGGCGTCGCGGACGCGCGCGCGACGGCGGCGAGCGCGGGGCGGAAGAGATGGAGGAATAAGACGGAGCTCGCGGCGTTTCTGGAGACGCTGAGCGAGACGTTTCCCGAGGAGTTGGATGAGATGCGGAGAAAGGTGAGGGACGACGTGAAACGCGCGTCGCAGAGCGCGTTGTTGCTGACGTGCGCGCAGGCGTGCTTCGTGGGGGCGATGTGCATGAGCGCGCAGTCGATGAATTACTTTAGCGCGGCGCAGTTTACGTTGGCGAGGTGCGCGATTTCGTTGCCGTTCATTTACTTGTTGGCGCGCGTGCGAGGGGAGACGATGCGGGAGTTGAATAATGTGAAGAAAAGGAACGCGCTGTGCACGTCGACCGTGATGATTCTGCTCGCGGCGTGCGTTTGTTTGGCGCAAATATGTTTGGCGTACGGATTGAAGCGGGCGTCGCTCGGAAACGCCGTCGTCCTGGGGCAATTGGTGCCGGTGTATTCGTGCACGATCGCCGTGTTTCAAGGAATCGAGAGGCCGAGCGTGGGTAAATTCTCCGCGATCGCGTTGAGCGTGATCGGGACGATATTACTCCTCGATCCGGCGCGAATGTGGCTGAGCTCGGGTAATATTCTGTTGCTATTTCGAAGCGCGCTCTTCGCGGCGTACTTGGCGTTTCAAGAATCCATCTTGCGCGAGTACAATCCCATCACCGTGGCCGTGGTTTCGCAAACTATGGGTGCACTCATGGGGATCGCCATCACCGTTCCTCTCGTGTTGCGCGAGCACGTCACCGCGGAGGCGCCGATTGCTTTGGTGACGCAATCGAACGCGTGGGCCGCCGTCGCCGCCGTCGGCGTGCTTGCCTCGGCGGCGTACGCGTTGACTACGCGCGCGGAAGCGGACACGACGCCGGTTGTCACCGCGTGTTACGGGTCACTGCAGCCGATTTTTGCCGGATTGATCATGTCTGCCGGCATAGGGGGCGCCGTACTCGCGCGCGACGCGTTTGCGTCGACGCTCATCTTGGTTGGGAGCATTTTTGCCGCCGCAAAATCGACGCTCGAGCGAAGCGACATGCGCGTTTTGCAACGCTCGCAAGGCGTCGTGTGGAACACGCTCACGGGTGATCCCACGATTGCCGTTCCGCGCTCGCGGTCGACGGCGAGTTATCCGGCGCCCATCGACATGACGCTCGACTTGGACGCCGAAGTGTTCGACGTCAGCGCGACCATCGACGCAGGCGCTGACGAAGAAGAGGGCGGCACTGTGATCATGAAAGGTGGTAAAACACTAAAACGCGGTGATAGTGAAGCTGTGGGCACGGTGCGCTTGAAGCGCAAGAGTCGTAAGACGCGTTTGCAGCGATCCGAGGTCGTTTGGACCATCGCGTTCGCCATCGTGCTCTCTGTCGTCTCGCTCGCAGGTGCCGGTTTGATTGGCTGGTACGGGGTGTACTTGTACTGGAAGTTCTTATGCTAGTGCGTTCTTTCAGTTTTTATCGTAGCTAATAGTTTTATCTCAACGTCATGCCTAGAAGTCTAAACGATTCAGAATTTAGAATTTACGCGCGCGGAAGTCGTCTTCATCCAAGAAATCCGCTACGACAGTGGCGCCGCCGAATTTCTTCCCGTTGAGAGCATCTCGCGCCTTTGTCGCGGCGTCGACAGAGGCATACTGCACGAAAACCTTCCCGATTCCAGGAGTCTTTTCGTCTGTATCCTTGCCCGGTCTAGGAATGACCACGGAGACAATCTCTCCGTGCTTTCCACATTCCTCTTGCATGTCCTCCATGATGTTTTCGTACTCTTCGTCGTCAGCCAATTCTTCTTCCGTGAGGCCCATGTTGTCAAAAGAAACCACAGTTGACGGTGGGTTTGTGGGAGGCGCCGCGATCGCGGGCGGCGGTGGTGGCACGTTCATCATCCCAGGTTGCACGCCGCCGGGAGCGTTACTTTGCTCGGCGCGGCGCACGGTGAGCGTTTTATCGCCCATCGTCATGCCGTTCAACCCTTGACACGCGATGTCCGTGACGGAGACGTCTTCGTAAACGACGAAGCCGTATCCTTTACTATTTCCAGTCTCCTTGTCGCGCACTAAATCAAATTGACGAATCGGCCCGAACGCTTCGAGCAACTCCCGGATCTGGGCTTCGTCTAAAAAGTACGGCAAACCACCGATGAAGATGCGATCCTCGTGTTCATGCAAAAGGTTCCCACCCGCGCCCATGCGTTGCAAAGCCGAAGGATCCAATCCGATCGCCGCGAGATTCAACGCCGGGTTGGGCATCGACGGCCCCAAATCATGCGCGAGCGACGGGTTGTAATCATTCGGTCTGCGAATGCGAACCGGGACGCCGTCCAGAACGATTCCGTCCAACGCGAGCGCGTTTGACGCCTCCTCCACGCTACGAAACTCAACGAACGCGAACTTTTTCTCCACGTTGATGTACACGTTCACCACCGGTTGTCCCTCCGCCCCGTTCGTGCCACCGACGGCGAGCAACGCGTTGTTAAAGAACGCGTTCACGTCCGCCTCGTTCGTCGTGAGCGGGATTCCACCGACATAAATCCGTCTCGCGTGCCGCGTCGCCTGCGCCGTCGCGTTCAAGCCTCCGCCGCCGTATCCCATTCCCGGCGGCGGCGCGTACCCGCTCCCGACGGGCGGTAAATTATTCGGGTCCACTGCGTCGCGCGGCGATTTCGCTTCGTCAGTCCTCGTTCTCGCGCCCCTCTCGCTTCGTCGCCCACGGATCGCGCGCGCGCGCGCGTCGACGCACCACCCTCGGGCAAAACATCGAATAGCGTCTTGCGCATCCTCGGTTGCGGTTCCCACGGCCCCGGGCTCATGCTTCGCTCGCGTTCGGGTCGAAATCCTCGTCGAGGATCGCGACCGCGGCCGCCGCCGCCGCCGCCGTACCGCTCGCGGCGCCCGCGCGGGGGCGATCGCGAGTCCCTGCGGCGATCGCGACGGTCGTATCGGTCCCTGCTGTCGTCCCGACGCCGCGGAGGAGGGTCGCGGTCGCGGCCGTACATCGTGAACGAGCGATGAAGTGCGGACGAAGCAGAGCTTTTCCGCGCGCGCGGCTTACAATTCGTCTAAACGATCGCTAACGTATCTCGTCGAGCCAACGCGCGGTGACGCGCGCGCGATCGACGTTGGGACAGGTGAGGAAGTGAACGCCCGCCATTTCGTGGTACGTCGAACCGTGAAACTCAGCGCTGTCGGATTTGAAGAATTCGCCCACGGCGGCGTCGGATTGGAGACGACGCGCGTACGCCTCGTGCGCCGACGCGTCGTTCGTGAGATAAACCTTCCCAGCGCAGACGAGGAAGGGGTAGAGACGCACAGCACCACGCGTGAGGTATTGGAACAAGCCTTCGGTCACGCCGGTCCAGTGCGGGTGGAAAAAATCGTCCACGACGATGACGCCGCCGGGCGCCAAATTACACGCCACCGCGCCCAAGTCTCGAAACGTTAACTCCGCCGTATGTCCGGCATCGACCGATACTAAGCGGAATGGATCGATGTGGCGCTTCGAAAGCCAATCCGTCGCGAGATCTGTCGTCGATCCTTTGTGTAAAAGCGCAAAGTCGCGGAATCGCAGCCCGAGGTGCGACATGGCTTGCATGAATCGATGATAACTGCCATGACCGCTGCCGTCGACGTTCAAATTTTGCTTTTCAAAGACATCCACCGCCACTAGCGCCTCGCTCGCGTCTGCGGTGATAAATAAGCAGCTCGTGAACCGACCGTGGTGGACTCCCATCTCGCCGACGGCGCCGAACAAGCTCATGTCGTCGTGCTGATAATTCGACAACATCGCCGTCACCATCCCGTGCACCAGCACGTCTCCGCTGCCTTGTCTCACTTTTTCGTACCCTCCATTCGCTATGTCTCTCGCCTTTTCCACCGCCACCTTTCTCGAGCGTTCCGACGGCGCCGCCGCTCGAACGCTCGGTGCCGCGCACGCCGCGTGCGCGTCTTCGAACACGCGCGGCCCGACCGACGCCTGACCCGCGGCGAAGGCGCTCGTCGACGACGACGACGAATGCGAATCGTCGTTCGGGCGTCCACGGCGAGGCCACGATCCGCGCATCGACGCCGAACGCGCGTTTTCGGAACCCATGTTCAAAGAACCCATCGCACTCTGCAGCGCCCACACGACGACGACGAGCGCCGCGCACACCGCGAGACCGCGGGCGAGACGCAACGCTCGGTTGCGCCGCGCCATGGCGGCGGTCCCGCGCGACGCGCGACGCGAGGTGCGGTGCAGCAGTCACAAGATGAACGAATGAGCGACGAAGACGCGACGAAGACGCCGCGACTAAAGTGAGCGATCGACGATAACGCGCGGCGCATAAAATATTACAATCCGAGATCCTTGACGGAGACGCGGTCGGTGAGCGGGGCGCCGTCACGATCGAGCAGCGACAAATTTTTGTAGTACCCTCTCGGCGAACGCTCCGCGCCCGGCCAGTAGTTGGCTATGAGCGAGCGGAGCTCCATCTCGTCGAGCACGTCCTCGCCGGCGTGCTGCGGATAGGCCGCTCGGAACGCCTTTGAGATTTCGCTCTGATGACACCGCCCCGAGCGCGACAGCCGCTTTTCTCCAAAGGCGCAGAAATCGGCGTACTGCGCCTCCAATTTCGCCATCGTCGCCTCGTCGACGCGCTTCGGTCTGCCGAGTTCGCTCACGCCGGCGATGACGGCGAACCCCAATCCGCTCGAAATTTGCCACGTCGCGTCACCGAACGCGGCGTCGCCGAGCTGCGACACGGCGACGCCCGATAACAAGAACCAACACGCGATGAGCGCCTTGCTCGCCGAAGACGCGTCCTCCATCTGCGCCGTCCCCGTGGCTTTGCGCAGTAACCAATCGCTCGGCCGCTCGCTGTCGGTTCTCCCGAGAAACAACATCACCACCGACACCGGACTCGCGTAGTATAAGCCCAACGCCCAGACCACGGCGCCGAAAATCGCCGACCCGCTCAAAAAATCCATCGCCCCGCCCGCGCCGCGCCCGCTCGCGAAGTCAAACTCCCCGTCCCCCCCCCCGGTCCAATCCGCGTACGACTCGATCGAATCCACCCCGTACAAGAACCCATCCGTTGAATTTTCGTACACCAGCGCGATCACCGCCGTCATCGCGACCGCCAATCCCCCGACGACGACCCACGTCTTCGCGTTTTCTCGATTCGCCGCCTTGTCCCTTCGCGAGATCAGTCTCGGGTCTCGCGTCTCGTCCTCGCGTCCGCGCGCCCGCGCGCGCGTCATCGCGCGTCGTCCGCGCGATATCGCGCCGTCGCCATCGCGCGCGCGCGTCGTCTCGCGCGGCTTTCGCGTCGCGAACGTCACGCGAGACGACGTCATCGCCATCGTCCCCGCGCGTCGCGTCGTCCGCGCCGTCCGCGCCGTCCGCGTCGTTCGCGTCGTCGCGCGCGTCGTCGTCGTCGCCGTCGTCCGCGCGCGCGTCGCCATGGCGCTCGCGTCGTCGGCGTCGCGCGTCGCGGTCTCACTCCGCGCCGCGCCGTCGCGCATGCTTCGACGCGGCGCCCTGCGCGCGTCCGCCTCGCTCCTGCGCATGCGCTTCCCGCCGCGCGTGCGCGAGGACGGCGTCGTCCTCAGCACGCTCCCCGCCGCCGCGCACGCGCGCGAGCTCGCGCGCCTGGCGCTCGCGCGCTCGGACGCGTCGACGACGACGCCGGCGCCGCGCCGACGACCGCCGCGCGCGCTCGACGCCGATCGCGTGCCCGAGGCGCTGCGCCGCGCCAGGCGCGCGCTGACGCAGCGAGAGATGGACGCGGTCGACAGCGGAGGCGCGGCGTAGCGGCGATCTCGCGTCGCGCGCGGCGACGGCGTCGGATGTTAATCGAATTCATCAATCGAGTGCATCGTCGAAACGATCGACGTCCCAACGGTCGCGCGTCGTTTCGCGCCGCGGAGCGCGACGCGAAAACCGCGCGATGGCGCCCGGTCGACGCGGAAACGCGCACGCGTATCGGTTCGCCCTGCTCGGCGGGCTGTCGTTCGGGTACGACGTCGCGCTCGTCGGTGGGATCCTGCCGACGCTCGAAAAGACGCTGGCGCTGAGCGCCGCGGCGCGAGGCGTCGTCGTCGCGAGCGCCAAGCTCGGCGGCGCGCTCGGTGCGTTCGTCGGCGCGGCGCTGATGCGGAGCCACGGACGGGGGAGATCGGCGTCGGCGATGACGCTGGCGTGCTCGGCGTGCGGAAGCGCGGCGACGTGGGCGAGCGCGGAGGCGGGCGACGCGACCGGGATGGCGCTTGGGCGCGTCGCGCTGGGCGTCGGCGTGGGAGGGGTGGCGGTGATCGCGCCGGCGTACTGCGGGGAGACGAGCGAGGTCGGCGCGCGAGGGAGCGTGGGGGCGTGCTTCGAGTTGAGCGTGTGCGCGGGGATGGCGTTGGCGAACGCGTTGACGTGGTTCTCGCCGCAGAAGACGCTCGGATTGGTGCTTTTCTCGCCCGCGGTGCTCGGATTTTGGAGCGCGATCGTGTTCGCGATGTCGGTGGAGAGTCCGAGGTGGCTTTTCAGGCGTGGGGACGAAAACGGGGCGAGGGACGCGCTTCGCGCGACGGGCGCGGACGCGGCGACGGTCGAGGAAGAAATCGGGGAGATTTTAGCGGAGGAGCGCGCGTTGGGGATCGGATTTGACGGCGGCGCGGGTGACGACGCCGGATTCTGGCGTTCATTCGTCGAAAGCACGGTCGGAGGCGTCCGCGAGGCGATGTCGGGAGACGAGAGACGAGCGGTTCGACTGGCGCTCGCGATGGCGGTGCTCAACCAAATGTGCGCGTCGACGAGCGTGATCAATTACGGCTCGAGCGTGTTTCGCAGATTGGCGAACGATGCGTCGGCGTCGAACGGCGATATGGACGTGTACAACATGTACACGGGCGTCATCATTCTCTGCAAAACGGTTGGAGTGGCGGCGTCCATCGCCATGGTTGATTCCGTCGGCCGGCGACCGTTGTTGTTGTTCGGTTCAGCCGCTTCCGGGTTCGGGCTGTGCGTTGCGTGTTTCGGCTACGCCGCCAAAAGCGTCGGATGGACTCTTTTCGGTCTCTGCGCGTTCATCTTGGCGTTCTCTTCGTCGTTCGCGAGCGTGTTTTGGGTTCTCGTCTCCGAGCTGTTCTCCATGCGGGCGAAGTCGTCAGCCATCGCGCTCGTTACGGCGACGCTTTTCGCGTCGGGCGCGCTCTCTGATTTAATCTTCCCGTCGATGATCTCCACCATCGGCGCCGGCACGTTCGTCGTGTACGCCATCGTGTGCTTTGCGTCGACGACTTTTGTCTATCTTTACATTCCCGAGACGGCGCGCAAGCCGTTGAAGGAAATCCAGAGCGCGATGAAATCCGGCCTTTCGGGATACGCCGAGATTCACGCCTCGTCCGAGCACGAAGATCGAGGCACTAGAGTAGAATTAGCGGTGACTAGAGACACCAACGGCGGTTACAACTCGGCCGAGTCGGTCGGGTGAGTGACCAGAGATGTTTGTTAATGTACAAAACTACGGTGGCGTGTCTAAACGCGATGATGATCACTCAGTGCGGCTATCTGTGTTCAACGTTCGCGCGGAATTGTTTACATCGCTTGCGAGGCGAGAGGTCCCGAAGACGCAGACTTGAGCACTTGCAAAATGCTCGAGCCGATGACGACGAAGACGAAGAATCCCAGCATCACCGGACCGACGCTGAAATCCTTCTTCTTCGCGCTGCCGGAATCCACTAAACCGCGTCGGTGGATGTTCCCATGGAACTTTCGCGACTTGTGCGCCATCATGCGGTGCGAGACAGCCTGTGCGCGCGCGATCCATCGTCAGTGTCGAAAACCCGGGAGATCGAACGCGATCGCGACGCGATCGCGACGCGCGCGCGCGCGACGCGCGTTCAACCGCGCGCGACGCGTCGAGTGATGTTTTTTCTACGCACCATCTTCGTTCCGAGCGATTCCGTGCGCGAACACGGGGTTCGGGCGCGTCGGCGAGTGCGGGCCCTCGCCATAGTGTTGGGCGGCCGACCGAGAATATGCCGCGGCCGACCGCGGGAAACTCTAAGCTACACGCTATTTCGACGCGGCGACGTAAAACGTCCTAGGAGTGGGATCGCGACGATAGGATTTTCTGTCGGTGGCGAAAGGCGTCGGCGGCGCGCCGGTCCAACGTCCGTAGTGGAGCGCGCCGTCGCCGAGTTGGGCGCACGCGTCGAGACGCCACGGCGCAAAGTACGCCTCGGGCGGCACGTCGCAGGACGATTTCCAGCACTGACGCGCGGTCTTCGGTGCGGCGCGACCGAAAACGCGAAGAAACTTGCTCTTGAACGGCTCGCGACGCGCGCGTCGGAGCGACGGCGCGTTGACGACGGAGACGGCGACGACGCTCCCGGGCCCGCACGACCGATGACACAGCGCGAGCGTCTTTTTGGCGCATCGCGGCGACAGGTAATAGAGCAACCCTTCGAGAACCCACACCGTGGGCAACTCCGTGGACATTCCCGCGGCTTTGAGCGCGGCGACCCAATCGTCTTTGGCGATATCGCTCGCCACCTCGCGTCGCTCCGCGCCGAGCGTCAACGGCGCGTCGCTCACGACTTCGCGCTTTCGCGCCAACACCTCCTCGACGTCGACCTCGTACACGCTCGTTCGTTCTCGCGCCTCTTCGCTCGCCGCGCGCAATCGCCAGCTCCGCGTGTCGTACCCCGCGCCCAGAAGCACCACCTGCGTCGTCTCCCCCCGCGCGCTCGCCATCTTCCCCGCCGCCGCCGTCACGAAATCGTCGAAAAACTTCGTGCGCACCGCGATTCTCCCCTTATCCCCGTCCTCGCGCCGCGCGTCTGCGCGCGCCATCGCGCGCGCGCCCGCGAGTTCGCGCGCCCACGGATCTTTCATCAATCCATCCGCCCGTTCGCTCTCCACCGCGCGCAGCGCCGCGATCGAGTTCGCGCTCTGCGTCACCGCGCGCGTCGCGTCCGTCGCGCGTCCCATCGTCGCGCGCTCCCCCGTCGTCGGCGTCTGTCGACGCGATCCGCGAGCGCCGACGCGTCGCGCGTCGACGACCAGAACCGTCGGGCGGCGACGCGACGTTCGCCCTCGTTCGGCGAAACGCGACGTTCGCCCTCGTTTGGCGAAACGCGACGTTCGCCCTCGTTTGGCGACGCCCGGCGCGTGACGTCGACGCTATCCGCCGGCGCGACCGCGTCGGCACACGACGACGACGATGGCGACGACGGCGACGATGGCGCGTCGCGGCGCGGCGACGGTGACGACGACGACGACGACGACGACGCGGGCGCGACGAGGCGCGCGCGCGACGAAGCGACGAGGGACGACGCGGGCGAGGGCGAACGCGGAGGCGGGCGGCGACGCGAAGAACGCGCGCGAACAGGACGTGCGCGCGGCGATCGAGGCGATCGAACGCGACGGAGGGCGACTCACGGGGAAGGTGGAGGTGGTGAATCGCGGCGGGGTGGTGCTCAGGGTGACCAAGGGACGGTTTCGGGCGTTTTTGCCGAAGAGCCAAATGCGATCGAGTCGCCTGCGGGGCGACTTCAGGGGGGGGGCCGAGGAGGCGGACGAGACGAAGATGCTCGAGGCGCAGATCGGGAAATTGATCGACGTGAAGTTGGTCGATCACTCGTCGAAGCGGATCGTGGTGAGCGAGCGAGCGTTGTTGCAGGAACGGGCGAGCGAAAAGTTACCCGTGGGCGACGTCAAGGAGGTCGTCGTCACCTCGTTGAGCGATTTTGGGGCGTTCGTGGAGGTGTGCGACGGTCAAGGCGAAGCGAGCGGGTTGGAGGGATTGGTGCACATCTCTGAGATCTCGTGGAATAGAATTAGTCACCCGAGAGACGCGGTCAAGGTTGGACAACGCGAGTTTGTCAAGGTTTTAGAGGTGAACGACGAAACCGGTCGCATCAACTTCAGCATCAAGCAAACGCAAGCTGATCCGTTGATGGAGACGTTGGAAACCATCATGCCGGTGACGATGCCGGAACCATCGATTGATGAGGACGATTTGAGCGAGATTCCGCTTCCGGGATTGCCGGACATCTGTAGCTCCCTGCTCAAGGAGGATGGCATCGAAGCCGTCATCCCGGGTCGCCAAGCGATGGAACAACGCGTCGTGAGCCAAGACCTCGAGCTTTGGCTCACGAATGTGTTTGTTGAAGATGGTTACAACCTGCTCGCGCGCGCGGGACGCCAAGTCCAAGAAATTCACGTCGTCACGCGTCTCGACAGAGACGCCATCAAGCGCGCCATCAAGCGCGCCACGAGCGTGGCCAAGTCTCAGTAAAGTGATTTATTGTCGTCAGTCATTTTTTTCGCTGTAGAAAATTATCAATATCCATCACCTTGATGATTATTTAAGTCGCGCGGTCGTCTCGCGAGCGGTGTCGAATCAAAAATTCGTCGTATTAACAAACAAATCTCCGTCTAGGTTGTGAAAAATATGCGGCGTTTACATGAAGGATTCCAAGTACTGCACTTCCTTCTTGGAGCCGGTGAAGAACGGCACACGTTGGTGAACCTTTTCCGGGACAACGTCAAGGACGCGCTCCTTACCGGTGGAACCCATACCGCCGGCTTGTTCGGCGATGAAGGACATCGGCGCGCACTCGTACAAGAGGCGAAGCTTACCGTTCGGGTTCTTGGAGTCGCCCGGGTAGCCGTAGATGCCTCCGTACAAGATGGTTCTGTGGAAGTCACCGACGAGGGAACCGATGTAACGGGCGCTGTACGGCTTGGTGCCTTGTTCCGCGCCGCCAGTCTTGAGGGAGTCCATGTACTTCTTCAAGCCCGGAGTCCACATGTCGTAGTTGCCTTCGTTGAAGGAGTAAATCTTACCAGATTCCGGGACCTTGATGTTGTCGTGGGACATGATGAACTCGCCGACGGTCGGGTCGAGGGTGAAACCGTACACACCCTCACCGAGGGTCAAGACGAGGATGGTGGAAGAGGAGTACATGCAGTAGCCCGCGCACAACAAGTTGTTCCCCGGTTGGCACACGTTCATGACGCACTTCTCTTCAATCTTGGCCGCATCTTCGGTGCCAAAATCCGGGATGCACGTGGAGTCGGACTCGTAGATGCCCCAGATAGAACCCGTGGAAACGGCGGCGTCGATGTTGGAAGAGCCATCGAGCGGATCGAAGACGACGACGTAGTTACCGCCGAAGGTTTCTTCGACGGCGACCGGCACGTCTTCTTCCTCGGACGCAATCACGCCCGTGCGGCCGGTTTGACGCAAGACATCGCAGAACACATCGTTGGAGATGACGTCGAGCTTCTTTTGGTCTTCACCTTGCACGTTCGTCTCGCCCGCCAAACCCGTCATGCCTTGAAGCCCGGCGCGTTGCACCAAGCTCGCGATTTGCTTGCACGCCAAGCTGATGCTCGACAACACGACCGCGAGTTCGCCGTCGATCTTTTCTTCCATCTCTTGTTGCAAGATCCACGTCGTGAACGGCGTGCCCGCGCCCCCCGCGCGCGCCGCGACGGATCGCGGCGTCGCCCGCGTCGCCGACTTGCCCGCGCGGCGCGCCGCGGTGGTCTTCTTCGTCGCGACGATCGCGCGAGCGCAGGCGGAGGTGGCGGCAGACATCGTGTGCGTTCTTTACCTATCATCGCGTTCGCGCGCGCGCGTTCGTCAGTCACCGTTCGTTCGCGTCACCGTCCTCCGTCTCGAGACGCGCCGTCTCATCCATCGGCCGGCGTTATCGCCCCATCCATCGCGTCGCGCGGCGCGCCCGTCCCTCGCCCCGGGCCCGCGCTCGCCCGCGCGTCGCGCGCGGCGCGTCATCGCGCGTCATCGCGCGTCATCGCGGTCGCCGATCGCGCGCACCGTGTGCGTGGAGTGCGGACGCGCGTCGCGATCGCGCGCGCGTTATCCATCGGCGACTCGCGATCGGCGCGATCGCGGCGACCCGCGATCGCGCGCGAACGGCGATCGACGCGCGAGGTTCGATCGACGCGAGATCGACCTCGACGCGAGGTTCGACGCGCGATCGAGCGATCGACGCGTCGATCGACCGCGACCGCGACCGCGGCGCCGCGCGAGACGGCGACGCGATGAAGGCGGCGCGGTCGAAGGCGGAGCTGAAGCAGCTGAAGACGAAGCGGAAGCGGGCGAAGGATAAGAAAAAACGGCGCGCGGCGCGCGCGGCGAGCGATGCGGCGACGGCGATGGCGATCGACGGCGCGCTCGCGACGACGGGGGGGGGCGGCGGCGAGGACGAGGACGACGGCGACGACGGGCGCGCGACGCGAGGCGGCGACGGCGGCGGCGGCGGCGGAGGCGCGGGACGGATGAAACAGAGCGCGATCACGGCGCGGAAGCGCGAGCTTCGAGAGCGGATCGCGGAGTTGATGAGTAAGCGAGGGAAGATTGGGAAGAAAAATTTTGGAAAGTCTCTCGAGCGGAAAAAATTGACAGAGGAGATTAAGAGGTTGACGCGCGAGCGAGCGAGCGTGTGCGCGAACGCGGGGGGCGCGGATGAGGAGGAGGGAGAGGATTTGGTGCGCGCGGATGAGGACGCGGAGATGATGATGTGACGACGGGTGGTCGGTTCGTCTCGTAGCGCGAAATAGCCCGAGTTTTCTCAACGTTCAGACGAAAGACTTTAGCGACATTCGCGCGTGCGGCCGTTACATCGCTTCTCTGATCCACTACTTTTTCACTAAGGGATATAATACGTCCCGTTGACGTACTCGATGCGCGAGAGCACGGACGAACCGAGCGGCGGCGGCGCCATGATGCGCGACGTCTCGGCTTCGTCGTAATACGCGCACTCGCGAACCAAGACGGCTTCGCGATGCTTGGTGTTGGAATCCGACATATCGCGCGCCGCTAAGACGCCAACGTTCAAGCCGTGCGTAGGCTTGTGGGTCATGCACGTGGCAGATATGTCTTCATGGTTGAGCGCCAACGCCGCGCAAACGCGCGCGAGCGTCCACGGCGGAATGAGTTCGTCGCGATCCGTCTCCGCCGTGTACACCGTTTGCATCGACGTCGCGTTGGATGATTGGTACAGTGCGTTTGCATTCTTGCCGTCTTTGCGAGACAACATCGTGTTCGTTTGTGCCTTGAGCTCCAAAGGTTTCATCGAGCTGTGCGCGAACGGTACGGGTGCCAACAATATCGGTACGTCGTGCTGCGCGCCGTCGGAACTTCCGGGATCACCCCCGGAGGCTTCGACTAGAACGTTCAACAGTCCATTCACCGCGATCGCGCCGCGGCATATGATCGTATCCGCGGCTCGGCGACGAGCGTTGCTTGGGTTATCCATCTTGGCCAAATGCGCCGTGATTTCCGCTCGGCTCGCGTCGTCGCCGGCCAGGTTGTCTAGCAACCCTTGCGTCTCGTCCTCGGGTCGCCATTTCTGTGCCCACACAGTTTTCGCTTTACCGATCGCCAGCGCCTCTTCGTCCGCGCTCGTGAAATCTACCGCCGCGTCCTTCAATGCCGCTCGAATTTTCGCGTTGCTATTCGTCACCACGGCGTATCCGCCATCCGTCACCCCTCCCACGCCCGGCGCGCAGAACAAGATGCTCCGCTCGCGATAGACGACGTAAAACGCATAGCATTGCCTCACTTTGAGCAACCCGTACAGACTCACCAAGGCATCCACCCACATGGACTCGCGTTTCCGCACCCACTCGTTTCCGCTCGGCGTCGCCCGCATCGACGCCAGCTGTTCATCCGAAAGCCCGAGCTCCGGATACGCGCACGAATACATCGCCCGCGTCAGCAATTTCTGTTTCTTCTCCAACCTCGCCTCGTCGTCGTCGCCGCCGTCGCCGCTTTCTCCACCGTCGATGCTCAACGAGGACGCGTCGCCGCCCGAGTACGCCCGCAGTCCCTCCGACGTCGCGTTCGCCCCCGCGCACGTCCCCCATCGGAACGACCTCGCCCGCGAGCTCAACCGCACGCTCGACTTGATCGTCCAGTCCATCGGCAGCGCGTCGCACGCCTCGCCCTTCGGGATCGCGCGTTCGCGCTCCGCCGCGACCGTCCGCGACGCGCCCGCGGTTCCCGATGCGAAATTCTTTCGCTTCGCGCGCGCGGCGTTCGATCGCGCGGCGCCGCTCGCGCCGAACGCGCGCGTCACGGCGTCGTCGACGGTATTCGTCGTCGTCGCGGACGCGCCGCGGGCGTTCGATCGGGCGGCGGGCATCGCGCGACGCGCCGAGATGTGGCGCGGTTTGAACGGCGGGCGTGGCTGTCGCGACGGCGCGGCGGCGACTCTTCTGCGTTTCATTTCACTGTGATGAACTTTTCTCTACGGCTGATCGCGACGTCGTGCCGGAGTTGATTCTCGTACCGCATGGTGTGAAACAGCGGCAGGCGAGAGAACTCGTCGCGTTCGTACGCGTCGAACTCTAACGCGCGCAGCTTCTCGCGCGCTCGCGCGGGATCCACGCATCCGGCGCAGCGTCGCGTGCGGAAGAGATACGGAGGATTTTGGAGCGCGTAAATTCTCGGATGCGCGGGATCGTGGTGGTTTGCATCGCCGTAATCGTCGACGGGGCGTCGGAACCGCGGCGCGTCTTTGGCGTCGCCGTCGGCGGTCGCGAAGCGCACGCCGGAATCGGCGGTACAGACTCGTTGCTCGACGCCGCGGTCGGAAACGCACACGAGACCACTCTTGAGGTCGACTTGCCAGACGAAGGTGCCCAACAATAATGGCATGTCTTCAAGATCGCCAACGCGATGGATACAACACTGACACACGTTCCCATCGACTGGCCTTTCTATGCGAACTGGCCTCGCGCCCTCGCCGGGCACTTGCACGGTGCCCATCGACGCATGGAACCCGTTAAACAAGGGATTCCAGCTCAGCGCATTCAGGACGCTTTCATGCGTCGCCTGGAGGTCGTTCCGATGAAACTCGACGCGCCGAAGCACGTACGGAGAGAGGCCTCTATCTGCGGCGCGATGTTGCCGAAGTGGAAATCTCTCTGGAAAGAGCGCGAAACCGTTCGCGATTTCGTCGTACATCGGGACGTTTCCATGCGACGGGAACGCCAAGAGGGTGGCGATGCTTTTGTTCAAGAAAACGCGTTTCTTCGCCCGCGTCACGGCCACGTACGTCAAATTGATTTCATCGACGGGGACCAAGGTGTCTGCGTCGCCGAAAACCGGATCTGTACTGATCGATACGTACTTGTCCCCTCTGCGCCAGACCCGATCGACGTCTTCAAAATCGTCCCATATCATCACGTTATCAAACTCCAACCCCTTGGACTTGTGCGCCGTGGCGACGATGAAGTTTGCGTTGAGCTCGTTCGAAAGGAATGAACTGTCTTTCAATCGCTTGACGAGTTTGAACATCTTCTCGCGGTAACTTTGCGCGATGCGTATTCGATTGAGAGTGTCCACGTCCTCTTGGTTCTCAGCGATTTCATATATCCTCGTCAGCGCGTTGCGCTCAACAAAACTCTCTTGGTCTTGCCGTTGATCAAACCTAGCCAGATCGCCGCCGCCGTACGTGACGAACATTTTGATGTATCGGTCGCTGATGGATTCTAGATCTTCGTCGAGTATCAAACGCACGAAATCACACACTTGGTCGAGCTTGAGCGCGTCGACGCCACCGATGACGTGCACTTTCGAACGCGAGGATTCGAGATACATCAAAGCCGAAATGAGATTGTAATTCGATCGAACCAGAACCGCCAGTTGCTCGCGTCGCCCGTCTCCTACGATCACAGTAGATAAGGGCGGCGGACCTCGTACTGTCTTCAATCTCGGGTCGCTAGACGCAACGTTTTCCGTTGAGAACACGCACGTTTGATCCAGCTCACTCAATCGCGCGCCGACAAGGAATGCGCTCTCGCGCTTTATGTTCAAGATGGCGTTTGCGACATTGGCGATTTCCACACCGAAACGAAAACTTCTCACAAGCCGCCTGTGCGTCACTTGATGGCTAGCCACGAGGTCATCGATTTTATCCATCACATTCATAGCTCCGGTGAAGTTGTAAATTTGTTGATGCACGTCTCCGACGAGAATCTTTGCGCATTTCGTTTGCCGAAGAACGATATCAAACATCACAGGTGCGATATCTTGCGCTTCGTCCAGCAAAATGACGTCATATCCCGTCTTGTTTTTATTTCTACTCATGTCGATATCCAGACGCGGACGTTGCAGTTGGTAGAGCTTCATGTAGCCGGCGTGCGTCAACGGCACATCGTTGCTCGATCGGTCCTTCATCATACGCCACAACGTCTCGGCAACTTGAATGATTTCGTCCACAGACGCAGGTTTAACACCTTCCGTGGGCACATGCTCCTTTGAAATATTTTCATCGGCAGAAACTAGAAAGTTTTGGAGCGTCACCAAACCTTTGCCCACAGCCCGATCGCTGATTGATTTTCCGAGCGCTTTGCAGACTTCGGACGATCGAAGCTTGTCGCCGAAGTGTAGTTTTTTACCTCCCGCCTTGTACCACGTGGCGAGCCCGTACGCTAATCCGTGAAACGTCTTCGCGTCCGTATTCGCTGGAAACTTTGTCTTGGCTTCTTCCGTGATGGCACGATTGAACGCGAGATAAAGAAATCGTTTCGAAGGATTTCTCTTCGCGTACTCGACCAAAGTCGTCGTCTTGCCCGATCCCGCGAACGCGTGCACGACCATCCATTGCGGTGGTCGCAAACTCGTCGAGACGATGGCTTCCTGTTCGTGTGTCAATCTCGATGTTCTTCGCATCGTATCCGTCGGACGCGTTGCGGCGCTCGAATTCCCCACGACATTTTTCAAATCTGCGTCGCTTGAGTTTTGTTCCCGTTCGTCGTGAAGATTGGCGTAATCGTACGCGGCCGATAATCGCGCCTTCATACGTCGGCATGCGTGGACTTTCGCCGGCTCGGATGCGTCTACGTATGATCTCGATTCCAAGCGCACGTACGCGATGAGCAAATTGACAAACTCGGTCAAGTCTTCTTCAACGAATTCCGCGCTCGCGTCGCTTCGAAGTGCGCGTCGAGCCGCTCGAAGCAACCGAGAAGCGATCCATTCGTTTTCGGCGACGTGCGTCATCGCGATAACCAACACCGCCCAGCCGTTCGCTCGCGTGTTGTTCGCCTCGCGCTCGCCGCCGCGCGTGATCGGCTCTTGAACGCACGCAAATTTCGCGATCACCCGAATCGTCGCCGCGACGTCGCCGACGGTGCCTAGAAACGAACGCGACGCCGCCGTACCGAGCGACTGCCAAAAATCATCAATCTTCGTCAAATCATCGGGTTCGTCGTACCCCGGTTGCACTTCCCCACGTATATCTCTCGCCCCCGATAAGTGGTCATCCTCCTCCACGAATCGACAAAACGTCTCGACGTCCAATCGCGATTTGAACAGCGTCTTCGTCGTCGCCGCGTGTCTCGCCAACGGCCCGACGCCCGCGTCTCCCGGCTCGCGTCCCGTGACCTCATTCAAGTACGCCTCCGCCGCATCCGCGCGCGCGCCACCCAACGCGAGCGCTCGATTGAGTTTCACGCACGGCATGAACTTCGGATCGTCCACGGCGTCTCGCCACGCCTTGCACACCAATCGCGCGTCGGCGTAGAAACTCGTCGGCGCGCAGCTCAACAACCGTCGGATGACATCGCCGCCGACGCCGACGTCCGACGTCGACGCTCGCGCCCCACCGCGTCGCCACGCGTCGATTAAAGACGTTTGCTTCGGTTCGTCGTCTCTTCGCTTGCGCTTCGCCTCGGCGCGCGCGATGCGTTCGGCTTTCGCTTCGGCGCGCGCGATGTTTTTCGCATCTTCGGCGTCGACGTCGAACGACGGTTTCGGCGCGTTCGCGTCGCGCGCGCGCGTCGAGTCGTCGCCGCGCGACGACGCGTCGGTTTCCGTCTGTTTCGCCAGGACCTCGCGCGCGGACGTGAACATCGCGCGCGCGAGAGTGCGGTCCACGAGCGTCGTCGTCTCGGTCGGTTACGAATCCGGATTGGACTCGGACCGGACGCGACGACGACGAAGGCGACGACGACGAAGGAGCGATCGAGCGAAGACGAAAGCGAACGACGCGCGAAAGGGAAAGAAACGAAACGCTTCACAAATCGGTCACAAATCGGTCACAGATCGAGACGCGCGCGCCTATCGCGGCGTCCACGCGTCGGCGTCGCTCTTTCGTCTCCAAATCGTTCCGTCCGGCAGCGCGACGTCGCCCTTGGGCGTCAACTTCCCCACGACCCGCTCGCCCGAGCCGTCTTTTTGATCGAAATCGATCGTGATCTCGTCGTCCGCCTTGTTTATTTTGCCCTTGATCGTCCACGCCTTGAACTTGGACGCCGCCCTGTTCGCGTCCGTCTTCTTCACGCCTCGACATCCTCGACCGCGCGCGAACGGCACGGGGTCGAGGCCCGAGACGTTTCCTCGCGCGTCGATCGCGCGCGGACACCCCGGGTGGTTGGGATCGGCGTAGTCGCCCGCGAACCGCGTCGCGCTCGCCGCGTCGGCGTCGAGCGCGCACGACGAGGCGACGACGAAGGACGCGAGCGCGGCGACGCAGACGCGCTCGACGAGCGCCGCGTTCGGCGAGGGCGGGACGCGGGCGCGGGCGCGGGCGACGACGCGCGTCGGAGGAGGCGAGACGCGCCGCATCGTCCCCGAGCGCGCGGCGGGGCGCGGTGTGCGGTCGGTCGCGCGGCGACGGCGACGCGAGGCGACGAGCGCGACGAGCGCGACGAAGCGACGCGTCGATGCGTGCTGCTACGTATACGTACAAGATACCGACGGTCGACGCGCTCGCTAATCGTCGACGGCGTCCGCGCTCGCCTCGCGTCTCGCCGCGTCGACGGCGCGCTCGAGCACGCCGGCGACGTACGCCGCGCGACGACGCGCGACGTCCGCCTCGCTCTCGTCCGACGCGCTCGGACACACGTCCGCGCTCGTCTCTCTCAGCGCGAGCTCCACGCCCTCGGGAGTCATGTGCTCGCCCCCGAACGGGGCGAGCGTGGCGTACGTCCTCGCCACGTCCTCGTCGCGATACACCAAAACCGTCGGCGCGAGACGGTCGGGATAATTCGGAACGCACTCGCGGTGCGCGATTTTCACGAATTTCGTGCGCGGAAACTTGGCGGCCAAAATTTCAAACGCGCGCTCCATTTTCTCGCAATCGCGACATCCCGCTCGCGTCATGAGGACGACGACGTACGCGTCGGCGCTCGGTCGCGTCACCTCGGCGACGAAGGTCGCTCGCGTCGCCTCGCGCACTTCGCCGTGCGCCTTCGCCGTCGCCTCCGCGGTGAGTTCCTTCATTCGCCGCGCGCGGTACTCGCGAACGTACGCGTCGTCGTCGTCGTCGTCAAAGTCATCGCCATCGCTCGTCGACGCGTCGACGGCGTCGTTTCGTCGCGACGCCAAAGCGCCAGCGTCGTCGAACGATGCGGTAAACTTTTCCGGTTTCGCGGGCTTGGGCTTGGGTTTGACGTTCCCTAACCGCGCCTGCGCGTCGTCCCACTCCGTGCTCGTGTCCACGTGCGAGGGCGCGGCGTGCGTGAACGAGCCGCTGTCCATCAGGCGCGGTGTGGCGCTCGAGCGGCGGTTACGAGTCGCGCGACTCGTAAGTTTCTACAATCTAACAATCTAACGATCCCACCACCCGGTCGGATTCGAATTTGAATTTGAATTCCACGATGGCGGTGGTTTGCGCGTCTCGCGCGGTGGCGGCGATGATTGCGGCGGTCGCGGGCGAAGAAAATCGAAATCGACGTCTCGCGGCGATTCGGCGCCGTCGTCGCGCGGCGCCAAGCCATTCGTCACACCGCGCTCTTGCTGCATCCTCGACACGACGAGTATCTCAGCGCGAGCGATGAATTGTTCTTTGCACAGTTTGTTCACCTGACGCATGTAGTCTTCGAGTTGGACTTTGCCGTCGTTGAGGAGTTCGTCCAACGCGTCGAGCGCGTCTTCGATGGCTGCATCCTTGGCGTGCGCGTTTAAGAGCTGACGACTCATCGCGTCGGCGGCTTCGATCGCGGTTTCGGGATCGAACGACACTTCTCCTGTGTCTGGGTGCGCTTCAAGCCACCGTTCCATGGTCGCCGTCGCCTCTCTGAGCTCCTGCGCGTCGCGTTCAAACTGATCGCACATCGATCGCAACACGCCCTTTTCCTGTTCTAGATTAATCTTTCTCGCGTAAAGCTCGGTTTGATGCGCCAACAGCGTTTCGATGAGCTGTGCGTTTGCATCTAAATGACGTTCGGTGCCAGACTTCAAGCGATCCGTCAAAGACTGTATCGCTGTTTGACGAAACCACGCCTGCGCCGCCGTCGCGTCGTCGGCGCGCGGACTCGTCGTTGCTCGCTGCCCTTGCGCGAAACGCTCGTTCAAACTCGGTCGTCGTTCGACAGACACGCTAAACGGGACTCGTTCTGGTCTCGTCTCCGCCGTCGACGCCGTCGCCGTGCGCTGCGTCGCCTCTCCCGCGTTCCCTACCCCGCGCGCCGGTTTCGAAAATAGCGGCGGCTCCGCGCTAAACACGTCGCTCAGCGCCCGCGCCACATCGCTCATCTTCCGCCGACGATCCCATCGAAACACGCGTTCGATCACCACCATTCCATCTGATTCCACGCACCCGTGATTCGGTTTTACTACCATATCTCTCGTCGGCGTCACGAAACACGTCGGCGGCGTCGTCGGATAGTCGCTGGGCGCATACATCTTCACCGGAATGTTATACCTCGCACCGTTGTATTCGATCGGTATCGTCCCTTCCGCGCACAGCAATCGCTCGCGCGAGCCATCGTTGTGATAATAATCGTCGTCTCGCACCGTGAGCGAGGGAAACCGCTGCGCTTTACGTCAGTAAAAGGTAACCAACTTGGATTGGAATCGTGTGTGCGCACCGTGATGAGATCGAGAAAGTTTTCGCGCACGACGCGTGCGTTACCGCGCGCGATGTACGCGAGAGGGTCTTCGTCGCGTTCTGCGTCGAGCAGGGCGAGCGCGCGTTGCGCGGACGCGCGAGCCATTCGCGACGCGGTCGTCAATGACGATTGCGTGGCGCTCGAGCAGTCAAAGCGCGGCGAGACGCTTGGCTAAATCGTATCGAAATGTAATTTTTACACGCGTTTGATGGATGCGCCGGGTCACGCCGCGGCGTCGGCGGTGCACCCGGGGAAGACGGATTCCCAAGCCTCGACGTGCGTCTCGGCGAGCGCCTTCATGGTGACGGCGCAGTTCGCGAAGGCGGCGTTGATGACTTGTTCTAATTCGGCGTGCACGCGCGGGAGCTCGTTGGTCATGCGAGATTTGATGTCGTCGTACTTTGCTTGCGCGTCGTTCACCGCGGATTCAGCGAGGCCGACATCGCGCTGTAATTCTTCCACGGTGACGGGCGTCGGGGATGTGACGGCAGCGGAGAGGCGCTCAAAAATTGTCGTCGGTTGCGGCGGCGGCGGCGGCGGCGGCGCGTGCAACGCGTGTTCAAGCTTGGCGCGCTTGGACTGCACCTTGGCGCGGCACGCTTGCAGCTTCAACAACGCATCGAGGCGCGCGTCTATTGATTCTTTCGCCGCGCGCACGTATTGCAGCGCTTGTTTCAACGGCGCGCGGAACTCTTTCGCCAAGCGCTCCGCTTGCGCCTCCGTCGGCGCCCGCATCGTGCACGCGGCGGAACCAACCTGTCTGAACGCTTGCCCTAATCCCCCGGCCTCATCGCCGAGCAACATCTTCGCCCCTTTTTCCTCGCAGTCGCCTAAGTGATGCGCGTTTTCTCCAAACGTACCGGTTAAAATGCCGAGATTCTGCACCGCGTTGACGATTTCACCCCCGCTCTTCAGCGCTCGCTTCAGGCGCTCTTCGAGGAGCAACAAATATTCCGTAGCTTCGAGATATTTGGGATCTTCCTCCATCATGACACTTTCCATCCCCGCGCCCGTGCTCCACGTCTCCGTCGCCGTACCGATGGACTGAAACCAAGAATCCACGGCTCCGAGCGCGGTGCCAACCGCGCCGCGCGAATACCACGGGGCGCGCTGGTCCCACGAACTCCCCCCCTGTTCCTCTAAGAACATCACCACGTCTTCGCACGTTCCGAGTCCCGGATGTTCCACCACTTTCTTCATGAACGCCTCCAAACCGCTTCGACGATGCTCCAAGAAATCGCTCTGAAACGGATTCGTCGTCACCGTCTTCTCCGGCAGCGGAAACAACACGATGCCCGGGTACAGCGTCGACAAGCGTCCGCGCAACCACTGAAAGTCGGAATACCTTCTCACCACGATGGATTCATCCTTTTTATACGCTGGATCTTTATTCTTGGTGCTCACCGTGTACACCGCGTACGCCGTCAACCCGTCGCCGACTTTGGTCGGATTCGTCACGCTCACCTCGATCGTCTTCGTTTTCACGTATCCATCCCGCGGCACCTCCGGCAGCGCGTCGGCATCCGCGGCGAAGTGAATGCTTTCGTACGCCGGCGGCGGCGCGTCCTCCGCGCCCGCATCGTTCTCCTCCGACATCATCCTTCTCGACGCAACACCAAAGTCGATTCGACGCCAAAAAAGATGCGAAACGACGACGACGCGACGACGACGTCGCGCGCGACCGAGCGTCAGGGGACGACCGTCCGTTCGCGCGTTCGCGCGTTCGCGCGTTCGTTCGCGCGCTTCGTCCGCGTCGAGGTGTGTCGCGCGCGCGCGCGCGTCAAAAGTTTAAAGTCATCAATCGCGCGGCGACGCGGCCGCACTCGCGGACGCGCGAGGCGAACGAGCGCGATGAACATGGACGGCGGCAAGTTCCGGGACACGATGCACTCGCTGAATTACGGCACGGTGATGGAGGCGGCGGCGAGGAACTACATGGAGGAGAAAACGCGGGAAGATGCGCACGCGAAAGCGCGGGCGCGGGCGCGAGTTTTAGACGCCAAGGAGTTGTGCGAGGTGCGCGACGACGCGCGCGCGCGCGGTTGCGAGTGCGATCGCGCGGGACGCGACGCGACGGACGCGCGGCGGGACTGGAGGCGACAGACGCGCGGTGGGAGCGGTCGTGTGGTCGCGACGCGAGGACAGGAAGACTGACTTTTCGCGTTGACTTTTCGCGTCGCGCGTAGGATCCTGATTTAGAGGACATTCATCGCGAGCGCGTGCAGGCGATGAAAGAGGCGCAAGAGCGACGGATGACGATGGAGCGCACGGGGCACGGAACGCTGACCGAGGTAGATGAGAAGGAGTTCCTGCCAGAGGTGACGACGACGCATCGCGTCGTGGCGCATTTTTATCATCAAGAGTTTGAGCGGTGTAGGATCATGGATAAGCATTTAAGCGCGCTGGCGAAGAAGTTTTTCGATACAAAGTTTATCAAGATATCGGCACCGGACGCGCCGTTCTTTGTGACCAAGTTGCAAGTGAAGGTATTGCCGTGTTTGATTTTTTTCAAAGACGGCGTCGCGTTCGATCGCTTGGTTGGGTTCGAGGAACTCGGGGGTAAGGACGATTACCCCACGGCGAAACTAGAGCGAATATTGTTGAAAGCGGATGCGGTGGTGCAGCCGGAGAAGAACGAGAGCGATAGCGAGGATGAGGTGGAGGAGATACGTAGAGAAGCGATGTCGCGCATGATGCGGACGGGCGGATTCAAAGCGAATAGTGACGACGAAGACAGCGATTTCGATTGACGGCGACGCTTGCGGTGGGAAAATCGGTGTGTTGTGTAATGAAGAACTTCTAATTTCTATATACTTCTCTACACGAAACAGTCAAGCTCGACGCGACGGTACGTGTTCGGTCCGTCGTCGTCGAGCGCCGGGTATGCCGGCACGAGAGCATCCTCGGATGAAATGTACAGCGTGTTGTAAATCTTCCAGTAAATGTCGCGAACCTTGCGTGCGGGATGGAATAGCCCTTGCAACGTGTATGCGAGTACGAAATGTGGTCCGAGCGCCACTCGTGCGGCTTCGATCGCCTCCGTCACAGCGTTGATGACGTGCGGCGACGGCTCAAATACGTTGGGCCAAGTGTAATTGATCAGATGCGTCACGGCGTCTTCGCATCCAAGACCAGCGCATCCCAAGGCGAGATGCTTTACCGTCACCGCCGCAGTTTGGCGGTGTACCAGATCTCGATCCATGAGCGCGTCTTCGAGCAGCGGCGTGACGGCGTAGATGTAATCCTTTCCCATCTCTCCAATGTACTCGAACAAAAACGCCAACGATTTCAGCACGCCGTTTTGCACGTTGAGCTCGGGCACGCGGTACTCATTCATGAGCGCCGGTAGCACGGTAAACGGCGCGCACGTTTCCGCAACGATTGCGATCGCCACAGTCGTACACACGCGCATTTGACGCTCTTGTACCTTGAGGTTGTTCAAAAGCGTCGCGAGCACGTCTTGCGGACCAATCGCCTTGGCGATGTAACCAAACGTGTTCACCGTCGCGCGGCGAATCGCCTTCTTCGGCGCCTTCAACAATTCTAAAAGTTCAAAGCAAATTCGCATCCACTCGCGCGCGGCGACGTACTCCGCACCTCGATCGGCAATTCGACCGATCAAATCGATCGTGTTCTCTTGCACCTTCTCGTGCCTATTCTTCAAAATTGGCGTCAATCGCGGGAGAAGATCCTTAATCGGCGGCGTCATTCGCGTCATTCCTTGCACGCTCACGATCGCCTTCAACGCGCCAAGAATCGAACCCAAAACTTCGGGATATTCTTCACCGAGGTACTCGTACAAAACGACCCCCAAGTGCCCGAGAAGTTGCTCTTCTTCGCACTTGCGCATCACGGGAGCGATGGCGCTGATCAAATCAGCCGCTTGTTCGCGAATGTCGGCGCTTTTGTTGTTCATGCGCCATTTGATCGTACCGCAAATTTGGGGCAAGTACGGCTTCGCACGAAGTCCAAGGGCGTTGACGATGGTACCGACGCCCTTGAGCATGATATCATTCTCATCCGACGTTTGCTCTTGAAAGGCGTACAGCATGCCGTCAATCAGGAGTTCCTCCATGCGAGTGTCCACGTCCGCCGTACCAAGCTCTTCAATCACCTTGGTGATTGTTTCCATCACCATACGGCGATAAGGCTCGGACTCATCCTTCAAATCTTCCACGATTCGCCCGATGATTTCCGCGGCACCGACTTTTAAGGAAACCTCCAACGTCGTCTCCACGAGCTGTTGATAGTTGCGTCGATCGAGAGCCATGCGTCGAACCCAGAAATGTTTGAAGAATTCAGGCATGACTTCGGCTCGAATGTACTCTGGCTCGACCCCGTCGGTGGCTACGCACTGCTTGACAACTTTCAACGTAATTTTCTTCATCTCTTCGTCCGCAGTAGCGAATTCACGAATCAGAATCACCATGACCTCGCGGGTGTAATAGTTGGCGTACATCGCGTCCATGAGCGGAATGATGAAACCGATTGCCTTGAGGAACGCGGCTAACACTTTCCCTCGGTGTGCGCGAATGCCTTTCCACAACGGTTTGAGAACGTTATCGAACGACTCGATACCGTACGGCGTCGCAGCCTCAGCGAGCGCGGCGATGGAAAGCGCGGTGATGGTGCGCACCTTTTGGTTTTCATCGCCCAAACCGTTTTCAATGATGTCCACCAAAGATTTGAGGTGCGGCAGCACGGCGCACCCGTGAAGGATTGCGATTTGCTGAACGATTTTGATGCCCGTGTGACGCGCTTGCCAACTCTTCTTACTTTGGCACACCGCCTTCAAGAAAGGAAGCAAAGACTGCACGCCGAGCGCTTGCGCGACGACGGCGAACGCTCTCGCCGTCGTGTTCCGCACGTACTCATCCACGTTATCAATGTCAGGGCGCATAGCGGCGATCATCGTCGCTAATCCTGCAGCCTTTGCGACGTTACTAATGATTTCCCGCCCCTCGACGCGGGCGTAGTAGTCCTCATCAATCAACAAAGGTTCGATGACGACGAGAATCTTGTGCACGTAGGGGCGCACCAAGTCGTCGAGCTTGTACAAGATGCGATCAATCACCTTGACGAGTAAGTGACGCTCTTGATCTTCCAACGTCGGCGACATGAGCAAAGGTAAAATCTGGTTGAACAACGGTCCGGCGCCGAACTCTTTGGCGCGATCGGTGATTTGACGAAGCGACGTCTTGCGCTGCTGCGGCGTCCCGTTCTTGACTCGAAGTAACAAACGCATAATCTTGCGCTCCTTCTGCTCTTCGATCGTCAAGGCTTCCTCGTCCGTTTCTTTCAACAAAGGTGCAAAGTACTGCACGTCCTCGGGTTTCATCTCCGGCAAACCTTCGGGGACGAGGGCGACGTCAAATTTTTGCCCGCGATCCTCCTCGGGAATGCTGAAAAAGCCGGCGTTTGAGCCGTACGGCATCGGCGTTTGCATGAGCTTACGCGCAGGCGTGCGAATGGGCACGTAGCTCGCCGGTGGCTCGAGAATCTTGTACCCTTCGGACGGCAACAACTCGTCGAGTTCCTCATCCGTCTGCGGTCGGTTGCGCTCTTCGATTTCCCGTTGAAAACGCATCTGCTGATACTGCTCGGGCGTCAAAGGAACGTTCGATTGCATGGCGGCGTGCGCGGCGATTTGCGCTGCAGATGGCGTCGCCATACCAGCCGTGATTTTCGGCGTCTCCCCACCGGCGGCGATGACGGGCGTCTCGCCACCCGTCCACGCCGGCGTGGCGCTCGGATCGCCACCCGCGCGAATCATCGGCGTCTCGTCCCAACGGCTTCTCGAGCGTCGCGGCGTCGGTTTGACGTCCGCCGCTCGCGTGCCGCTTTCCATCGTTTCCCACTCTGATGGGCGCTGCGGCGTGGCGTCGTCCCACTTCGTCCCAGTCGCCGCGCTGTCGTCGCTTTCCCACTCGCTCACGCGCGCCGGCGCCGGCGCCGGCCCGCTTCGCGCCGCGCTGTCGTCCGGTTTCGCGTCCCATCGTCGCTTGCGCTTCTCTGGCCTCGCCGACGATGCCGCGGGTTCGCTCGCTCGCGCCGCGGCGAGTCGCGCCTCGTCCGCCGCGCGTTCCGCCTCTTCTCGTTGCTTCTTTTCAATGTTTCGCAGCGTGTTGTCGCGCTCTCGCTCCACCGCCGCCTCCTTCATGCGTTCGGCATAGCTTCGTCCTTCGTCTCCGTCCTGCGTCGAGGCAAAACCCGCGCGTTGCGTCGCATTTTCCGTCAGTCTCACGCATCGCGCGCGTCGCGCGCGTCGTCCGCGATCGCGCGTCGTCGTCGTCTCCCAAAACCTAGCCTCTCGCGCGTCTCGTCGCCCTCGCGTCTCGTCGCCGCGCACCTCCCCCTTTTTCCCCGGACTCAGCCGTCGCTTGAACCGTCGCTTCGAGTAATCGCTCTCTCGATCGATCACCCGTCGCGATTTCCCGAACCCGAGCGCTTCGTCGCTCTCCAGATCTTCGTCCTCCTCCGCGTCCAGCGGCGCGCCCGCGAGCGTCTCCGCCGTCGGTGCGTACGCGCGCGGCGGCGCCTTCACCGTCCGCGTCGCGCGCGTCGTCGCCTCGCGCGCGTCGTTTCGTTCGTCGTCGAGCGCGTCATCGCCCTTCCTCGCGTCGCGCGCCGTCGTCGTCGCGTCGTCCAGCGCGCGTCGCTCGCGCTGCAATCGCGCGATCTCGCGCGCGTCGTCGTCGTCGCCCTCGGCGTCGCCCTCGGCGTCGTTCGCGCGCGTCGCGCGTCGCGACGCGGACGCGGGCGATCGCGAGCGCGCGTTGGCGCCCATGCGCGCGCGCGGCGTCGCGTCGCGTCGCGGATTGAAGCGCGAAGGATGCGCGCGCCGGCGCATTCCACGCCGCCGCAGTGCGCGCCGCGCGGCGTACGCGCGCGCCGCGACGCGAGCGACGCCGACATGGCGCTGTACATAAAGGCGTTCACGCTCATCGTGAAGACGGCGTCGAAACCGCTGGCGAAGCGGTTGCGAACGGCGATGGAGGAGTCGCCGACGGCGCGCGCGTACGCCATCGAGAGCGCGCGCGCGACGGCGAAGTGGATGGCGTTTCTGGCGCGCGACGACGCGGCGAGCGGCGCGGTGAGCGGTGAACCCGGAACGACGTCGAGGAAGGCGAGGAACGAGGCGAAGCGGGCGATGGCGAAGGCGAACATGAGCGAAGACGCGGCGCTGCAGGCGGCGAGCGAATTCGTGGGGGAGGCGTTCGTGTTCGCCGTCGCCGGCGGCGCGGTGTGGTGGGAGGTGGAAAAATCGAACGCGAAGGATGAGAAGAGACGGGAAGACGCGGCGAACGAACGCGCGCAGTTGTGCGATATCATAGACACGCAACACAGGACGATGGTGGACATGTCGGCGCTGATCGAGGAATTGTTCGAGTACAAAAAGTCGTCGAGCGAGACGATCGCGGCGATGCAGGCTGGACGACGCGCCGCGGCGCGATGAGCGCGCGTAGAGGGTGACGACGACGACGCGCGATCGGTGCGCGCACAATTAGTGTGCGCGCATGGTCGCGGCGCGATCACTAGCGAGTAGCGGCGAAGTATGTATACGATGTTAACTGTAGCGCGACGACGAAGACTTTCAAATGTCAGCGAGTTCGGCGCGCCGAAGAACCCGTAAGCTCACGGCGCGCGCGATGCGAGACGGGTGCGGCGCGTTCCTTTCGTTCTTATTTCAGTGTCTGAGTGTCTCGTACACGCCCACGTACCCCGTTTGATAATTTTTTTCCTTTGGTTGTTAGTTTTGTCAGTTTTCCCACCGCCGCCGCCATGTCCACCGCGCGCCTCGAACCGCGCGCGTCACGCGCCGACGCGACGCGCGCGGTCGCTCGCCATGGTGGCTGGCGTCGGTAAGGGCAAGAAGAACGCCTTCGTCGCCCTCCTCAGGCGCGCCGTGCGCGCGGAGGACGACTTCGCCCGCGCGCTCGTCGAGAGTTCGAGAGACTACGCGTCGTGGGCGAAACTGGCGCGCGCGCGCGGACGACGCGAGGGCGACGCGCACGCCGACGCGCTGCGATTGCTGGACAGCAAAGGACACCTGTTGAACGTGCTCGACCGCGCGTGCGAGGTCGAGGACGGCGACGACGGTGCGAAGGATGAGGTCGAACGCGCGCGACGCGTGCGCGAGGCGTGGACGAAGACAAAGGCGACGCAACGCGCCAAGTTTGAGAAGAGCGGAGGGGCGGAGGGCGTCGCCGAGGCGCGATTGCGAAAGCGCGAGGCGAAGGAGAGGATAAATGCGAGTCGGAAAGAGCGCGAGGCGAGGGAGGCGAGGGATAAGGAACGGAAAGAGGCGAGATTGGAGTACGCGACCAAGGTGCACGAGGCGCGAAGCGCGGGCGCGTGCTTGGATTGGTTAAACATGGGACGGTGTCGGTTCGGGGAGGAGTGTCAGTTCGAGCACGACGCGATGTCGAGGGGTAATTTGAAAGATCTCGCCGTCAAGGTCGGAGCGGAGACCGGGGACGTGAAGAGGGAGCGAAATCAGACTGAAAAGGCGGAACGCAAGGCGCGCGCCAAGGCGATGCGAGAAGCCGGCGGCGGCGACGACAAAGACACGCTCGGCGGGCGATTCTCCTCGAGCGAAGACGAAAGCGATGACGACGAAGGTGATGTTCCCGGTTTCTTGAAAATTGAGCGCGCGCGGCGCGCGGCGGAGGCGTTGTTGGCGACGAACAAGACGAGTAGCTCTAAAACAAACAAGGACGCGGGCAAGAGCGCGACGAAAAAGGCCAAGCACTTCAACGAAAAGCAGCTCGAGAGGAAGCAGAAGTTCTTAAAAGAAGGGAAGAATCAACCTTTCGTGAAAAAAGGCATGAAGAAACGCCCGCAACCGACCGAGAGCGCGCAGAAGAACAAGAAGAAAAAACCGAGACGCGCCGATAGCGAGCGCAAGCAAAAGCGCAAAGGCATGGCGCGGACGTTTTTCGGCGGCGACGACTAGTTGGGGAGTCTCTTAGCGCACATAGCATTGCATGTCGTACAGATTGTCTTATTTCGAAATTTTAAAGTGCTAAAATCCTTATCGTCGCGTAAAATAATCAGAGTCGCCGCGCCTGGTATCCTATTCGGATCGGCCCGCGTAGGAGACGAAATTTTGCTCCTTGCAGTCAATGCCGACCATAGCTTCGCCCAATCCTTGCGAAACTTCGGCAATGATCTTCGGGTCGTTGTAGTGGGTGACGGCTTGCACGATAGCGCGCGCGCGCTTGGCGGGATCGCCAGACTTGAAAATCCCAGAACCGACAAAAACACCATCCATACCGAGCTGCATCATCAAAGCGGCGTCAGCCGGGGTGGCGACACCACCGGCGGCGAAGTTCACCACGGGCAAACGACCGAGCTTTCTGGTTTGCTGCACGAGTTCGAGCGGGGCGCGAATCTCCTTGGCGTACACGAAGACTTCGTCCTCGTCCATGGCGCACAAGCGACGAATGTCGCCCATGACGGCGCGGCAGTGGCGAACAGCCTCGACGACGTTACCCGTACCAGCTTCACCCTTGGTGCGGATCATGGAAGAACCCTCGGCGATGCGTCGAAGCGCTTCACCGAGATCGCGGCATCCACAAAGCACCGGCACCTTGAACTTGTGCTTGTTCAAGTGGTTAATTTCATCCGCCGGCGTCAAAACTTCAGACTCATCAATGTAGTCGATCCCCACCGCCTCGAGCACTTGCGCCTCGACAAAGTGCCCAATGCGAGCCTTCGCCATGACCGGAATCGTCACCGCTTCCTTAATAGCCTTGATCATCGTCGGATCAGACATGCGCGCCACGCCGCCATCCTTGCGAATGTCCGCCGGCACGCGCTCGAGCGCCATGACGGCGACGGCGCCCGCCTCCTCCGCGATGCGCGCCTGCTCGACGTTCACGACGTCCATGATCACGCCGCCCTTGAGCATCTGCGTCGTCGTATTCACACCACATCTCGTCAGTCGTCGAACCCAACCGCGTCTCTCGCGCATACAACACCAAAACACAGCCAAACCTCGCCGAAAAAGCGTGACGTCCCGATGACGTCCGCGAACGATGGTTGCATCGTCCGCGCCTTCGCCCCGACGACGCGTCGCCCGCGCGCGACGCGCGACGCCGTTCGCGTAAATAAAACGCCCCGTTCGCGTCGTCGCGTCGTCGTGCGCCATCGCGCGTCGCGTGCGTCGCCATCGCGCCGTCGACGCCATCGTCGAGGACCTAGGGGCGATGACGGCGTCGCGCTCGCGACGTCCCGCGTCGCATCCCGCGCGCGCGTCTCTCGACCTCGCGACGACGCGACGCGTAAGAATTATCGACGATGCGTACCTGCGCTAAGCCAGCCTTGACGGCGAACGAACTGCGTTCGGTTTCGGTGGACATGGTGACGAGTGCGTTCCGCGTCGACGAATGATGTCGTCGGCTCGGGCGGCGTCGGATGTGGGATCGAGACAGACAAAAATACGCGTCATGGCGTTTTGGGGGGCTTTATATGTGAAATCGAGGTGCGTTCGGTTTCCATGTGTCGATTCGTATATAGGTGACGTCGACGCGTAGGAAGAAACTGTTGAAACTGTTTAATGGCCCCCATGAGAAGGCACCACGCGCGAGGCGGGAAGGGAGCGCGTCTACGCGCGCGCGATGATGGTGCGCGGCACGCCGGCAAGCGATGATGGACGATCCAATGCGTATTAAATAAATTCTGGGGCGAGCGGGCGAGATTGGAACGGGACGCCCGCGACGCGGGGGTCGGCGACGACGTCGGCGCGGGCGAAATCGCCGCCGCGCGCGACGACGACGCCTCGCAAGGTGTCGCCGAGACGCAAGGGCGTCTTCTCTCGCCAGGGTTGTAAAATAACCGTAAACGTTTTCGTCGGGCTGGTGAAGTAAAGCAAACGCGAGCCGTTGGGAGATTTTGGGGCGTAAGAATTCGCGTCGAGAGGCTTAACGGATTCAAAGCCGTACTCGGCGACGAGGAATTTCTCAGCCTCGCGCACGTTCTTTACGTTCAACGCCACCACTTCCAGCGGATCTCGTCTAGTCGCCACTTGCCCACGCACTGGAATACCGCCGGGCGAGCGCATATCGAAAAACCCAAAGCCGTACAACAATTCGCCGCCGCTCTCGTAAATTTGCGACACTCGCAGACCAAACGGCACCGTGACGGCGACGTAACTCAACACGTTGCCGACGTCCACGACGTCCGCACCGCTCGTCGCCTGCCGTATCTCGACCGTCGCCTTTCCTCCGTCGTCTTCACTCAAACTGATCTGCCCGTACGCCAACGTCGTCACGCGCTCGTCCCCGCTTCCGACGTCGCTCGTCACGCGCGCCCCCAAAGCCTTGGTCCAAAAATCAACCTCCGCTTGCACATCCTTCACCGCAAACGATAATCCACCGAGGTAGTTCGTCTTCCCCGCCACCACGTTCGGTTTCACCTCGTTCGTCAAGAATTCCGCGTTCGAGCGCGTCCGCTCGACTTGCTTGTCGAAAAAGTTCAACTGCCCTCGCAATACCTCATCCTCCGGGTCGGCGTCGAGCGCCTTCTTCGAGTCGTCGCGATACTTGACGAGACCGTCGAGGACGGCACCCGCGCGCGCCTCGTTCGCGGGCGCCGCGGCGAGGACCGCGACGAGCGAGGTGAATAGAACGTCGCGACGACGACGACGCGCGGGCGCGCAGTCATCGTGCGTTCCGTGACGCGATGCGGCGCGCGCGATGACGTCGCCGACGCGACGAGAGGACGGCGACGCTCGTCCTCGACTGCGCGCGACGGCGGCGGGCGAGCGCGCACACGTCGAACTCATAACGAGACGCGAGGCGGCGAGTGTCGACGGACGACGGCGAGTGGCTGCGCAACGAAGTTCCTACGTATGACAAACCTACTCACGAACGCGCGGCGATGCGCACTCGAAACACGAAGAACATTAGGGTTTTGTACATGTAGAGGCACTTGGGATAGCGTCGCTCGAAGATGGCCGCTTCGGTCGACGGGCGTCTCGCGGCGGCGGCGGCGGCGGCGGCGCGCTCTGAGCCCGGATCGCGAAGTTCAGCCGCGGCGCGCGCGGAGGCGACGACTTCGCGCGCGAGCGAGCGAAGCGCGCGAGCATCGCTACCCATGAGCGTCTTGCCCGATTCCAAACGCGCGAGTGCGCGTTTAGACAAGTCAGCCGCGAGTCGGCGCCGGCGGCGGTCCTTAGCCGTTTCGAGCGCCTCGTCAGAGGCGTCTTTCGCTTCCGAATCCTTGAGCCACAGCGCTAAAGCGGCGGCGATTGCGCCATCGTTATCGGCGATCGTCGCCGATTCGATCGCATTCGCACTCTCTCGAAGGACTCGCGCGAAATTCGCTTGCGCGGACTCCTTTTCCATCGTATCCCCGAGCTCGGGAGTCACCGTCACCGTGTAATCGACCAAGCCTCGAATGTTCGGCGCCGCGTCACCTTCGAGAACGTAGCCGTGCATCTCTGCCGCCTCCGCGATTGCCTTCGCCGCGAGTTGTACCGCACCAGCTTTGGTGTTCCCACTGCGCTTGCCGCGCGTGCTAAAGGTCACCGCCAAGACGCCGCCGTCGGCGATGGCGTGACGCGAGAAGACGTCGTACAGTTGTTGCGTTCGGTTGTCGACCGCACCGCAGTGATCGAGATAAATAACTTGCAACTGCGTCTCTCTCGGGTCACGAGCCGCCAAAAACGCCTCCACTTTTGTCGCTACCGCGTTGACGCCGACATTCTTCCGCAGCGCGTACACGACGTGCGTGTACAGATTCGGCACCCAGATGGACGTTGGAGGTACGCCTTTCGCCGCGAGCTCTTTACTCGTTCTTCCATCAGCGGCGTCTAACACCAATGCCATGGACGCTTCAGGTGGTACTCCGATCAACGCACACGAGGTCGCCAACGCGTCAGCCACCGCGGCGTTCGTCAACGCTTTGTCTTTGGACGTCTTGTTCACCTCGGCTGGATCCTCGTACGGATCGAAGGCCCATCGACACAAGAAAGTACCCTTTGTCTGCGCCCTTAAATACTCCCGCTCCACGTACGCCATCTCTTTTAGCATTTTTCCGACCCCACGGCGTCGCTCGAGCAAATTCACGCTCACGGACGCCGCGCACAAGGCGACGAGCAACAGCGCGTCCAACAAGGAGCTCGCCGCGCTCACGTTTGCGAGCGAAAACGCCTTGAGCGCCAACGCCACGGCGAGCGCGCGACGCGGCGCCTCGACCGCCGCCGTGGCGAACTGCGCGCACACCTCCCCCGCGTACGTGCGCGCCGCTTTGATGCGCGCGAACCTCCTGTGCATCGCGCGCGCTTTCATCGCCTTGCTCACGAGCGACTTTCGCGCCGCGGCGTTTGGATTTCGACTCGAGTACGGGCTAATCGTGTACGGCAAAAACGCCGCCATCAGCCCGAGCTGAACCGAGCACCACGCCTCGTACGCGAACGCCGCGATCGCCGCGCACGCCGGCGCGACGATGAGCGTCAATATCACCCCATCCGCGATCGCCTCAAAGAAATTCGCCGTCGTCGGCGCCGCGACGACGCGCGCCAGCGCCTGCGCCGCGCCCACCACGCCGAACCACAGCGCCGAGAACCGTCCCGTCCGTCCGATCACGCTCCGCCACACCTCGCCCTCGCGATAAAACAACGGTTCGCTCGCCTCATCGAACGCGTCCATCGCCTCGTACGCGCCGAACGTCCCTCCCTCCACGAATCCCGTCGTCGTCGCTCGCGTCGCCGCGTCCCGCGCGCGTCCCGTCCCGCCGCCGCGCGTCGTCGTCGTCGCCGACGTCGACGCGTCCCGCGCCGCGTTAACGCGCTTTCGCGTCGCGCTTTCGCGTCGCGCGCGCGTCCTCGTCGTCCTCGTCGTCCTCGTCGTCGTCGTCATCGTTCGCGCATTCATCGTCATCTGCATCGTCGCGTTCGCGCGTCCTCCGTCGCGCCGTCGACGCCGCGCGTTCGCGTCTCGCGCGCCTCGTCGACGCGTCGCCCTTTCGCGTCTCGCGCGCGCGATTCGCGCGTCGTCGCGCGAACGCGACCGCGACTGACGCCCGAACGACGTCGCGCCCGTTCCTTCCCCCGCGCGATGCGACGCGATGCGACGGCGTCGCGTCCGAAGCGCGAGTGCGCGACGCGATCGGCGGCGCGGTCGCGCGCGAATCCGACGAGGACGATGGCGACGCGCGCGTCGGACGCGACGGCGATCGGCGCGCGCGCGTCGACGTCGAGGACGACGACGACGACGACGCGAAGGACGACGACGCGAAGGGCGGCGACGCGGACGACGAGGACGACGAGGACGACGATGGCGACGGGCGCGGGACGCGCGGACGGGCGCGAAAGGCGCGCGAAACCGCGCGGGCGCGCGCGGTGCGACGCGCTGACGCTGCGCGACGTCGGGGACGCGGTGCTGGACGGACACTCGGCGTGGTGGGCGGTGGCGTCGCCGCTCTTCGCGCTGAGCGTGGCGCCGTACGTGCTTTTTCTGAAACGCGTGAACGACGCGCCGAGCGCGACGGTGGAGATGCGGCAAGCGTTCGCGACGCTGTTGCTGTTCGTGCTGATCTCGATACCTGCGGAGGCGTACACGAAGAGCGCGTACGGGGAGGTGCTGAGTAACATCGACGCGCTGCATTTTTTGATTCAGAGCGCCATCAGTTTGACGAATTTGAGGATATTGCTCGCGTTTCGGCGAGGGAACACGCAAATGGGCGAAGGACTCGCGTCGACGGCGCCGGTGGCGACCGTGGGACGACCGGGCGTCGTCGTCGAGGCGTTCGCGGGCGTGGGCTTGTTGGCGACGGCGCTGTTGTTATCGCTCGACGAGCGGTTGCTGACGATTCCGGACGCCAGTCCGGCGGCGCTGACGACGTCGGTGGAGATGTTTAGAACGTGGGCGGACGATTTCGAGGCGTCGACGTCGGCGTTTTTGGGATTGCCGAATCCCGTCGCGGACGCGCTCAGCGTGCCGACGTGGGGGGTGCACATTTTCAGCCTCGTCGAGTGGTTGCTCGCGATGGGCTTGATTTGGGACTACGCCGAGTGCGATCGCGGCGACGACAAAGGGTGGCGCATGTTGACGTGGGGCATGCTTCCACTGCACGCGAGCGGGATTTGCGCGTGCACGCAACATTTCTTCGGCAACGCGGCGAGTTTGGACTGGCTCGTCGCCGCGCAGGGCGCGTTCACGATGATGGGAAACGTCGGCATGTGCGTCGCCGCGGGTGAGCTCGCGAAGGGACATACGACGTCTGACGAAGCCACGCGCGACGTGCGTCTAGCTTCCGAGCCCACGTGCGTGGTCATGGACGAGACTGAGAGTTCGTGGTGGGATTTCGACGTGGAAAATTTCGGCACAAAGCTTTGGGCCGAGGACGATGACGGCGTCTTCATCACCAAAGTTGCAATTCTTTCCTTAGCCGTCGCTTCGGGCGTTCGTGGGATGAGTTTAGCGCTATCGCCAGCGTTCGATGCGGACGTCGGGCCGTTGCGCGATTACACCAACGTCGTAGCGTTTCTCATGGTGGCGGCGCCGCTCGCGTTGAACATCGAAAAATGGAAAAATCGCGAGCGCGTCGCGTTGATGCGCGATGCGTTGGGCGCGCTGTACGCGTCTTCGATGGCGAACGGTAGCGGGGTGGTCGGTGAGCAAGCCGCGGAGGCGGCGAATGCGAGCGACAAGTAGAGTGCTTATGTATCACTATGCGGCTTATATTATTCACCTATGCGCTTCGCAAGCTCGGCCCACGGATCTGCTGCGGTGCTATCGTTCGTGTGTGCGTCTGCGACGCCCGCGACGCGCACGGCTATGGGCGCCAACGGAAAATCAACGTCGTCGTCATTTCGACGCCTCTTCGGAGCAGATTCAACGGCTTCCTTATTTTCCGCGAGCAATGCCTGGACTTCATCTTCGGCGTCGTCGTCGTCGGCTGCCGCGTCGACGTTTGCGTCCTCAGCGTCGTCGTCGCTCTCGGCGTCTGGACAAAGCAACAAATATTGCCTATCATCTTCGTTCTCGCCCGCGAAAAATGAATCGTACACAGAGAACCCATCCAAGTCAAACACGTCGACCTCTGCGTGCCGCTCCGATTTCACGAGCCCGGTATACCCGTGATCGCGATATATCTCGAAGCGTTCTCGGTCCTTTAACACCGAGAACGCGATGCCCAAACGCTGCAGCTTTCGACACGCCGTCGCTGCTTTCGTGCGCCCACTCTCTATGCGAGACTCGTACGTCGCACGCTCTGACGCTAAATCGTCCAAGCACGTGACGACCACGCTCTCGCCGTCGACGACGAGCGGAGCGGTGTTGTGTTTTCTATCCCATTCGCGACCGGCGATCGATCGCTTCGACGTCGCGACGCAGTGCGCGCAAAAGTCTCGTCCTCGCTCGCCTCGCTCGTGAGCGCGATGCCAGCGATTAAACCTAAGCACGCTTTGGCAAGCGTCGCAGAAACCCGCGGACCCGCCGTTCGTTAACAAGCGATCGGGATGCCACTTCATCGCCTCGCGATGGTACGCCGCCCGCGCGCGGCCGGCCGGATTTGCGTTCTCTTTTGAAATTTTCAGCTCGGCGTATAAATCGAAAGGCTCGTCCCTCATGTCCTCGTACCCGCACGCCTCCGTCCACCTCGCGAACGCTTCGTCGTCGGCGTCGTCGGCGTCGTCGACGCCCTCTTCCTCGCCGCGACTCGTCGCATCCGTCGCATCGCCGCGCCGCAGCGTCACGATTTTCGCTCCACCGTCGCGAGAGTGCTCTTCGCTTCTCGCGCGGACGCCTCGCCTTCGCGCTTCTTCGTGCACAGCTCGGCGCGCGTCGACGCTGAGCGCGTTCCCGTCGTAATCGCTGACGATGCTGTGCGCGTCGCTGTCGCCGTCGCGCACGAAGAGCTCGACGTGATGTCGCGCCCAATCGCGAAGGATTCGCGGCAACGGTTTCGCGTCGACGGTCGAAGAGGCGCTCGCGTCGACGCCTCGCCGTCGTCCTCGCGCGGGCGTCATGGCGTCACCGCGCGCCGCGACGCGACGTGACGCGCGGACCGAGGGGAACGCTCGCGCGTCCGCATTGCGCGACGGCGCGTCGCCGACCGAGGCGAAGACGGACGACGACGGCGAGGACGAGCGAGGCATCAAGCGAGGACTCGATGTCGTCGAACGCGCGCGCGGAGACGCACGCCGAAGCGTCGACGTCGACGCTGTTCGATTTGTCACCGCGCGAGCACTTTACGCGAGTCGTGCGCGGCGCCGCGGCGACGCGCGCGAGCGCGGTGTGCGCGCCGCGGCGGGCGTCGCGCCGGTCGACGCTCGCGATGACGACGCGCGAGAGACCAGAACACGCGTTAGGACGGGATGTGCGAATGCAACGACGCGCGCGCGGTGTCAAACCGCGGCGCCGCGAAAGCGTCGAGGCGACGGGCGTCGAGGCGACGGGCGAAGACGTCGCTCGCTTCCTCAGCGTGAGGTTGCGGGCGATGGATATAAACGTCCTCATGGACGGATGGGAGAACACCTTAGAAGACGCAGAGATGGCGCTCGTGATGGAGAGGCACGTGTTTGGTGCGCGCGTGGAGGCGAGAAGCGCGCAAGAGCGAGAACACGAAGAGGCACAAATGACGATACCGAGTACAGTCGACGTGCACGTCACGAAAAACGTGACATCGAGCGATGTCGTGCAATTCGTGGAACGCGCACTCGCTCGTGCACGCGCATTTGCTCGCGCGCAAAGGTTTCCTCCTGCGCAACCAGCGGGAACGCCGATGGACGCTTTGGCGATGCGCAAAACGGGCAAAGATAAAGCTCGCCGCGCTGACGAGATCGCTCGTCGGATTCGATGGAAGATTCACGATCTCAAGCAAAAGGAAGTCTCGGTGAAGATAATCAGCGATGCGTTAGCGAAAACAGAGCTCAATGCGAGCAGCACCGTGGCAAAATCCACGTCGAGTCGAGCGCTAAAGCGCGCCGGGGGATTTCAAAAGACAATGTCTGCGGCAAAGCGAGCGCGGTTCAGCAAGCACAAACCGCTCGTGCTCAAGCTTCGAGAACCAGAAATTTCTATTCTAGGTTCGAAACAACTGACGTCGTTCGGTCGGGACGTCACGAACGCGGCTTCAGATCAAACGCGGCGCGTCGTGGTGAACGTGTCAAAGGCGGCGTCCGGTGTCTTAAGGCGCAACTTTATGAGTTCGGTCAAACGTCATTCGACGATGCCGAGAACGACTGCAGATGACTTTTCGGTTTCGAAGTTTCCGAAGCTACCGCGATAAAGTTGAAATGAGTAGAGTTTGTATGATGAAACGTGGAGACTAATTTAACTCGGGATACTGCCAAGGGCTGAACTTTGTCGGCACGCCCTCCGGCTTCTTTGAATCGTAGTCGTCGTTGAATTCCCAAACGTCTGTGCCGACGTCCTTTTCGAGCTCGTGTAAGTCGGCATGCTCAGCCTTCTTGAACCACCGCGGGGTCCACACTTCGCCCTTCTCCTTGCGCGTTCGTCGCTCGGCGCGTTGCTTCTCCTCGAGTTGCGTCTTCAAGGAAGTCGCCGAGGAATCACCTTCATCCAACGCCACGCGATCCGGGCGCAAACGAGAATCTGATGCTAACAACCCATAATCGGGTGCACTCGCCATTTCGTTCATCTTGATTGTGTACGTCGGGAATCCGTACTTGTTCGCCGGCACTGGCCATTCGTCCACTTGCCAGAGCTGCACTTTCTCATCCTCATCCTCACCCGCGCGCGTGTAACTTAAATCCCGGTTCCAGTGCCCGAAAACGTTCAATGCGGTCGTGCCATCCGGACGTTTGATCACGCCAGAGCACACGTATCGAGCAAAGCTCATTATACCGCACGCCTTGAAGTCAAGCTCGGCGACGGCGCCAGATGTGAGATTTATGACCTTCATCTCACCGAACGTATCGATCCAGATACGGCCGATGATGAGGTTATTCACTCGAGAAGACGGCGGAACGATGTTAAAGGTCTCACCAGTCTTGTGAAGCGTAATGCGGGTGCGACCGACCGGGAAAACATCCACCCAATTACCCATGAATTTTGTGGTCACGGCGCTCGTGATATCGTACGTGAAACTCTTCGTCTTGACGTGCCCAGCGCCGATTGGCGGGTGGTGGCTCACTTGTTCTGCCAAATAAGTGCTACCGTCGTTCATCTTAAGCTCGAATGTCTCGCCCAAGATGGGATTGAATGGTTTTTTCGCTCTCTCCATCGTGCTGTAAACCGCCACGGCGAACGCCGTCACCTTGGCCAGCCGCACGTCTGCGTCTTCCTCCTCGTTCGCCTCCTCGAGCAGCCGCTGGTACTGCATGATTTCCGCCATTTTTTGTAACGTCGAAACGGGCTCCATCAAGAATGTGGGAAGGCTAAACATTGACATGATGTCGCTCCCTAGCATATCCTTCAGTTGACCCCACATAGCCTTTCTGTCATCCACCGCGTCGACTTCGGTGTGTTCGCCCGCGTGCGCTTCCTCACCACCCTCGGTGACCTCGAGCTCATCGTATCCGGCCAAATAATTCAATCCATCGCCGACGGCGTTCACCAAGTCCGACCCCCACGTCCCCACGCGACTGATCCACGAGCGATGGGCCTTCGCGTCTTTCGCGGCGTCGCTCGGTTGTTTCGGCGGTAGCCCGGCGCGAACATCGTCCTCGAATCCATCCATGTCGTACCGCGAGCTCGCACGCGTTCACCAGCGCCGCTCGACGCACGTGTCGCTCGCTCGTTCGCGAACACCGAGACGATATCCGTTCGAGGGCTGCGCACGCGTCGCGCTCGCGCGACGACGACGACGCGCGCGATTGAAGACGAAACGACGGAGTCGTGCGCGTCAAACACGCACGCCCACGCCGCGTTGACGTCGGCGAGACGATGCCGCTCGCACCTCCGTGTGCGGCGTCGTCGCGCGTCGGCGAAGAAGAGAAAAAACCCGCGTGTTGACAGCTGGCCCGAGAGCCGTTTTTCGTGTACACCTGGCTGGGTACGTTTTACATGCTAATATGGCGAGTGTCGACGACCGGGCGGACGCGCACGGTCAACGGGAGGACGCTCTTCATTCCCCACGTCTGGTGTCCACGCGCAGACCAACGCGTCCTCGCCGACCGTGGCGGGCACTCGAGCGGATTCGCTCGCCGTCGCGTTCGCATCCCAAACTATTGAGCGAACGATGTCGCGGTGACCGCGCCTGAGGACGGCTGCGGGAGCGCCGAGACCGACGTACGCACTCGTTCCGCGCATCGACGGCGACCCTTGTACGAGCGGGAAAATGCCAACCACACCGCTTTGCGTACCAGCGGAGAGGAACAGTTCGCCGGGCGCGACGCCGTCGTGAATACCCAATACGTAATCGACTTGCGCGGCAAACTCGGGCGCCGACGCCGAGACTTCTGGAGACGACGTTGCCGCGGCTCGCACCAACTCTCGCGCGTTCTTTAAGTGAACCAAGTGCACTCCCACCCGTCGCCTGTCGCTCGATGCGACAAATATGTGCGCGTCTTCCACGCCCGTGACGCACCAGAGCGCGTCGCGCGCGTCGCCGCTGGAGCCGGAGCGGCAAAAGCCGATATTATTCACCGCCGCTTCGGCGGACATGACGCTGATCAAAGACTCTTCATCGTTCAAAGGCGTATGTGCGCAGTCGAACGCGCACACCAAACCGTCGACGCTGGATGTATACAATTCACTTCGTCTCTCGGGGTGAAATCTTACTCGCGTCACCGCCTCTGAGTGCGCGTCTTGGAACAACGACGCGTTACCTTGCTGACGACGATCGTAAAACGCCACGTGCGGACCCACCGCGGTGGCGACGAGGAAGTCTGACGCACTACCACCGAGCGATGCGCTCGCGACGTCTCGCTCGTTAAACGGCGCCCTAAAGCTCGCCGTCGGTCTGTCGTCCTGCGACCGCGCGTCGTACACGCGCGTCGTGCCATCGCCGCACGCGCACACGATTGAGAATGGATCCGCCGCCGATCCGAACTCGCACTCATTCACGCTCGCGTTCAGCCTGATTTCGCGTTCGCCGTGAGCGAACGCACCCGTCGCGCGCTCTCTCGCGTACACGCGCACGCGCCCCGAAGTCGTCGCGACGGCGCAGGACGTCCCGTCGTGATTGCTCGCGATGTGCGTGTTGTACGGTGCGTCTTTGTCCACCGCCGTGGACGTCATCGACGTTGCCCTCAACGACATCGCCGTCGTCGACGCGCGTCCGCCGCGCACGGTGAACGTCAACGCTTCGTCGTTTTCGGGCGTCGGCTCGACGTAGTCGTCGTTCTCGAACACGTTCGGCGCGCCGCTGTCGTCGACGAGCGCGCGAGCACCGCGCCGGTCGTCGTCATCGTGAGCGTCGTCGTCGTCGCGCGTTCTCGTCATCGCGCGAACCGCGCGACGCAATCCCGACGCGATCGCGACGTCACCGCACTTTTCGCCGCGCGCCGACGACGGTTGGTTCGATTCACCATGTCGACCGCGCCTGACGCGCGAGCGATGGCGAACGATGCCGTGAGACGGGCGCGGCGCGCGATCGATGACGTCGTGGATCGTTTACGAGACGCGCGCGCGCGCGTCGTCGTCATCGCGCTGTGCGTGTGCGCGTGTACGAATCCGAGCGCGGAGACGTTTCACGGCGCCTGCGTCGAGGGTAAATTCGTCGAGCGTTCGGCGCTCGACGCGCTCGTGATGCGCACGCAGGGACGGGTGTGCAGCAATTACGGCTTGTCACACGCGTTACGCCTGAGGAAACCGACGTACGGCGTGCATGACGTCATCATCGCGTCCATCGCGCGCACGACGCGCGATGGACGGCATTTCCTCGGCGCGTTTGGAACGTGGGCTCGCGTGCCAAAGGTTTTGAATTTCATCCCCACGGTGTTTGTGAACGTCTATCGCGTGCACGCGACGGTGTTTGCACTCATAGCGCTCGGCGCGCTCGGTGCGCTCGCCGTGCGAGCGTTGCGTTTGATAAAAACAGTCGTCGTCGGCGTCTTCGGACTCGCCGCGGCTTCGTACGTGGCGCCGCGAGTGTGCGACGCTCCGCTGTGGTCAATCGCGCTCTGCGCCGCGATGTGGGGGTACGCGTACAAGAGGGGTTGTTTGAATGGCGTCGTCACCGTGCTCAAGGCGCTCAAGCCCCCGCCCAAGCACCGCCGCGGGCGCGGGCCGCCGCCTCGCTAAACCCTGGCGCGCGCGCGCGCGATGAGACTGGATTCCCGTTCCGCCGTTTCGGCGCCCGCGCGAGTCTCGGCGCCCGCGCGAGTCTCGGCGCCCGCGCGAGCGCGTACGCGTTCCGTCGCGTTTCGATACGATTAATAATATACAATATTTCTAGCGCTTCTGCGTCGTGGCCGAGCGACCGACGGCGCCCTCGCGTCCGTCCGTCGGCTGCTTTTGAAGACGTTCTTCAGTCTGGAAACTGTCGCACGGACGAGGGCGGTCTCGGCGCACACGCGCACGCGCGATGACCTCGATCGACGTGGTGGACCTCGTGTCGTCCGATGACGACAGCGACGGAGACGGATCGGAGCACTTTTACGTCGCGCGCACGTCGTTCGCGGACGTCGACGACGCCGATGGCGTGAAGCGTCATTTGAAAGATTTGAAAGGAGACGAAGCCGAAGACGACACCGTTGAACGCGACGGAGCGTGTGCGCGAAACGACGAGGAGGCAACGATGACTTCGGGGCAGAAGGTTCACCATCATTTGTACTCGTTCGATCTGAGCTACTCTGCCGATGGTGAAAACTTCACGCAAGCGCGGGGCGACGTCGGGACGGAGACGTACGAGGCCCTCGCGCGATACGTCAAGGACGAAGTCGACTTGACGACTGCGAGCGACGACGTCAAGGAAAAAGTTGATCGACTCAAGAAGGCGTGGAAGGAGTGGCCTGCGAAGCAGCGCGCGCAACTGAGGCAGAACTACTTGAAGCACTTAGAAGCTTTCGTTCACGAGTTCGCGTTTCACGGCAATTTTGAGAAGGCGAGAGGCGAGATCAAAGCGCCGCGCTGTGTAGCCTTGCTCGAGCTGTCACGGACCGCAGATGACTTGGACAACTTACACGTTGAAATGTTGAAGCGGTACAGGGAGGCGAGCGGAGATTGGGCGCGAGAGGAGAAAAAGCGTAAATTGTGGGCGGCGTGCGCACAACTCGAAGAGTTTACGAACATCTACTCCAAGTCTGGAGATTTTGAAGAGGCGCGCGGGCCCGACGACGGACCTCGAAACTGTGCGATTTTAACCCTAACTCCAAAAGCCATGACTGGAAGTTTGTCTGAGATTTGGCAGAAACGCGTGAACCTGTTTAAAGAAGCCAAAGCCGACTGGAATGCTCAACAGAAAACAAAACTTGGCCCCGCCACGGCCAACCATCTGCGCACCTTCATACAAGAATTCACTCAGCATGGCGACTTCAGACGTGCACGTGGCGAAGGTTCGACGACGCGGTATAGTTGTTTGTCAAAGTTGGTGGATATGCTTCCGGGCGAGCTCAGCGAGCCGTATCGTGCACAGCTAAGGTTGCTGCGAAGCGCCTGGGCCGAGTATACGCAGCAACAGCAAACGACGACGCTAACTCGGCACCGAGCGGATGAAGATGCTTTCGACAATATTCACAGACAAGAACTTCAAAATTTCATCTTCGACTTCCATAGTCGTGACTGTTTCGAAAGGGCGTTTCGCGGTAGCGTATCCGTGAATGAGGGTGCTGAAAGTACGCGCCAGACGGCGCTTGTTCATCTGTTAGGCTTGCACGAAAACGACATCCCAGCAGCGTACATCGACATGTGGCGCACGCTCAAGCTCGCCCACGAAGTGCACGAAAAGGATGTACTGCTGGCACAGGCGCGGGCACAGGCACAGGCGTATCGCGACGAAAAACGTCGCCAAGCGGAAGAGGCCAACACGCGTGAACTCAAAAAGGCGGAAGAAGCCCAGCAGAGAATTCGTGTAGAGGCGGCAGAAGCGCCACAAGAGAAAAGCCTTGAGGTGAAGCCCCAGAGAGAAGCCTCGAAGAGAAACCCCAAGCAGAGAATGATAACAGCGTTAGAGCAAGACCGACTCAAGGCATTTGCGGACTCTTTGCACGAGCACGGTGACTGGAAACGTGCGAGAGGTGAATCCAGTCCGATGAGTCCGAAATATCAAACGCTCGCCAAGTTGCGACGCTACGAAAAAGCAAGCATCCCCCCACCGCTCCAGAGTGCTTTTGATAAGCTCATCTCGTGCTGGCCATATCAAGGTGGACATATCAAGCCACCGGATCAAGCCACGCTAAAACCAAAATATTGCTCGTCGCAATCGCGAGTGGACCAATCCGACACGGCCCAAAGCCTTGTGCCCGCAAAGCGGGCGTCCTCTCCGGCGACGACGCTCGACGACGACGTCGACGATCGAGCGACCAAGATGCAACACGTCGATCCTCCCTCGATTAGCGCAGACGCGGATCACTTAATCGCCTTTTTCGTGGAATACAAAAAGCACAGGGACTTTGACAGGGCGAGAGGTGACAAGGGGAGCGAGCGTTTCGCGGCGCTCGAGAGACTGAACGCGCGAAATGGTGAGGAGTTTAGCGATCCTAGCGTGTGCCGTCGAGTGTGCAAGTTACAGGAAATGTGGAGTTCGGTCAATTACTTCTAGAACACGCGCACGCGCATCTAGCGATGGGACGGGATGATTCGTCTTGTAAATGATACTGTACGAAGATTTACATCTCTACGCTTGCGCCCGCGACGACGGATTTGCGAATATTACCAAGCTTCGTCGACCATCGTCTAAAAGCAAGATATCCGTCTTAGTTTTCATCCGGAACCGGAATGAATCGCCAGATCACCGCCATGGTGCTCCCTAACACCGCCATCCAAACGACGGAAACCGCCGAGGGCACGCGCACGAGGTACTCCGGGAAGTGGAGAGACGCAAGCAAAAAGCCAAAGGCGCTCGACTTCATCGCGGTTTCGATAGCGACCGTTCTACAAGTCGTTTCACTGTACTTGAACACACGCATGATCCAATAACCGGCGAGGCCGCCGATGAGATGGAGCATGAAAGCGGCGAGTTGCAACGTCATACCAGCGCCCAAAATGCCGGCGGCGCAGTTCGCAACTGCTCCGCCGACGAGGATGATGGTGGCAGTAACACCGACGACAGGGGAGAAAGGTTCAACGCTTCGACAGAACTTCGGCACGTACTTGTTCAAAGTCAAACCGAGAACGACGGGCACAAGAACAACTTGGATGGTGGAAATCGCCATGCCCATGGCGTCCACGTCGACGACGGCGCCCAAAGCGAGTTTGCAAATGAGCGGAGTCATGAAGATGCAGCCGACGGTGGTGGCGGTAGTCATGAGTACAGAGAGCGCGACATCACCCCGGGCGATGTAAGCGCACAGGTTGCTCGCCTGACCGCCGTTGATTGAACCCACTAGGATCAGACCGGCGAGGAGCGGGCCGCTCAAACCAAGCGCGTTGCCGATGACGAACGCCAACGCCGGCATGAGGACGTAGCACGCGAAAAATCCGAGCCCAATCACCCGCGGTTTTAAGAAAACGCGCTTGAAGTCATCAAGGGTGAGCGTGATGCCCATGGAAAACATGAGCAACGCCAAGCACGCCGTGTACGCGTTGTTCGTCATGAACGCAAACGTGGCCGGTTTCGTGACCCCAACGACCGCGGCAAGGATGGTCCAAATCGGAAACAAGTTGGCGAAGACCTCCGAAAACTTCTTGAACGTCGCCATGGGCGCGATCGCCCCCCCGGCCGCGCGCGGGACGACGGACCCCCTTCGCTTTTCTCGCGACGCGCCCCCCCCGAACCTAGTCGCCTTCGCCGTCGCTCGCGCGACGCCCGCGGCGCCCGCGACCGCGCGACCGGCGTCACCGATGGCGTTCGGCATCACACATCGCTCGCCCGCGGCTCGACGCCGCGCATCGCCCGCGGCTCGAGCTCGCGCGCGATGCGCGCGCTTCGTGGATAAAGCCGTACCCCCAGCGCGGTGCGCGCGCGGGGCGGTGGCGAGCGCGCGCGCGGCACCGCTCATCGTTGACGTCGCGAAGCGTCGAGGCGAACGAAAGCGTGGACGTCGACCGAGCGTTCGGTGGACGAGTCGGCGACGCGCGACGACGAGGTCGTCGCGAAGCGCACTGCGGCGCGCGCGACGCGACGCGCGCGCGGGGCGAGGATCGGGTGTTTTCGATGGCGCGTGATTTTGAAAAAAACAATCCAGCGATGGGCGTTACGCGTGTTCGTATACGCAGTTTGGATGCGCGTTCGGTTCAAGCCGCGTCGGTTCGGCGCGAACGCGAAAAAAGCGCCGCGGCGCGCGCGCGGGCGATGATGGGTTGGCGATGGGCGATGGGCGATGCGAGCGATGCGAGCGATCGGTGAACGCGTCACCGCACACCCGCGCGCGTCGATCCATCGTCCGCGAGCGATCTGATTCGTGAACGCTCTCGCGCACCCCACGACACGGCCACACTGGCGATAACGTCTCAAACGATGCGCGCGACGCAACTCTCCAGCCGCACGGCGATTCGAGGCGGCGATCTTGCGGCGAAGAAGACTCGCCGAGGTGCGGGCGCTGGACGCGCGACGTACGCGCGACGATCGAGCGCGATGACGGTGACGAAGAGTCAATACTCCGTCGCCGTTCTCGGCGCCGCGGGTGGGATCGGTCAATCGCTGTCACTCTTGTTGAAGATGAATCCGCTGATTAGCGACTTGCGACTGTACGACTTGGCCAATACGCCGGGCGTGGCGGCGGATTTGTCGCACACGAACACGACGTGCCAAGTCCGTGGATTCATGGGAGCGGATCAGTTGAAGGATGCGCTCAAGGGTGCCGATTTGGTGGTTATTCCCGCGGGCGTTCCGCGTAAGCCGGGCATGACGCGAGACGATTTGTTCGCGATTAACGCCGGCATCGTTCGCGACTTGTGCGTCGCGTGCACCGAAGCGTGCCCGAACGCGTTGATCAACATCATCTCCAACCCGGTGAACTCCACGGTCCCGATCGCGAGCGAGGTGTTCAAGAAGGCTGGATGCTACGATCCGAAGAAGATTTTCGGCGTCACGACGCTCGACATCGTTCGCTCGAACACGTTCGTCGCAGAAGCCAAGGGGTTGGACATTAACGACGTCGACGTTCCCGTCATCGGTGGCCACGCTGGCATTACGATTTTGCCGCTTTTGAGCCAAACGTACCCGAAGTGCGACTTCACCGCCGAAGAGGCTGATAAGCTCACCGTGCGCATTCAAAACGCCGGCACCGAAGTCGTCGAAGCCAAGGCTGGCGCCGGCTCCGCGACGCTCTCCATGGCTTATGCCGCTGCGCGCATGGCTGAAGCTTGCTTGCGCGGTTTGAGTGGTGAACCGGACGTGTACGAATGTTCTTACGTCGCTTCCAACATCACGGAACTTCCGTACTTCGCGACTAAGGTCCGTCTCGGCCCGTCTGGCGCTGAGGAAGTCATGCCCATCGGCGACATTACCGAGTACGAAGCCGATTGGTTGGCCAAGCTCAAGGTTGAGCTCACGGGTAGCATCCAAAAGGGTGTCGACTTCGCCAACCAATAAGTTATTTTCCGGGCCTTTTTTTCCCAGCACGCGCCCGCTCTACCGCCTTCGCTCTCCCATCGCGTAGTACTCACGTTGAAACAAGTACATGCCAATTTACCTTAAGCTTTTGCGCGTTTCTAAATTACAAAGGCGTTTCGAAGTGTGAACTATCATTGTTATCGACGTCATCTGCGCCTAATGATGACGCGACACGATAAGCATTTTCGTCTTCTTCGCGCACGATCGCCGCGGCATAGTCGAGAATTCTAGAGCACGCCGAGGAGCCGACCACGCACACGGCGAGGAGCCAACATCCGTCGCCCAACGACGAGTCCACGTCGAAGCAAAGGTCATGGGCGTGTGACAGTGGACCAGAGACGAACTGTTGCAACGTGCGATTCAAGGCATCGCAGTTCCCGCCGAGCATGAAGGCGAGAAACTGTCTTATTTGTGAAATCGCCGCCACGAATGAAAAGAGCATCACGTCCAAGGCGCTCCACGCGTCGACAACTTCTTTGCAAACCAGGAATGCATGACGTTGTTTCGACGTAAGTGGTAAAGTCCATAAAATGATCATTGTTGTTATACGCACCAATGGCATGGCAAATGCGAAGATCAACATCGTCCACTCGATCAGTCTCGAAAGCGATGCGTGCAAGTCGGGCGATGCGTTTCGCACCTCCGCGGCGACCGATCGTAACGACATGGTGTGTGTCGACGAATCTGGACCGAGCGCGGCACCGGCAACGCCAAGCATTGTGAACCTGATGGCGATTGCTTTGAATCCAATCACCAATGCCACCATCGTTCCTATCAAAAGCACCGTGGTCGCCACGCCGAGGATCCATTTTTTTGTCTCGCTGTAGCGCATGCGCATCCACATGATTTCCGCACTCTCTTCATTATCTTCGTCTTCGTCCGGCGCCCCGGCTTCGCCAAATATGTAGCGGTGCTCGTGGAGATGATGATAACCCGTTGTGATATGTCCAAGAATCATGGAAAGAACTGTGGCGAGGAGAAAGACGAAGAAACCTCTCTGTGGATGCACCGAAACCGTCAACGCGCCGTAGCCGCTGACGTCCTCGGGCGTTCTCACTTCAAAGTGGAACAAAACCATAAAGAGCATCAGCACGAACGAGTCGAGCAGCGACCATTTACCAAACGCGTCCAGGTTCTTTAAGAATTGTCCTCGTGCACGCAGATCAAGTCCTGGTGTCGACCAAGAAATCCACATTGCAACGAGTTTGGCGTACGGCCACACACCGGAGAACAAGAGAATGAGCAGCGCAAGCGTGTACACTCCCGCGCGCCACATGTTCAACACGGTGTCTCCGAGAGAGAATGTGAAAACCTCCGGTAGGTAGATGTCTGCGCCAGAATCTAAGGCGCCCAAATCATGTTTAATGGCTCGAACAGTCACCGTAGCGCCCACACTCGTGTTCGACGCCAAGAACAACAGGCACGTCATCGCATACAGAATCGGCATACCAAACTTTGCACTCTTCGGCACTACTATGGAATCGCATAAAGCCGCCTGTCGGTGCATGAGAGATTTCTCATCTACGTCTATGTTACCTTCCTCGTCTATTTCCGCTTCACCGAGAAGACTTTCGGTGATCATGCTAGTGTCATCCGCCGCGGCTTCAACGCGACGTCCCGAGTGGAACGACGCTCTAGAATAGTTTCTTCGCGCCGAAGTTTGTTGAGGCGTCGAGTAAGCGATGCCGCCATCCTCATCATCGCTTTCGTCACCCTCTACTTCCCACTCGTCATCAGCATGCGCCGACATTGCCGCCAATTGCTTCATTACGGCTCGAAAACACCAACGACCGAATCGTCCAAGCGCGACGACGAGAGCGAAATGACCGAATAATACAGTCACGAACATTCCAGCACAGATCGCCGAAGTGTAGAGTAGCGCAATCGAAAACGCTCGCTTGAAGCGAGCTACACGTAGGGACACTCGCGTCATGCGTGGACAAGTCGCCGATCGAACGCGGTCGATCCTACGACGTAATTCCTCGTCGAGCGCGTTTCGTGCGGTTGAGCCCAACTGGTGGGACACGGCGAGACGAACCGCCTCATCGAGCTGTTCCGTGATAAGCAGTGACGTTTGCGTAATCAACGCATCCAGACTTGCTTCAAGCGAGTCATCGCTTTCATCCACGGGGCGATCGCGGCGCCAAGGATTAACGATGATGGAGCCCGCACGCCCTGTCCAGTCGAGCGAGAGCACGCGCGCGTCCCGAATGGTTTGCGAAACGCACGCCAAATTCGCCTGCCTCGTCCCTTTCAACTCCTTCAACTCATTTCCATCCACTGCAAGTCCGACTTCGACGACAAACTCTGGATCTCGAAGTTCAAAGCTCACGATCAAAGGCTCGATCCATGGATCGAGTTGAATATTCGTCGGTAAAATATCCAACACGCCGGAAACGTTGAACAATATGCGATTCCAGCCAATCGTAAAACTAAGCCGCGTGTCGATACTGCTCGCGTTCGGAACCGTCGGCGATGTCACCACAGACGGACCTCGAAGCGTCTTTGCTGTTTCTAAACCTAAAACTTTGATGTCATATACGATGAACGCCGCGCCTTCAATCGTCGTCGCGACTTCTCGCAAAATATCCTTTGTGAGTGATACGCTCACCTTGGGCAAGTGCGTCTCCGAATCAAATAACCAAACCTGAGGTACTTGAACGACGCGTGCGTTGTACTCGTTGTTTTCCTCATTCTGCGCTTCGATCCAACGCGCAAATGCGCTCACAGATCTCACACCTTGCGCGCCGATATATGACTCGGTCATGTACTCAACCCATCGCACGAGTGGGCTCGCACTCAAGTTCACAATACCATCCGTCGCGTTATAAGTCGGAAATGGCGTTGATGCCGCAGGCTTGAGCAGAGACGCAATAGCTCGTTCGTCTCGCGCGAGTTGACCATCCTCCCAGCGCTGCCCTTTCGCCGTTCCGCTAAATTTCTCTAAACCGTTAGTCGCCGACGAGCACGTGAGAGCGCTGAGCGTCCTTCCTAATTCCGTTCTAATCGCAAGCGAAGCTGTGTTCAATACCGTCGCGAACCGACCTCCTGTAAACAAAAGATCGGTCACCAGTAACTGCGCTTGACAATCGCTCAACTTAACCTCGCGCGGTAGCGGCGGCGCTCGTTCTTTGTCCACGTCCAGCGCAAACGAGAATCGCGCGCTCGACTGCGACACCGTCGCGGCCGCGTCGCCAACCGCGTGATTTCCCAGTCTATCTGTCACCTTCCACTGCAGCGCACAATTGAATTTCACATCCGACAATGTTGCGCGCAGTTCTCCTTCACCGTCGCCACCGCCCACGTCGACGGTTGCGGTTGCTGTCGTCTCGCTTGCTAGAGCGCCCACGGTCAAATTGACGCACGTCATTGCGTCCAATTCCACGTCGATCCCGGCGTAGGGTACGCGAAACGTTTGCTTGGGGAGATCAAACTTGAACTTCGCGAGCCACGCGGACAGAGATGAGATCCCTTCGCCATCGCGCGCGTCAGAGGTTTCGCACGACGACGGCACCGCGACGAATCCGAGCGCGGCGACGAGCGCGAGAACGGCGACGAGACGGTGCGCGCGCACGAAGGACGACGCCGGTGCTCGACGCCTTCTAACCCGCGTCCGCCGCGCGTCGTCGCTTCGACGGCCCATCGTCGCCGCGCAACCCCGTGTGACGATTTAACGACTAAGCGTGCGCGCCGACCATTAACAGAAACTGTATTCAAATTTCATCCTCGCTAAAGTCAACGTCATCCAAAGGCGGGAAGTCTCCGCACGACACGTTCTTCGGGCGCTGCAGCGATCCGTACCCATCGTTGCATTCGAAGAGCTTCACCCCTTTCACGGTGCCGTTGTTCATCCCCACCGGTTCGTCGAACTGCACGCCAATCCAAAATCCCGGCGGCAGCGCCTCGCATCGACCGACGAATTTCACCACCCCTCGCTTGGCGCCCGGATTCACCTCACACCTCGACCCGACCTCAATCTTCGCCGCGTCTTCTGCCCCGGTGTCGTCGTTCACCTGTTCCGGTGGCACGTACGTCTGTCCGCGTTGCTCCGCCATGTGTTTTTCAATCGTCCACGACGGATCTCTCGCCACTTGTTCGCGTTTCCATTTTCGATACGTCGACTCGCGCTTTTCGTAATCCTCGTCCGACATCTCATACTTTTTAACTTTGCTCACGTCCTCGAGCCAACCGTTCGCGGACAACGACTGTGGATCGTTGTCGACGACGTGCAACTCCATCCCGTCGCTCGCGCCGTAATAGCCCAACTTTCTCGTCTCATCGCCCATCACCGCCACCACCGACCCATCGACGTCGCGCAGCACGAGCGTCATCGCCGACGCGTTACTCCCGCAGTGCGTCATCAGTTTTCGCTTCACCTCATCGATCGTCTGGTGCGCGTCGAAGCGTATCTCGAGAAAACTCGTCTTGAGATTGCTGTGCGACACGCGCAAGCGAATCGTCGTCGCCGCCGGTCGCTGTGCGTGCGTTTCCGCGGTGACGTACGCGCGAAGCGCGGCGAGATCGGCGCTCATCGCGCGCGAGGCGCGCGTCGTCGCCTCGCGCGCGACGCGGAGTGACGCGACGACGCGACGTCGAAGAAGTCAACGCCGACGACGCCGCGCGTCACTCGCCGACGCGCCTCGATCGACCGACGCGCGCGCTTCGCGTCATGGTCGCGTCGTGGTTCGCCGCGTGCGTCGTCGCCCTGAGCGCGGCGTCGCGCGTCGCGGGCGCGGCGTGCGCGGTCGAATCCGACGGCGTCAATTGGTGCCAGGTGTCGTCGTCGTCCACGCCTTCGGGGATAAACATCGCGTACGCCCTCGCGCCGGGCGCGGCGACGCTGGACGTGCGCGTGCGAGCGACGTTCTCGGGCGCGCACGACCCGGGAAGCGTAGGATGGATCGCGCTCGGGCCGGGGAGCGGGATGTCGAGCGGGGAGGTGGTTGTCGCGAGCGGCGGCGCGGGTTCGACGGCGACGTATTATCAATTGACGGGACAGAACGCGCCGTCGACGGCGTGTGGGGGGGCGTGTGCGCTGAGCGCGGCGAGCGTGACGGCGGCGACGGGGTCGAGGACGGTCGTGGTGCGGTATCAAGACGCGAGCGCGAGCGCGGGGGCGACGAAGTCCTTCGTGTACGCGTCGTCGCCGAGCGCGTGGCCGGCGCAACACACGACGTCTCGGCGCGGGGGGCTGAGCATCAACTTCTCCACGGGCGATGCGACGTCGATGACGATGAAATCTGCGATCAAGAGAGACGTCACGCACGGGGTCTTGATGTTGGTCGCCTGGGGCGTGTTGATGCCGACGGCGAGCGCGGCGCCGAGAATGAAATTTTTATTCCCCGACGGCAAGTGGTTCTTGATGCATCAGATTGGCGTGGTCGTCGGTGCCGTGGTATTCGTCACGGCGGGTGCGATGCTCTTGGCCGAGCACGACGAACGCGAAGATGCACACAGCGAGTCTAGTACGTTTGACGCGCACAGCCGCATCGGCATCGCCGTCGGTTTTCTTTGGTTGGCGCAGTTTCTTCTCGGCGTGTTTCGACCGAATAAGAACATCACCGACAGCGCGCGCTTTGGATTCATCCCATCGAGTTGGCGAAAGGCGTGGTTCCTTGCCCACGCTAGCCTCGGCCCAATCACGATCGGTTTGGCCTCCGTCGCGCTCGTCCTCGGCGCCGTACTGATTCGCGATAAATACGTCGGTGAAACCGATTCCGGAGTCAAGTTCCTCGCCGACGGTGGCGTTTACGGCATCATGGCTGCCGTTTGGTTCGTGTGCGCCTTCGGCGTCTGGCGCGACGGTTTCGCAAAGGCGAAAGGTGGCTTGGAAAATTACGTCGCGCGCGAACCCACGCCGTCGGAGAGCAATCGCAACGCGCGCGAGATGCGGTTCACCGGCATCACCGTCTCCCGGGGATGACGGGAATATGGCGCGGATCGACGTCGTCTGACCTCGCGCATCGCGCGCGTCGTTATCATGATTTTTGTAACGCATACGCATCGGTATTCCCGCCGCGCGATGTCACTCTCGCTCGAGCGCCAAAAGCCCGTCTCCTCCGAAGCGCACGGGCTGGTCGTCACTCGACGACGCGCGCTTCACGATGCCGCCTCGAGCGATCAAAACCACTCGCGGCGCGGTGACGGAGGCGAAATCCAAAGGCGGAAAGTCTCCCAAGTCACCCGCGGTGACCCCGCGCACGGCGCGCGCGAACCGAGCGAAGAACCGCGCGGGAAAGCGCGAGCAGCCGCCGCCGCCGGAAGAGGATGAGGACGAGGATGACGACGACGAGAGCGACGACGAGGACGAGAAGGCGTCCGACGACGACGATGACGATGCGTCTGAAAGCTCTGAAGACGACGAGGACGAGGAAAGGTCGCAAAGCTCCGACGACGAGAGCTCGGAGGAGGAAGCAGAGGCGAAGAGCGCGAAGGGAAGGAAAGGCTTTAGCGACGAAAACGCGAAATGGTTGAAACCGAGCGCGAAGAAGCGCGCGGAAGAGAGCGAGGAAGACGACGACGACGACGACGATGAGTCTTCTTCGTCTTCGGGGGAGGATGAAGACGAATTCGCGGGTTTGGATGGTGTCGGCGACGACGAAGACGAAGACGCCGACGAGGAGTCTTCGGAAGAGGATGGTTCCGACGGTGAGGAAGGCTCGGAATCGTCGAGCGAATCGTCGAGTGAGGAAGAATTGCTTCCAATCGAGCGTAAGGCTTTGAAAGAAGACGCACGACGGGCCAAGGCGCAAGAAGACGCGCGCGCGGAGCAGCTCGAGACGAACATTCAAGACGACGACGTATACCAACTCCCGGATTCGGACGAGGAAGATGACGGGATTCCGGATTTGAGCGCTATTCAGATGCGCATTCAGGAGATTGTGCGCGTTTTGAAGGACTTTAAGAATAGAAGAGAAAGTGGCAAGAGTCGTAACGACTACGTCGAACGGCTCACGGCGGATTTGGCAACGTATTACGGTTACAATAGCTTTTTGATTCGGTACTTTTTGGACACGTTTAGCGTCGACGAAACCATGGAATTACTCGAGGCGAACGAACAGCAACGCCCGGTGACGATTCGCACGAACACTTTGAAGGTTCGTCGTCGCGAACTCGCCGAGAGCTTGATAAACCGCGGAGTCAATCTCGACCCGGTCGGGAAGTGGTCCAAGGTTGGCTTACTCGTGTACGACTCGCGTGTGCCCATCGGCGCGACGCCCGAGTACATGGCTGGTCACTACATTTTGCAGTCTGCGTCATCCTTTTTACCGTGCATGGCGCTCGCACCTCAGGAAGGTGAGCGCGTGCTCGACATGGCCGCCGCTCCCGGGGGTAAAACGACGTACCTCGCGGCGTTGATGCGCAATACGGGGATGATTTTTGCAAACGAATATCAAAAGAAGCGTCTGAATTCGCTCGTGGCCAACTTGCAGCGCTTGGGTTGCACGAACTCCACGGTGTGCAACTACGATGGCCGCGCGCTTCCCAAGGTTATCGGGCACGTCGACCGCGTCTTGCTGGACGCCCCGTGCTCGGGGACCGGAGTCATCGCCAAGGATAGTTCGGTGAAGACGAGCAAAAGCGCCGAGGACATCGCCAAGTGCGCGCATCTTCAAAAGGAACTTCTCGTCGCCGCTATCGATTGCTGCGATGCGAATAGCAAAACCGGCGGTTACGTCGTCTACTCTACCTGCTCGATCGCCGTAGAAGAAAACGAGGCGGTGGTGGATTACATATTACGCAAGCGAGACGTGAAAATCGTGTCGAGCGGATTGGAATTCGGTCGTAAAGGCTTCACGAGCTATCGCGGTAAGAACTTCCACCCGTCCGTGGAGATGGCGCGCCGGTTCTACCCTCACGTGCACAACATGGACGGGTTCTTCGTGTGCAAGCTGAAGAAGCTCAGCAACCGAACCGTGCCGACGAGCAACGACGCGTTCGATGAAGCTCGCGCGGCGCTCGAGAGCGGGTACTTTGACGTCGGCGAAGACGCGCGCGTAGACGACGCGAACGCCGACGCAGCGACGGAGAAGGATACGGAAATCAAGGCAAAGAAGCGAAAACGCGTGCCTGGTTACGTCAAAGCGGCGCTCGCCGAGGTCGAGGCGGAGCAGAAGACGAGCAAGAAGGCGAAGGACAAGGCGTCAAAGTCATCCAAGAAGAAGTGATGAAACTCTAGAGCTAAGGTAGATTACAGTATAAGAGCTAAACCAACGAAATTCAAACGAAAGCGCTGCGCGGTATCAAATGCGACGCCCGCGATCGACTTCTCGATCGCGATTCGCGTCTCATCGTCACGAATCCGTGCTCGCGCGTTCGTCCTTCATCGTCGCCCCCCGCGAGCGGGCGGCGGCGCGTCGTCCCACTGATGAAACGATTCCCAACCCGGCCGCGCGTACTCCTCTCCCGAAGCGACGCTGAGCATGCGTTTGCGTCGCACTGGACCGTGTTTCGCGCACCCGTACGCCCTTTGACCGTTCGAATCGAACGGCGCGTAACCGCGCTTGCACACCGGAAAATCCAACTCGGTTTGCCGTTCGCCGCGTTCGCACACCGATCCCCACAGCGCGATGGCTTTGACCACCGCCGCGCTCTGTTCGCCGCGTTCCGTTTTTCCCGTCCCTTTCACGTACCCGTACAATTCGCTGTTCGCCTTTTGCACCGGAAACCCACACACGAAGCCGAACGGACATCGCGCCGTCGCGCTCGCCCCCACCTTTGCTCAACAACTCGGTAGGATTCCCGGGTCGTACCCGTGATGTGCGTCCGCTTCCACCCCTCGCGCGACCTCTCGCTCGCGCGCCGCGCGATCGGACGCCCTGTTCAGCGATCTGTGCAGTTCCATCGCGCGTTTCGCGTCGTCGTCGTCGTCCTTCTCGTCGCGCCCATCTTTCGCCGCCGCCGCCATCGCGCCCGTCGGTTCGCGCTTCACTTCGACCGCGCCCGCGCGCGCGCGCGCCGCGAGTTTCATGCGCACCTTGATGGGCGTGTGTCGCGTCGTCGTCGTCGTCGTCGTCGTCGTCGTCGTCGTCGTCGCGCGCGCCATCGTCCCGCCTCGCGTCGCGCGCTGCGGACGCCGCGACGACGCCGCCGGTTCGAGCCCGGTCGGTCGCGCCGTCGACGGCGCGCGGTGCGAATCGGCGCGATGTGGAATATACCCGCGGCACTCCGACGCGCCGACGCCGCGATGTGGTCGCTCGCGCTGGCGTGGGAAAACCTGTGGGGATCGTCCGAGGAGTTCCTGCGACGACTCGGACCGCGGTACGTCGCGAACGTCTATCGCGTCGTCGCGACGCTGACGAGCGCGGCGCAACTCTCGAAGCGCAAACACGCGCTGCAGCGAGAGGTGTCGGCGATGCAACTCGTGGCGGTGGCGCTGACGCTGGTGCCGTACGAGCACGGCGCGTACGTGCACAGCGCTGGGATACAGGCGTTCGCGCTCGGTGTGATGCTCGTCGCGGCGACCGGACACTGCGGCGCGCAAGCGTTGTATTGCGCGTTCACCAACGCGTTGGCGCACGTGGCGTGGACGGTGCGCCGAGACGCGTGGCCGATGAACGCGATGACGATGTACGAGTACCAAATTCGGTGCATGATGGCGGGCGTCGTCGTTGGGACGAGCGATTTGTACCGACGCGCCAAGTTGTGGTACATCGAACTCATGGCGGCGCAGGACGCGGCGGAGCGCGAAAACGCGGCGCGTCTCGACGAGAAGAAGACAGAGTAAGCTTCTCGCGGGTGGATTATTTTTTAATGTGTAATAAACGTGATGAGTAATACAAGACGCCGAGGTGTCGTAAATGAATCGTTGAGAAATTTCTAAATTGCGTGCTGCGCACTCGATCAAGCCTCGTCCTTGTCCGCGAGCGATTGCGAGCTGTTTCGGCGATGAATGCTCGCCGCCGAGGCCAAGTTGCGCAAGAAATCTTCGTTACGCTTGCTCCCGCTCCCGCTGACGAGGGCGGAGAACTTGCCGATTTTGTTCTTCAGTAATTGGTCCGGCTCGCCGTATTCGACGAGTTCACCTCTGTCCAAGAAGGCCACCTTGTCGCTGTCCATGATGGTGTTCAAGCGATGCGCGATGGTGAGCGTCGTGCAGTCGCTAAAGGCTTCGCGCACGGTCTTCTGAATCAAAGCGTCGCTATCCATGTCAACTGATGCGGTGGCTTCGTCCATCATCAATACGCGGCTTTGGCGCAGCAAAGCGCGACCCATGCACAGAAGCTGTCGCTGTCCGAGCGAAAAGTTGGCGCCGTTGTCGATCACCTCCATGTCCAAGCGCTTCGCGCTCTTGTCCACCATCGGACGCAATCCAACCTTCTCCAACACTTCCCACACCGCATCATCTTGATGCTCGTCGAAGGGATCCAGGTTACTGCGAATGGAACCGGCAAACATGAACGGATCTTGCGGAATCATAGCCATCTTGGATCGCAAGTCTCGCAATCCGAGCGTTCTGATGTCAATCCCATCCAGGCGCACCGTACCCGTCGCCGGTTCGACGATCCGGAATAGAGCGACGAACATGGAAGACTTACCGCTACCGGTACGACCGCAAATGCCTACTTTTTCGCCCGAGTTGACGGTGAAGGTCAAGTTTTTCAACACCAAAGGCAAGCCAGGGCGGTAGCGCATGCTGAGATTATCGACCTCGAGCTTACCCTTCTTCGGCCAATCCACAGGAATGCCGAGGGCGACGCTGGCATCGGTATCGTGAGAGCTCTCCAACGGCTTATCCAAGTATTCTACGATACGCTCGACGGCGTTCATTTTTGTTTCCAATTCGCTCGCCATGTTGGTGCCGTGTTCCATGTACTTGGTGACATCAAGCGCGTACACGAGCGTCAAACCGGCCAGACCGGCGCTCACGTTACCCTGGATCACCAAGAACGTGGCGCAAGAGACGATGACGCTGCCGATGAGACGCAACCGAATCGCGAGCCAGAGAGCGACGAGGCGCTGCGTGACGTAGGCGTCAGCGTTCTTTTCCATTAAGCGGTTCGCCATCATGGTGAAGTGCCCGCCGACCCGGTACGCTCGAATAGTCTCGACGCCGCTTACGGCTTCGCCCAATCCGCTGTAGATCGGTGATCGCGTGATGGACTCAATACGCTGCAACTCGCGGCAAGCAGGGATGTAAAATCTCTGAATCGAGAGGTAAAGAATGAGGATAGGCGGCAGGGCAACAGTGAACCATTTCGTGGCCACGCACACAATGATGAGCGTGGTGATGATGTTTGAGATGCACCCGAGGAACTGCACGACGATGCCCGGCAACACGATATCAATTGTCTCTGTGTCACGACTGAAGCGGTTAATGATGCGGCCACTCGGGGTGGTGTCGAAGAAACTCATGGGCATCTTCATCACTCGCGAGAGCAAGTTTTCGTGCATCCATCGGCATGCGCGGCAGAGGAAAAAGTAGAGAGTAAGACTTCGAACGAAGATAAAAATGCCGTTGACGACAAAGATCCCAAAGTACATGAGAAGATATTCGTTGCTCGTCCACCCGAACTGATTCGTCGCCCACCAAGTCAACCAATAATCGAGGAAAGCCTTGGTTCCGTACTCGCAGCCAAAAAACATTATGACGAAAATGAAGTTCCACTTCGTTCCCGTGGCTTCGAAAAGCTTGAGATACACGCGCGCGCTAACGTTGCCCGTCGCGCGTTCTTCTTCTTTGGTCGCGTCGACGTCCTTGGCAGAAGAGTTGATAACAGTTCGTTGACGGAAGAGATCAGGCTTTTCCGTCTTCTTCTCTGTGGATCCGTCGCCTTCGTCGCGATCGATGCCATGCGTCTTCATAAGCTCGCAAAAAGCACCTTTTTTAGCCATGAGCGAGTTGTAGTTGCCAACTTCTTGCATCTTACCGTCGCCCAGCACCACGACTTGATCGGCTCTGGGCAAATACTGAAGCGCGTTGGTGACGAGAATCACAGTCTTGTCCTTCAGTTCTCCCGTCATGACTTCCTTGAAGAGCGCAGAGCCGACGTGGTTATCTACGGCGCTCAGGGGATCATCAAAGATGTAAACATCGCTTTCCGCGTACAAAGCACGCGCAATGGCAACGCGCTGCTTTTGGCCGCCCGAAAGCGTCACACCGCGCTCGCCGATGGTCGTTTGGTCGCCCGCGGGCAAAATTTCTAGATCTGACGCGAGCTGCGCCAGGCGGACAGCCTTTTCGTACTTGTTCTCATCGTACACCTGGCCAAACACGATGTTCTCTTTGACAGTCGCGTTTAAGATCCACGCTTGTTGCGCGCAGAATGATACCGCACCACTCACTTTGATATCGCCGCTCTTGCACGTGACAAACTTATTGAGCGCCGAAGCGAGCGTCGATTTGCCGCAACCGACTGGGCCGACGATCATGGTCAGAGTCCGAGGTTTTACTTCAAAGTCGAGCCCAGCGAGTTCAAATGGTTCTTCTTCAGCCACGGTGACGTTTACCACGGTTTCATCGACGGTGACAGCTTCTTCCAACTTGTCCTCTTCAATTTTCTTCTCTTTCTTCTCGTTCGTCTCTTTCTTCTCTTTCTTGCTCGATCGGCCAGGAGGGCCCTTCGGCGCCTCTTCCTCTGGCTTCTTCGGAAGCGTCGGCCAGGCAACCGTCGCATCGGTGCATCTCACGGTACCCGGTTCGGAAAGATCCACTTCGTACTCTTCACACTCGTCGGCGTCGAGGAAGGACGCTAAACGCTGAATCGCGTTGAGCGCGTTGAGCAACGTGTTGAGCAGAAACGGCACGAGCACGAGGGGGAAACGGAGCATGTTGAACAGAGCCAAGGCCGTGTAGGCTTTACTCGTGATGATCGGGTTTCCAGAGAGAGAATAAGTGCCGAGAGAACACACGGCAATGAAGACCGGAGTACTGAAGAGAGCGACTCCAAAAAGTGCGCCCACTTTTTGCGATTTCCAGACTAAACCGACTTCGCGGTCGCGAATCTTTCTGACTCTATCGGCGAACGTGTTCTCCCATGCGTAGTACTTGATCACGCGCATGCCATTAATAAGCTCGCCCACAATGTTAATACGCTCATCCGCGCACTTAACCAAGCCACGTCTAATCTTGAACAAAGTCATGGCGACGAAGAAGGTGAAGGGCGCTGCGACGAGGATGCATGCAAAACCAATGAAGGCACTCCACTTGAGAACGTCGTAAAGTAGCACGAAGGACGCAACGATGAAAATCGGCGCTGCCCATAAGTTGTGGATCATGGCAAACAGTTCCTGCAATTTGTTGACGTCGTTCGACATCAAAGTCACGATGCGCCCCGTCGACTCGGATTGTAGTCCTTTTGGCGACAGTCGCAACACTTTGCGATACAGCGCGCACATCAAACTGTTACGAACCGATATGCCAATCTTTTGAAGCGCGAATTCCGTGTGCGCTGTGCAAAAGTTTTGCAAAATCGACGCTGCGGCGAGAAGAATTGCGTACTCATACATCTTGCGCTTCGCCGTACATCCGGCGGCGGCAGCCGAGACGCCGAACTTCTCAGCGAATTTTTCGCATTCAAGTCCAGCGATAATTTCGCGCAACAATAACGGCCCAGCAAACAAAGACGCTTGCGCGATACCAAACAGCACCCCCGTCCACACGAATGTGAGCTTATGTCGCGTCAACAGCGCTCGCACCAGGTTTGGCTTGGGCTTGGTTCTTTCGTTGGCCCAGTCCTCGTCGAAAATTTGCGTCAGCTGTTTCGTTCGACGACGACGGTCAGTCTCGTTGATTCATTCTGCACTCGTTTTCAATCACGCGTGCGCGCGTACGCGTTGATGACGCGAGAAAAGTCGCGCGCTCGGCGAAATCACAAACGCACCCGTTCGCTATCCAACTTTTCCAAGTGGCACAAGTCCGTCGGTTCCAACCTCCTGACCGTGCCTTCGGCGATCAACGGCGACACTTGGGCGAAGAATAACGCCTTGAGCGGGTTCTTCTTGTTCCAATCGACGGGCGCAGGCGGCGGCCCGACGTCCTCCGCATCTTTCGTCACCGTCTCACCCGTCGACGTCATGGCGGCGACGTCGGGACGACCGAGCGCTGACGACGACGACGAGCGTTCACGAGACGACCTCGCGCGGTGACGCGATGAAAGCTCAGAAGTTCGTGTCGTATCGCGGATGGCGGCGACGTGCGCGCGATTTCGGTGACGACGTCGACGCGAGGCGATGTGACGCTGGGCTGCCCCGGGCGTTTTCCGTGGGCAGGGCCTGGCAGAGGTTTATGGGCGAACCAACTACGATTTGATAATTAAACGAGAATAACGACAGCGACGAAGGAGTCGCACGTTTAAACGGCGATGCACGGGTCTCTGCACTGCTGATGCACGGCGTCTATGGCCTTGAGCGTTTCCTTGCTCAACACAACCGAGGGCTCAAACGCATCGATGTTCTCCTTCAACTGCTCGAGCGTGGTGGCTCCGATGATGGTGGAAGTGTCGAAAGCGCGCGTCTTGCACCAGTTAAGCGCCATGGTGGTGAGACTCATACCCGCCTTATCGGCGATTTCTTTGTACTGCTTCGTCGCCTTGACGGAGTTTTCGTTCAGGTAACGCTGGTGGAAATGTTTGAAGACAGACATGCGAGCGCCCTCCGGACGAGCGCCGTCGAGGTATTTGCCCGATAAGGCTCCGCCCGCGAGTGGGGTCCAGGGAAGGAGTAAAATGTTGTAGTTTGACTTCGAGCACGCCTCGGCGACTTCAGTGTCAAACTGTCGATGCAGAAGGCAAAAAGAGTTCTGAATCGACACCGGACGGGGAACGCCGAGCTCATCCGCCGCGCGAACAAACTCGCACACTCCGAACGTTGACTCGTTTGATAACCCGTAATGCCTGATCTTCCCAGCCTTGATGAGCTCACCGAGCGCTTCGACCGTCTCGCGAATAGGGACAGAGTCCGATCTCTCCTTGCTCTGAATGTACTCTGTCGATCCCGTGAACGCGCCGATGGGCAGATACCTGTCGGGCCAGTGCACTTGGTATAAATCGATGTAATCCGTTCTCAATCGTCGCAGCGACGCATCACACGCTTGAAATATGCTTTGTTTATCCAATCTCGCCGCGCACGGCGCGCCCGCAGGCACCGTTCGGTTACCCGCCGTCTCGCTCTTGGCTTGGTATCCGCTCACCTTGGTCGCCACGACGAGCTCCTTTCTCAGCTCGACGTTCTTTGCGAGCCAATTCCCGATGATTTCCTCCGTCGTCCCAGGTTTCCATCGCGCATCGCTCGACGGCACCGGGTACATCTCCGCGGTGTCGATGAAGTTCACGCCTCGTTGTTTGATGGCGTAATCCAACTGCTCGTGCGCCTCGGCTTCGGTGTTTTGCACGCCCCACGTCATCGTCCCCAGGCACACGTCGGTGACGAAAACGTCTTTCGCGCTGCCGAGAGGGATTCGACGCAGCGTCGTGCGCGGGATAGAAGTCACGGCGGCCATCGTGCGATGGATGCGAGACGCAAAGTGACCGATCGGGTCGCCGCCTCGCAGGCACCGAGACCTTACTTTGCGCCCTGCCCTCGTCATGGCGTCCGATGGTGACGATGGCATCGCCGTGCAGACGTTCACGCTGGAACAAGAACAAGAACTGCGCGTGGAGACGCCCGCGAGGGGGGAGATAAAGCTCAAGCTCGTCGATGGCACGGCGGAAGTCTTCGGGGCGGAGATCGCCGTCGGGCAGAGCATTACGTGTGTTTCGGGACGTAAACTCGCCGTTTTCACCTATCACGGCGCGACGATCGAAGTGAGAGGAGAGGTAGAGATCGCGTACGTCGCCGGGGAGACGCCGATGGTGAGTTACGCGAACACGCACTCGGTTTTAAATGCGAAACGCGTGGCCGCGGCGAGCGAGAATTCGAGCGAAGCCGAGGGACCGAGGGTAATGTGTGTCGGACCGACGGACGTGGGTAAGAGCACGGTGTGTTCTATATTATGTAACTACGCCACGCGCGCCGGACACGCTCCGCTGTACGTGGATTTAGATTTAGGACAGGGCGCGGTCACGGTGCCGGGAACGATTTGCGCCGCGCCGATTGACGCGCAGATAGACCTCGAAGAGGGAATACCGCTGGAGATGCCTCTGGTGTACTTTTACGGCGACTTGACTGTGAATAATCCCGATTACTATAAGCACATCGTCTCGAGGTTGGGCACTATGCTAGACGAGCGAAGCAAGGCAAACGAAGAGGCGCGCGTGGCTGGATGCGTGGTGAATACGATGGGTTGGATCGACGGCGTCGGCCTGGAGCTCTTGCTTCACGCTCGAGAGGCGCTCAAGATTGATCACGTCCTTGTCATTGGTCAGGAGCGTTTGTTCGGGCAACTGCAGCAAAAACTTAAGGGAACGGACTGCCAAGTGTTTCGACTGCAAAAGTCTGGCGGCGTCGTTGAACGCACGCCCGAGTACCGCCGAGCATCTCGCGATCGCATGTTCAAGGAATACTTTTACGGCGCTACCGGCGAGCTCGCACCGGCGTCGCAGACGGCTTATTTCTCGAAAATCAGCATATATCGCATCGGGGGTGGTCCGCGAGCGCCGACGTCCGCGTTGCCAATCGGTCAAGCTCCGTCCACGGATCCCATGCGAGTCACTCCCGTTGTGCCTTCCACGTCGCTTTTGCACTCCGTCTTAGCGGTTAGTCACGGGAAAACACAGGGGGACTTGCTCACTTCGAACGTTGCTGGTTTCATTTATATCACCGAGGTGAACATGATGCAGAAATCGTTCACGTATCTGTCGCCGTGCCCGGGCGAATTGCCGTCAAACGTCTTGCTCTCTGGTAACTTGAAATGGTTAGGCGAAGATGTGAAGTAGCGAGTGAATAGGTTTTAAACACTTGTTAGCAGAACATTTAACACGCAATCACTCAATCGCTCGCGCGTTTTTTATTGGCGACGCTGAGGACGCAAACGTCGACGCGGCAGCCGCCGCCGCCGCCGACGATGAAGTCCAGGCGCTGCTTGCGGAAAACAAGGAGGCTGTTGAATCTGCTCCGAAGAGGCGTCGAAATCATGACGACGTTGATTTTCCGTTGGCGCCCATAGCCGTGCGCGTCGCGGGCGTCGCAGACGCACACACGAACGATAGCACCGCAGCAGATCCGTGGGCCGAGCTTGCGAAGCGCATAGGTGAATAATATAAGCGCGCAAAGTGATAGGAACATCCGTCCGGTACCGCGTCGCGCGCTTTCACACAGATTTCCTCACGAAACGCGGAGTAGTATACTTTTAGTGATTTGATACTTAAAATGCGTATATATCGACGGTTCATGACTCGTCATGCGTGCAGGGACTCTCCCAACCCGTCATACATAAATTTTTCCCAAGGACAGTCGGTCGAAGAAGGGGGACCATTCCTCTTTTATTGTGGTACAAAATTTGCCTCGCGGAGGGTATCGGGGGAGTTGTGGTCAAATCCACGAGCTCACCAGCATGAAAACCCAAGGAGCTTGCGGCCGTTCGGGGTTCCGAACGCCTGGACTGCTCTGTCGATGGCGGCGTCCAACTCGGGGTTCAAGTGCACGTTAAGAGACGAGCATCTGGTGCAAGAGGCTTGTTTGTTCCAATTCGTTGAATCCGCGAGTGTAATCTGAAGCGTACTTCCGCCCGTGTACGAGAGCACGTCGCCCGCCGTCGTCTTCACGATGACGGACGTATCCTGGACGACATCAACGGATTGCACGCGTCTGTGATACAACGTGTCATCATTTGCCGAGCCGAAACTGATGGTGGCCAGATTCGCCGCGACATAGCCGGGCGCGAACGCCAGGGTCGCCACCGGTATAGAGATCTCGTTCGTGTTCACGCTTATCGCGTCGCCGTACGGCGTCGACAGCATCGTGCCCTTCACTGTGTACTCCTTCGTCGCCTCGATGATGGCGTACGTGAGACCCCCGTTGCACCCGACGACGAGCGCGAGCAGAGCCGTGAGCGCGACGATGATCTTCGTCATCCGACTCACCGAGCGCACGCTGTCGCGATACACCTCCGCCGCGCGGATGAGTTCCTCTCGCGAGATCTCGCCGTCGCCGTCGATGTCGAACGCCAACAGTCCCGTCCGCACGTCATCCGGAAGCCCATCGAGCGCGATCGTGCGCCGTAAGCCCTTCTCTTGATCGCTCGAAAATCCTGTCATCGCGCGCGCGTGCGTACGCTGAGAAGTGCGCCGTCGCACCGTCTCGCCCCGGCGCGCGACGAATTCGTCTCGCCCCCGCTAGCCCCCTTCCCCCTCCCCGCATACTGTTTGCCCATATGGCGACCGACCGGCAACTGCTCGCACGTACGTGAGTGCGTACTTCGACTATGTATCACGAATGCGGTCCAGGCTGGAGTGTCGTGCACGTCACGCCCGCACGCGCGGGCGCGGGCGAGTCTCGACGGGCGCATGCGATCATCGCGCGCGCGAGGACGTTGCGCGCGTCGCGCGTGGCTCGCGACGGCGCTCGCGCTCGCGCTCGCGGTGGGCGCTCGGCGCGCAGATGCGCGCGTGGCAGCTTCGACGTTCGAATGGTGTCGCGCCACGTTTGCGAGCCGTGGTCGGCCGTCGACGGCGAACGAGGCGCGGAGAGCAGAGTATTGCGTCGTCGGCGCCGGGCCCGGGGGGCTCCAGACGGCCTTGTATCTGTCGCGAGAGATTGCGAATGCGTCGTTGATCGTGTTCGACCAGAGCGCGCGCGCGGGTTCATTCTTTGACAAGTTTCCCATTCATCGAAGGCTTATATCGATCAATAAGGTACACTTTACGTCGAAGCAGAGAGATGCGGATTTTCGCATGCGTCACGATTGGAACTCGCTCATCGATCCCTTGGACGAGGGGGAACTGGCCGGGACATCGAGACGACGATTGCTGATGCAAAACTACAGTTTGGAGTATTATCCCCGCGCGGAAGACTTGTCGCGGTACTTGCGTGATTTTGCGGCGCAAAAGCTCGCCGGATACGTCTCGTATAACACCAACGTGCTCTCTATCGATAGGCGAACACCTGACTCAGAGTTTGACGTGAATACGTCGCAAGGATTATACACGTGCAAGAATGTCGTCATGGCGACGGGTCTACACACTCCAAAGCGTGGACCTAAGCAGTTATGGCACCCGAAAGTGATAGGATACCATGAGCTTCCGGCTGATCCCGAGATGTTCGCGGGGAAACGTGTCGCGATATTCGGAAGCGGTAATGCGGCTTTTGAAGCTGCATCCGCGATATCAAAAGTTTCAGCCCACGTTGACGTATATTCCACCAGTGAGATCAAACTTGCGCACCAGAATCATTACCCAGGAGCCCTAAGGATTCCGAACGCTGGCGTACTGGATCAGTATCTCCTCAAATCCCTCGACACGTACATTCATTTGTCGCAAGAGTCTTTCGAACAAATGCGCATCTCTGACGCATTCAAAGCGCTTGCGATAACCTTCAATAACGAATTTGCGACCGAGATGATTGTCGCGCGCGGGAAAGAAGATAAATGCACGCCACTGCAAGGATGCCACGTTTACGACTACATCATTCGTGCCATGGGCTGGGAATTTGATGCCAGTATTTTTTCACCATCGGTTGCGCCCGCTGTAGAGCAACCAGGAGAAATCACGAAGAGAGGAGGTAAGTATCCTTCGATGACTGCTGCGTACGAATCGAAGAACATCAGCGGACTCTTCTTCGCCGGTGCATTGGCGCATGCGCTTGATTTTGGCCAATCAGCGGGAGGATTCATTCACGGCTTCAGATACACATCTCGAGCGCTAGTGAGGTATCTGAACGTCAAAAATCACGGCGGAACATGGTCTAACGTAATACTGCGTGGGAGAAAAAATGCATTTGAACACGCTCTGGCGCGCATTAACACCGTTTCATCGCTTTACCAGATGTACGGCGTACTTGCGGATGTGATGTACTTGAACGTCGATGACATCTTGAACACGAGTGACGCATTTGACGGCGTAAGATACTTTCATGACGTGCCGCTACGATTTATTCAGGAGGGCTACTTTGGATCGCTTGTAAATGACACTGCACCTGCGGACACGACGCTCTCTGGAGTACGACTTTTGGTTACTATCACTCTTGAATATGGCGTCGGTTTCTCGGGGCGGTTCGTCCTCGATCACGCGAGGCTTCATCCAAAAGGGAGACCGTGGACGCGGACTGAAAAAGAGAATCCTCCAGATTTATTTCTTCACCCAGTGTTGCGTCTATATCAGTGTTCGCACAGAGGCTGCTCCCGCTCTCTGAGGAAGCGTAATCTTGTTAACGAGTTGCATCTAAAAGAGGAACTCTCGACGGACTGGACGGATGAGTTTCTCCACCAGCAGAGGTTGGAACGCTTTTTAGAACGAGTGCAAAGCACCGCGTCTAGCCCTGGCGTCTTGAGCCTCAGATTAGTTTACCTTCGCGTCATCGAATGGCTTAGACGCGAGACGTGATAATAGTTATTAGCCGTGACACACCGTCCCGAAAGCGCGGAGAGTCCTTCCCTGCGCATCGGTCGCCTCCCCGCCGTAGGAACACCGACGAAGCGCTTCGAGGCGCGCGTTCTCGTCTTCGTCGCCGTCGACGCTCCCCGTCCCGTCCTCGCCTCCCCACGCTTGAATTCGCGCCCCCGCCGCGCTCTCAGAATCGCGTCGAAGCGTCAACGACAGCGTCGTCCCGCGCATCGTCGCGTCCAACGTCACGCGTTCGCCGTCGTTACTCACAGCGACGTTCTCGATCACGACCGCCGTCGCCGCCGGGATCGCGCTTGTCCCGACCGCACCGACGATGGCGAACGTCGCGAACAACGCCGAGACGAGCGCGACGCGCGCGCGCGCGCGCGAATCATCGTCGACGTCGAGCGCGCGCGCGTCGTCTTCGCGCTTCGCGCGTCGCTTCAGCCGCCCCCCGCGCGCGGCCGCGCCTCGCGCGCCCCGCGCGCCGCGCAATGCGAGTCCCTTTGGATGCGTGCCGGTGATTCTCGCCGACGACTACAGGACTATTCATAGTCGTCGGCGTCGGCGTCTCTTCGGGAAGAGACGCCGACGCTCCCGAAGAGACCATTTCTTTTGTTACACTTCAATGACCGACATGAGGAAATGTATTCATACTTAATAGTTTTAAATAGTATGTGCGCGCGCGTGTCGCGTGATGAAAAAAACATGCGCGTTCATCGTCTTCTTGTCTGCGTCGGTCGCGTCGCGCGCGGACGCCGTCGTCGGCGACACATCGCGCCAGCCGCACGCGATCGAACGCGTGGCGTCGATACGTTTCGCTTTACGAAGGTTCTCTCGAAGCCGACGACGGTCTCGCGCCTCGAGCACGTCGTCCGCGGCAGGATGAAGCGGGCGCGACGAGGCGATGGCCGTCAAGCCCTCGTCGCGGCGCTCGTGGGGGCGCTCGTCGCGATCTCGATCGCGCCGCTGCGCGCTCGGGC
>Ga0257114_1000037_pt1 | contig 93437 bp, 92 predicted proteins | sample SI112_10mmetaG_FD_190149 | JGI IMG/M metagenome (GOLD analysis project Ga0257114, IMG submission 190149) | Marine microbial communities from Saanich Inlet, British Columbia, Canada - SI112_10m | ecosystem: Environmental > Aquatic > Marine > Inlet | place: Canada: British Columbia | collected...
CAGAAAATATTATTATTAAAAACTACAAAGATAGAATTCATAGCGATGTTATGAATTCCTTGGTGGAGAAATCTTTAATGGAGTCCTTGACGGAAAATAAATTAGATACTGCCAGTCCTCCAAAATTATCAATTGATCAAGTAGGATCATTTGATAGTGATTTAATATTTAAAGCAGAATTTGAGATTTATCCTTTGTTTGCTGTCAAAAAGATTGAGGATATTGAAATAGAGCAGCCAGATGTAGAAATTAATGATCCTGATATTGATGAAGTTATTAAAAACATACAAAAACAGCATATAAAGTGGGAAGAAAAAAAAAGCGAATCGAAATCTGGTGACAAAATTATTTTAGATTATAAAGGCTCTATTGGAGGAGATGATTTTGAGAATAATAAGCAAGATAATTTTACATTTGTCATCGACGATAAAGTAAATGGTGATGCAGCTACAACTGGTTTATTTAAAGCATTCTATGATAATACAAAGGGTGAATTACCAGATAATGAAAAATCATTTCAATATAAAATGCCAGCAGACTTCAGTGATAAAAAAATTGCCGGTAAAATGATAGATTATAAAATTAAAATTAAAAATGTTTATGAAGGCATGCTTCCAGATCTTGATGAGGAATTTTATAAAAAGTTTGGGATAGAGAATTCGGATTATGAGGCTTTCAAGGATAATGTATCGAAGTACATGAAGGTAGAGCTTGACCAAAAAATGAAATCAATTATATCTGCAGCTGTAAATCAAAAACTATTAGATCAAAATGATTTTGAAATTCCAGTACATATGCTTGATACGGAAGTTAAAAATATCTCTGCGCAATATGAAGGGATGCAGCAAAAAATTGATGATAAAGTTAAATCTGAATTAGATTTGATTGCTCGTAAACGTGTTAAATTAAATCTAATATATATGAAACTGACTGAAGAGCATAAGCTTACTGTTTCTGAAAAAGATGTATATGAGTTTATTTCAAAGTCAGATCCTGCGACTCAAGAGCAATTAATACAGAAAGCGAAAGAAGATAAAAATTACTTAAATCATATTAAGAACAAGTTACTTGAAGATGCTATCATTGATCTTATAGCATCAAAATGTAGTATTAAGAAAATAAAAAAGAGATTCATAGAGGTTGTAAATTAGATGAAAAATGATGAGATAATGAATAATTTGGTACCAATGGTAGTTGAGCAGACATCTCGCGGAGAAAGAGCTTACGATATATATTCTCGGTTACTAAAAGAAAGAATAATATTTTTAGTTGGGCCTGTTGAAGACTATTCTGCAAACCTTATTGTCGCCCAACTTCTTTTTCTAGAATCAGAAAACCCTACTAAAGACATCAGCTTGTACATTAATTCGCCAGGTGGTTCAGTGACTGCTGGAATGTCAATTTATGACACAATGCAATTCATTAAGCCTGATATTAGCACACTATGCGTGGGTCAAGCAGCAAGTATGGGAGCTATTCTTCTATGTGGTGGTGCACAAAAAAAACGCTATGCATTGCCAAACTCAAGGGTAATGATTCATCAGCCATTGGGCGGTGTTCAGGGTCAGGCTACTGATATTGACATACAAGCTAAAGAAATAATTTTAGTTAGAAAGAGATTAAATCAAATTTTAGCTAAAAACACTGGACAAACTTTAGAGAAAATAGAGTCGGATACTGAAAGAGATAATTTTATGACATCTCCGGAAGCTATGAAATATGGTTTAATAGATGAGATTTTAGAATCACGTCCAGCGGAAGATAAAACCCCATCAACCTAAGTGTTTTATATAGTTTGTACATTCTTTCAAAAGAGATATATAATAAAATAAAAAGCTAAATATGGTTACAAATACTAAAGAATCTAATAAATTATTACACTGCTCATTTTGTGGTAAAAATCAAAATGAAGTTAATAAGCTAATTGCAGGACCTTCTGTATTCATATGTGATGAGTGCGTAGATCTTTGCAATGAAATCATAAGAGATGAATTAGAAGAAAAATCTTTAAAAAGTAGAGAAAATCTTCCAAAACCAAAAGAAATTAAAACAATATTAGATGAATATGTTATCGGTCAAGATCACGCAAAAATAGTTTTATCCGTTGCTGTATATAATCACTATAAACGATTAAACTCTATTGATTCTAAAAATGCTGTTGAGTTAAATAAAAGTAATGTTTTATTGATAGGTCCAACTGGATCTGGCAAAACCTTGCTCGCAGAAACACTAGCGAGATTACTGAATGTCCCATTTACGATTGCTGATGCAACTACGTTAACTGAAGCAGGATATGTGGGTGAAGATGTTGAAAACATCATACAAAAACTACTTCAAAAATGTGATTATGATGTAGAAAAAGCTCAGACGGGAATTGTCTATATTGATGAAATTGACAAGATATCAAGGAAATCTGATAATCCATCAATAACACGAGACGTGTCTGGTGAGGGCGTACAACAAGCATTATTAAAACTGATTGAGGGAACTGTAGCGTCTGTTCCACCACAAGGTGGAAGAAAGCACCCTCAGCAAGAGTTTCTTCAGGTAGATACTTCTGGAATATTATTTATTGTTGGCGGTGCATTTTCTGGCTTAGATAAAATTATTCAAGATAGAACTGATAAATCTGGAATAGGATTTTCAGCTACCGTTAGAGATGCGGATAAAAAAATAAGTTTAGCGGAAGTGCTCAGTACTGTTGGTCCTGAGGACTTAATTAGATTTGGCTTAATCCCAGAGTTTGTTGGACGATTACCTGTTATAGCTACACTTGAAGAATTGAGCGAGGAGTCCTTGATTAAGATTCTTACTGAGCCAAAAAATGCATTGGTAAAACAATTCCAAAGATTATTTGAGATGGAAGAATGTGATCTTGAATTTAGAGAAGATGCTCTCCTGAGTATTGCGAAGAAAGCAACAGAAAGAAAAACAGGGGCCCGTGGACTGAGGACATTACTTGAGAAAACACTTCTAGAAACAATGTATGATTTACCATCTGTACCAGAAATATCAAAAGTAGTGATAGACAAAACGGTTATTGAATCATCAAATAAACCTTTATTAATTTATGATAAAAATAAATCGAAAGCTAATTCGAAAGATTAGGTTGATTTATCTATAATCGTCCATATATTCATATTAATAACAATTAAAGGAGCTAGAGCATGGTCAAGAAGAGTAATAAAGAAATTATGCCAGTCCTACCTCTTAGAGATGTAGTAGTATATCCAAACATGGTTATCCCGTTGTTTGTTGGTAGACAAAAATCCATAAGGTCGCTTGAAAATGCGATGAATGAGAACAACAAGACCATCTTGTTGCTTACTCAAATATCAGCTGATATTGACGACCCTGTTGACTCAGAATTGTATGAAATAGGTTGCAGCGCCACTATATTGCAACTTCTAAAATTGCCTGATGGCACTATGAAGGTATTAGTGGAGGGTGTATCAAGACAAAAGGTATCAAAATTTATTGACACTAATGAAATATTATATGCTGAATGCGAGACTTTGAGCTCAAATAAACAAACTGAAAACTTACAACATGATGCTCTTGGAAGAGCGCTTGAAGATACCTTTAATAATTATGTTAAATTAAATAAAAAAATTCCACCAGAAGTAATGTCTTCCATTGCCGGTATAGAAAATTTATCTAAATTAGCTGACAGTATTGCTGCACATATGACTATGCGGTTAGAGGAAAAACAGAAAGTATTAGAGCTTTCGGTAACAAAGGAGAGAGTAGAGTATTTAATTAAATCTATGGAATCTGAACTAGATGTCCTTCATGTTGAGAAAAAAATTCGTGGCCGAGTTAAGCAGCAAATGGAAAAAAGTCAAAGAGAATACTACCTTAACGAACAAATGAAAGCTATACAGAAGGAGCTTGGTGAAATTGGTGATGAACCGAATGACTTGGATGCTCTCCAGAAAAAAATTGAAACAGTAGGCTTGTCTGAGGAAGCAAAAGAGAAAGTGATGTCAGAGTTCAATAAGTTTAAAATGATGTCACCGATGTCAGCAGAAGCCACTGTTGTTAGAACTTATATTGATACAGTTATTGCATTACCATGGAAGCAAAAAACTATAGTGAACAGTGATTTAATTCATGCTGGCCAGGTTCTAGATAATGACCATCATGGTTTGGAAAAAGTTAAAGAAAGAATATTAGAGTATTTAGCTGTAACTAAAAGAGTTCAAAAACTTAAAGGCCCAATTCTTTGTTTAGTTGGTCCTCCTGGAGTTGGTAAAACATCCCTAGGTATGTCTATAGCTAAATCAACTAATCGAAAGTTCATTAAAATGTCATTAGGTGGCGTGAGAGATGAGGCTGAAATTAGAGGACATAGGAGAACATATATAGGCTCAATGCCTGGTAAAGTTATACAAAATATTTCAAAAGCGAAACAGAATAACCCTCTTTTTCTATTAGATGAAATCGATAAAATGGCCATGGACTTCAGAGGAGACCCATCGTCTGCATTATTAGAAGTTTTAGATCCAGAACAAAACTTTGCTTTTAATGACCATTACTTGGAAGTTGATTTTGATTTATCAGATGTCATGTTTATAGCAACAGCTAACTCAATGGATTCAATTCCCCTCCCTCTTTTAGATCGAATGGAAATTATTAGATTACCTGGTTATACCGAAGAAGAAAAAGTAAATATTACTAAAAAATATTTACTATCAAAACAGTTTCAGCAGAATGGATTAAAAAAGAAAGAGTTATTAATTTCTTCATCTGCAGTTAAAGATATTATTCGTTATTATACTAGAGAGGCTGGCGTTAGAGGTCTAGATCGTGCTATATCAAAAATTTGCAGGAAAGTTGTAAAAAACATACTTTCATCTACCAAAAAGCTTGGTCAAGTTAAGGTAAACGCTTTAAATCTAAATGACTATCTTGGAGTTAAACCCTATCACTATGGAATGGTTGATAAGAAAGATATGGTTGGGCAGGTTAATGGTTTAGCTTGGACATCTGTGGGTGGTGAATTACTAAGAATTGAGTGTGCTCTCATGGCAGGTAAGGGAAAAATTACTCAAACAGGGTGTCTTGGAGAAGTCATGCAAGAGTCAATAACTGCTGCTATCACGGTTGTTAGGTCAAGAGCTGCATCACTTGGAATTGATAACTTGTTTCATGAAAATAAAGATTTACATATACATGTTCCTGATGGGGCAACTCCTAAGGACGGTCCAAGTGCGGGAATAACTATGGCTTTAGCTGTGGCATCTTCATTAACTAATATTCCTGTACGTGCAGATGTAGCTATGACTGGTGAAATCACACTGAGAGGTGAGGTTCAAGAAATTGGAGGATTAAAAGAAAAACTATTAGCTGCTCTCAGAGGGGGGATTAAAGAGGTGATAATCCCTATTGATAATGCTAAGGATTTGGTTGAAATACCAGATAATGTTAAGAAAGGTCTTAAAATTCACCCTGTGAGGTTTGTTGATGAGGTTTTTGCAATCGCATTAAAAACTAAGCCAGTTAAAAACAAGGCCGTGAAAAAAGTATCTTCTGAATCATCAAAAAAAGCAAAAACTCCTGGAAAACCACTGCCTCATTAACATAGTTTTAATGGCATGTAAATGATGAAAAAAGCAGAAGAATATTATATTTTTAAGTAAATTGATGTAGAATAGAAGCTGTGATTAATTAGGATTACGTGAAAGGTGTTTGCTGAAAAGTAACATTGATCTAAGTGAAAAATAAAAAAAACATTCAATTATAAAGAGGTTCAAATGAATAAAGCGGAATTTATTTCAGCAATAGCTGAAGCAGCAAGTAGCAGTAAATCAGATGCAACAGCACATGTTGAGGCTATGATAAGCGTGGTGACAAACACCTTAAAAAATAGCGACCAAGTCACATTAGTTGGTTTTGGGACCTTTCTTGCTAAAAAAAGAGAAGCTAGACAGGGAAGAAATCCAAGAACTGGTGAAACTATACAGATTAAAGCATCAACAGTACCAGCTTTCAAAGCAGGTAAAGCATTTAAAGACGCTTTAAACTAAAGAGATTGATTTTTAGGGTGATTAGCTCAGCTGGTTAGAGCACCGCCCTTACAAGGCGGGGGTCGTAAGTTCGAATCTTTCATCACCCACCATAATAATTTGAAAGAAGCAGATTTATCTGCTTCTTTTTATTTATGTGTATAGAGTTTAATGATAGTATGACTTAGGTTTTTGGGGGTGTAGCTCAGTTGGTTAGAGCGCCTGCCTGTCACGCAGGAGGCCGAGGGTTCGAGTCCCTTCACTCCCGAAAAGCTTTTAATAAATTTAGTGAATATATGTTATCTAAGATTAGAGATAAAATGAGTACATGGGTTGTAGGAGTATTGCTTTTATTAGTTGCAGTACCGTTAGTGTTTATGGGTCTGGGTAATTATCAGTCTTCAGAAGAAAGCTATGCTTTTAAAATTAATGATCAGGTAATTTCAACCTCGCAATTAGAACAAGAAGTATTTCAGTATAGACAAGCTTTGGAAAAAAATTATCAAGGCAATCTTCCACCATTATATACAAATAGCTTTATCCGAGAAGTTACTGTTGATTATATGTTTAGAACTATCTTGCTTGATCAAGCATCTAGAAATTCTGGACTTGTTTTTCATAATGAATCTATCCTAAATGCAATATACTCAACACCTTCTTTTAGAGATGAAAATGGTTTCAGCAAAGAAAAATATCTATCACAGTTATATCGTATTGGAATGGATGCAAATTCTTATGAGCGATATATATATCAAAAGGGAATTACTGGGCAATTGCGAAACTCAATAACCAATACATCCTTTTTAACAAAGAATGAAAAGAGTGATTTGATTAAGTTCAGGCATCATATAAGAGATGTAAGCTATATGATTATTGATTATAACGATATAAAAGAAGATATAGAACTAAAGGAAAAAGATCTTCAAGATGAATATGAAAATAACCTAGAGGTTTATCGTTCACCAGCTTATGCTAAGTACTTATATCTAGATATTGATAAAAATAATTTAATTAAAAATATTGAAGTTACCGATGAACAGGCAATGAAAATATATAAGCTGAATCTAGATGAAGGTATGTATGTCAAACCTGTGGTTTATAAGGTCAATCATATTTTAATTGACTCCGAGGTATCTGCAAAAGAAGCGCTTCAAGAATTAAAAGAAGGACTAAGTTTTAAAGAGGTATCTATGAAGCATTCGACTGATACTGAGACATTAGAAAGTAAGGGTTATCTTGGAGAATTTATACTTACTGATTTGCCAGATTACTTATCATCTGAAATTATTAATCTTAAAATTAATGAAATTTCAAAAATAATTAAATCTACAAAAGGATATCATATTGTTTCTATACTTGGAAAAACTGACGATACTATAAGCAGCTTTAAAGATTCAAAAGATACAATCATAAAAGATTATAAGAAAGAAGCTGGAACGAGAAAATATTTTGATTTAATTGATGATATATCAGAAATAAATTTTACAAAAAAATATAGGCTTCAAGAGCTTGCCGATAGGTTTAATTTAAAAATTATGTCATCTAAATATATTTCTAAAGATGAAGGTCATGGAATCTTTGATTATGAATTTGTTAGAACAAATATTTTTACTGAAGATGTGATAACCAAATCCAAAACAAGTGACCTAATATATCTTAATGGAGATAGATTTATTATTGTTGAATTAGATGATTATAAGAATTCTGAACAATTAAGTTATGATGACTCGAAAAATATTATTGAAACTCTTGTACTTAATCAAAAAACAAATTCTGCAGTGATTCTGAATTCTGAAAATATTCGAGATGATTTAAATGCAGGAATATCTGATCAATTTAATAGTCTTTCTAGTTTTATTGGGAGTATTGACTCTACTGATATAGATGAAAAGATTAAACAACTATTTTTCAACACTAGCCCATCGAAAGGTTTTGTTGCAATGAGTTTAGGCAGTAAAGATTATATGATTTTCTCGGTAAATGAGATTATTTATCCGAAAAATATTAGCGAGATTAAAGATGTCGAAGATTATTATAATTTTGCGGATAATACTCGAAGTGAATCAGAATTTAATTCATTCTATAGTTTGTTTAAAGCTAATGCTGAAGTGACTATGAATGACGAGTACATGAAAAGAGACTAGACTCCGCTTATATTGAAACCACAGTCAACATAAACAATTTGCCCTGTTATGCCAGAGGATAACTCACTCGCTAAAAATAACGCAGTATTGGCTACTTCAACAGTTGTTACATTTCTTTTTAGTGCTGATTTATCTTCAACGTGTTTAAGAATCTCATTAAAGCCTGATATTCCTGCCGCGGCTAATGTTTTGATCGGTCCAGCTGATATTCCATTAACTCTGATATTCTTATGACCAAGAGAATGCGACATATATCTCACGTTTGCTTCTAAACTTGCTTTTGCTAGTCCCATAACATTATAATTCTTAATCACTCTTTCTGAGCCTAGGTAACTAAGCGTGAGCATAGAGCCATTTGGATTAATAATCTCACTAAATTCTTTAGCTAGAGCTACGAATGTATAGGAACTAATATCATGTGCAATTTGAAACCCTTCTCTAGTTATATTGTCTACAAAATCACCATTCAATAACTCTCTTGGAGCAAATGCAGCAGAATGAATAATAATATCAACATTAGACCACTTATCTTTAATAAATTCTTTCAGGTCTACGATATCTTTGTCTTTTGCAAGATCACAGGGGTAAATCAATATTTCCCCTTCTAACTCATCAGCTATCCCCTCAACACGAGATTTAAGTTTTTCATTTTGATATGTTAATGCAATTTCAGCGCCATTTTGGCTAAATACTTGAGCAATACTAGCTGCTATTGATCTTTTGCTAGCTACGCCTATAATCAATACTTTTTTGTTTCTTAGATTCATGTTCTTATCATTTTGTTTTAATGGTTATATAGAATATTATAATAATGTATTAATCTAAAACTTTCATGAATATTTACTATAAAAAGCTAATTAAGACACCAATTATCATTTGTACCTTACTTTTCAGTATGGTCGCAATGGCTGATTATTCTATTGGTGTTGGTTATAAGCCTAAATATAGTGATAGCTTCACTAGTTTTGACTATGTAAACCCAGAGTCTAAGCAGGGTGGAGTGATTAAGCTATCAGCATTTGGAACCTTTGAGTCTCTTAACCCCTTTCTATTAAAATCTTTGGCGCCGACAGGTCTAACTAATTTAGTATTTGAAACGTTAATGGAAAGAAGTCTCGATGAGCCATCTTCTAGCTATGGACATATAGCTTCTAATTATATTTTGTCAGACGACAAGCTATCTGTTGTTTATTATATTAAAGATAATGCTTATTTTTCAAATGGCGATAAAATTACAGCAAGTGATGTGAAATTTTCATATCAAACTTTAACGGGTAAAGATGCGCATCCTCAGTATAAAATTTATTGGTCAGACATTAGAGAGGTAATTATTTTAGATAAAAAATCAATAAAATTTATATTTAATCAAAAAAATCCAGAACTTCATATGATCATTGGGGACATTCCTGTTTTTTCTAAAAAATGGTTTAATGGAAAAAATTTTAGTGAATCAATTTTAGATGAACCAGTTGCTAGTGGGCCATATATTGTCAGTAAATATGAAACAGGGAGATTTATAGAATATAAAAAAAATCCAAATTACTGGGCTCAAAATGAACCTACAAGAAGAGGAATGTTTAATTTTGAAAAAATTATTTTTAAATATTATAAAGATATGACTGTTGCCTTAGAGGCTTTCAAAGCTGGGGAATATGATTTTATTTATGAAAATCACTCAAAGAGATGGGCTAGGGACTACAATGGTCCAAACTTTGATAATAATACAATTATAAAAATAGAACTTCAGCATATGAATAATGCTGGGATTCAAGGATTCATTTTCAATACTAGAAGAAAAGTATTCCAGAATAAAAAAGTCAGGAAGGCAATCACTCTTGCTTTTGATTTTAATTGGTCCAATAAAAATCTTTTTTATAACCAATACAAGAGATGCGAAAGTTATTTCAGTAATAGTGAGCTTTCTGGAAAAATAAAGCCAACCATTAAGGAAATAAGTTTAGCTAAAAAACTATCTATACCTTTATCGAGAGTTATAGAAAAAGATAATGATTTTATTAATAAGTCATCAAAAAATAATAGGACAAATCTTTTAAATGCAAAAAAAATATTTGATGAATTAGGTTGGATAGTCAAAGATGAAATATTATACGATGATACAAATACAAAAGTAGAGTTTGATTTTTTACTTGCTCAAAAAGGCTTTGAGCGCATTCTTGCTCCTTTTGCTAAAAATTTAAAAAAACTAGGCATAAAGCTAAATTATAGAACCATTGATCTTTCCTTGTATCAAAGACGTGTGGATTCTTTTGACTTTGATATGATGGTAATGAGCTATCCTCAATCTCAATCGCCAGGAAATGAGCTAATATCTATGTTCCATTCTAGCAGCGCTAACAGCAAAGGAGCCTATAATGTAGGGGGGATTAATGACCCCGATATTGATACTCTTTTGGAAAAAATTATATATAGTTCTAATAGGGAGGAGATGATTATTGCATCAAACCTGTTAGATAGATTGCTTTGGAATCAATTTTATATGCTACCTAATTGGTATATTAATACCCATCGTATTGCTTTTTTTGATAAATTTAATCAACCTGTGAATCTTCCTAAATATTATGAAGCCACAAATTATATTCTAAAAACCTGGTCTATGAAATAATGTATTATTATATTATAAAAAGATTGCTGTTAATGATACCAACTTTGTTAGGTATACTCTTTTTAACATTCGTAGTTACACAATTTGTCCCTGGCGGACCAGTTGAACAACTGGCTAATCAACTCACAAGTCTTAATGTATCTGGAGAAGCTTCCTCTGGATCAGCTAATTTATATCGTGGCTCAAGCGGGCTTAGCGAAGAACACATAGAAAGTCTTAAGGAGTTTTATGGTTTTGATAAACCATTTTTAGAAAGGTTTGCAGATCTAGTGATAAATTATCTTTCGTTTGATTTGGGTGATAGCTATTTTCATCATCAATCCGTATCTGAGCTGATAATTTCAAAATTACCTGTTTCAATTAGCTTGGGACTATGGACTTTTTTAATAATTTATTCAATTTGTATACCTTTGGGTATTAAAAAAGCAGTATCCCATGGCTCTAATTTTGACTTAACTAGTAGTACTCTAATACTTATCGGGTATTCAGTACCAGGATTTGTCCTAGGAATCAGCTTAATTGTATTGCTTGGAGGAGGTAGCTTCTATGATGTGTTTCCTACAAGAGGCATAGTATCAGATAATTGGGATGAACTTACGATTGGTGCAAAAGTTCTAGACTATCTCTGGCATATGACACTACCTATAATATCTTCCGTCATAGGTAGTTTTGCTGTAATGACGATGTTGACTAAAAATAGTTTTATAGAAGAAATAAAAAAGCAGTATGTTTTAACAGCAAAGGCCAAAGGACTCAGTGATAATGAAATACTATATAAACATGTTTTCAAGAATGCTTTAATTCCAATATTAACTGGTTTCCCAGCACAATTTATTTCTGCATTTTTTACCGGTAGCATACTAATAGAAACTATATTTTCACTAGATGGCATAGGCTTGTTATCTTATGAGTCGATACTTCATAGAGACTATCCTGTGGTTTTGGGGACTTTGTTTTTATTTACTCTTCTTGGTTTATTAGCGAAGCTATTAACGGATATTAGTTATTTATTTGTTGACCCAAGAATTAAATTTGATTCTGTTGAAGATGGGAGAAATAATTAAAGAGCATGAATAAATATAATGTTTATTGGGTAAAGTTTTTAAAGAACAAAAGAAATAAATATAGTTTATTTGTCTTTGGGTTTATTTTTATTTTAAGTTTATTTGCGGAAGTATTAAGTAATGATAAGCCAATTATTATGAGCATTGATAGTAAATTATATTTTCCAATAATAATGACATATAGTGATAAACATTTTGATGGATATTTTGATACTGAAGCTGACTATAAGGATAACTTCATGACTCAAAAAATCGCAATGAAAAATAACTGGGCAATATTTCCACTTAACCCTCATTCATATGACAGTATTAACTTAAACAAATCAACTCCTAATCCAGCACCCCCATCCCAATATAATTATTTAGGAACAGATGATCGAGGAAGAGATGTATTGGCTAGACTATTATATGGCTTCAGGTTATCTGTTTTATTTGCATTTGCCTTGACCGCAATAGGTATACTAATAGGTCTATTTTTTGGAGCATTACAGGGTTATTATGCAGGCAAGATTGATCTATATTTGCAGAGATTTATAGAAATATGGGGATCAATGCCAGAGTTATATTTATTAATAATATTTTCATCATTATTTGAACCGAGCGTACTCTTATTGATAATTCTTTTGTCATTATTTGGATGGATGGGGTTATCAGACTATGTAAGAGCTGAATTTTTAAAAGGAAGAAATATGGAGTATGTAATAGCAGCAAGAACACTGGGTCTTTCAGATACTAAAATTATTTTAAAACATATTTTACCTAATAGCATGGTATCTGTTATAACATTTCTTCCTTTCAGAATTAGTGGAGCAATATTAGTATTAACAAGTTTAGATTTTTTAGGCTTAGGTGTGCCCCCAGATACACCAAGTCTAGGAGAATTATTGGCCCAAGGAAAAGAAAATATAGAAGCATGGTGGCTATCTATATCAACTTTTTTAGTACTTACCGGAACTTTACTTTCATTAATATTTATAGGAGAGGGAATAAGAGAGTCACTTGATTCAAGATCAGAATGAAAATATTAGAAATTAAAAATCTTTCTCTAAAAAGTAAAAAAAGTAATGCTTTATTGCTAAATAACATAAGTCTCACGCTTAATAAAGGCGAGACTTTGGGAATTGTTGGCGAGTCTGGGTCTGGTAAAACTTTAACTGGCTTATCAGTCACAGGGCTTTTAGATTCAAGTATTTTTGAGGTTATATCAGGAGAGGTCATATATAGTAAACAAAACTTACTTGCATGTCCTGAAGAGTATCTAAGAAGTATAAGAACTAAAAAAATATCTATGGTTTTCCAAGAGCCAATGTTATCACTAAATCCAGTGCAAACAATAAAAAAACAATTAGACGAAGTAATCAAATTACATGTGACAAAAATAAAAAAAGATATTAATTCTTTATCAAAAGAAATAATTATTAAAACAGGTCTTGAGGATGTTGATAAGACACTATTAAGTTACCCGCATATGTTATCAGGAGGTCAACGCCAAAGGGTAATGATAGCGATAGCTCTTGTCTGTAAACCTGACATACTTATTGCTGATGAACCAACAACTGCACTAGATGTTACTTTACAATTACAGATATTAGATTTACTGAATAATTTTAAAATTGAGAATAGTATGTCAATGATTTTAGTTTCACATGATTTGGATCTGATTAAAAACTACTCTGATCACATCATTATTCTTAATAATGGAGTAATAGTTGAAGATGGTTTAACTAGAAATGTATTTGAAAAACCTAAACATGAATATACAAAGAAATTAATACTAAGCAAGCCAGATAAGATTATTACCAAAAATTCTGGTGATAAAAAAATACTTGAAACTAAAAACTTATCCTGTAGGTTTCCACTAAATAATCCTTTTTTTACAAAAAATAAAAAATATTTTACAGCACTTTCTAATGTAAATATTCATGTGAATATAGGAGAAACAGTAGGGATAGTTGGTGAATCAGGATCTGGAAAAACTACACTTGCGATGGCAATAATGCAATTGCTTAATTATGATGGAAATATTATTTTTGATAATAAAGATCTCTCTATGCTTTCAAACAAGGATATTAGGAAATATAGGAATAATTTTCAGATTGTTTTCCAAGACCCCTTCTCGTCACTTTCACCAAGATTAAATATCTTAGAAATCCTCTCGGAGGGTCTTGTGGCATTTAATAAAGACATAAAATATAATGAGTTATTTGATATATGCACTTCTTTATTATCAGAAGTTGGGCTAAGTAATGACATGCTCTTAAGATATCCTCATCAGTTTTCTGGCGGGCAAAGACAGAGGATTGCAATAGCTAGAGCATTATCTATGAAACCTAAGCTTATAATATTTGATGAGCCAACAAGTGCTTTAGATGTTATTGTTCAAAAAAATATTTTAGAACTTATTGTCTCGTTACAGGAGAAATATTCTTTAAGCTATTGTTTTATTAGTCATGATTTGAAGGTTATAAAATCTATTTCCCATAGAATATATGTGATTAAAGATTCTGAGATAGTAGAGACAAACTCTACAGAGAATATATTGAATTATCCTACAAGTGACTATACAAAGAATCTCATAAAGTCATCTTTCTTGAGTTAACCAAAGATATTTTTTAAAATCTGAGTGTATACCTTGGCTGTATTCTTTAAGTCATTTTCGGTAGTATACTCATTAATTTTATGAATAGATTCGTTTATAAGACCAAATTCAACTACTTGATCACATATTTTGGCAATAAATCTCCCATCTGATGTACCGCCATCTGTTGAAATATTCGGCATAATACCTAATGTATCTTTTGTTGCTTTTATACATGAATTTAATAATTCTTTTTTTTCAGTTAAATATGGATCTCCTGAATGATGCCAATCAATAGTATATTTCAGATTACTCGCATCCATTATCTCGGTTATACTTTTCATTAATTTCTCACATGTTGTCTCGGTAGAGTAACGAAAATTGAAGTCCATATCTAATTGTCCAGGTATAATATTTGATGCTCCTACACCACTATTCAGATTCGATATCTGGAATGATGTGGGCGGAAAGTACTCATTACCTTTATCATACTCTTTGTTTACTAAATCTCTAAGTGTAGATGAAAATGCATGTATTGGATTCATTGCATTATGCGGGTATGCAACATGACCTTGAATTCCTTGAACTATAATTTTTCCTGACAAAGAACCCCTTCTTCCATTTTTAATAGTATCACCTAATGTTTTCTTAGAAGACGGTTCTCCAATTAAACACATGTCTATATTATGTTTTGTTAAATCACCATCATTCACTAATTTTTTTATACCATTTTGGGCTGGACCTTCTTCATCGCTTGTTAATATGACCATAATGCTGCCTTTAAAATCTTTATTAGAATTAATAAAATCTTTTATAGATATGAGTATGCACGCAACGCTACCTTTCATATCAGATGTCCCACGACCATATAATTTTGAATTAATTTCTGTAAGCTCAAACGGATTAGATTTCCATTTATCTAAATCACCAGTTGGCACAACATCTGTATGACCAGCATATGCAAAAACAGGACTATCTTTTCCATATCTTGCTATTAAATTAATTACATCATCATTTTTCTTAATTTCAATTTCAAAACCTAATTTTTTCAGATAATCCGCTATATATTTTTGGCATCCATCATCTTCAGGTGTAAGCGATTTACAGCTTATTAGTTTACTTAATATCCCAACTACGTTTTCGTTGTTCATAATTTTTTCTCAATATTTTCTTCATCTCTTAAGGTTAATATCTCATAACCATTATTTGTTACCAATATAGTATGTTCCCATTGCGCTGATAATGAATGATCTTGAGTTACCACAGTCCATCCATCATTTAAGAGTTTTGTTTTATACTTACCTGAGTTTATCATGGGTTCAATCGTAAATGTCATACCTTCTTCTAAACGTATACCAGTATTTTTAATTCCATAATGTAATATCTGAGGTGACTCATGAAAATTTTTTCCTATCCCATGTCCACAGTAGTCTTTCACTACTGAAAAATTATTATCATATGCATGTTTTTGTATCACCGCACCAATGTTGCCAATATGGAGGCCTGGCTTTACTATGCTAATAGCTTGATACATACATTCTTGTGTAACTTTACATAATCTTTCAGCTAGTATACTAGGTTTTCCAACATGATACATTTTACTGGTATCTCCATGAAACCCTTCTTTGATTACGGTTACATCAATATTTATTATATCACTCTCTTTTAAAATTTTGTCATCAGACGGTATTCCATGACATACTTGATGATTAACAGATGTGCATATTGACTTAGGAAAACCTTTGTAGTTCAACGGAGCAGGAATAGCATTTTGTTCTTTAACTATATAATCATGACATATCTGGTCAAGTTCTTCCGTAGATACCCCAGGTTTTACATATTGCCCTATCATTTCCAAAACTTCAGACGCCAGCTTTCCAGCTACACGCATTTTTTCAATATCCACTTTTGATTTGATATCTACCATTAAATTTACCTAAATAGCACTTTTTAGCTCAAATTATCAGATTTTTATTGTTGAATCCATGTAAATATGATAAAAAACCCTATCAACAATATTTAAAGTGATATTGTGACGTATAAAGAATTAAATTTATAGGAGTACAGTAAAGAGTGGCTAATTTATCTATCAAAGAAATGATCAATGCGGGCGTGCATTTTGGCCATCAATCTAAATACTGGAATCCTAAGATGCGCCCATATATTTACACAACATACAAAAAATTACATATCATCAATTTAGAACAAAGTTTAACTCACTTTAACGCTGCAATTGCTTTTGTTGAGAAATTAACTAAGAATAATGCAAAAATTCTTTTTGTAGGTACTAAAAGAGCGGCTAGAGAATTAATAGTTAAGCATGCGGTTGAAGCTAAGATGCCGTATGTGAGCAATAGATGGCTGGGTGGAATGCTGACAAACTTTGATACTATAAAAAAATCTATTGCAAAGTTAGACACCCTAAAGGTTTCTTTAGACTTAGCTACTTTAAATGGGTTAACAAAAAAAGAGTCCCTGAATATTAAAAAACATATTGCGAAATTAGAGAAGAACCTTTCTGGTATCAAGAACTTAGACAAATGTCCTGATGCATTATTTGTAATAGACACAAGGTATGAAAAAATAGCAATAGAGGAAGCTAATAAATTACATATACCCGTAATAGCATTGGTAGATAGTAATAATTCTTTTGAAGGAATTGACTACATGATTCCTGGAAATGATGACTCAATGTCATCGATAGATTTATTCTTAAATGCAATTTCCACTACAATAATAAATACTAAATCTAAATTTATTAAACCAGCTCCATCTGCTCAAGATGGTGAAAAAAAACCCATCAAATCAGCAGCAAAAACTTTTAAGAAAAAACAAGTTATTGATGTAAATGATGAGTTAGTTAAATCAGCTGATGAGACTGAAGAGAAAGTAATAGAAGATAATTCTACAATAGATAAAAAAGAGGTTTAAATGTCATTAGATCTTGAACTATTAAAACAGCTAAGGGATATAACGGGTGCAGGTATCCTTGATTGTAAAAAATATTTGGTCAGAGCAGATAATATTTTAGATGATGCAATAAAGCTTATGAGATCTGAAGAAGGCATTAAAGCTGATAAAAAATCAGCCAGGATTGCAGCAGAAGGCGTTGTTTGTTTTAAATCAAATTCATCAAAATCATTATTAATTGAAATAAACTCTGAGACAGATTTTGTTGCTAGGGGTGATGATTTTTTATCATATGTAAATCAAACGTGTGAAATAATAATTTCTAGTCCGCATAATTCTTTAGTAACACTAATGGATTCCAATGATGATGCAGTTAAAAATAGTCTCGAAGAATTGAGAAAAAATTATGTGACAAAGCTTGGGGAAAATATTCAAATACGTAGATTTCATTGCATAGATAATTTAGAAAAATTTGTGACTGGATATACTCATAATAATAAGATTGGGGCTATCGTAACTCTTGCAAAAGAAGATGAGCAGCTTTCAAAAGATATTTGCATGCAAATAGTTGCTTCTAATCCTTTAGGGTTAGATGAGAAATCTTTAGATGAAAAATTATTAGAAAATGAAAAAGATGTTTATAAAGCTGAATTAGATAAAATTGATAAAAAAGATGATATTAAAAGAAATATTATGGATGGGAAGGTTAAAAAATTTATATCAGATAATACTTTATTAAACCAACCCTATATTAAAGATAGTTCATTAAGTCTTAAAAAAATTATCAAAGATAATGAAATAATTTCTTATGAGCGTTATCAGCTTGGTGAAGGTATAGAGAAGAAGCAAGAAGATTTTGCTGATGAAGTATACAGTCAAATTAAATAATCAAAAGAATGGCTACTCCCAAATATAAACGGGTACTACTTAAACTTAGCGGAGAGGCTTTGATTGGTAGCAAGAAATATGGTATCGATGATACTATCATTAAAGAATTTGCATCTCAATTATCACAAATACAAAAACAAAAAATCGAGCTTATTATAGTTATAGGCGGCGGCAACTTCTTTAGAGGCAGTAATTTAGAAAAAATAGGGATTCAACGTGTAACAGCTGACCATATGGGTATGCTTGCAACAGTCATAAACTCTCTTGCTTTACAAAGTTCTATTGAGCAGTTAAATATTGATTGTCGTGTAATGTCATCCATTGCAATAGACGCTGTTTGCGAGAAATACATTAAACGTAAAGCAGAACGACACTTAGAAAAAGGTAGAATAATTATTCTTGCCGCAGGTACTGGCAACCCTTACTTCACCACTGACTCCGCAGCAAGCTTACGTGCAATTGAATTAAATGCTCAGATTATGCTAAAAGGAACAAAGGTTGATGGAATATATGATAAAGATCCAGCCAAATATTCAGACGCAGTCTTATATAAATCTATTTCATATTCAGACATCCTTAAAAAAAACTTAGAAGTAATGGACGCTACTGCTGTAGTAATGTGTAAAGAAAATAGTATGCCTTTAAAAGTATTTAATATACTTAAAAAAGGTAACTTAAAAAAAGCTATATTAAGTGATAAGATAGGAACTAAAATAGGTTAACTATGATTGACGATATTAAGAAAGATGCAGAAATTAGTATGGCTAAAGCAATTGAAGCTTTAAATAATGCGTGTGGGCAAATAAGAGCGGGAAGACCTAATCCAAGTATGTTAGATCAAATTGAAGCTGATTATTTTGATGCTAAAACTCCACTTAAGCAGCTGGCCAACATAACAATTACTGACGCATCTACAATTAGCTTGAATGTTTGGGATAAAACAGCCATTAAAGCTATTGAAAAAGCAATTCTGAATTCGAATCTAGGATTATCACCTGTTATCAATGGAATGATAATTCATATTAAAATACCACCTCTTACTCAGGAAAGGAGAAATGAATTGATTAAGGTTCTTAAAAAAGAGGGTGAAAATACGAAAGTCTCTTTAAGAAATGTAAGAAGGAATGTAAATACTAGTGTTAGTAATCTTGAAAAAGATAAAAAGATATCTAAAGATTTTGAGCGTGATTATATTATTGAGATTCAAGAAATTACTGATAAATACATAAAAATGTCCGAGGAAACTGTAGATAAAAAAATCTTAGAAATAAGTGAAGTATAGTCATGTCTAACAAAATAATTTCTCACATATCTGTGATAATGGACGGAAATGGAAGATGGGCAAATCAAAGAAATATGCCCAGGGCTTTTGGTCATAAAGAGGGCATAAATGCTATCAATAAAATTGTTTCAGCTTGTTCGCTTAGACAAATATCGCAATTATCGTTATTTGCATTTAGCAGCGAAAATTGGAATAGACCTGAATATGAAGTTCAGTTTTTGCTAAAGTTATTTGAAGACTCAATTGCTAAATATATTGATGATTTACATTCAAATAACGTCAGGATTAAATTTATCGGAAATCTAGAATTATTTTCTTCTAAGCTTTTAAAAAACATCAGTCAAGCAGAAAATATGACAAGAGATAATACTGGTTTGAAATTAAATTTTGCCATGAACTATGGTGGAAAGTGGGATATTGTTAATGCTATAAATAGTATGTTAAACGATATTGATTTTGCATCTAAAAATAAGAAAATTAGTGAGGTAGATTTTGAAAAATATCTATCCTTGCAAGGTGATAGCCCAGACCTATTAATTAGAACAGCTGGCGAACAAAGATTGAGTAATTTTATGCTATGGCAACATGCATATTCTGAGTTATATTTTACAGATTGCCTATGGCCTGATTTTAATGAAAAAGAATTAGATGCTGCTATTGGACATTATCAAAAAAGAACTAGACGTTTTGGTTCATTAAAGGCTTCTAATCGTATAGTTAAAAAATATGTTAAATAGAATTTTTACTGGAATTGGCTTAGCTTCTTTTTTTTTACTCCTGCTTCTTTTGGGTAATGGATTTATTATAGGAATATTATTTTCTATAATAGCGATATATGGATATTATGAATGGTTGGCTATTCAGAATAATTCTATGCTAAATATATATTTCTTCTTATTATTAGCTATACTTCTTATGATTCTTTTATTGAGGTATCACACACATTCAATTGTTCTGATATTTACATATTTTTCAATATTTTTATGGTTAATGATGTGTTTAGATTTATTATTAAAGCTCAATATATACAAAAAATTTTTAAGTATAAGCTCTAGTATTGTAGGATTGGTATTCATAGTAATAACATGGTTTCTGTTTATCTCACTTGGCAGTACTAGTAACATAGAGATTTTAGAATATAGCTATTTATTATTTTCACATTCTGAGCTATCAGATGTAAATAAATATTATTTATTTTTAATTAGCATTGTTTCATTGACAGATATATCTGGATACTTTGTTGGCAAAACTATAGGTAAAAATAGTTTATGTCCATCAATTAGTCCGAAAAAGACAGTAGAAGGCTTTATTGGTTCATTGATTATTCCATTAATAATATTTTTTATATTATTTAATTTTGTTTTTTCCATACCTATACTAATTAGTGATGTTATTTTTATGTTATTATGTTGCATATTTTGTACAGTTGGAGATTTGTCAGTGAGTGTTTATAAAAGATTTCATAATGTTAAAGACTCAGGAAATATTTTGCCAGGCCATGGTGGTATTTTGGATAGACTTGACAGTTATCTCCCTACAATTTCTATTCTACATATTTGGTTATTCTTATAATGATTACTATTTTAGGCTCAACAGGGACAATTGGAAAAAATACATTATCAGTTCTGAAAAGTGTAGGTAAGCAAAATAAAGTATTTGCACTTAGTGCGAATAAAAATATTAATCTTTTATTTCAACAAATTAGAGATTTTAATCCAAAGTATGCTGTCATATCTGATAAATCTAACGCATTGAAGCTTATAGAATTTTGTAATAAAAATAAAATAAAAACTAAAATATTATTTGGTGAAAAAAACTTATCATTTATAAGTACTCATAAACAATGCAAATGTGTGTTATCGGCAATAGTTGGAGCTGCTGCCCTGAAACCAACTTATGATGCAGCAAAATCTGGAAAGAAAATACTTTTAGCTAATAAAGAGTCCTTGATTATGTCGGGCAAGCTTTTGATGACCGCTGCTCATAAAAGCAGTGCTATTTTGATTCCAGTAGATAGTGAGCACAATGCTATTCTGCAAATTTTATCTTCATTTGGTATTAATTATAATAATTCAGTCAGAAAAACAATTTCTAAAGATGTAGACATGGTTACTTTAACAGCTTCCGGAGGACCATTTTTAAACTATTCAAAGAATAAACTATCAAAAGTTACTCCAAAAGAAGCAGTTAATCACCCTACATGGAAAATGGGTAAAAAAATCTCCGTAGATTCTGCATCTATGATGAATAAAGGTTTAGAAATTATTGAGGCTGCGATATTATTTGATTTAAAGCCTAATCAAATCAATGTTCTTATTCATCCTGAAAGCATTGTTCATGCGTTAATTACATTTACAGATGGATCAGTAATTTCACATATGAGCGCACATGATATGAGGGTTGCTATTAGCTATGCCTTGTCATGGCCTGACAGACATAAACTAAAAGTTAATTCATTAAAAAAATTTAAAATAAATAAACTCTCGTTTCATGAGGTTAAACCAAATCAATTTAAATGCTTAGATTTATGCATGAGGGCTCTGAATATTGGTTATAATGCTCCTACTATCTTAAACGCAGCTAATGAAATAGCAGTTTCAAAATTTCTTGAAAATAAGATTAAATTTATTGATATACCAGTTATAATTGACAAAGCATTAAAGAATATGCCAATCAATAAGAGTAATACTCTTAAATCTATATTAGAATGTGATCAACTTACAAGGGACTATATAACTAACTATATAAATACAACATGGAAATAATACAAAGTATCCTTGGTTTTTTTATTGCAATTGGAATATTAGTCACATTCCATGAATTTGGTCATTTTTATATAGCTAGATTATTCAATGTCAAAGTACTCAATTTTAGTATTGGCTTTGGAAAAACACTGTTTAAGAAGCAGTTCAGTAATGAAGGGACGGAGTATTCTATTGGACTAGTTCCTTTAGGTGGTTATGTAAAAATGCTCGAGTCTTCAGAGTTAGACCCTGAAAAGGATAAAGATGATTATGTTCATTGTTTTGACAAACAGTCTGTTTATAAGAAATTTTTAATAGTTGCAGCTGGGCCTGTTTTTAATTTAATTTTAGCTGTCATTTTTTTTACTGTGGTCCATTTTTCTGGAATTACTGGAATGAAACCATTCGTTACATCAATTGAAGGTCATAATTTATCCCAGGTTCAAAATAAGTCATTCCATGAAATTATTGAAGTAAATGGTATTGCAACCCAAAGATGGCAGGATGTCAGAGTTGAAATATTGAATGCCGTAGTAAATAAAACAAGATTAGATGTGCTTGTTAAAGATTATAAAAACAGTATAAGTGCGATTAATATTAATTATGATGATGATATTTTACAAGAAGATGGAGACATTATTCTCAATCTTGGCTTTAACCCTAAAACTCCAGAAATCCCGTCTGTAATCGGGACTATTGAGGATAATTCTCCAGCCTCTTTAGCTGGTCTTGATGTTGGAGATCAGATTTTGAGTGTGAATGATAAAAATATAAAGAATTGGGATTCGCTGGTTACTATTATTCAAAATAATCCAGACAATATTTTGAAACTCAAAGTTAATCGTTTTGAAAAAATATTAGATATTATTCTTGTCCCAGCTATGAAGGCATCTTCTGACGATAAGGGTGGTTATGCTGGTATATCTCCTGATAGAAACGCACTAAATGATTTCAGGGTCCTTGTTAAGTATCCATTTTTTGAATCAATATATAAATCTATACTTTTAACATATAATTATTCCATACTTACGTTTAAAATGATTTTTGAATTATTTACAGGCCAGGCCAATATGAACAATATAAGTGGTCCATTGAGCATCGCTGAGTTTTCTGGAAAATCATTATCAATGGGATTTGTATATTTCTCTTACTTGCTTGCAATATTAAGTATTAGCCTAGGAGTTCTTAATCTACTTCCAATCCCAGTACTAGATGGTGGACACTTAGTTTATTATATATTTGAGATATTAACTGGAAAAGCTGTGTCAGAAAAATTTCAACTTATTGCCCAACAATTTGGAATGTTAATCCTTTTTGGTATCATGATAATAGCTTTTTATAATGACTTTGCGAGACTATTATAGTGTTTCTCAGAATATATTCTTTATTACTTATAGTATTAGTTTCATTCACTAATGTGCATGTATATGCCGAAGATAAGAATGCAGAGAACTCTGTTATATCTAATATAATTATTAAGGGCAACAATAGGGTTACGGATAATACTATTCTCAGTTATTCAAACGTCGAGGAAGGCGATAGATTTAGTCCAGAGTTAGTGAAAAAGATAATTAAAGATTTATATGAAACTAAATATTTTGATGATATATCAGTTTCATTAAATTTTAATGATCTGATTATAACTGTGAGTGAAAAACCAATAATTTCAGAGATTATCATTACTGATAATAATATTATTGAAGATGAGGATATTCTAAAAGCATTAGAGGATGTTAATATTTCCAACACTATGCCATACGACAAAAATATTTTTGATAAAATTGAGCAAGAACTCATAAGATTATATTTTGATAGAGGAAGATATAATGCTGATATCTCATCAAAAATAACTAAGCTGGAGAGAAATAGGGTTTCAATTGAGTTAATTATTAAGGAAGGTGACGCTTCTTCCATTAAAGAAATAAATATTATTGGAAATAAAAGTTTTTCCAAGAAAGAAATACTCCGTGTGATGTCGTCAGGAACCAAGTACTTCTTTGAGTTTTGGTCATCTAAAGATACTTATTCCAGTTCTGTATTAAGATCTGATATAAGTAAGATAGAAAACTATTATTTAAATAGAGGCTATGTAAGATTTCGTATTTTATCAAATCAAGTAAATCTATCTAATGATAATCAAGACATTATTATTACAATAAATATTGATGAAGGAGAAAGATATGAGTTTGGGGATATTAAAGTTTATGGAAACTCAGTTGTTAGTCCAGAAATTCTTAAAAGTAGTTTAATGGAGGTAATGCTTCCTAAGCAGACATTTTCACGTCAAAAAATTCAGGAGTCAGAAAAGCTACTAGCATATCTTTTGGGGGACGAAGGTTTTGCTTTTCCAGAAGTCCTGTCATTGCCCATTATTGATGATGCAACAAAAATTGTTGATGTTGAGTTTAGAGTAGATCCAGGACAAAGAAGCACTGTTAGAAGAATTAACATTACGGGAAATATTAATACAAATGATGAAGTTTATAGAAGAGAATTGCGTCAATTTGAATCATCCCTTCATAGCAATCTTCATATTGAAAGATCTAAAATAAGGATTCAAAGACTTAAGTTTGTAGAAGATGTAAAGGTTATAAAAACCAAGGTATCTAATTCTAGTGACATGGTTGATGTAACTTTTGAAATTAAAGAACGTAAATCTGGTGAATTTAAAGTTAGTGCTGGCTGGTCTGATACGGATGGAGCTATTTTCGATATAAATTTACAGCAAGATAATTTTCTTGGCTATGGAAAAAATGTAGGCCTCAAAGCTTCAAAGAGCACTGTGAATACATCATTGCAATTCTTACTAACAGACCCTTATTTTACATATGATGGTGTCAGCAGAACTGTTTCTTCGACAATTAGCGCGACAGATGTTAGTGGTACTTCAACATCAACATATCTTTCGGATACTTTTGCTGTTGGAATTGCGTATGATATACCTATCTCGGAGACATCTACTTTTGGAATTGGATATGATATTAGTTTGACTGAGTTTACGCAAACTATAGCTTCCCCAAAAGTGGTTACTCACCATCTTGCTGACCATGGTACTAGTTCTCTGGGTGTAAAACTTATGGCTAATTATGTCACTGATACAAGGAATAGAACAGTTTTTGCAGAAACAGGGGTACTAACACAATTAAATAGCAATATTTTTCTAGCTGCTTCAGGAGCATCTCATGCATCAGTAACTTTCAGAACAGAATCAAATAAAAATTATATACTAAAAACATTTGGTTTTGATTGGCCAACAGTTTTTCAACTTAAAACAACAGTTGGAGCTGGTTTCGGCCTTAATGGTGCAACATCTCTTCCTTTTTACAACAAATTCTTTGCTGGTGGTAATGGAACAGTTAGAGGGTATAAAGGTTCTAGTTTAGGTCCATTGACATATAATGCGCCAAGCACGCTTGTAGGTAGTGGATTTCACTCATGTAGAGCAAAAGCAATCCCAGGTAAATATAGAAAATGTGACGCAGTTGGTGGTGACTTTATGACAGTAGCCCAATTTAATTGGGTATTTTCTCCGCCGCCTTTCTTAGGAGAGGACACGAGAGCATTGCGAACAACTTTATTTGTTGATGTTGGAAACGTATTTGAGAAAGTTAATAACTTCGATTACAATGAATTGAGAGGAAGTTATGGCATAGAGTTTAATGTACTCACACCAATTGGTGCTGTTTCAGTAGGATTTGTAAGTACTATTAATTCAAAAGAAGGGGATGACACACAACCAGTAATTTTCCAACTAGGAGGAAATTTTTAATATTATGAATACTATATTTAAATCAATGCTATTTTGCCTTATCACGGCAATGCTTGTTCCGTCATCTGCTAGTGCAGAACTTAAACTAGGGATAGTAAATCTTGATCAGTTATTCAAGGAGATTCCTATTTATACTGAATCACAGGAAAAAATAAAAAAGCAATTTGATCCACGAGCAAGAAATCTCAAAACTTTAGAAGAAGAGTGGAACAATTTGAATGAACAGTATTTAAAGAATGAGACAGTGATGTCTGATAAAGAGAAAAAGGTACTTGTTGAAAAAATTCAAAAAATTGAAGCCAAGTTTAGAACTGGACAAGAAAAGATACAAACAGACTTGCAAAGATTACAGCAAGAAGAGCTTTCAAAAATAAGAGCTATTGTTGAAACTGCAATCACAGAGTATGCTGAAAAAAATAATTTTGACCTTATCATTAGAGCTGATGGTACAACTCTTTATGCGAAAAAATATATTAATATTACGCAAGAGATTATTTCTAGACTTCAATAATGAAGCTTAAGAAAAAATATTCTTTAGCAGAAATAGCTTCTAAATATAATTGTAAAATATTAGGTGATAGCGAAACTATATTTGAATATGTATCAAGTGTGCCCAATAGTAAAGAAAATTCTATTTCATATATTAGCGATATAAAACATATTGCATATTTAGATGAAACTAAACTTTCATGTGTTATTGCAAGCAATACGATTGCATCTAAGATAAAAATTCCTGTAGTAATTCATGAAAACCCTCAGTTATTATTTATTAAAATCATCAAAGAGTCATATGAGCCGGCTAACAGCAGCATGTTTTCTAGCACAATTGATCCATGCAATACTATAGCTGCATCGGCAACTATTGGAATAAACTCGGTAATAGGTAAAAATGTGACTATTGGAAAATCTTCAGTAATATACCCTAATGTCACAATATATGACAATAGTATTATTGGTAATAATGTCATAATTCAATCTGGAGCAGTAATTGGTTCTGATGGTTTTGGGCTTATAAAAGATGCTGATCTCTGGGTAAAAGTTCCTCATGTAGGAAATGTTCTGATTGGAAATAATGTGGAAATCGGTGCAAATACTACTATCGATAAAGGAACGATTGATAGTACGATAATCTCTGATAATGTTAAAATTGATAACCTTGTTCATGTGGCTCATAATGTTAAAATAGGAAAAAATACAGCGATAGCGGCATGCGTGGGAATAGCCGGCAGTACTGATATTGGAGAGAATTGTACAATTGGCGGCGGGAGTGGATTAAATGGACATATTAATATAGCTGATAATGTGCATATACATGGAATGACAATGGTTACTAAATCTATAAAAGAGCCAGGAATGTATGCTTCCGGAACAACTGTTGAGCCAGCTGATAGTTGGAGAAAAAACCAAGCAAGATTTAAAGAACTAGATTCATTCGTGAAATTGATTAAGAAGAAAACATAAATTTGGAGAACAAAGATGAGCGACAATGATATTCAGAATTATTTGCCACATAGATACCCGTTTTTATTAATAGATAAAATACTAAATTTTAAAAAACATGATTTTCTAAAAGCACAAAAGAATGTAAGTAATAATGAACCATTTTTCCAAGGACATTTTCCCGGTCATCCAGTATTTCCTGGTGTTCTTATTCTAGAATCGATGGCCCAGGCAACTGCTTTGCTAGATTTTAAAAGTAATGAAAGAGATAAGGATGGCCTACTATATTATTTTGTAGGCATCGATAAGGCTAGATTTAAAAAACCAGTTGTGCCTGGTGACGTTATGATTATCGATGTTAAGCTTAATCAAAGCAAGAGAGATGTCCATAAGTTTACTGCCTCTTGCATGGTTGACGAGACTATTGTTTGTACAGCAGAGCTATTAGGAGCTGTTAGAGCTAAATAATGATTCACTCAACCGCAATAATTAGTAAATCTGCAAAAATTGATTCATCAGTTGTTATTGGTCCTTATTCCATAATTGGTGACAATGTAGTTATATCTGAAAATACAAAACTAGAAAGCCATGTTGTGATTAAAAAAAATACGTCTATTGGTCGTAATAATAAAATATATCAATTTGCTTCAATTGGTGAAGATCCCCAGGACCTTAAATTTAATAATGAAGAAACTACTCTTATTATTGGTGATAATAATACATTTAGAGAATTCTGCACAATAAATAGAGGCACTGTTACAGGTATTAATGAAACTATAATTGGTTCAAATAACCTCTTTATGACATCAAGCCATGTTGCACATGATTGTATTATAAAAGATAACTGTATATTATCGAATGCCGCATCATTAGCTGGCCATGTCAGGATAGGAAATAATGTCTCCCTCGGTGGATTTACGTTAGTTCATCAATTCTGCGAGATAGGAGATTATGCGTTTAGTGGTCTAGGCACTGTAATTTCAAGAGATGTCACTCCTTATACGCTTGTTGCTGGCAATCATGCTCAGGCCTATAAGATTAATACTGCTGGATTAAAAAGGAAAGGTTTTGATTTAGATACAATCAAGGGACTAGAAAAAATATTTAAACTATTTATTAAATCTAAAGCTAGTCGTGATCAAGTGAATGCAGAATTTAAAAATCTCAACCTAAACCATAAAGAGATTAAATATTTCGTGAGTTTTATCAATTCTAGCGAAAGAGGGGTCACTAGATAATTATTCAAGCATTTTATTTGCTAGCTTTGCAACATTCATTGAAGCTCCTGGCTTAAGTATTTTTCTAATTTGATCATAACCATCTTCCATTGATTCTCTATACGAAACATCCTGATCAATTCTTTGTAATTCAACCATAACCTGAACTTCATCACTATAATCTGGCTGGATAAACTCTTTTACAATTGGCTGTGAACCTAATGTCTCACCTAAAACTAAGTTTACTAAACCAATATATTTTAATTTCACTAGACTTTTCATAATCAGATATGTCAAAGGTGAAAGTCGATACATTATAATCATTGGGATATTCATCATAGCTAATTCCAAAGTAACTGTTCCAGAAGCAGTAATAACTTTTTGGCATTTTTTTATTTCCTCAATATCTTTGCCGCTAGTTAATAAGATATCCCATCCCTTTGGAAGTAATTTCACCAGAATTTTTTTAGCTGTATTATTAGCATAAAATATTTTAATATTTTTTGCATATACATCATCATTTTTAATAATTCTAATTGAATCAATCATTCGATGTAAATTATTACGTATTTCAGATTCTCTGCTTCCTGGAAAAATCCCTATACTTGTCATTCTATGATTATATTTTAATTCAGTTGGTTTGAATCTATTATCATCAGCTAATGGATGGCCTACATATGTCACATTTTTAGTATATTTTTTAAATAATTTTTCTTCAAATGGAAATATTACGGCTAACTCGTCAACTGCTTTTATGATATTTTTAATTCTTTTTTCGCGCCATGCCCAAACCTGGGGAACCACATAAAATAATACAGGAATATTATTTTTCTTTGCAAATTTGGCAACTTTTAGATTAAACTCAACATAGTCGACTAAGACAACTAGCTTTGGTTTATTTTCAAGTATATGATTATATGCAATATTTAATGCTTTTTTAATTTTAGAATATTTCGCTATTACTTCAATAATCCCAATTACTGAAATCTCTTCTGAGTTAAAGATTATATCTGAACCTGTTTTTTTTAGTTCTTGCTGCCCAATAGCTGTAAATTTAGTATCAGGATTCAACTTCTTGTGTGCATTAACATAATTTGCAGCATGCTGATCACCAGAAGATTCTCCAGCAATAATAAATATGTTTTTTATATTACTCATTGATAGTCATTGATAATTTTAGAAATATGTTTAACAGAATCGCTGCTTAATTCGGGATAAATAGGTATAGAAATACATTCTTTAGCTACTTTTTCTGTATTCTTAAGATTATATTTATAATTAAAGTTTTTTAATGCCTTTTGTTTATATATTGGTATTGGGTAATAGATTCCATATGGGATAGAACTACTTTTTAGATGCCTAATAAATTTAGCTCGATTTTTAACTTTTATAGTATATTGATTATATACATGATGAGAATTATCTTCACACTCATATGGCAGAGTTACCAGCTGGTTTTTTATCAAACTTTTATATAGTTTTGCAATACGATTCCTTTTTTTATCAAGACTATTAATAATTTTTATTTTAGTAAGTAATATCGATGCCTGTATTTCATCTAATCGAGAATTATAGCCAATGTATTGATGTATATTTCTAATTAAGCCACCATGATTTCTAAGTTTCTTTAAAATTTTCATTTTAGCAAGACTATTGGTGGTTATCATTCCGCCATCTCCAGCACATCCAAGATTCTTGGTAGGAAAGAAACTGAAACACCCAAAATCTCCAAAGGTTCCAGTATATTTATTGTTTTTTTTAGCACCGAATGATTGAGCGCAATCCTCCACTAACTTAAGATTATATTTTCTACATATTCTTTTAATTTCATAAATCTCCGCTGACTGTCCAAATATATGTACGGGCATTATTGCTTTAGTTCTTTTATTAATATATTTTTCAATATTTTTATGATTAATGTTAAACGTATGCGGATTGATATCAACAAAAACTGGTTTAGCTCCAACTAAAACAATTGCTTCAGCAGTAGCAAAATAAGTAAAAGGAGTAGTGATGACCTCATCACCATGGCCAATATTCAAAGCTCTTAAAGATAGGATGAGAGCATCAGTCCCGGAGTTACATGAGACACTATGTTTGGATCCTATAAAATTAGAAAATTTTGCTTCAAGCTCCCCTACATTTTCTCCTAGAATATATTGTCCTGATTTAAGAATATTCAATACATTTTTATCAACTTCTTTTGAAATTAACTCATATTGCTCGCTTAAATCAAATATCTTAATTTTCTTATTCATAATAGTTTTGATATCAATGTAGCTGTTTCAACGGCTGCTTTTCCTTGCTTCCCATCAACTAAAGGTTTTTCTTTGCCAAGACAAGATAGTATAAAGTTATTTATCTCATCTTTCAAAGCATCTGTTTTATCATATTTAAATTCTTTGAAACCAAATAATTCTTTACTGGCTTTAGAGTTCTTAATATATTTTTTAATGTTTGAATTCATGAAGTCTACAGAGTAATATTTATCTTTTTCAAATACTCTAATCTTCCTTTCATTTTTTTGACTTATTCGACTTGCTGTTAGGTTTGCAACTGATCCACCAGAAAATTCAAGTCTGACATTTGCTATATCTGTTGATGTTGTAATAATCTTTTTCCCAAAAGCTGATACATTCTTAATATTTTTTTTCATTAATGTTGTAACTATATCGATATCATGAATCATTAGATCAAAAATTACATTAACATCTGTCGATCTTGGATTAAACTTGGCAAGCCTATGCACTTCTATAAAGAGAGGGTCTGATATTTCTTTTGTTAACCTTTTCATTACAGGATTAAACCTTTCAAGATGACCAACCTGAAGAATAACTTTATTTTTCTTAGCAAGATCAACTAATTTTTTTGCTTGAGCAACAGTTTCAGTCATTGGTTTTTCAATAAGAACATGTTTTTTATTTTCTAGAAAAAATTTTGCTATTTTAAAATGCATCTTAGTTGGAGTAACTAGTGAAATAGCATCAATGTCATTAAGAATTTCTTTGTAGTTTGAAGATTTTTGTATGGAATCATGCCCATTTAGATCAATATTGTCTAAATTTGTATCTACAACCCATTTAGTGTCACATTGTTTATTGTTGATAAATTTTTCAAGATGATATTTGCCTAGATAGCCTATACCGACAACACCTATATTTAATTTTTTTCTTTTCATTTTGAAGTATTGGCTTTGATTATTTGTTATATTTATAATATCTCAATTATATATAGTGAACTAGTTATGACAAGTCAATTTTTAGCGGGTGTTGATGAAGTTGGCCGAGGATGTCTGGCTGGACCCGTGATATCTGTAGCAATAATACTCAAAGACACTATAGATAGGTCCTTAATGGTTGACTCTAAGAAATTAACCGCTCCTAGAAGAGTAAAACTTGCGAACTATATCCTTGGAAATTCACTTTCTGTTGGGGTTGGAGAGTCTAATAATCATCAAATAGATGAGGTTAATATACATAATGCAACACTTATATCCATGAAGCGTGCACTTACGAATCTAGATTTAAAACCAGATATGGCATATATTGATGGAATATATAAGCCAGACATAGATATAAGCTCAAAATGCTTTATACAAGGTGACAACATCATCCCTGAAATATCAGCAGCTTCTATTGTAGCGAAGGTATTACGCGACAATATAATGATAAGACTAGACAAGATGTTTCCGGTATATGGGTTTTCCAGACATAAAGGGTATGGAACAAAAGAGCACATGCATGCTATAGAATTATTTGGTCCTTCGGTCTATCATAGATTTAGTTTTGCCCCATTGAAGAATTAAAAAATATGCCTACTAATTTTACTCATTTACACCTCTTAACATCTTATTCTTTAAGCTGTAGCACGATAAATATTGATAAACTAATAAAGTTAGCTAAAAAAAATAAAATAAATACATTAGCGATAACAGATCATTTGAATGTTTTTGCTGCAATAAAGTTCTATCAAAAGTGCATAGATAATAATATCAAGCCTATAATCGGCTGCGAAATTCCTGTGAAATATGACACTTTGGGAAGATTTACGCCTAACATAACTATTTTATGCAAGGATATTGATGGTTATAAAAGTTTAATTAAGCTCCTTTCGGAAATACATGTTCAAAAGGAAAAAAATAAAACTGCTTCAGCAGATATCAGTCAACTTAAAAAGTATAATCATGGCCTAATAATATTATCTGGAGGACGATATGGGGTTATAGGAAGCAACCTTCTTTCAGAAGATAATACTTCAAAAATTAATTTCGTTAAATCATTGAAGAAAATATTTCAAGATAGATTATATGTACAAATTGATAGAGGAAACCATGAATCTGAAAAATTATATAATAATAAGCTTTTAATATTAGCAGAAGATCTAGATTTACCTATTGTAGGAACTAACCATGTGCTTTTCTTAGAAAAAAGTGATTTTGATGCACATGAGGTTAGAGTCTGTATAAATAAAAAAATTAAAATAGATGATAGGAATAATCAAAAAGAATTTTCTGATGAACAGTATTTTAAGACTGAAAAAGAATTAATTGATCTTTTTAGTGATATACCAGATGCAATTGAAAATATTTCTGAAATTGTAAAAAAATGTAATATACATATTCCTGTTGGAATTTACCATCTTCCAGTATTTAACACTCCTGACAAATCTAATGTTGACAGTTATTTTGATATAATAGTAGAAAAAGGTTTAGAGGAAATAATAAAAAATACAAAAGATATAAATGTTGCTGAGTATAGAGATAGATTGAAATATGAAATTAAGGTAATAAAAGAAATGGGATTTGTCAGTTATTTTTTAATAGTGCACGAATTTATTGATTGGGCTAAAAAAAATTTAATTCCCGTAGGCCCAGGAAGAGGATCAGGAGCTGGCTCTCTTGTTGCTTTTGCTTTAAAAATTACATCAATAGATCCTATCAAGTATAATCTTCTTTTTGAACGTTTCTTGAATATAGAAAGAATATCGATGCCAGATTTTGATATAGATTTCTGTATGGTCAATAGACAAAAAATTATAGAACATATAACTAGCTTATATGGTGAGAGTAAAGTTTCTCAGATTATCACCTATGGTACATTATCCGCTAGAGCTGTCATAAGAGACGTTGGAAGAGTGCTTGGGATGGGCTATACGTTTGTTGATAGGATTGCAAAGTTAATACCATTCAGCGTTGGAATTACAATAGATGATGCGCTTAAACAAAATAAAGAATTAAAAAAAGATTATCAGAACAATGAAGAAATACAAAATTTAATAGATACTTCGAAAAAATTAGAAGGACTTCCGAGAAATGTTGGTAAGCATGCCGCAGGAATTGTTGTCGCACCTGGCGATATAGATAATTTCATTCCGTTGTATAGAGTCGAAGAGAGTGATGAAATTGTTACACAATATGATAAGGATGATATTGAAAAATTAGGTTTAGTAAAATTTGATATTTTAGGCTTAAGAACTTTAAGCATCATTGATAGAGCAATTAAAACAATCAAAGAGAAGCATGGCGACGTTAGAACTCATGATGATATTGAATTAAATGACCAGAAGGTTTTTAATTTATTGCAGCAAAAATTGACTACCGGAGTATTTCAGCTTGAATCATCAGGAATGAAGAGATATATGGGTAAACTTAGACCTGATTGCTTTGATGACATAGTCGCTATTGTAGCACTATATAGACCAGGACCTCTTGGTACTGGTATGGTTGATGATTTTATTGACAATAAGCATGGTAAGAAAATTAATTATGAACATTCTTTGCTTGAGCCAATCCTATCGGAAACATATGGGCTAATTTTATACCAAGAACAAGTTATGGAGATATCTCGTTCCCTTGCAAATTATACACTTGGTGAAGCTGATTTACTAAGAAGGGCAATGGGCAAGAAAAAGAAAAGTGAAATGGAGATGCATAGAAAAAAATTTATTGATGGCGCAACAATCAAGGGGATTAATAATAGAATTGCTGATTCTATTTTTTCTAAGATGGAAAAATTTGCAGGCTATGGTTTTAATAAATCTCATTCTGTAGCATATGCATCAATTTCTTACCAAACTGCTTTCTTGAAAACATACTATACATCAGAGTTTTTATCAGCTGCATTATCTTCAGATATGGATAATACTGACAAGGTAATATCCCTTGTTGATGCTTGTAGTGAAATGGCTACAACAATTCTTCAGCCAAATATTAATATGTCAGGATTTAATTTTATTTCAGTTAATAAAAATACTATATTATATGGTCTAGGTGCTATTAAAGGTGTTGGGAGTAATGCTGTTAAGCATATTATTGATGAAAGAGAGTCTAATGGAAAATTTAAAAATATATTTGATTTTTGCGAACGTGTTTCTTTAAATTCTGTCAATATAGGTACTCTAGATGCTTTGATATATTCTGGATCTTTTGATGTCTTTAAAGAAAATAGATTAGCGATGAAAAAGATTCTTGGAAAAGCGATGCTATATGGTCAACAAAAACAAAACTCTAGAGCCACTGGTCAACAAGAGTTATTCGAAAATAAATCTGAATCATTTTCAGTTGGACATGATAATGTTAACCTTGCCTTGAAGGTTGATAACACAATTGATAACAGGCTTAGGTCTCTTTCCTTAGAGAAGAAAGTTATTGGATTTTATCTTAGTGGACATCCAATCAAAGAATATCAAGAAGAAATTACCTCAATGTCTATTAAATCTATAGCATCATACTTTGATAAACTTTATTCAGCAGATATTGATGACGATTTTAGTGAGCATGGAACCGTCAGTGGTGTCATAACTAATATCAGATCCCAGAGAATGGGTAAAGATAGGTTTATTAATATTCTAAGCGTTGATGATTCAACTCATAGGTTGGAAATAATTCTTTTTTCTGATGTTTATGAGAAGTATAGAAATTTAATCAAGGAGAATGAGGTCTTATTTTTTTCTGGAGTCATTGCAATGGATGATTACAATGGAGATTTGAGTATGAAAGCTACAAAGGTAATTGATATGGACTCGGCAAGACAGCAATACTCAAAAGAAATAGAGCTCTTTATTTCATCAGAACATATTAATGATAATATTTTGGAAAGAATAGTATGCTTATTAGAGCCTCATAAAAATGGAAAATGCCCTTTAATTATAAAATGTTTAAGTAATCAGCATATAGTCCCACTTGAGCTTGATAATGAATGGCTCATCAACCCATCATCAACTTTAATCAATGGATTATCTGATTTGCTTGGAAAGGAAAATATTATCGTAAAATATGAATAGTTATTTTATATGAATTGTTTATAATTATCTCAATAATGAAAGAATTTAACCCAAATTACTTAGACTTTGAGCAGCCTTTGCTAGAAATAGAAGGTAAGATCAAGCAAATTAAAAATGATCCGGAAAAAACAGCAAAAGCTGATGCAAAGATTACTAAACTTGACAAAGAACATTCTGAGTTGACTCGAAAAATATTTGGAAATTTAACTGATTGGCAAATCTCTCAATTAGCTAGGCATCCATTAAGACCATATACTCTTGATTATATTCCTAATCTATTTTCATCATTCACTGAATTGCATGGAGATAGAATGTTTGGCGATGATGCCGCTTTAATATGTGGTATTGCAAAAATTGATGAACATAATTTTATGTTTATAGGACATCAAAAGGGGAGAGATGCTAAAGAAAAGGTTAAAAGAAATTTTGGAATGCCAAAGCCAGAAGGTTATAGAAAAGCACTTCGTGTAATGAAGTTAGCTGAAAAATTTGGATTGCCAGTTGTAACATTTATTGATACTCCTGGCGCATATCCAGGTATTGATGCTGAATCACGGAATCAAAGTCAAGCCATAGCAGAGAATCTCTATATTATGTCTAATTTAAAAGTCCCGGTTATTTCTATAATAATTGGTGAAGGTGGATCCGGAGGAGCCCTTGCAATTGGAATTTCAGATAAGCTAGGAATGTTAGAAAATAGTATTTATTCTGTAATTAGTCCCGAGGGTTGTGCTTCAATTTTATGGAAAGATTCAAAAAAAGCTGAGCAAGCTGCAGATGCATTATGTATCACAGCACCCAAGCTAGTAAAATTTAATTTGGTTGATCTAATTATCCCAGAACCATTAGGTGGAGCTCATAGAGATTATAGCGCAATGACTTCATCATTGAAAATGAATTTAATTTCTATGTTAGAAGATTTAAAAGACACTGATATTGATGAAATATTATATAAACGTAAAGAAAAAATTAGCTCATATGGCAAATTTGAAAGATCATAAACTTGTTAAAGTTTGTAATAACCATGCATCAAGACTCCCAGTAAATAAATTTTTAATAGCATATAGTGGGGGAATGGATTCGTCTGTTTTGCTAGATTGTTTTTTTCAATTAAGTCATATTATCCCAATTAAAATTAGATCTATTCATATAAACCATGGGCTTTCTAATGAAGCAGATCTATTTGAAACTCATTGCAGAAAAATTTGTAAAGAATATGGTATTAAGCATGTCACTAAAAATCTTAACCTTAAGATAACTTCTAACATTGAAGAACAGTGCAGGAAAGCAAGATATAGAGAGCTTTGCGAGAACTGTCAGGATGACGAAGTAATCATTACTGCGCATCATGAGGAAGATCAAATTGAAACTTTTTTCTTAAGAGTTATAAGAGGTTCTGGAGTCAGAGGCCTTTCATGCATGAAAGAAACTACTCTTTATGATAATAGTTTGCTTGGACGACCATTCCTTCAAATACAAAAAGAAGAGATTAAAAAATATTCGGAAGATAATAGTATTAAATATATAGAAGACATAAGTAATAATAATAATAAGTATGACAGAAATTTTTTACGCAACGAACTAATTCCCTTGTTAAAATCAAGATGGCCATCTGTTAATAAAAATATCATTAACAATATTCTTGTCCATGATATTCAGTCAGCTTATACAACAGATACTGTGAACGATGTATTACCTAATTTCTTAGGTTCTTCTAATAATGAATTGCTGGTAGAAACCCTGCTTGATAAGCCATTCCATTTAAAAGTGATAGTTTTGCATGAATGGGTTTACTTGGAGGGCAAGATTTTATTGAGCTTAAAACATATTAGGGAAATTATCAAAATACTGGATACAAATAATGACTCAAATCCTTTATTTACCTTTGGTAATATCAAGATACGAAAAATAAGAAATATTTTATCTTTATCTTTAAATAAGTCTTAGATATATTGATCAACAAGGTGATATAAAAAAAGTAATTTATATATATTTTCCTCCATATCGTCTATACTTTTTATTATAAATTTATGACAAGATATATATTTATCACTGGCGGAGTAGTTTCATCTCTTGGAAAGGGAATAGCAGCTGCCTCCCTTGCTTCTTTATTCAAATTAAGAGGATTTAAAGTCTCTTTACAAAAATTAGACCCCTATATTAATTTAGACCCAGGTACAATGAGCCCCATACAACATGGAGAAGTTTTTGTTACTGATGATGGTGCAGAAACAGACTTAGATCTTGGTCACTATGAGAGATTTGTGGGAATTAGAATGACCCAGGATAGCAATGTTACTGCAGGACGTGTTTATTCGAATGTAATAAATAAAGAAAGAAAAGGTGAGTATCTGGGTAGTACCGTTCAAGTCATACCTCATATTACTGATGAAATTAAAAAATTAATTATAAAAGGCTCGAAAAAATCAGATATTGCGTTTGTTGAAATTGGCGGTACTGTTGGTGATATTGAGTCCTTGCCCTTTTTAGAGTCAATACGACAGTTTAGTTTAGAATTAGGTAAATCAAGAGCAATGTTTGTACATTTAACACTCCTTCCATATATTGAAGTGACTAATGAGATTAAAACTAAGCCAACCCAGCACTCTGTCAAAGAATTAAGGTCCATTGGAATTCAGCCAGATGTTCTTTTATGTAGAGGTAAAAACCCTATAAATCAAAATCTTAAGAAGAAATTAGCATTATTTACTAACGTTCCTGAAACTGCTGTATTCTCTGCAGTTGATGCAGAATCAATTTATGATATTCCTATCCTCTTCAGGGACCAGAAGATTGACGAGTTTATGCTAAAACAATTTAAACTAAAGAGTAAAAGGCTTAATTTATCACCCTGGAATAACTATAGATTAAAGGCTGGAAAATGTAAGAAGACTGTTAAGATAGCTATGATTGGCAAGTATGTTGATCTCGCCGACTCGTATAAATCATTAAATGAAGCTCTTTATCATGCTGGCATTATAAATAATAGACTTGTAGAGATTACATATCTGGATTCTGAACAAATAACCAAAGCTAGTGTTAAAAAGTTAAAAGTAATGGATGGGATACTTGTTCCGGGTGGATTTGGAAATAGAGGTATCGAAGGTAAAATATTAGCTGCGCAGTATGCGCGTGTCAATAAAATACCTTATCTAGGCATATGTCTAGGCATGCAGATATCGGTTATAGAGTTCGCAAGAAATGTCCTTAAGCTAAAAAATGCAAATAGTACAGAGTTTAACAGTAAAACTAAACACCCGGTCGTTGCTCTTGTTGACGAATGGAAAGATAATTCGGGTAAAAAGATTATTTCTGACAAGAAAAATATGGGTGGGACTATGCGGTTAGGTTCACAGGATTGCACATTATCAAAAGATTCTTTGGCATATAAAATGTATGAAAAATTAGCTATAAATGAGAGGCATCGCCATAGATATGAAGTAAATGATTCTCTTTTAGAGTTGTTTAATGATAGTCAATTGAAATTTAGTGGAAGATCAAAAAAGGGTAATTTAATGGAAATAGTTGAGTTAAAAGGACATCCTTGGTATCTTGGATGTCAATTTCATCCAGAATTTACATCATCACCAATCTCTGGACATCCTTTATTTAATGGGTTCATTGCTGCGTCAAAAAAGAAAAGGAAATTATAAATATGACAGTTAATATTGGAAAAATTAAAGACTTAACCTTAATCTCCGGGCCATGCGCAATAGAGTCTGAAAAGCTGTCAATGTCTATAGCCGAACATATATGTGAAATAACTCATAATTTACCCATATCTTATATATTTAAGGCTTCTTTTGATAAAGCTAATAGGTCTTCAATAGATTCGAAAAGAGGAATAGGCATAGAAAAGGGCCTAAAGATATTGCGAAAGATAAGGGAAACCTTCGATATACCGGTTATAACTGATGTTCATGAAGATAGCCCTATTGATGAAGTTGCAGATGCTGTTGATGTAATTCAAACTCCTGCATTTCTATGTAGACAAACTAATTTTATCGTTAAAGTTGCATCAGCCATGAAGCCTGTGAATATCAAAAAAGGACAGTTCTTGTCCCCTAGAGAAATGATCAATGTGGTAAAGAAAGCTAAGTCGACAGGAAATAATGATATATATGTCTGCGAAAGAGGCGTTTCATTTGGATATAATAATTTGGTCTCTGACATGAGATCCCTTGTTATATTAAGAGAAACAGGATGTCCTGTGGTATTTGATGCTTCTCATTCAGTCCAACAGCCGGGAGCATTAGTAAATCAGTCTGGCGGTGAAAGTGAATACATCCCAGTGCTTTCAAGAGCAGCAGTAGCTGTTGGCATTGATGCGCTTTTTATTGAGACTCACCCAGACCCTAGTAAAGCAATAAGTGATGGAAATAATTCTTTAAATATCAATAATTTAAAAGAACTATTGAATGATATAGTTAGTATCAATAAAATAATAAAAGGAAACATGGAGTAGATAGTTGAGTATTATAAAGAATTTGAAGGGAAGACAAATATTGGATTCTAGAGGCAATCCTACTATAGAAGTAGATATGGAATTGGACTGCGGGTCTATAGGTCGTGGTATTGTTCCATCCGGAGCATCTACTGGTGCACTAGAAGCATTGGAATTAAGGGATGGTGATAAGACTAGATATCGTGGAAAATCAGTTAATAATGCAGTTGATAGTATAAATAATGAGATTAGTTTAAAAGTAACTAACAATGTTAATTTTACGCAAGAGTCTTTGGATGAGTTGCTTATAGACCTTGATGGCACGGATAATAAGAAAAGACTGGGAGCAAATGCAATTCTGGGCATATCACTTGCCTTTTCTCATGCAAACGCAAAATCTTTAAAAGAGCCGCTTTACAAAACTTATTCTCTTGATGGTAATTTTTCATTGCCGATTCCTATGATGAATATCATTAATGGTGGGGCGCATGCTAATAATAGCTTAGATTTCCAAGAATTTATGATTTTACCGATCGGTTTTGAGTCATTTTCTGAAAGCCTTAGAGCTGGCGTTGAGATTTTTCATGGACTTAAGAGTAAGCTAAATAAGCTTTCCTTGAGTACTGCGGTAGGTGATGAAGGAGGTTTTGCCCCTAATATTAATTCAAACAGTGAGGCTCTTGAAATTATATTAGATTCAATCAGTCATGCTGGTTATAAAGCTGGAGAAGAAGTTTATCTGGGGCTTGATGTTGCTAGCTCTGAATTCTATGAAAATGGGAAATATATGCTCTCTAATGGGAATTCTTATACAAATGTTGAATTTTGCAATTATTTAGAAGAACTTAAAGATAATTACCCGATTATAAGCGTAGAAGATGGTATGTCTGAGGATGACTGGGAAGGCTGGAGTCTTCTTACCAAAGCGCTTGCTCATAAATTGCAGTTAGTAGGTGATGATGTATTTGTTACAAACCCTAAGATTTTTGAAAAAGGTATTCAGGAAGATATTGCAAACGCAATACTAATTAAGTTTAATCAAATTGGCACTATTACAGAGACTTTAAATACTATATCCATGGCAAAAAAGAATAATTATAACTATATAATTTCTCATCGGAGTGGTGAAACAGAAGATGTGACAATAGCTGACTTAGCTGTAGGAACGGCATCAGGCCAAATTAAAACAGGGTCACTTTCAAGATCAGATAGGACTTCTAAGTATAATCAATTACTAAGAATTGAAGAGGAGATAGGCTCAGCTTGTTTCAATAAAGATAATGTTTTTGGTAAGTGGTTAAAATGACAATTTATCGTGCAATCTGCCTAATATTGTTTATCAGCTTGCAACATTCTTTATTTTTAAGCAATAACAGTTTATTTACATATTTTAGTTTGAATAAGACTTTAGAGTCATCTTCTGAGGAAGTAGCGGGGTATCAAATTAGCAATAAAAAATTAAGGCAAGAGATTAAAGAAATTCGTAAAGATAAAACTTTTATAGAAATATATGCAAGAGAAAATTATGGATATATAAAGAAGAATGAAATATTTTATCAGATCATAAAAAATGAAAAATAAAATCTGTGATGCCATAGTTCTTGCAGCAGGAGCTAGTACAAGATTTAATTCTTCCACGCCTAAACAGTTTCTAAAAATTAGTAATAAAAATTTAATTGATATAGCGATTCAAAATCTAAATTCTATAAAAAAAATAAGATACATTTATGTAGTATTAAAAAAGAATAATCCTTATAAAGCGAGTAAGGATTTAAAAATAATTATTGGAGGCGCAACGAGAACCAGGTCTGTTTTTAAATCACTAAACTTTGTGTCTAAAACTGAAGATGTTCCTGATAATATTTTAATACATGATGCTGCGCGACCATGCCTGGATGTCAGGGATCTCAAAGAACTATTTGCAAAAGGCAACTGTTCGGCAACAGGTCTATCTCTTGGATATCCATTAACTAATGCATTAAAAAAAGTGAATTCTAGATTACAAGTAACTAGCAATATAAAAAGAGACAATCTATATATGTCTTTTACTCCTCAGATATTTAATTTTTCCAAGCTATTTTTGGCTTACACTGATATTATCAAAAGAGGACAAAATGTTGATGATGAAATTGAGGCAATGACAAAATCAGGGCATAAAGTTAAGCTTATGAAATCATCTCCAAGAAATATTAAATTAACTTATCAAGATGACCTTGAGGTAATAAAAGCCTTGATGAAAAAAATATGAGAATTGGCTTAGGAATAGATACGCATCAATTGATACCTGGAAAATTAATAAGATTGGGAGGTGTTGACATACCCTCAAATATATCAATTAAGGCTCATTCTGATGGAGACATAATATATCATGCAATAGCTGATTCAATATTAGGTGCAATTGGTGCTGGCGATATAGGTGATCATTTTCCAGATACTGATTCTAAGAATAAAGATATTGATAGTAAAGTTATAGTTATGCTAGCTATCAAGAAAGCCTTATCAATGAAGTTAATATTAAATAATCTTGATATTACTCTCTTATTAGAGTCACCTAAAATATCAGACTATAAAAATGAGATAAAAGAGAATCTCATTAAGATTTTTATGGAAGCAACTAAAGACGACTATACTGATAATATGTTTAATATTAAGGCGTCAACTTCAGAGTCTCTTGGTTTTATTGGTAAAGGTCAAGGGGTTACCTGTTATTGCATAGTATCTCTTAAATATCTTTAGGAAATTTTATGCCATCAATTCATTTTAAAAATATTGGGCCTCTAATTATAAATTTAGATAGTACCGAATTATCAGATAATGAGAGACAGTTAATCAAGCATGAGCTGGTCGGAGGTATAATACTTTTTTCTCATAATTTTATTTCAAAGAAGCAATTGTGCTCTCTTATTAATGATATTAAGAGTATAAAGGATAATTTATTGATTACTATTGATCATGAGGGAGGAAGAGTTCAGAGGCTTCTAAATGGTTTTGTACATTTACCTAGTTTTGAAAAAATATCAGAAATAGAGAATGAAGATATCCGCAAAAAAATTGCATATCAAGCTGGTTATATTAGTGCTTATGAACTATCTGAAGTTGGTATCGATATTAACTATTCTCCTGTAATTGATATTAATCATAATAAAAAAAATAATCTATTAAGGGGCAGAACTTTTGGCGACAATAGTGAAAATATTATCTCATTAGCAAATGAATACATCCAGGGTTCTCTCGATGGTGGCGTACTTCCTGTCTTAAAACATTTTCCAGGACATGGGAGAGTCATGACTGATAGCCATATAGAAGATTGTTTGTCAGATATAGATATTAATCAATTACTGAATACAGATATACTTCCTTTTAAAGTTCTTCATGATAAATATACTGAGGTTAATTTACCAATAATGACGAGCCATATTATTTACTCAAAAATAGATAAGTATATTACAACCTATTCGAAAGAATGGCTTGGTAAACAGTCTAATTTAATTTTTATAAAAAAACCTTTTTTCATCAGTGATGATATAGAAATGTTCTCAGCTACTACTATTGATAATAAAAATATATCATGTGAAGAAAGAGTGTTACTCGCTTTAAAGGCAGGATGCAGAATGATTATTGCAACTACAATGCAAGATAATGACATCATTAATAGAAAATCTTCTCATGAATATTATACAAAGAATTATTTTACTAATAATATCATTGAGCACTATCAAAAAAATCATGATAAAATGTTAGAAATAATAATGCCAAAACGGCTAGACAGAAACAAAGATAAGTATGAACAATACCTTAAAAACATTAAACTAATGGAATCATAGAATATGAATGACTTTCTAACTATAATATTTGAAACAGACTTATATACGCAAGTTGCCTCAGTATCATTGATTGGGCTTTCATTACTATTCATAAAAAATAAACTTATTCTTCTATTTACTGGAATATCAAAAAAAACTGCTACTGATTTTGATGATATAATTCTTAAGTCAATTCAAAAACCATTAACTTATTTAATAATTTTAGTTTCACTAATTTTAATATCTGAGGCATTAAATAGTCTTTTTAAAATATTTGAATTTTTTGATACATCAAAAGTCATTTATCTTTTAATTGTTATATTAATATCATGGACATTACTCAGAATTCTAAATGGTTATTATAGTAATAAATCATTTTTGAGAAATTTAAAAGAAAGCGATGACCCTATGGTTGTTGAGCAAACATATGAGATAACTATAAGAATATTTAAAATTATTGTAATAATAATTACCGCATTAACGCTTATGCAAGAATTCGGCTTAAGTATTTCAGGTTTACTTGCATTTGGTGGAGTAGGCGGTTTAGTGATAGGTTTGGCTGCTAAGGATCTCTTATCAAATTTCTTTGGTGGTTTGATGATTTTTCTTGATAGGCCTTTCAAAGTAGGTGAGTTTATTAAATCTCCTGATAGAAATATTGAGGGTATTGTGGAGGGTATTGGCTGGAGATTAACTGTTGTCAGAACATTCTCAAAAAATGTTTTGTATATACCAAATTCTGCTTTTGCTAACATAGTCGTAGAAAACGCTACTAGAATGACTAATAGGAGAATCAATCAGATTATAGGCATAAGATATGACGATTTAGATAAGATACCTAAAATAGTAGATGATGTAAGAATATATTTAGAGAGTCATAATGATATCGATCAATCAAATAAGCCTACTGTATATTTCCATAGCTTTTCTGCATCATCTTGTGATTTCTTTATTCGTGCGTTTACAAAAACAAAAGACTGGAGAGAATTTCTTAAAATCAAAGAACAGGTGTTATATAAAGTTTCAGAAATAATTAATAATCATAATGCTGCTATAGCTTTCCCTACCATGACTATTGAAATGGATAATCCTGAAAAATAATAAGCTGTCGTCCTACATCCAATAGAAAATTGAAAAATGGACAAAAAAGTTATTTGATATTAGATGTCTATCTATATGTAGCTACAAGCAGATAAACACAGGAATATGATGGGCTTAGGTTGATTTTATTCAAACAATACAGCTCTTAGCAAATAGAGTTAACAAGATTTTTAATTTTCATACATATGCCTGGAAGCTCTTCATTATCTAAAGATAATTGAATCATATTATTCTGTGATACTTTGATATCATACTGATTCATATTACTAATAATCTTTTCAATATTTATATTATCTTTATTTTTAAATTCTATTTTTGCAGTATTTTCTATAATTTTAATATATTTTATATTTTTATCTTTTAGTTGGAGTTTTAACTTTGTTATTTCAATTAAATTCTCAAGAAAATCTGGGAGTGGTCCATATATATCAACTAATTCATCACAAATAGAAATAATTTCATCAATATTTTTGCATGATGATATTTTCTTATAATATTTCAATCTTGTTAAGATATCATTTATATAGTCTTGAGTTATCAAGCATGATTTGTTTATATCAATTTCAACGCTATCTATATTTTCTTTATTATCTCCTGTTCTTAGAAACTCAATACTTTTATTGAGTATATCCGTGAACATGGCATATCCAATTTCATAAATTTGCCCACTTTGTTCTTCTCCAAGAATTTCTCCTGCCCCTCTTATTTCTAAATCATGCGTAGCTAATTCTAGGCCTCCGCCTAAGCTTTTAACAGAATCTATTGCCTCAAGCCTTTTTTCTGCATCTTTTGTTATTTGAGTATATTCAGGTATGACCATATAAGCATATGCCTGTCTATTTGTTCTTCCAACCCTACCTCTGATTTGGTGTAATTGTGATAATCCAAATTTATTACTATTATTGACTATGATTGTATTAACATTTTGTATATCTAAGCCACTCTCTATGATACTTGTGCAGATAAGTAGGTCATACTCTCGATCTAAAAATCTTTGCATCTCTATTTCTATATCTTTTGGATCAAGCTGACCATGTATTTTACCTATTTTTATTTTTTCATTTAAAGATAAAATCTTTGCAATTTCATCATCCATGCTACTAATTTCATTATGTACATAATATATTTGTCCACCTCTCTGTATTTCTCGATCTATGGCTTCGACTAAAATATCTTTATCCCATTTAACTATACGCGTGACAATTGATTTTCTATTTTGGGGAGGGGTCTCCATTACGCTTAAGTCTTTTATTTGTGATAATGCAGCATTTAATGTTCTTGGAATAGGAGTCGCTGTAAGAGTTATTATATCTATATTATATTTTAATTTTTTAATCTGTTCTTTTGCTGTCACTCCAAACTTATGTTCTTCATCAATGACAAGTAGTTTTAAATTATGAAATTCAATATTCTTAGATAACACAGCATGTGTCCCTATAATAATATCTATTTCGCCATTTTTAAGTTTAATGAGTGTTTCTTTTTTATCTTTAGTTGATTGAAGTCTTGAGAGCCTCCCTATATTAATAGCTGTAGATGAAAACCTATTAATAAATGATTTATAGTGTTGTTCAACTAGAATTGTAGTAGGAGCAAGAACAATTGTTTGGCAATTATTTATTGCTGATAAAAATGCTGCGCGCATTATTACTTCTGTTTTTCCAAATCCAACATCTCCACAGATTAGCCTGTCCATTGGTTTTTCAGACTCCATATCTCTCATTACATTTTCTATTGCCTTTATTTGATCTTCTGTTTCTTCATATGGAAATGCATCTGAAAACTTTGCATATTCATCTAGATTATTTTTAAAACTAAATCCTTTGGAAGCCAATCTTCGCGACTCAACCTCTAATAGTTCAACAGCAATATCATTGATTTTTTTCTTAGCTCTATTCTTAATTTTAATCCAATAGTCAGTACCTAAGTTATGCAGAGGAACATTTAAGCCGGTATGACCAGAATATTTCTTTAATAAATTAATAGATGTAACTGGGATATATAATACATCTTCATTTGAATACTCTAATTTTATTAATTCTGTTTCTATTCCTTCAATATCCATGTTTATCAAACCTTTATATCGTCCAACTCCATAACTATCATGTACTACTGGTGAATCTAATTCTAAGGTTGAAATATCATTTATATAATTATCTATAAGTCCATTTTTTGACTTCTTAGGAGTATTAAGCGATCTTGCTCCAAATATATCTTTTGCTGAAATAAAGCTAATATTTTTTTTATAATCAATAAATCCATCATCAATATTTTTTTGGATTATATAAATTTTTTTAGAACCAGATATATCATTGAAATTTTTAATAAAATTATATTTTAAATCCATACTATCTAATAATTTTTGAATCTCTATTTTTAAACTGTTTCTTTCTATACAGAAAACTACTGTATTTTGATTTTCTTGAATATAGTCTCTAAGATTCTTATAAGGATCTTTGAAGGTATTTTTGATTAGAATGGATGGTAATTTCCTTATTGGAGAATTCATTGAACTAATATCTGGCTCTACTTTATAAAGAGATAACATGCATTTCATCATTTTACTTATAGAGTTGCTATAGTCATCATCATTAATTATTAAGGAACGATAATCTAGAATATACTTTTCTTCTTTATATTTATTATAATAATCCTCATACCTCTCTCTGATTGCTTTTATTTCTTCAGATGGGTTTTTTAAAGAGAGTACTATATTACTGCTTTCGTTTGAGACTAGACTAAATATAGTAGTTAAGTTTTCATAAAGTATAGGTATTATGTTTATTGCAGAGGGGTGGGGGAGGCTGTTTATTATTTTCTCATACTCAACATCTTCTATATACTCATCATCAAACATTTCTCTACATTTAGTCTTATAAGTCTTAAGGACATCATCTGTAATAATGATTTCATTTGCTGACCCCAGGGTAAAATCACTAATAGAGTCTTTTGAAATCTGGCTATCTATATTAAATATTTTTATTGTTTCTAATTTATCACTATCAAAATTCATTCTAATGGGGTTATCTTCTACGGTTGAATAAATATCAATTATTGCCCCCTTTATTGCATATTCCCCCTTATTTAAAACTTTTTCGGTCCTGTCATATTTTAAGTCTCTTAATAAATTTATTAATTCATTATATTTAAAATCCTTATTAATTTTAAAAAAATATTTAGATAGTATGTCTTTTGGTATTAAATATTTAGATATTGCCGAATAACTTGTAACTATAATATTATTACTGCCATTAATTATATTCTTATAAGTTTTTAATCTCTCTGATAAAACATTTACATCATATATGAGGCTTTCATATGGAAAACTTTCTATTTCTAAAAATAAACTTATTTCCTGATCAGCTCTCGAAAATAACTTTAATTCATTATTGAAATTAATAATTTCACTATTGTTATTAAGTAGAATAATTGTGTTATCAAAATTACGAGATATTTTTTCAATTATATAGCTTCCAGATGATCCATAGAGACCTCCATAAGTATAATTTTTTGTGCTATCTTTAAATATATTTTTCATGATAAAAAAAAGCAGTACAAATGTGCACTGCTTTTCGTTTATATAAGATTAAGTTATTTTACAGTATTAAAACCAAGTACTTCCCAGTTTTGCATACCACCACGGTACCATTTAATTTTATTAGCTGGATAGCCATATTTTAACAAACTTTTAATATTGTTAGGTGATTGACCACACCAACTTCCATTACAGTACATGACTAATGTTTTAGCATCATCAAAATAAAACAAACCATTTTGTTCTTTGGCGCCAAATTTTTCAGTCATTATTTCTGCTATTGAAATTGGATCTGCACCCTTAGCTTCACTTAAAAGAGTCCAAGGAACATTTACTGCTCCAGGTATCATACCTTTTGCAACCCAGTCAGGTGTTCTAGAGTCAATTACCATTATTTCTGATCCATCAGGCATTTTTTCGCCTTTGCTCATCATAATTGCATAATGTATTATTTCTTGCTCACCAATTGTCTCAACACCAGGTCTTAATTGCATTGGTTGAACACAAAATGGTGGACATGGTCTTGATGTTTTAGCAAACGCAGGGTTTACTGTATTACTGTTATTTTGATTTCTCATAAACATTACGTCACCACTACCTACTGAAATTCCTATCTCTAATGAATTTGGTCCATCAGCTTTCGAAATTGCTACTGGTTTATCAGCATATGCAGTAGAGAACGTAAACGCAGAAATTAAAACAACACTTAAAATTGAATTGATTTTCATACTCCTACTCCCTTTAACTTTGTTATTCACAATCTGGCTCTTCTTCCGCAGGCTTTTCATCATCATATATAACTTGATCTACAATAGATGTTTTAAAGCTATGCTTTAATTCATAACTATCTATAGAAGTTGCACCAATGGTGAATAAACCCAATAAAAATATTCCTACTATTCTCATATCTTTCCTCAATTTGAGTCATAGATAACTAAATTAGAGCCATCTTTAAAGACAATTCTACAGTATATGGGTATTTAAATGAACTTATTTATCGTTAAATGAATCTGGAATCACTAGAATTTTTACTAATTATCTAGCTATTTTGAGCAGAATGACCATAATTTTTTAGAAATATTTTTTTGAACCAGGTTAATTATAATATGATCAGTAGATTCTTTAATTTTGTTCATAAAAATTATATCTCCATCAGCATTAGTGACAAAACTAGAGCCCCAAAAATTTATCATACTATCTTTGTCTTGCTCATTCCCAGACCTATTTGCTATAACGATAGGAGTATTAATCATTAAGCTATTTGCTGTTATAACATTAACCCATTTTTCTTTTTCTTTACTAAGACTTATACTTTTCCCCTTTTGATATGCGCTGCCTATAGAAGTTGGGCATAAAATTATATCAGCTCCTAGTTTGTTCATTTGCTGATAAGACTCAGAGTGCCATTGATCCCAGCAAGTCATTAGTCCAATCTTGCATTCACCGATATTAATCACAGGATGCCTATTCTTTGATTTATTGAAATAATATTTCTCCTCATAACATATTTCATTAGGTATGTTTCTTTTTCTATACTTACCCAGGATAGCTCCATTGGGAGATATTAACACTGATGAGTTATAAAATTTGTCTTTGCTTTTTTCAAAGAATGAAAATAAAAAGAAAATATTCTTTTTTAGACATAAGTTTGATATATCTTTAATTATTTTTGATGACATATTTATAGCATTATTTTTCTTATCACTATTTTTAGTTATTGGAAAATATTTTAAATATGAGAGCTCATGACTAACAACTATAGTTGTACTTTCAGTCACTTCAATATCATTAATGTTTTTCATCATATCAATTAAATTTTTATTAATATTATTGCTGACAGAATACTGAAGTATCACTATGTCTATTTTCTTATTTTTTAATTTATTCATTTAATGAAATTATTGCTACAGCAATGTAAACCTCCAAATTCATTTAATAGGGCAGAGGACTCAATAAAATATATTTTTTTATCAGGAAATAATATTTTAATATCTCTTTTAGTTTTACTAGAAGTATTTAAGTTCATTGGAAAAATTATCACGTCTTTAACTCTGATAAAATTTAAATAGGAGAATGGCAGTATACTGCCACTTTTATTTCTAACCAAATCATTGCAGGTATGATTAATGGGTGTCATAAAACTTATATCATTAGTTTGTGTAATTAGGATTGCTAATTGATTTTCTAGTTTTTTTAATTTTTCATAGTCGGGATGATTTTTATCATCAGTCGACATATACAGAATATGCTTATCATCTTTAAATCTGACTAAATTATCGATATGACCATTTGTATCATCTCCTGTTAGCGGTTTTATATCTATAAAATAACAATCTCCATGCATTGATTTACTGAATAATAATTTAATTTCTTTTTTTACTTCTGACCAAGACAAAGAGTTATGCGCAGCAATGGGATTTTTATTAAATATATAATCTCTTGTTGAGTTTATAATATTCCCACCTTCCATTATTATTTCACCAAATAATTCTTTACTATTCATTGGGTTTTTTTTTATAAAATTATTAAAAAAAAGCCTGTCATTTTGATGAATATATTTATTCCCATAACCATTAAAATTAAGTTTACTTAATCCTGATTTTATTATTTTAGGTCCATAATCACGTATCCATATGTCATCATAATTATATTCGTATAGAGAAATAAAATTTTCGTTTATATCAGATAATTTATAATTAATTTCACTTAAATCATTTTTAATATTTGCATTCTCATGATGCACCAAAGTAATAAAGCAGTCATTTGATATTATTATGTTAATAATTTCATAATAAATTCTCAATAGATTATGCCAAAATATTTTTTCTTTATATATATCTGGCCATACGAGCATTAAGGCATTGGTCTCGTCATCAACCAAAAAACTTTCTTCAATCATAGTTATTTTTTTCATCTATTTCATGTGGTATAATTCTGTCATGCGATTGTTACTAGCATATAGGTTCTTACGATCGAAACAAAATTCTAGTTTCATAAGTATCATATCAAAAATTTCGGTAATAGGAATAACTCTTGGGATATCAATCCTTATCACTGTAATTTCTGTAATGAATGGCTTTGAATATGAGTTAAGGGAAAAGGTTCTTGGATTTACATCTCATGTTACCGCATACCAAAATCCTCAAAATACATCTGACTCTCTAGAGGAGTTTGAGAATCTTAAAGAAAATGGCCATATATTAGGTTACTCACCATATATTGAAAAAGAAATATTATTATCATCAGATTCAGGAACAGCTAATGCATTGTTTAGAGCCATAGACCCATCTTTGGAAAAAGATGTTGGAGTAATACATGATAATATTATATTTGGTAATTATTCGGATTTGAATAGTAAGGAAAATAATATTTTGCTTGGGTCCGGCGTGGCTTCAAAACTTAATATTAATATTGGAGATTCAATAGAAATATATACTCATTTCAAATCTAGTAATTCAACAAAACTTTTTCCTTTTAAGCAAAAATATGTTGTAACAGGAGTATTTGATGCGGGAATATATGAGTATAATAACGCTTATACATTTATTAACTCAGAAAATTTTCTTGAAGCCTTAAGGTTTAATAATAAAAATCATATCAATATTGAAGCAATCAGAATCAAGCTTGACGATCCGTTAGAAGCTCATTCATTTGCTAAAATATTTAATAAAAATCAAAATAATTTTTATGCGCAAGATTGGAGTTATACGCATCAAGCATTATTTTTAGCGATTAATAATGAAAAGCGTGTCATGTTTATAATATTAATGCTAATTGTTGCAATAGCAGCTTTTAATATTGTCTCTTCTCTTTTAATGCTTGTAACCAATAAAGAGAAAGAGATTTCAGTGTTATTGACCTTAGGCGCAAAGCAAAGAGATATTATTTTTATTTTTCTAATTCAGGGTTTAATCTTGGGACTGATTGGGATTATTCTTGGAGTTTTTTTTGGAATACTTCTATCGAATAATATTGATGTAATTATTCATTTTATAGAAAATTTATTTGGTATTAATTTAATGCCTGCGGAAATATATCATCTTAGTAAAATTCCATCAATTATTGATTATAATAATATATTTTTTATAGTTATCTATACATTTTTCCTTACATTGATTTCTGCAATTTATCCGGCCTTGAAAGCATCTTTGATTAATCCTGCAAATATTTTTAGAGGTAACAATTGAAATGTTAACATGCAAAAATCTTAGTAAATCTTTTGGTCTAGATAATTCAATGGATAGAGTTAATGTATTATATGATATTAATCTAGCTATTAATTCTAATCAGACTATTGCCCTGAAGGGCCCGTCTGGAAGTGGCAAAAGTACTTTATTAAATTTAATTGCAGGACTTGAAAAGCCAAGTTCTGGGGAAATATGTTTAAGTGGTATTAATATAAATAAATTAAATATTAATGGACTTGCTAGTTTTAGAAATGAAAATATTGGGATTATTTTTCAATTTTTTAATTTAATCAATGATTTAACTGTTTTAGAAAATATCTCTTTACCCTTAGTATTGAGGGGCATAAGCAAAAAGAAATCAGATCAGAGAGCTATGATGTTGATTGAAAATATTGGCCTTGTTAATCGTGTTAACTGTAAAACTAATTTATTATCCGGAGGTGAATCTCAAAGAGTTGCCATTGCAAGAGCATTAATAACTGAGCCTAAAATTATTTTAGCTGATGAGCCTACTGGAAATTTAGATACTTCTAATACAGTAAATGTCATGAAGCTACTTCTTGATAATTGCAAAATTAACAATACATCTCTTTTAATGGTTACGCATGACGAGAGTTTGCTGTCTAGGTTTGACAAAGTTCTTAACTTAGAATCTGGAAAAATAATTTAATTATTGTCTCTATTTTTTAAGCGTCTATAAGCATGTAATCTCCAAAAAAAATACATAACATAGTATCCAGCTATGCTTGATAGAATCCCTATCATCATGGTTCCGACTAAAAGAGGTTCCCATATATTGCTCATTGCACTCATAATCCATTCTGAATTTAGTTGAAACTCTGCATACACAGGCTCTATGTCTAAAATGTAATTTCCAAATAAGTATGCAAAATACATCATGGGAGGCATTGTGATTGGGTTACTAATCCAAACACCCGCCACAGATAATGGTAGGTTTGCTCTAAATAAAATTGCGCAATATGCAGCTGGTATCATTTGAAAAAACATTGGCATCCAGCCCCAAAAAATACCTATTACAGCACCTCTACAGAATGGAATTCTACTAAATCTCCATAGATCTTCATGAAATAACGCGCTACCAAGAAAGTTTAAGATTTTATAATCTTTTACGATATCTTTATTAGGGGTATATTTTTTAAAAAATTTTTTCATATGTTATAGTATCATTAATAAAAATAGATATTTTTCATTCAAAATGTATTAATATCATATACTACTACATATCTTTCATTTTTTTGTTAAATTAAATATGCAAAAACCAAAAAATTTCAATCCTCAATCTAGTTTATATTTAAGATTATTAAAATATACTTTTAAATATAAAATTGTATTTATAGTTGCAGTTCTAGCAATGGCAATGTTTGCTGTTACCGATACTGCTTTTGCCGCATTAATTAAACCATTATTAGATGGAAGTTTTGTTGATAAGGATCCAGAGACTATTAGACTGTTTCCCTTCGTGTTGATGGGACTATTTCTTCTAAGGGGCATTGCCGGCTTCATATCAACTTATGGAATTGCTTGGGTCGGAAGAAATATTATTAAGACAATTCGTCAGGAAATGTTTGAGAAACTTGTCCATATGCCAACAAAGACATATGATTTTGCATCGTCTGGAGAATTATTATCGAAATTGACATATGACACTGAACAAGTTGCAGAGGCTGCAACTAAAGCTATTACAGTCATAGTAAGGGATGGTCTTACTGTGATCGGATTATTAGGCTTAATGTTTTATCAAAGCTTTATGCTATCTATAGGCTTATTTGTAATAGGTCCTGTGATTGCAATATTTATAAAAATTATGAGTGTAAAATTTAGAGATACAAGTAAGCATATTCAAGAATCTATGGGCTATATTACAAATGTTGTAGAAGAGCTGATTGGTGGACATAGAGTAGTCAAGATATTTGGTGGAGAAAATAGTGAAAAAAAATCTTTTGAAGATGTAAATAATAATAATAAAGAAAGACATTTGAGGTTAGCTTTGATCCAAGGAATAAGCATACCTTTAGTTCAATTTATAGTAGCTTTATTTTTATCTATAGTAATATATTTTGTTACCTCTGATGAATTCCTTGAAGTAATATCTGTCGGAACATTCATGTCTTTTATAACAGCTATGATTTTAATATTTGCCCCAATAAAAAGGCTTGCTGAAATTAATGTAGTTCTCCAAAGGGGATTGGCTGCTAGTGAATCAGTATTCAAGCTTTTAGATTCTGATTCAGAAGTAGATAAAAAGAAAGATAGTTTTAATAAAATATTTACGAGAGATTTTAAAGCTATTAGTTTTAATAGTATTAATTTTTCGTATTATGATAATCATAATTTGGTGTTAAGTGATATTAACTTTTTGATACCAAAAGGTTCCACATGTGCGATTGTAGGCAAGTCTGGGAGCGGAAAATCTACTCTTATAAATTTATTACCAAGATTTTATGATATTCGAAATGGAAGTATTAAGGTAGATAATGATAATATTAACACTTTCTCGTTAAAAGAATTGAGAGGAATGATTGCATATGTTGGACAAGACTTAACCTTATTTAATGATTCAATTAGGAATAATATTGCCTATGGTTCTTTAGAAAATAAATCGCTTGAAGAGGTAAAGCTTGCTGCAAAAAGCGCAAATGCATCTGAATTCATAGATGATTTTGATTTAGGATATGATACTTTTGTCGGTGATAATGGAGTATTATTATCTGGAGGGCAACGACAGCGAATAGCAATAGCAAGAGCTATTTTAAAAGATGCGCCTATTTTATTGTTAGATGAAGCAACAAGTTCATTGGATTCTGAATCTGAAAAATTAATACAAACAGCTCTTGTTGAGTTGCAGAAGAATAGAACGACAATAGTGATTGCTCATAGACTATCAACTATTGAAAGTGCAGATAAAATTATTGTTTTAGATTCTGGTAGAATCATAGAAAGCGGAAAGCATTCTGAATTGATTTCGCAAAATGGATTATATTCAAAATTGCATAAAATACAATTTCCTGAGTAATAATGGATAAATTTTTTAATAATATTTGGTATGCTAAATTTAATATATTTAGTTTACTATTACTTCCTTTTTCACTTATATATTTCATAGTAATAACTCTTAGAGTCTATCTTTATAAATTTAGATTTTTTAAGGTAAGTAAGTTCAAGGTCCCAGTTATAATTGTTGGAAATATTTCTCTAGGCGGTTCTGGGAAGACTCCATTTTGTATTTGGCTAGCAAATTATCTTGAGTCTAAGAGTATTTCGGTGGGAGTGATATCATCTGGATATAAAGGGTCGTCTAAAAAACCTATAATAGTTGACGATGAGTCTATGCCACTAGTTGTTGGCGATGAAGCTATCCTCTTATCTCAAAAAACAAGCGCTAAAATTGTAAGCTGTGGAAATAGAGTAGAAGCAACAAAATTCTTACTTGATAGGTTTAAAGTAAATGTAATTATCCATGATGATGGTATACAGCATTATGCCTTAGATAGAGATTATGAAATTATATTAATAAATAATAGTAAGCTTTTTGGGAATGGTTTTTTGTTACCAGCTGGACCATTGCGTGAATTAAAATCAAGAATTAGTAGGGCAAATATATCAATACTAATGAATCATGAAAGCAATTCAGTATATGCTGCTTGCTCGGTCAATAAAGGCATTCAAAATTCTATTACCAAGGAGATAAAAAAATTTGATCAGTTTAAAAATAAAAAAGTACATTTAGTGGCTGGAATAGCATCTATTGACAATATAACATTTGCTCTTGATAGCCATGAGGTAGATTATATTGTTCATAAATATGAAGATCACTATCAATTTTCTGGACATGAGTTTGATGCATTTGATAATGACCCTATCTTTCTTACTTCAAAAGATTATGTTAAATTATATACTTTAGATAATAAAAATATTTGGATCTTACTACATGAAATTATTCCAAATAATTTACTCATAGAAAAAGTTAACCATGATTTAGCGAGTATTTTAAAATATGAAAACTAGAATTATAATTCCAGCTAGATTGAAATCATCAAGATTTCCAAATAAGCTTATAAAAATTATCAATGGAAAAACTTTAATTGAACATGTTTGCTTGAGAGCAAAAAAGCTCAAATATGATTCATTGATAGTTGCAACAGATAGTCTGAAGATTAAAGATATTATTGAAAAGATAGGCGTTAATGTATGGTACTGCCAAAAAAAATATTCTAGTGGAACAGAAAGAATAGCGGGACTCTCTAGTGACCTGAAATTTAAAAAAAATGATATCGTTGTTAATATACAAGGTGATGAATATAATTTTCCACTTAGTGCTGTTAATAAAATTATAAATGACTTAAGGCTATCAAAAAAAAGAATTGTTTCTACCGTCATATATACAACTTATGATAAAAAAATTATAAATAATAAAGATTCCGTAAAAGTTGTAACTGATAAAAATAATAATGCATTATATTTTTCTAGATCGCTAATACCATATAATTCTGACCATGAGTATTTTGTACATCTTGGAATATATGGTTATAAGGCAAGTCTATTAGAAGAATATTCATCTTTGGTTAAATCTGGATTCGAGAAATCAGAGAGTTTGGAGCAGCTAAGATTTGTATATAATAATGTGCCGGTACATTGTATAAAAATTAAGAGTCATAATTCTATTAGTATTAATTCCGTTAATGATTTAAAATTGGTGAAGGTAGGTATTTAATGGAAAAAAAGATAATAACAATTACTGGTGCAGCAGGCAATATAGCTTACTCGCTAATATTTAGAATTCTATCTGGAAATATTTTTCCTGAAAATACAAAAATTCAACTTAATCTCTTGGATATCAAAGATGCACTACCGGTTTTAAAAGGAGTTAAGTATGAAATAGAAGATTGTGCTTTTCCTAATTTAGATAATATAATAATTACAGATAGTTCCGAATTAGCATTTACTGACTCGGATTATATTCTGCTAGTTGGCGCAAAACCAAGATCTAAAGGAATGCAAAGAGCAGACTTATTATTAGATAATGCAAATATTTTTCAGAAACATGCTGCAATAATCAATCAATGTGTAAGCAGTGATACTAAAATTATTGTTGTTGGTAACCCAGCTAATACTAATGCACTAATTGTTCAAAACTTTGCAACTAATATTCCCTCAAAAAATATTACATCACTTATGAAGTTAGATCAAAACAGAGCAAAAAGCATTCTATCTAATAAGTTAAACATATCTGTTAGTCAGATTTCGCAATTAGTAGTTTGGGGAAATCATTCTGCTACACAATTCCCAGACTTAAACCATTCTTTGGTCTCTAATAATGATGTACCCATTAAATCTCTTGATCAAAAATGGATAGAGGATGCATTTATTCCTAGAGTTCAAAAGAGAGGAGCTGAAATTATTGAACATCGTGGTAAGTCCAGTGCAGCTTCGGCAGCATCTGCAATATATGATCATTTATATATTCTTGTTAATGGCTCAAAAGATTGGGAGTCAATGGGAGTGATGATGGAAAATACTTATGGCATAAATGATGAAATATTCTTTTCATTTCCATTACAAGTATTAGACTCAAATATTGATATTATTAATGGATTAGATGTAAGCGAGGTTTCGATGAAATATATAAAAGACTCAGAGAAAGAACTTTTAATGGAAAGAGATATTATAAAAGAGATTCTTACGGGTTAATTAATTAAATTTACTTTTTGATTATTTACATATAAATCTTTTTCTGCTGCATCCAACCTTACAACTGCTAAGCATATTGTTTCTTCTTGGATAGTTTGGTTATCACTTATTACTTCACCTAAAATTTCATTATTTTCATCATGTATCTTATTAGCAATATTGATTAATTTTGAATTGTGGCTTATCAAAAATATCTGTTTTTTAATTTTTCCAAGGTAATGAGTTCTGGCGACAATTTCTTGTCCGGTATAACATCCCTTTTTATAATTAATGCCATTTAGTTTTTCTAAATTTAAAACTTGAGGTATGTACTGTTCTTTGGTTTCCATTGTTACTCGCAATATACGATTATAGTAATCAGATGCTTTATTAACATTGAAGCCTAACTCTTCTTTAACTAGCAATTCTTTTACCTCATCTATTTCTTTTGCTTTATCTTTATATACTAGAGTTGAAGAGGAAAAGTATTTAGAGTCATTATTTAAGAGCTGATAACTACCATCTTCTTTTGCGCCATTAGAGTTTTCTATATTATACAATTTCAAGAATTCTATCGACATTTGCCCACATATTCCAATAATATGATATTCATTTGCTATTTCTATGCTGACTTTTGACATCAGTATATACATAGATAATTTTTTAATGAAATAATCTGATATTTCTTTATTTATTAATATTAAATATGAGCTTTCATCTTTAAGAATTCTCAGGATTGCAATAACTTTACCCTGATTTGTTGAGTAAGAAGAATACTGAGAAATATCTTTTTCTAATAAATTTATGTCATTACTAAACTGGCCTTGCAAAAATTTCCCGGCATCATCACCTGATATTCTCAAGCATATTGTTTCAGGGTCACTCGAATATCCAGATAATTCTTTTAAAGTATTGATATCCATAAAAATAATTGATTACCTTGAATTTATTATTGTTAAGTTATTATATCTAACCCCTAGATAATGAAAATAAGTATATCCTAATAAAGTACTATTTATTTAATTTATATTTGCATATAATACGTCTTGGAGAGATTAAATGAATAACGATCAAAATACCGATAAGCCCAAAACAGAAGAAAATACTCCTGAGAAAATTAAGGAAGTTAAAGAGATTGGTGGACGAAAAGAAGGCTTGGACCCAACCAGATATGGTGATTGGGAAAAAAGTGGTCGTTGCATAGATTTTTAAAATGGAAAAAAGTATGAACACTAATAGACCATTATCTCCGCATCTGCAAATATATAAGCCACAGTTAACATCTATACTTTCTATTACACATAGATTTACAGGGGTTATTCTATCTATGTTTTCCATATTAATCCCCTTTTCCTTGCTTTTTATTTCATTTGGGTCAGATTATTATCAATTATTTTTGCTGATATTGGATCATATAATTATTAAAATTATTTTATTTGGAACACTCTTTTCATTAGCTTTTCATTTAAGCAATGGGGTTAGACATTTATTTTGGGATATGGGGCTAGGCCTCAGTATCAAAGATAGTTATCTGTCTGGATATCTAGTGATACTTGTCTCGCTAACATTAACTTTATTTATAATATTTTACACACTAATTAATTAGGGAATTTATGGCAATCTTTCATTGGAAAATTCAGAGAATCAGCGCAATACTACTTGTGCCTATTACAATATATGTGATTTTTTATTTATTAAAAATTGGAAATCTATCATATACGGATGTTGCAAATGATATTTCATCATTTCCAGGGATTATACTTATAAGTTTTATGGCGTTCGTCTTGTTTATTCATAGTTCTTTAGGAATAGAGACAATTCTAGAAGATTATATTCATGATGTAAAAATTCAAAGTTTATTAGTAAGTCTCTCGAAGTTTATTCATGTTATATTATTTCTAATAACACTTATTTCGCTAATTATAATTAAAGGGAATTAATATGGAAAATAGCAAGATTATAAAACATACGCATGATGCCATAGTAATAGGAGCTGGTGGATCTGGCTTAAGAGCAACCATGGGAATTTCACAGTCTGAGCATAGTGTTGCTTGTATATCAAAGGTTTTTCCAACTAGAAGTCATACTGTAGCCGCTCAAGGTGGAATAAGTGGCGCGCTTGGAAATATGGGTGAAGATGATTGGCGGTGGCATATGTATGATACCGTTAAAGGATCAGACTGGTTAGGCGACCAGGACTCAATAGAGTATATGTGTAAGAACGCAGTTGAGTCTATTATTGAACTAGAACATTTTGGTGTACCTTTCTCTAGAACAGAGGAAGGCAAGATTTATCAAAGACCTTTTGGTGGTATGACAACTGAATATGGCAAAGGTATTGCTCAAAGAACATGTGCTGCCGCTGATAGGACAGGACATGCAATCCTCCATACCTTATATACACAAGCACTTAAGAATAATGTAGATTTTTATATTGAGTATTTTGTAATTGATTTAGTTTTTGAAGAGGGAAAATGTATTGGTGTTTTAGCATGGTGCTTAGACGACGGAACAATACATCTCTTTCAATCCCATATTGTAATTCTTGCTACAGGCGGTCATGGAAGAACATATCAGTCTTCAACGTCAGCTCATACTTGCACCGGAGATGGTAATGGAATGATTTTGAGAGCAGGTTTACCACTAATGGATATGGAGTTTATTCAGTTCCATCCTACAGGGATTTATGGTGCTGGATGTCTAATAACAGAAGGCGCTAGAGGAGAGGGTGGATACTTAACTAATTCTGAAGGCGAGAGATTTATGCCTAAGTACGCTCCCAATGCTAAAGATTTAGCGTCTAGAGATGTAGTGAGTAGAGCTATACAGATGGAAGTCAATGCTGGTAGAGGTGTTGGAGAAGACAAAGACCATGCTTTGCTGCATTTAGAGCATCTTGATGCAAGTGTAATCCATGAAAAATTACCGGGAATTACTGAAACTGCTAAAATATTTGCAGGTGTTGATGCAACAACCGATCCTATTCCTGTAATACCAACCGTACATTATAATATGGGTGGCACGCCAACTAATCATTATACTGAAGTGATAGCGGCTGGGGATGGAAAAACAGTTGAGGGTCTAATGGCTGTTGGGGAAGGTGCATGTGTATCAGTTCATGGCGCTAATAGATTGGGTTCTAATTCTCTATTAGATTTAATAGTTTTTGGAAAATCAGCAGCTGAGACAGCCTGCAGTCTACTAGATAAGAAAACCAAAAATCATATTGATATTAAATCATCAACCATTAGCGATATCATGGATAATTTTGAGTCAACAAGAAACTCATCTGGTGATATTGGTACTGCAGAATTAAGAGACAAGATGCAAAAAACAATGCAAAGATATGCTCCTGTTTATAGAGATGATGAGACCCTTAAAAAAGGAATAGATATAATGCATGGATTATTTAAAGATTTTAAACATGTATCGGTGAGCGATAAATCTTTAATCTGGAATACAGATTTAGTAGAGACTTTAGAGTTAAATAATCTTCTTTATCAGGCGTTAGCAACTTTATATTCTGCTGAAAATAGAGAAGAAAGTAGAGGAAGTCATGCCAGAGATGATTATCCAGATAGAGATGATAAAGAATGGTTAAAACATACAATGGTTTCGATAGACAGCGATGGCGGGAAGAAGTTCGACTATAAGCCAGTAAAACTTGATACGCTGACGGATGAAGTTGAAACAGTAAAATTAAAAGCAAGGACGTATTAGATTATGGCTAAATTTACATTACCTATTAATTCTAGAGTAACAGAAGGCAAAACTTTCAAGCCATCTGTGGAACCAAAAAATAGACTACGCGTAGATATCTATAGGTACAATCCTGACTTAAACTCTAACCCCTATCTAGATACATATATACTTGATAAAGATAAATTTGGCCCGATGGGTCTAGATGTATTACTTTATATAAAAAATAATGTTGACCCGACCCTAGCGTTTAGACGATCTTGTAGAGAAGGTATTTGCGGGTCATGCTCCATGAATATTAATGGGACAAACACATTGGCTTGTATTTTAAATGTAGCTGAAGAAACGCATCTTAAGATATATCCGCTTCCACATATGCCAGTCGTTAAAGATTTAGTTCCTGACATGAAAGATTTTTATAAACAATATGAATCAATTAAGCCTTGGTTAATAAATGATTCAAAACCTGATAGAGAACATCGTCAGTCTCAGGAAGATAGAGGAAAGCTAGATGGTTTAATTGAGTGTGTTTTATGCGCATGCTGCTCTACAAGTTGCCCAAGTTATTGGTGGAACTCTGACAAATATTTAGGTCCAGCTACATTATTACATGCGTATAGATGGATTATAGATAGCAGGGATACTGCTCAAAAAGAAAGACTATCAGAATTAGCTGATAAATTTAAACTTTTTAGATGTCATACTATTATGAATTGCACGAAGACATGTCCAAAAAACTTAAATCCTGCTAAAGCAATTTCTCATATTAAGCAGATGCTAGCATCACAATAAAATGCGTTTATCTGAAGTAATTTGGAAATGCAGAAAAGGTATTAGAGAAGTTGATATCTTATTATCACGTTATACTGAAAAATTTTATCCAGGACTTTCAGAAGAAGATAAAAAAAATTATATAGAGTTTATTGACCAAGATACTTATGATATTTTAGATGTTCTTGTTAATGACAAAAAACCTACAAATAAAAAATTCTTAAAGATAGTTGAGGCCTTAAAATCATTTAACTAGTATCATTACATTATGAAAACTAAAAGAGTACGATTAGGGGTTAACCTGGATCATATTGCATTCATTAAGAAATCTAGAGATACCTTATACCCAAGTCTTGCAGATGCTGTAAAAGTTACTGAGGATGCTGGTGCTGACTTAATAACTATTCATTTAAGGGAAGATAGGCGGCACATGCAAGATACTGATGCATTTGAAGTTCGTGAATGTGCAAAAGTATTAAATTTTGAAATGGCTCATACCCCAGAGATGATAGATTTTGCTCTTAAACTTAAACCTGATTTTTGTTGTATAGTGCCAGAAAAAAGAGAAGAAAAGACTACAGAGGGCGGACTAAATCTCAAAGATCTTAAATCCTCTGACCTAGAGTTATTTAAAAATAATATTAGTAAGCTCAGAGGAGCCAGCATTAAAACTTCATTATTTATTGATCCAAATAAAGAGTCAGTTAAATTATCCAAAGAATTAGGTGCTGAGTTAATAGAATTACATACAGGACACTATGCAAATAAATTTAACTCGATAGATGAGTTTGATGCTCTTGGTGACCTATCTATGGCTTCTAATTATGCTAATGAGCTTGGCTTATTAGTGAATGCTGGACATGGATTGAATTCTGAAAATTTGGCTCAAATATGTGAAATACCACATATTCAAGAATTAAATATTGGCCATTCAATTATCTCTCAAGCTGTTTTCACAGGTTTAAAGGATGCAATCGAAAAAATCATAAGTATAATAAACAACTGTGATTAAAGGTATAGGCATAGATTTGATTGATAATTCCAGAATCCAGGTTCTGCATGAAAAGTATGGCCAAGTTTTTGCACAAAAAATATTATCCGAAGCTGAGATAATAGAGTTTAAGAAATCTAGGTCTCCTATCAGTTATTTAGCAAAACATTTTGCATCGAAAGAAGCTCTTTCTAAAGCTCTTGGAACAGGATTGTATAGGAGAGGAATTTTTCCGGCTAATCTAACGGTAGACCATGATGATGCGGGAAAGCCATTCTTTATAAAAAATGATAGTCTACTTGAGGTGTTGAAATCTATTTCTGCGTCTAATATATTCCTGTCAATATCTGATACGAATAGTCATTCAGCAGCTATGGTTTTGGTTGAGTAATATGAACTTTATGAATATTCAAGAAACAATAGGGAATACCCCCTTAATCCAGGTGCCTGTAGAATCTCAAACTAGTGTCGTATTAGCTAAATGTGAGGGCAATAATCCCGGTGGCTCAATAAAAGACAGAGCTGCTCTTAAGATGATTAATGATGCTGAGGAAAGAGGGCAAATAAGGAAAGGTGATACACTAATTGAGGCTACTAGTGGCAATACAGGTATTGCTCTATCAATGGTTGCCTCAATCAAAGGCTATAAGATTATAATTATAATGCCTGAGACTGTTTCATCAGAAAGAATCAAAACAATGAAGGTTTATGGAGCTGAGGTAATACTCGTGTCAAAAGAAGAGGACATGGAGGGAGCTAGAGATCTTGCTACTAAAATGAGTACATTAGGCGAAGGTCTAGTTCTGGACCAGTTTTCCAATCCCTCCAACTACATGGCTCATTTTGAGACTACTGGACCGGAGATTTGGGAGCAAACAGAGGGTAAAATCACTCACTTTGTTTCGGCAATGGGGACAACAGGGACAATTACAGGAGTTTCGATGTTTCTTAAGTCAAAAAACAAAGATATTAGAATAATAGGTGTACAACCAGAAGATGGTTCTAGAATCCCTGGAATCCGAAGGTGGAGTGAGGGTTATGAGCCAGAGATCAGAAAAAATGCAATTATTGATGATATTATTGATATAAATCAGTTAGATGCAGAGGAAACTTCAAAAGAATTAGCGGAAAAAAATGGGATATTTTGTGGTGTTTCTGCTGCTGCAAATATTAATATATCTCGAATTATTGCTAACAAACAAAGTGATGCAAAAGTAGTGACTATACTGTGTGATAGGGGAGATAGATATCTCTCAAAGCTCTAGAAGTTGGATTATTTAGAGATAATTAGGTTTTTACCAGCTCTAAGTGATCTTGAGGATTTAATATTATTGGTTGTTAATAAGTCTTTTTTAGAAATATTAAAACCTGTGGTAATAAGGTTAACTGTGTCACCCAAGCCAACTACATACCTCAGTTGAACCTTATCTGTATCTGACAAGACCGGAGCTTTCATTTTAATTATAATTTTTTGAGATACCTTGAGTCTAGTTTTAGTTGTAGCCTTATTCCATGATAATAATGTTTTTAGATTAGTATCATAGTATTTAGCAATTTTATACCAATTGTCATATCTTTTCACAACATGTTTGTATATTATTGTTTTATCATTAATTAAATACTTATTTCCAGCTATTGTAACGGTTTTTTTATTATCAGCTACCCCTTCAATAGGTAGCTTGAGTTTATCCCCAATTCTAATCAAACTAGATTTTAAGTTGTTCAACACCTTAATTGATTTGATTGAAACGTTATAAATTCTAGATATCTTAGAAAGAGAATCTCCTTTAATTACCTTATGTATCTTATTTGTATAAATTATTTTTGAGAGCTTTGCGAATCTTTTAGTAAAAAGCTTTGCGTTTTTATGTGGCAATAGTAGTTTATTTTGCATTTCTGGCAAGAAATACCACCCACTGAAGCCTGGATTAAGCTCATATACAGTTTTCTCATCTAGTCCAGAAAGAACAGATATTGTATAGAAATCAATTGGATAAGATATATTTACAAATCTTGTTGAAGGTTTATTGCCAATCTTAGGCAGCCTGAACCCATAAGCGCTAGGATTTACAATAATGTCCCTTAAGGCTATTAATTTGGGAACGTATAACTCAGTTTCTCTTGGTAAATTAAGATCCCAGAATGTTTTTTCCCCTATAGTATAATTGGCTTTTCTGATAGATTTGCTTACATTACCAGCCCCTGTGTTATAGGAAGCTATAGCTAATAGCCAGTCTTTCTTGAAATGTCTATGCATGTCTCTAAGAAAATGTGCTGCTGCTTTTGTTGAACTCAAAACATCTCTTCTTCCATCATATGACCAACTTTTAGATAGTCCATATTCTCTTGCAGTAGGCGGAATAAATTGCCATATCCCAGCAGCTTTTGATGGTGAATAAGCATATGGTTGATAGCCACTTTCAACTATAGGAAGTAGCGCTAATTCAAGCGGCAAGTTATTTTTTTCTAATTCAGCAATTACATGATGCATAAATGGTCTTGACCTTTCTATTGATCGATATACAAAAGCCTTGTTATTCATAAACCATTCAATTTCTTTATCAATTCTTGATGAATAGATTGTATCTAGGCAAAAACCGCTTCTTAATTTGTCCCAAACTTGGGAGTATTGTCTCGTGCTTAATTTCTGTGTATTGCAGTCAAAACTACCAAAGCTAGCTAGAAGCTGAGGACGTTTATAACTAATAGATTGGTTACAGCTTGTAATAAAACACGCACATAATATAATTATGGTAAGATTTTTAATATTTTTAAAAAACATAAGCCTTGTTAGTAGACTACCAAATATGTGCATCTATTACTATCCGATAATTTATGAAATTAAATACAAATAATTATAAATACAAAGAATTGACTAAGTGGTATAGAAGGCCAGCGAATCATCATTTTAAAAAAAATTTAAATGAACATATTCCGAAGATTAAAAAACATATATCAGGTAATCATGTACTCTATATAGGATTATCAGAATTTAAGAAAAAATTTGAGTCATCTAAATATCTGAGTTTTATTGCAATAGATGAAATCACATCATCCGGCAATATAACTGAGTCTAAAAGATTACCTTTTGAGGATAATTCATATGATATCATTGTGATAATTCATGCATTAGACTATACGGAAAACCCATATGAGTTAATACGCGAGATTGATAGAATTGCTACTGATGACGCGAGTGTTTCTTTAGTCGGTTTTAATAAATTTAGTTTATGGGGTTTAGTAAAACCTCTGATGAATAAGGAAGCGTCACCATGGTTTTTAAACTTTCATTCTCTTTACAACATCAAGGAATGGTTTAAAGTTTTGGGTTATGACTCATCATATAAAGATACTAGTGCATTTATACCTATCGTTTCTAGAAACATATCTAGATATGTGTCAAAAATAAGCATACTCCAAAAGATTTTTGCCTCAAATTTTGGAGGATTATATTTTTTGGTTTTTGATAAGAAAATCATACCTTTGACGCCTATTAAATTAAAATTTACTGAAAAATATATGATTTCGTCTTTTCCAAAATCTAGTCTGAATAGAGTAAAATGAACGATATCATAATATATACAGATGGGGCTTGCAGTGGAAACCCAGGCGCAGGAGGATGGGGAGTTGTAGTTGTAAATAATACCGATATAGAAAAATTTAATGGATATGAAAAGGACACTACTAATAATAGAATGGAATTGATGGCTGCAATTCAAGGTATAGCTAAACAAAAAATAGGGTCAAAAATTATTTTATATACTGATTCAAAATATGTAAAAGATGGGATCAGCTCATGGGTTATAAAATGGAAAAAAAATAATTGGCTTACTAGCGCAAAAAAACCTGTTAAAAATAAAGACTTATGGGAGAGACTAGATACATTATGCGAGAGTTATCATGTAGCCTGGAAATGGGTTAGAGCTCACCAAGAAGATTTATCCGAAGAAACAATGTATAACAATATGGCTGATGAATTGGCCAGGGACGGTATTAGGAAATGGAAAGGCTAATAGTTTTGGATACAGAGACAACTGGCTTGGATGTCGATGATGGACATAAGATTATAGAAATTGGTTGTGTAGAAATCATAGATAGGAATGTAACAGCTAATTTTTTCCATGAATATATAAACCCAAAAAGATTGATAGAAGAAAAGGCATTTGAGGTGCATGGAATATCAAATGAGAGACTAGAAGATAAGCCAATATTTTCTGATATTATTGATAAATTCATGGATTATATATCTGACTCGCCCTTAATAATCCACAATGCTCCTTTTGATGTTGGTTTTTTGAGATCTGAGATTGGTTTTTCAGGACAAAATCCAGATAACATAAATATTGAAAGAGAAATACTTGATACGCTGAAGATTGCGAGGAAAACTTTTCCAGGAAAACGAAACTCTCTTGACGCCTTATGCTCAAGGTATTCAGTTGATAATACGGATAGAAATTTGCATGGAGCTCTACTTGATGCAAGATTATTGGCTAAAGTTTATTTAAGGATGACTCAGGGACAAACTAGTATCGAAGGTTTGTCACAATCAGTCAATAAATCTGATCAAGATATAATAGACAATGTGCAAAGCAGAAATCCAAGGATAATCCGGGCAACCAGTGAAGAAACAGATAGTCACTTAAGTTATTTTAAAAAATAACTTATCTATTCTTTAATATCCTATCTTTATTTCTTTCCCATTCCCTGTTTTTAATATCAGCTCTTTTATCATGAGCTTGCTTACCTTTTGCGATTGCTATTTCAAGCTTTATTAGAGATTTTTTTGTATACATCTTTGTTGGAACCAAAGTATATCCATTTTGTTTAATTTCATTTGATATGCTGATAAGTTCTCTTTTGTTAAGCAATAATTTTCTAGAACGACGAGAATTTGCTTTATCACTTTCCGAGGTAGTTGATAGTACCTTTAAATGGGCATTGATAAGGTAAGCTTCATTATTTTTAATTGTAATATAGCTTTCAGATATCTGAGCATGCCCAGATTTTATACTTTTTACCTCCCATCCATGCAGACTCAGGCCTGCTTCAATTTTTTTTATCAGCGAGAATTTAAAAGATGCTTTTTTATTGGTGCACAATATATTCATATATTTATGACGTTATGTATAATAGTTACTATGGTATCATATATTTATCTGGAGTAAGACATTATAGCTAATCAAAGACAATCAATACATGGACAATGGTCTTCGAAAATAATGTTTATTTTTGCAGCCACAGGGTCTGCCGTCGGCTTAGGTAATATATGGAAATTTCCATGGATGGTAAGCGAGAGTGGTGGAGGTGCTTTTGTATTAATTTATATAGCAAGTGTCATTTTAATTGCCTTACCGATTATGGTAGCAGAAGTTTTTATTGGAAGGCATGGAAAGCAGAATCCAGTTGCCAGTCTTCAATATCTCTCAAAAGAATCAAGCAGCTTTGATGTTACAGAGATTGATGATGATCTTAATCGCGTTAAAACAAAAAAACAAAAATATTCTAATTCTGATGACTTTAGTAATTGGCAGTTAGTTGGATGGGGAGGCATTATTGCTGGAATATTTATACTTTCATTTTATAGTGTTATAGCAGGCTGGACGATGTCTTATATTTTAAAAGCTGGATCTGGAGCCTTTAATTTAATTGATCTTGAAGGATCCAAAATGATATTTGCTAACTTAGTAGCAGACCCAATAAAATTAATGGGATGGCATACAGCTTTTATGATTTTGACTTGCTACATAGTTGCTCAAGGGGTCAAGGGCGGTCTCGAAAAAGCTGTTAAATTTTTAATACCTGGGCTATTTATAATATTAATAGGTCTGGCTGTATATTCGACTGCTTTAAGTGGTTTTAGTGATGGTATGAAATATATGTTTGTGCCAGAACTATCTAAGATTAATTCAAGTGTAGTTTTGAGTGCGATAGGAATGGCATTCTTTTCTCTTAGTATAGGCATGGGGTCATTGATGATATATGGGTCATATTTATCAAATGAGTCTTCAATTGGCGAGGTAACGGCTATAGTAGCCTTTGCGGATACATCCGTTGCTATATTAGCAGGATTAATTATTTTTCCGATTGTTTTTACTTATAATCTTGATCCATCTACTGCAGGACCTGGGCTCATTTTCGAAACACTGCCTATTGCATTTGGATCGATGCCCGGAGGCAGTATTATTGCAACCTTATTTTTTATTCTATTATTTTTTGCTGCTATCACATCATCAATTTCGCTCATAGAGCCAGCAATTAGTTTTTTAATTGAAAGATATTCAATGAGTAGAGTAGAGGCAAGCGTTAAAATGGGTTTTATAACATGGTTTCTAGGGATAGGGACATTGCTTTCATTTAATCTCATCTCTGATTATAAATTATTAGGCATGAATTTTTTTGGCATCTTGGATGGTCTTACTTCAAAAATAATGCTTCCGCTTGGTGGATTACTAATGGCTATATTTACTGGATATATCGTAAAGAAAAAAATTGTAATGGATGAGTTAAGAATGGGCCCGAGAAAGTTTAACTTTTGGCTTATATTGATCAGATATGTTGCTCCTATTGCAGTCACACTAATATTTGTTCGTGGGTTATTTTAAGAAAATGAATTATATAAATAAATCTGAGGAAATTAATGTTGGTCATGATTTAATATTTCCACTAATAAATAATGTTGGGGAGTATCATAAATTTCTCCCCTGGTGTTCTGACTCAAGGATAATCTCAGATATTAATAATCAAATGTCTGCCGAAATTGAGATTTCTAAAAATTTTATTAGCTGGAAATTTTCAACAGAAAATACTTATGATATAAATAAAAAGATAAATATAAAGTTAATTGATGGCCCTTTTAATCATCTAGAAGGTTATTGGAAATTCAAAAAATTAGATGATTACAATACTGTAGTTGAGCTTTATTTGGAATATAAGTTTGATAGTAAAATTATAGAGCTCTCAATAAAACCGATATTTTCAACGATAATGTCTTCTATCTTGGACTCCTTTATTTCTGAAGCTTTTAAAAGAAAAGGGGACTCTAATGTTTGACGTTTTATTTTACTTTGTAGACTCGGGGGAGATTAAGAGTAAGATATTTAGTGTGAGTGAAAACTGCACCATTAAGGATTTTGTTTTTAAAAATAACTTATCCGCTATATTACCTAATTTTAACTGTAAGGCTTATAAAATAGGAGTATTTGGTAAAATAAAAAACTCAGACTACGTAATCAAGAAAAATGATAGGTTGGAATTATATAATCCAATTACAATAGACCCCAAGATTCGAAGAAAAAACATTGCAATTAATAGCTAATTATTAAGCTTATTACATTTATTATTGTTACAATATATACATACTAGAACTTATATAATGAGAGATTGTGATAAATACTAATGAAACTTTAAAGGATGCTGGGCTAAAGGTTACAAACCCAAGAACTAAGATCTTGGATGTCCTACAGTCAAACCCTGGCATGCACCTCAGTGCAGATGAGATACATATTAAGCTAGTAGATCACAATGAGTCCATAGGTTTAGCTACTGTATACAGGGTTCTTACGCAATTAGAACTTGCAGGGTTAATTCAAAAAAATCAATTCAGTGACAATCAATCTAGTTATGAAATTAAGAAGCAACATCATGATCATTTAATCTGTACAAAGTGTGGCAAAATAATAGAGTTTATGGATAATAATTTAGAAGCACTTCAGGAAGAAATATCAGATAAATATGATTTTAGACTCGACAGTCATGTCATGACATTATTTGGTGTTTGTAAAGATGGAAATTGCAAAAAATAAGTAATCTCTTAAGACCTTCCGCCCCATTTTAATTTTTGATTCAATATTTCGAAATAATTGTATTCCAATGGATGAGCTATCATAAGATATTTTTTACTCTTTTTGATTTCTATAGTTTTTGGATGCGAAATATTTAAATTATTTGATCCATCAAATGTTACAAGTGTGTTTTTTATTGATTTTTTATCAACCACTATTTTTAACTTATCGCTTGAGTTTATAATTATAGGTCTATGGCTATAGGTGTGGGGCGAAATTGGAGTAATACAAATTACATTTGAATCTGGACTAACAATGGGACATCCATTTGACATTGAGTATGCTGTAGAACCTGTTGGAGTCGCAACAATGACACCGTCAGATCTTTGGACATTGACAAGAACATCGTTGATAAAAATACTAGCTTGAATCATTTTCAGTAATCCATAGTTATAGATAACAACATCGTTTAATGAAATAGATGAAGTTTTATTGTTATTTACATCAATAACTTTTGAGTCTATTTGCATGCGTTTGTCAGTAGTATAGTCACCATTTATAATTTCATATACTTTTTTTAAGATATCTTTTTTATCAACATCCACAAGGAATCCTATTTTCCCAAAATTTATACCTAAAATTGGTAAATTCAAAATATTAGCCACTTTTGACGCAGAAAGAAATAATCCATCTCCTCCAAATACTATAATTAGGCCATATGAGTTTGGTGAGATTTTTTTTCTCATTGAGGATAATTTAATATCTTCCCCTGTAGAGTTTAGCTTTATTTCTCTAACTGTTTGTAATAACAATTCATGACCAATTTTTTTCTTTTTCAGGAATTGAATGAGTTTTTGAATATCTGCGTTATTCTGATATTTTTCATGCGTAAACAATAAAACTTTTTTAATTTTCTTCATTACAACTTTACCTAAATACAGTTATATAAAAATATATTTGTTAACAAATATTATAGTTTAATTTATCATAGTATAAGCATGAATAGTATCTTAGAGAAAGTAAAAGATTTAAAGAACATAGCATTACTGAAAAAGCAGCTCATTTCTACAGCAGAATCCTGTACCGGTGGTTTAATATCGAAATATTTAACTGATATCCCTGGGGCATCAAGTTTTTTTGAATCTTCTGTGGTTACATATTCAAATGATTCAAAAATTTCATTACTAAATGTTAACCCAGAAGACTTATCTATGTATGGAGCTGTTTCAGAAGAGGTGGTAGAGAAAATGTGTCGAGGTTTATTAAAGATAAGTGCTGCGACTACCGCTATATCTATTTCTGGAATAATGGGCCCAAAATCTGACAATACAAGTAAAAAAGTTGGCTCCGCATGGATTTGTATTATGAGTAAAGCCAAAACTAAAACTTATTTTTTAGAATTATCAGGAAGCAGGCAAGAAAACCGGGAAGAGGCAGCGAAAATTGCAATAATAAATTTATATGATTTCATTAACGAGCTTTAATTGATACTATATAGAAATACTTAAATTAACGAGGCATCAAAAATTCTATGGAAGATAATAAACAAAAAGCACTTCAGGCTGCGCTTGGTCAGATTGAAAAAGACCACGGAAAGGAAGCTATAATGAAACTTGGAGAAGGATCCGTTTATCCTGCAATAGAGGCAGTTTCAACTGGCTCATTAACCCTTGATGTAGCACTTGGAATAGGTGGCTTACCTAAAGGCAGAGTTATAGAAATTTATGGCCCAGAATCATCTGGAAAGACAACAATGACTCTCCAGGTAATTGCTGAGACTCAAAAAAATGGTGGAACAGCAGCTTTTATAGATGCTGAGCATGCTTTAGATCCTAAATATGCAGCGAACTTAGGTGTTAATATTGATGAATTACTTTTGTCTCAACCAGACTCGGGAGAGCAAGCGTTGGAAATCACAGATACGTTAGTTAGATCTGGTGCAGTAAATACTATAGTTATAGATTCTGTTGCAGCTTTAACGCCAAAGGCAGAAATTGAGGGAGACATGGGTGCTTCTCATATGGGCTTACAAGCAAGATTAATGTCGCAGGCATTAAGAAAACTTTCTGCTAACATTAAAAAATCTAATACTCTTGTGATATTCATTAATCAGATCAGAATGAAAATTGGTGTGATGTTTGGTAGTCCTGAAACAACTACAGGCGGTAATGCGCTTAAATTTTACTCATCAGTTAGACTGGATATTCGTAGAATTGGAGCTATAAAGAAAGGAGATGAAATTGTTGGTAATGAGACAAGGGTTAAGATAGTAAAAAATAAAGTAGCCCCTCCATTTAGAATTGCTGAATTTGACATATTGTATGGAGAAGGGGTTTCTAAAGAGTCTGAACTTATAGATTTAGGAGTTAAATATGGCCTTGTTGAAAAAGCTGGTGCTTGGTATAGTTATGGCAAAGACAGAATAGGTCAAGGTAAAGATAATTCAAGAATATTTTTAAAAGATAATCCTGAAATTGCTGTCGAACTTGAAACTAAAATCAGAGATATTATATCAGCTGAAACAAAAGATCCTGTTACTGATACAAAAGCAAAAGCTAAAAGTGATGAGCAATCAGACTGATGACATAAAAGATTCAATATCCCGGTACCTCAGCATGAGGGAGCACTCAAGAAAAGAGTTGATTGATAAACTATCAAGAAAAGATTTTGATATGGATTCAATCTTAAAATGTGTAGATGAATTTTCAATGAAAGACCTTCAATCGGATGATAGATATACAGAATCATATGTTAGGTCTAAGTACAATGATCATAAAGGACCAAACTTCATTTCTGCCTCTCTTAGATCTAAAGGAATTGATGCTAGCACTGCTGATAAAGCATTATCTTTTTATGACTGTAAAGATTGGGAGAAAACAGCTATAGCCGCTCTTGAAAAAAAGACTATTTATAGAAATATTGAGCCTGTAAAATGCAAGATAAAGCAAAAAATGTTTTTATCTGGCAGAGGGTTTTCATATAAGACCATAGAATATGCATTAAATGAGTATTGGAAAAAATGAATATTAGAGATTTATATGTTAATTATTTTATAAAAAATAGTCATGAATTAATTGAGTCTAGTTCTTTGGTGCCAGCTTCGGATAAAACGCTGTTATTTACAAACGCAGGAATGGTCCAGTTCAAAGATATATTTTTAGGCATTCAAAAACCAAAGCATGCCAGAGTTGTCTCTTGCCAAAAATGTGTTAGAGCTGGTGGAAAGCATAATGACCTTGAAAATATTGGCTATACTAACCGTCATCATTCGTTTTTTGAAATGCTAGGAAATTTTAGCTTTGGTGATTATTTTAAAGAAGAAGCAATTTTTTTCGCATGGGACTTTTTAACAAAAGAACTTGGTTTAGATAAAAATAGGCTTTATGTATCTGTCCATAAGGATGATAAGGAAGCTGCAAAAATTTGGATAGATCAAATTAAATTAGATGCTGATAAGTTATGGTACCTAGATGATGCTGACAATTTTTGGCAGATGGGCCCGACAGGACCTTGCGGCCCATGCTCTGAGATCTATTATGACTTAGGTGATAACTTAGAAGGAAGTATTCCGACAAAGGGTGACACTGGAGATAGATATATTGAAATATGGAATCTTGTTTTTACGCAATATAATCGTGATATTAATGGTGCCTTAAATGATTTACCAAAAAAATGTGTTGATACTGGAATGGGCCTGGAAAGAATACATGCTGTTGTAGAAGGTAAAACAGATAATTTTAAAACATCATTATTTTCTGATTTAGAAAGATATCTTGATAAGTCGTTAGATAGCAAAAATATTAATTATACGATAAAAAAAATTATAATGGATCACTGCCGATCATCTTGTTTTTTAATTTCTGATGGAGTTATTCCAAGCAATGAAGGAAGGGGTTATGTATTACGTAGAATTATAAGGCGTGCGACTAGATTCCTTTATAATGCTGGAATACAGGAGCCCTTTATATACTCATGTGCTGATATTCTAAAAGATACAATGGGTGACACATATAATGAATTAATAAGTAAATCTAAGCTAATCAAAGAAACTCTCAAGACTGAAGAAAATAATTATTTGAATACACTAAGCAAAGGTCTTGCACTCATTAATAAATTAACAAAAAGTCGCAACGAACTGAGCGGAGAAAATATCTTTAAACTATATGATACATATGGATTTCCTTCTGAAATAATTCAAGAAATTGCAGTGGAAAAAAATTTAAAGCTTGATCTAGATAAATTTAATGATTTAATGCAATCTCAAAAAAAGCAAAGCAGAAAATATAGTAAGTTTGATTTATCAGACACCTCTTTTATTGATTCCAGCATAAATACTAATTTTTCTGGATATCTGGATCATGATTTATCATCAAAAGTTATCGGGATGTATCATGCTAATAAAAAAATTAAATCTTTTGATAGACAAGATACAGAGTTACTCATTATTGTTGAGAGCACTCCATTTTATCCAGAAGGTGGGGGACAAATATCTGATATTGGTAAGATAGAAAGTGAATCTTGTAGCTTGTTGGTTACTAATGTACAGAAAATAAATAATGTAATAGTTCATCAGGTTATCATTGAATCAGGATCTATTTCCATGGGTGATAATATATTTTTAAAAATTAATTCACAAAGAAGAAATAAGATAACTATTAATCATTCATCCACACATCTTTTAAACCAAGCCCTCAGAGATGTCCTGGGAAACCATGTTGAGCAAAAAGGTTCCTTAGTTACTGATAAATATTTAAGATTTGATTTTTCACATAATAAGCCCCTCACAATAGAGGAAATTAGAAAAATTGAAGCAATAATTTCATTTGAAATTGATTCTGACAGAGAAACCCATCAAAAAATTAGTTCATATAAGGATGCTCTAAAAGATGGGGCTTTAGCATTTTTCGATGAAAAATATTCAGATGATGTTAGGGTCGTTAACATTGGTACTAAATCAATGGAGTTATGTGGAGGGACGCATGTCTCTAAAACATCATCAATACGATTATTTAAGATTTTAAGTGAATCAGGCGTGTCTACTGGTATCAGGCGTATAGAAGCTGTTACGGGCGGAGAAGCTTATCATTCATATCAGACTCTGCATGACGAAATGAAAAATATTTCAAAACTTCTTAATGCCAAGACTGCTGACTTACATCAAAAAATTACCTCTATAAAAGAGAGCGAGAATTTGAAAGAAATACAGTTTAACAAGTTAAGCAAGAAACTTGCTAGGTTATATTTAAAAAATCTTAGCTCGCGCGAACTAAATGATTCAGAGACGCAATTATACCTTGCTGATTGTTCAGATATTGAAATTAATCAAATTAAAATGTTATCTGATTTGATTAAAAATCAATATGAAAATTCAATTTCAATTTTACTTAAAAAAGATCAAGAGGTAATTAATTGTTACGTAGGTGTTTCCAAGCAATGCAAACATGGATATAATGCAAAAAAAATAATAGAAGAGTTGAATCTAAAATTTTCTTCTAAAGGCGGGGGAAGTCCAACTTTTGGGTCTTCTGTGATTTTAAATCAGGATACAAATATTATTCTGGATTATATAAGTAAAATTTTATAGGTTATAAATATAAATGGCAGTTATAGTTAAAAAATTTGGCGGCTCATCTGTATCCAGCATCCCTAAACTTAAAAATATTGCTAAACAAATCTTGTTAGAAAAAAAATCTAAAAAGAATATACTAATTGTTCTGTCTGCGATGGGCGATACAACTGATAAATTGGTGGAAATGTCTCAAAAAGCATCCAAATCACCAAATCCAAAAGATTATGATATGTTGCTTTCTACGGGTGAGCAAATAAGCGTTTCTTTATTATCAATGATTCTCAATGATCTTGGTGTTGAGTCTACGTCTCTGACTGGTTGGCAGGCTGGTATACGTACTGATTCAGCAAGCATGGTAGCCCGTATATCAAATATTGATACAAAAAGAATTGAATTAGAATTTTCTAAATCTAGAGTAGTAGTTGTAGCAGGGTTTCAGGGAATTGATTCACAGAAAAATATTACTACTCTTGGTAGAGGAGGCTCGGATACAACGGCAGTAGCGCTTGCAGCTGCTTTAAAGGCAAAAGAATGTCAGATTTTTACTGATGTTGATGGCGTCTATACGACTGACCCAAGAATATGTTCTAAAGCACGTAAATTAGAGGTTCTAACCTATGAAGAGATGCTGGAAATGTCTGGATTAGGGTCAAAAGTGCTACAATTAAGATCAGTTGAATTTGCTAGCAAGTATAATGTTCCGTTAAGAGTGTTGCATGCCCATCAAGAAGGTTCGGGTACATTAATTAAAAAAGAGGAGAAAAAAATGGAAGGTGCACTTATATCTGGTATTGCTTTTACTAAAGATGAAGCGGAAGTGATGATCAAAGGGGTTAAGGACCAACCTGGGGTAGCTGCAAAAATATTGGGGCCAATAGGTGAGGCTAATATTGAAATAGATATGATTGTCCAAAATGTTGGCTCTAATGGGCTTGCTGATTTCACGTTCACTGTTAGCAGAAATACATTGAAGAAAGCATTACAAGTAATTGATAAAAAAAAGAAAATTATGATGTATCAAAGTGTTTCATCAAAAAGTAATATAGTGAAAGTTTCATTGGTAGGCGTTGGAATGAGATCTCATGCTGGTATTGCTAGTAAAATGTTCAAATGTTTGGCAAAAAATAAAGTTAATATTAGAATGATCTCCACTTCTGAAATCAAGATTTCAGTTGTAATTGACCAAAAAAACCTAGAAATAGCAGTTCAAGCGTTACATAATGAATTTAAGTTAGAAAATAAATAAAAATACAATCTAGCTTAAATAAAAGGGAGGGGATATCCATGCTAATACTAACTCGTAGAGTCGGAGAGGCTTTGATGGTTGGAGATGAGACCAAGATCGTTGTATTAGGTGTAAAGGGAAGTCAAATAAGACTTGGAATAAATGCGCCAAAAGATATAGTGGTTCACAGGGAAGAAATATACGACAAAATTCATCCTAGAGATGTTGCTGTTGATATTAAGTCTGAAAAATAACACTGAATATTGTATTTTTCAGGAGAAGTGGCTGAGTGGTTGAAAGCGGCACCCTGCTAAGGTGTTATAGGGTTTATACTCTATCGAGGGTTCGAATCCCTCCTTCTCCAAAATATTTTATTTTAACATGTAAGCTGGAAATGGAGTTATTCCAAAACCTTTAGGTAATTACTGGCCATTAGTTTTGGATCATAATATTTAAGAGCTCTTCTTCTACCATTTAGCCCTAATTCTTTAGCTTTTTCAGGGTTACCTATTAAGCTCATAATATTTGCTGCAAAAAGGTCAGTCCTATTTGATGGGCTATAAAATCCACAGTCTCCATTTTCACCAAGAGTTTCAGGCAGCGCTCCTATATCAGTTGATATCACCGGTATGCAGCTCAGCATGGCTTCTACTGCTGAAAGACCGAAAGACTCATCAGATTGACTTGGTATGACCAAAAGGTCAGCCTCTTTAATCATACTAGCTGCATTGTTGATAAACCCCATGAGATGAATATTTTTTCCAGAACCATATTGATTAATTATGGCTTTAACATTAGATTTCTCATTATCTGTTCCAGTGCCTATGATGGCTAAATGAAGCTGGGGATATTTCTCAAATACACTAGTCATTGACTGCATTAAAAACTCATGACCTTTGTGTTTTTCATATGTAGCTATCATCATTATAAGTTTGGCATTTTGATTTATATTTAACTTAGTACGCAATTTTTCACTACCATGCTTGTCATTATCAGGCCTAGGTAAGCCGTTATAGATAAAAGATAGTTTGTTGGATTTTTTAAATATAGGTCTTACGAATAAACTCTCTAAACAGTATCTTGAAACAGTAATTATTTTTTTAGCTGATTCTTCTAACCGTTTATCAATATAATATTCATATGGAGTAAAAATTCTACGTGCTTTACCTGCAAGATTATGAAAATTATGTATAGATGGTGGCATTCCAATTGAAGCCCAAGCTATAGTAGCAAGGCGGCAAGTCTCTCCGCCAGGGTAGCCTCCATTCACTGAAATTAAATGATCACCATCAGCCTTACGAAGCAATTTTTTCAATGAATAATATTGAAAAGGACTTAGCGTTATCCTAAATATTTGCCTGAAAACTCTTTGAAAGAAATTTGGCAAGTATTTGATATTGTTGGATAAAAATGACCAATTTAATGGAATGTCATGAGTGATAATATCACACTCATCCTTTAAATTTTCACTTATATATTTAAGTCCAGGATGGCTTGCATTAGATATTATGATAAATTTATCTTCTTTGACAGGCCAGTTATTAATTAGGCTTATTATGAAGTTATCAACTCCGCCACGCCTGTTAATTTCTGTAAAGATAATGATTTTCATTTATAAGGCCAGTTTATCTCATGTTAGTATAAACCTTAAGGTAAAAACCCCTATGATTGAATTTTATTATATATTTAGCGCTTTCTTGCTAGTCATTATTGGCTATTTAGTTTATCTGTTAAAAAAACCAGTACCGAAGGAAGACACAAGTGATGATGATCAATTAATAGGCAGCTTAAAGGCTGAGAATATAAATCTCCAAGAACATGCAACCAGATTACAAAAACAAAGCGATAAACTTGAGTCAGAGAAGGGTGGCGTGGAAAAAACCCTTGCCTTATTACAAGATCAGTGGAAATTAGAGTTTGAAGCTCTCAAAGATATACGTCAATTACTCACGCAAGGTGGCACCAAAGCTGGTGATGTCGGAGAAACGGTTTTACAGACTTTGCTGGAATCTGCTGGTCTCAAGCAAGAAAATGAAGAAGGTGCAGGTGTTGGACAGTTTTTTGTAGATAAGAAGCAAGGTGTCAGTGATGGAGGGGGAGTTTTAAGGCCTGATGTAGTTATATTACTACCTGAAAATAAAAGGGTAGTCATTGATTCAAAAATCTCACTATTTGCTTACGCTAAATATTTAAATGCTACATCTGATGGTGCATCTAAAGATGAAATTAAACGTCATAAGACCGATCATCATCTAGCTGTTAAGAAACATATAGATGATCTTGCTAAGAAGAAATATCATGATTTGCTGGGTGACAGCACTTTAGAGATGACTGTAATGTTCATGGCATCTGAGGGTGCTTATATAGAGGCTTTAGAAGTGTATGCTGACTATAGCTTTAAACAGAAAGTTGCGATGGTTGGACCAACAACCCTTATGCCTATAATTAAAATTATTCATCAATACTGGAAAATCAAACAACAGAACGATAACGTCTCTAAAATCATTGATACTGCTAATGAAATAGTTAAGTTATCTACTTCAACCGCGGATGAATACGTGAAAATGTATGATTCATTAAATAAATTTCTTGGACAAGTTAAAGGTGCAGGAAAAAGATTAGTAAGATTAAATGACAAAGCTGAAAAAATGAGTAAAATGGGACTTTCAATTGACGTGAAAGACCATGAGATCAATAAACTAGATTTAGATGATCAGTCTGCCGTCAATAAAGAATCAGATAAATAAATGCGCCTATAGCTCAGCTGGATAGAGCACAAGCCTTCTAAGCTTGGGGTCAGGAGTTCGAATCTCTTTGGGCGCACTTATATTTTTTGGATAGCTTTCTTGAAAAAATTAAAAAAACTTGCGCTAGCTAAATTCCAATACTTCATATCATAATCTCTATATATCTTAATGAATTTTATACCTTTTTTATCCAATTCTATTTTAAGATTATTGATGAAGTCATTCATATATCCCCTAGGTGTAGCAAGACATACTACCTCAGTAATATTGTTATTTTGAGCCCATGAGCATATCAACTCTATCTGATTATCATGACTGCTATTAACCTCAATTGATTTTATACTTTCACTAAGCAATTTTGAGTAGTTTGATAGACTATTCTCTTTAAATGAGATTACATTAGCCGCATATACTGAATACTCTTCTTCACATAACGGTAAAGCATAAGCATTATTGATTGGGAACGGGATTTTACTACAACTCAATACATCTATATCCTCGCTGGTCATTAATAGACCTGCTTTAGACCAATCTACGATCTTAGATTCATTGTATTTTACTGATTGGGGTAAATACTCTTTATATAATATATTTGCCGGAGTGGAACTGAACTGTTCTTCAGGAGGGTTTATTCTGTTTTTAGTAAACTTTTGAATATTCCAGTGTTTTGCTAGATATGATTTGTTTTTAGTCTGTATTCCCGCAACCCAACGCCAACTAAGAGTATTTGAAGCAGGATCTCCATCTAATAAGTGCTTTAAGAATAGATTTGCACCAGCTTCCCAGGGTAATTTAAGGGTATGAATCCATATACTCGCATACCACATGCGGGCATGATTATGTAAATAGTTCGTTTCAATCAGCTCTTTAGTCCATATATTGAAACAATCGATATCAGTTTCATATGATAATACCTTTTCAAGTGATTGTTTTTTATCGTTATTAATAAGTATACTATCTTTGTAATCATCCCAGACGCGAGGACGTAGTTCTAGCCATCCTTTCCAATAGGTTCTCCATAAGACTTCTTGGATAAATTTTTCAATTTTAGGCAGAGGGAACTTATCCAATGCTGCAGAGATAACCTCTTGCTCAGTGATTAGCCTGTGTCTGATGTAAGGAGATAACAAACTTACGTTCTGATGATTGTCCTCACCAAGATCATAGTTACGCAAACTTTCATAAGAGTGCAATCGATTATCAATAAAGTCATTTAATTCATTTATTGCATTTTCTTTTGTCGCATTAAGGTCAATAATTAATTTAGGCATATTAAATTATAAGCTTATTAGGTGATGTTGTATAATATCTAATTATGACAGAGGAGGTCGTACATGAGTTTAGATTTAATATTGGTTTTAGTAAGTATATGGGTTGGATCAATTATATTTTTTTCGGCAATTATTGCGCCGACAGTATTCAAAGTGCTAGATGAAAAGAGTGCCGGGTTATTTTTACGCGCTTTTTTTCCAAAGTACTACATTTTTGGATTAATAATAGGTGTGTTGAGCCTGATACTCATTTTTTTGCTAAATATACCGGTAAACACCGTGCTATTAGCTTTACTGATAGTCATGATAGCTTTGACTGTAACAAGTAAGCTTATGATTCCCGTGATTAATGCAGCAAGAGACCTGGGAGAAGCAGGGGCGCCAAGATTTAAAAAACTACATACCATGAGTGTGATGTTAAATGTATTGACATTGGTTGTTGGTTTAATTTTTATATTTAAGGTTTAAAATGGCATATAAAACAATAGTATCTAGTGATATTTTAAAAAATAATATAGATAATAAGGACTTTATTATTTTTGATTGTAGATGTGATGTGAAAGATAGCGCATATGGCATACAAGCTTATACTGAAGGGCATATTCGAAACTCTATATTTGTAGATATTGATTCTGATTTAGCTAGTGAAAAGACAGTTAGTAGTGGCAGACATCCACTTCCAGATGCTGATGCTCTCTCAGAAAAGCTCTCCCAATGGGGTTTAAATAGCTCTAAACAGGCTGTGGTTTATGACGATGCTGGTGGTGCATTTGCTGGAAGAATGTGGTGGATCTTAAAATGGCTTGGTCATACAAATGTTGCTGTGTTAGACGGTGCACTAGGCGGATGGATGGCCTCTGGTGGAAAATTAACTCAGGACAGCACAGTTTTTGAAAGATCAGTTTTTACCCCAAATATTCAAAATAATATGTATGTATCTATTGATGATGTAGAAGATGCTCAATATAAAATGGACAAACTTATAATTGACGCTAGATCAAAAGAAAGGTACTTGGGCATTAAAGACCCTGTAGATCCAATTGCTGGACATATTCCGGGGGCTATTTCGCATCCATTAGGTCAAAATCTTGATAAAAAAGGGCACTTCAAGTCTGCTGAAGAGCTGAAGCATGTTTTTAGTAAACTAATAGGTGAAACAGAAAGCGGTGACATTATTTCAATGTGTGGCTCAGGAATCACTGCTTGCCATAATATATTAGCATTAGAAATAGCAGGTATTCGCGGTATTAAATTGTATGTGGGATCATGGAGCGAATGGATTATGGATAAGAGTAGACCGATAGCTACAATAGATGATAATGAATAGTCATTAAACTGTTAATTCTTATAATTAATTTTAGAAGTACTGGGGACATTCGTATTGCCAAAACAAGATAACCCATTTGAAGTATTAGCCAAAGGATATGAAGATATACTCCATACTTTAGTTGATAATATCGAGAATAAAGATAAAGAGGTCGAGAGAAGCGCAAATACAGATATTTTAATCAAACTTTTTGGTTGGTTTCTTGAGAACAATATTCAGCCACCAGAAAAATGCGCGAAGTATATTGCAGAATTAATTAAAAATGGAACCATTACCCATTCAATTGAAAAATCTAAAGGGCTTGGTAATAGAGGGTATGAGAGTGCAATGACCTGTCTTGATATTTTTAATTTAGTATTGCAAGGGCAAACCCTAAACCAATCGATTGAGAAGCATGCAAAAGATAATCATATTAAATCTACAGAAATCTATGAGCGGTTAGAGAGTCATGGAGAAACTGCATACAAGATAATTAATACGATTTGGGATACTCCCTTAACTCCTAAACAAGAACTAGATATAAATTCAATACTTACATATATTAAGAACTAATAAAAAATTATGAAATGAAATCAATACAAAAATATGACGTTATAATAATTGGAGCTGGCGCAGCTGGTTTAATGAGTGCCATTGAAGCTGGCAAAAGAGGAAGAAAAGTACTTCTACTTGATCATTCAAGAAAAATAGGGGAGAAGATTCGTATATCAGGTGGAGGAAGATGTAACTTTACAAATACCAACACGCATCCAAGTAAATTTATTTCTAAAAATCCTAATTTTGTAATATCTGCTTTAAACCAATACACTCAAAATGATTTTATCGATTTGATTAAAAAACATAATATTGAATTTCATGAAAAAAAATTAGGCCAGCTCTTCTGTGATGGAAGTGCGCAACAAATTATAGATATGCTGCTCTCAGAATGTGAAATGGCAAAGGTCGTTTTAAGAAAAGGAATGGTTGTTGAAAATATTGATAAGCAAGGTGACCAGTATTTTATTGATGCTAACTCTGAAAAATATTCTTGCGAATCATTAGTTATAGCAACAGGGGGCTTGTCAGTTCCTAAAATTGGAGCGAGTAAATTTGGATATGAAATAGCTAAAAAATTTAATTTAAATGTAATTGAAACGTTACCAGCTCTGGTACCTCTTACTTTTAATGAGAAAATACTAATGATGTGTAGAGAACTTAGCGGATTATCTTTAGCAGCAATTGTTTCTTTTAATAAAACTATTTTCGAAGAAGGGATGTTATTTACCCATAGAGGTTTAAGCGGTCCTTCCATATTACAAATTTCTTCTTACTGGAAACTAGGAAGTAATATTAAAATTAATCTCTCGCCAGACTTAGATATTCATAAGTTTTTAGAAGATAGAAAAAAATCAAATCCTAAACAAGAGATCAATACTGTCATTGCAGAAATACTTCCCAAGAGATTGGCTCATATGATCTGTAAGGAAAATAATGTTAGTGGAAATATATCTGAGTTACCTAATAAAATATTAAAAGAACTAAGTGAAGCTATAAATGCTTGGGTTATTAAACCAATTGGCTCTGAAGGATATAGGACAGCTGAGGTTACTCTAGGCGGGATAGATACTAATGAAATTTCTTCTAAAACAATGATGTCGATAAAAAATCCAGGATTATTTTTTATTGGAGAAGTAGTTGATGTTACTGGTCATTTAGGTGGTTATAATTTTCAATGGGCATGGTCGTCTGGTTATGTGGCTGGTCAGTATGTTTAAATTCGCATCATTTTTTCTATTTCATTTATAATCAAGATCGAACTGTTCTGGTTTCTCTGAATGTTTTAATTCACATATTTTAATAAGAGCAGTATAAAAAGCATACTCTTTTTTTCTACTATATGAATTTAAATTGAACTCTTCGATTACTTCCGTAGATTTAGCTTCTGCAGGTAATCTTTTCTTCATTAATTCATTTGTAAGAACAAACATTGAATCTGCACACTTTTCAAATTTGATATCATGGTTACTGCATCCAGAAAAAATAATAACGAATATTATTGGGAGTATTTTATTCATCGCCTTCTTTTATAAAAATGCCATCAACCATTTTACCTTTACGATCTTTGATATCATCATAAGCTACCGACAGGCACTCTTTCATTGTTAAATTATTTCTTACCATAATATTGATTAAGACAACCATCATGTCTCCAATATCGTCACGAATATCTTTGCCTTTGCACAAGCTATCTGATAACTCACCCGCCTCTTGAATTAGTTTCATATATTGATCTTTATCAGTACTGCCATCAATTAGGTTACGGTCTCTGTGCCATTGGCCAATTAATTCTTCGTGGTTTATTTGAGTCATCTTTTCCCTTTAATTTGTTTCATTCATTATAACAAACTAGATTATTTTTATTGTATTTATTAATTTTATCTTATTGTTAGTTTAGGATAATATTAAGTATAATGTTATTAATAACAAGGAGGTTTATGATGACTATAAGTATTGGTGATACTATCCCGAATATAGAATTTCAGTTTAGAGAAGGGGATACGAGGCCAGAACAAGGGACTTGCCCCATAGGCGGTAAATTTATAACTAAATCTAGCAATGATATTTTTGCAAACAAAAGGGTCATAATATTTTCTTTACCTGGTGCATTTACACCTACGTGTTCCACTCATCAACTTCCAGGATTTGATCAAAACTTTGAAACTTTTAAAAAAGAAGGCATTGATGAAATCTTTGTAGTATCTGTTAACGATGCTTTTGTTATGAACGCATGGTCAATAGATTGTGCTATTAAAAATATTAAAACCATACCTGATGGTAATGGGGAATTTACATCTGCGATGGGCATGAGTGTAGCAAAGAGTAATTTGGGTTTTGGGCAAAGGAGCTGGAGGTATGCTGCAATCATTAATAATTGTAAAATTGAGAAGATCTTTGAAGAGCCTGGCAAGTCAGATAATTATGAAGAAGACCCTTATGGTGAAACATCACCAGAAAATGTGTTGTCATATTTGCAGAAATAATAAATACTGAAAATTAATGAAAGCATGTAGTTTAATTTTAAGGAGATATAAATGGATAGAATCGTTAATGGATATGGTGCTAAAAAAGCTAATTCAAAATTGTTACCTCAAAGTTATGAAATAAAGAAAATAGCTCCTAAAGAGGTAGTTGTTGAAATAAGTCACTGCGGAATTTGTTACAGCGATATACATCTAATAGACAATGACTGGGGTATCTCAAATTATCCATTTATTCCAGGTCATGAAATTGTTGGTTTTGTAACCCAAAAAGGTTCTCAGGTAAAAAATTTAAAAATAGGTCAACGTGTTGGGATCGGATGGTTTTCCAAAGTATGTGAAAAATGCACATACTGTAAAACTGATAGAGATAATATGTGCGCATCTCCTGAGATGACAGCTGTTGGTCGAAATGGTGGATTTGCAGACTATATTAAGGCTGATAAAAGTGTCGTATATCCTATACCTGAAAAGTTAAAATCGGAGCATGCAGCCCCATTAATGTGTGCCGGATGGACTGTGCATGGTGCTTATAGAGGTTACAAGGTTAAACCAAAGGACCGTGTTGCCGTGATAGGAATAGGTGGCTTGGGTCATCTGGCAATTCAATATGGCAAAGCCATGGGTTATCATGTTACAGCAGTAACATCATCATCAAGTAAGAAAACTGAAGCTAAAAAGTTTGGAGCAAATGTTGTAGTAGATTATAAAAATCTTTCTAAATTAAAAAATAAATTTGATTTTATACTTGTCACTGCTCACGCAGACCTTGATTGGACTAGTCTCGCTAATACCCTAGATGTAGATGGAAATATTTGTTTTGTTGGGATACCACCAAGCCCAATTAGTATGCATGCATTTAGTTTGATTATGAAAAGAATCAAGATATCTGGTAACCCAGGTGGCAGCAGAAAAATGATGAAAGAAATGTTGAAAATTGCTGCTGAAAAAAATATCAAACCTATAGTAGAGCAATTTAAATTTTCTGATGTTAATAAAGCCATAAAGAAAGTTAAGGAAAATAAAATTAGATATCGTGCAGTTTTATCAAGATCGATATAAGAAAAAACTTAATCTTCATCCCACTAAAGGGATATGAAAAATAATTACTAATTAAAATTAACCAGTATTTTTCATCCCTTTGGCAATAGCATGAATTGTTCTGAGCAATGGATCAAATAAATCTTCATTATTATTCTTACGGCACTCTTTTAATAATTTAACTTGTATATAATTTAAAGGGTCAAGATAAGGCATTCTTCTATGTATTGATAAAGACACAGGAGATGATGCGGATAATAATTCACTTGTATCAGTTATTTTTAAAAGTAATTTTCTCGTTAGATTATATTCATTTTCTATCTTATGAATAATAATTTTTGCAGACTTTTGGTCTTCCACAAGCTCAGAATAATCTCTTGCAATATTTAAATCAGCTTTTGCTAATGCCATTCTAATATTATCTAACAACACATTAAAATATGGCCATTTTTTATACATATTTTGCAAAAGGTTAAGATTTTTTTCATCGCCATCTAAAATCTTCTCTATAGCAGAACCAAGGCCATACCATGCAGGGAGAGTGTGTCTTGAAAGAGACCATCCAAAAACCCATGGTATCGCTCTAATTGATCCTTTTGACCTATCAGATGTATTTCTATGAGAAGGCCTAGACCCAATATTTAATTGTCCTAATTCTTGAACAGGTGTTGCTTCATAAAAGTAATCTATTAAGCCGGGAGTATTATCTGTTAATTCTCTATAGTGTTCCTCGCCTTTTTGTGACATCAATTCCATATTTTTTTCAATAACACTATCAGTTTTTGATCCTTCTGAGACCAAGTGTTGACTGGCTTTCATGAGTCCACCAATAGCCATTTCTAATTCATAAACAGCGGTTTCATAAGACGCATATTTATATGACAAAACTTCTCCTTGCTCAGTTATTTTTATCATACCGTTAACTGTACCATCTGGTTGAGCAACAATAGCATCATGTGTTGGCCCGCCACCTCTGCCAACCGTGCCTCCGCGACCATGAAACATATGGCACTCTATAGAATATTTCTTTGCAATTTCTGTAATTTCTTTTTGTGCTTTATAAAGACTCCATGAAGAAGAGAGGATACCCCCGTCTTTGCATGAGTCAGAGTATCCAAGCATAATTTCTTGTCTATTTTTTACATTCTTAAGAATTTCCTTGTATAAATCATTATCTAAAAGTTTTTCAAGTATAGGACTAATTCTTGACAGATCATCTATTGTTTCAAATAAAGGAGAAACTTTAACACTGCTCATCCATCCTTTTTTATCATCCTTTCTAACCATTCCTGTTAGTCTTGCTATGGCAAGAACCTCAAGTATATGGCTTGCTTCATGTGTCATCGATATTATGTAGTGACCAAATGCATCTTCGCTAATTTCTTTGCGCAACTTAACCATGGTAAGAAAAACATCAACTACAGTCTTAGTATCCTTAGATAGTTTTTCATAAATAGAATCAATTTTAAAATCACCTTTTATAATAGACTCTAGAGTAATTATGCGATTATTTTCATCTAAAGATAAATAATCTTCATTGTTTAGTAAACTTATGATCTCGTGAATAGCATTGCTATGTTTCGTAGATTCTTCTCGTACATCAAGATTAACTAGAAAAAAACCACATGTTTCAACTAATCGAATTAAATCCTTTAAACCAAAGTCTATTAATTTTTCGTCTTTATCATGCGTTAAAGAGTCTCTTATAAGATATAGGTCTTTAAGAAGATCTTTTTCATTCTTATAAGCATGTACTCTTTCTTTATATTCTCTTTTATTTTTATAATCATTTATGGTTCTAAGTGATTCGCTTAATCTGAACTCCATGAATTTTAACTTTCTTCTATAAGGTTCCTTGATAAAATCTTGAGTATTACCATGAAGAGCATCTTGAGCATACTTATCATCCATAGCTAATGATTCTAGAAATGCTTTAGATAAATTTGTATGTTGAATAGAGTGGGTTAAATATTTAGACAATCCTTTCGTTAATTCAATATATTCAGTTATTGCAGTTTCAGCATGCATATAAACTGCTTGGCATGTAACCTCAGATGTTACAAATGGATTTCCATCTCTATCACCTCCAATCCAAGAGCCAAAACGAATAAAACTGGGAACTTCAATATTATTTTTTATTGGATCATTTTGGTACGTTCTAGATATAGCTTTTTCTAAGTCACCATATATTTGTGGTATTGCCTTAAATAATGATGTTCTAAAGTAATACAAACCATTTTCTACTTCATCAATAACAGTCGGCTTTTTTAATCTGACTTCATCAGTTTTCCATAATATCAATATTTCAGATTCAAGTTTTTCTAGCAACTCTTCTTTTTTGATAGATTGTCCTTTATATTCTTGGAACTCTAATATCATAGAAAATATACGTCTCATTAGATGCATTTCACTGCGCCTTTTCGCTTCTGTTGGGTGAGCAGTAAAAACAGGAATATATTTTAAATGTCCTAGTAATTCTTGAAGGTCTTTCCCATTAATTTTTTGCCCTATAAACTCTCTAAGCGTACTATCAAATGAACCATCCCAAGAATCGTAACCAGATTTAAGTCGTCTTTCCCGATTAATGTGCTGAAATGCTTCCTCGGTGACATTCACCAGCGCAAAATATTTACTATAAGATCTTATGACATCCGTTAGTGTATTTCTGTCTAGTTTTCCAATATATCTAATTAGCTGATCATGCTTAACGCTGCTCTCATTCTCTCTAAGGCCAATAAAGCCCTTTCTTAATTTTTCTACAGCATTATATACGCCTTTACCGGCATGAGTTTTAATCACTCTGCCCAAAAGTGTTCCGAGTAGCTTTACTGTTGTTCGAAGCTGTCTGTCATTGATAGCGTCGTGTTGTCTTAAAAATCTTGCCATATATTCCTTTATTTTTGGATGAACTATATTACCCTAGATTAAATAGGAACTCACCCTAGCATCTTAAAATTATTTATGATAGTCATTATAAATTTAAATATATATATAAGAGAAATTAAGCATATTTAACAGAATTTAAGTGAACTTAAAAGAAATTAATTATATTAATGACCATTATTACCGTTTATTTATAATAATTTATTATTATTTTGCAATTTTAGCTACTCTCATGCATTGCCACATAAAAAAATAAAAAAATTAAACAGGTAAATAATACAACACAGTAAAAAATACCGTGTTATAATGGGACAGAGTTATTAGTTTAATAACTTTCTTCCAATCCAAAACATACTTTTAAATATAAAACTATTTTCAAAGAAAATATTGATGTAGTTGGCTGTGCAGAATTGGAAATTTATTTATTTGTTGTTGCTAAGGAAAATGCTTGTCTCTCACCCGAGAAACACTTCATTCATGTTGTTTTTTAGCGGTAATTTTCTTCTATATATGATTGTAATATATCAATAAATTGGTTTTCAATATCATCTCCATGCAGTGTTTTATATTTTTTCCCATCTATAAAGACTGGGGCAGCAGGGTTTTCGTTATTACCGGGCAAGCTAATGCCGATGTTTGCATGTTTTGATTCACCAGGACCATTAACAATGCATCCCATCACTGCAATGTTTAAATCTTCAACTCCAGGATGTTTTTTCTTCCATATAGGCATTTGATCACTTATATAGCTTTTGATAGATTTTGATAAGTCAATGAAATAGGTATTACTGGTTCTACCACAGCCAGGACATGATATAACACGAGGATTATAGTTTCTGATGCCTAATGAGGATAAAATTTGCTGGCAGACTTCAACTTCCTCAGTTCTGGACTCATTGCTTTCAGGGGTGAGAGATACTCTGATTGTGTCTCCAATCCCTTTGTTTATAAGTATCGCTAATGCTGAGGCAGATGATATTATTGCATCACGGCCTAATCCAGCTTCGGTTAACCCCAAATGTAGCGGATACTTGCATTCCATAGACAAAGACTCATATATATCAATTAAGTCTGATACATTGCTTGTTTTACAGGAAATGATGATTTTTTCTGGTTTTAAGCCAAGCTCTATAGCTTTCTCAGCTGATGTTAAAACGGACTTAATTAGAATTTTTTTCATTAAATCTGAATAACTTACATTACTTTTATGATTAATTTTATCTGATATAACTTCATCTAAAGTCTGCTTGTCAATGCTTCCCCAGTTACCACCAATTCGAACAGCTTTATCATTCTTTATGGCTATCTGAATAATCTGATCAAAATTACTGTCAAACTTGTCTTTTGAGCCTATATTTCCTGGATTTATTCGATATTTATCTAATACTGCGGCAGCATCCGAGTATTTAGTTAAAAGAGTATGCCCATTGAAGTGAAAATCACCCACAAGAGGAACATTATAATTTTTTTGAACAAGCAATGACTTTATTGCTCCAACAGCTGCAGCAGATTTTTCATCATTAACCGTAATCCTCACTAATTCTGAGCCAGCATCAGCGAGCTTCATGATTTGAGTGAAGGTGGCATTGATATCCGATGTATCTGTATTAGTCATCGATTGGATTCTAATAGGATATTGTGAGCCTATACTGATATTGCCAACTTTTACTGAATATGTTTCACTTCGTTCATTCATGGATATATTATATTGCATAATTAAGCTTTATATATAGAATATTGTTGTGTAATAAATCTAGAGAGTAAATTATGACTTCAACTGACGATGAAGACAAAAAGGAATTAGATGAAATAGAAGCAGAGTCTATGGATATTGCCCCTGAAGAAACAGAGGTGGAAGAAGAGGTAATAGAGCTCAGCGAACTTGAAATACTTCAAAAAAAGCATGATGAACATTATGATGGGCTTCTAAGAGCTAAAGCTGAAGTAGAAAATATTAAAAAACGAAGCTCTAAAGAAGTTGAAAATGCTTACAAATACTCAATTGAGTCTATATTACAGGAAATTATACCTATATATGACAGTTTGAGCCTGAGCTGCAAGCTTAGTAGTGACAAAACTACTAAAGAGCAACTAGAAGAAGGAAATAAACTTCTTTTAAGCATGTTTAAACAAATTCTCGAGAAAAATAATATTAAAGAAATTGATCCTGAAGGAGAAGTCTTTGACCCTGATCATCACCAGGCTATAAGTACTATAGAAGACAAAAAGAAAAAGAATGATGACATAGCTGAGGTTGTCCAGAAGGGGTATGTTTTAAATGGCCGTGTAATTAAGCCAGCTTTGGTAATAGTCATAAAAAACACTAGTTAAGACTTGAAAAAAATATTATTGTCCACATCTTCACAGTAGAAACAAAATTTAGGAGTAAATAATGGCAAAGATAATCGG
>Ga0257114_1000038_pt1 | contig 92811 bp, 111 predicted proteins | sample SI112_10mmetaG_FD_190149 | JGI IMG/M metagenome (GOLD analysis project Ga0257114, IMG submission 190149) | Marine microbial communities from Saanich Inlet, British Columbia, Canada - SI112_10m | ecosystem: Environmental > Aquatic > Marine > Inlet | place: Canada: British Columbia | collected...
TAAAATTCATATAGGTGATAAATCTTTTTCAGCAGGCAGGTTAGGTGACAAAGCGTCAACTGATCTTGAAAACTTTTTCATAAAAAATGATTTTTCTGTTGGGCGCCTAAAGACTGGAACACCACCAAGAATTCTAAAAAGCTCCATAGATTATAGTTCATTAATAGAGCAAGGCAGCGATGAGAGCAAACCATGCCTGTCTTATATGCATGACCATTATGGTAAAACACCTAGTGCTATTTCTGAAATATCGTGTCATATAACATATACGAATGTTAATACGCATAGAATCATAAAGGAGAATCAGTCTTTGTCGCCACTATTCAATGGAAGCATTGAGTCAGCTGGGCCAAGATATTGTCCGTCTATTGAGGATAAGGTTGAAAGATTTTTTGATAAAGACTCTCATCAAATATTTCTAGAGCCTGAAACACTATCAGATGAAGAAATTTATCCTAATGGCTTATCAACTTGTTTGCCTGAAGAAATACAGCTGAGCTTTTTAAGAACCATAAAGGGTTTAGAAAACTGTATTATTACCCAACCTGGCTATGCTATTGAGTATAGTTATTTTGACCCCAGAGGTTTGACTAAAAATTTAGAAACAAAGAAAATCAAAAATTTATTTTTTGCAGGACAGATTAATGGAACAACAGGCTATGAAGAGGCTGCTGCACAAGGGATAATCGCTGGAATTAACGCCTCATGTTCTGCCAGAAACCATGAGATGTGGTGCCCAAATAGAAATCAGGCTTATATAGGAGTAATGATTGATGACCTGGTAACACTAGGCGTTAACGAACCTTATAGAATGTTTACAAGTAGAGCCGAGCATAGACTAAGGTTAAGAGAGGATAATGCAGATCAGAGGCTAACAGAGATTGGTTATAGACTTGGAGTTGTCTCTAACGAAAGACTATTGTTTCTGAAGAAGAAAACTAAAAAAATAGCCGAGGAAAGTATAAGGCTCGAAAAAATTAAGATATTGCCATCTAGCAAAGTTTCACTGACATTAGAGAAAAGATTTAATCTTAAATTAAAAAATACTCAAACAATGAAGAGCCTACTTAAAATGTCTGATATCAGATATAAAGACATACAGGGGTTAGACTGTTTTGGGAAGACTAGTAATTCAGACATAGGACACTTGGTTGCTATTCAAGAAAGATATGAGGGATACTTAAAAAGACAGGACCAAGAAGTATCAAATAACTTAAAAACACTTAATATAAGGATTCCAGAACAACTAATATATAAAGAAATAAAAGGGCTTTCTAACGAGGCAAAAGAAAAATTGTCTCAAGTTATGCCAGACACTCTTGGACAGGCCTCTAGAATATCAGGGATAACCCCAGCCATTATTTCATTACTGAGAATATATATTAAAAAACACTCTTTATAAAAAACTGTTATTATCTTTTACTTGCTAACCCATGAAAGAAGTTATGAAGAATAGAGATCCCAGCCTGAGTAAGGTTTTAAAAGCATTGTCACTAAATATTGATGACGACACTACCGATGTCATTGAAGAATACCTAAAATTACTTTTTATGTGGCATGAAAAAAATAATATTCTTTCTACGCGTGACAGGGAATATTTTTTAAGGAGAGACTTTTATGACTCTTTATCGATGTTGAAGTATATTCCAAAAGGACCACTTTTAGACATTGGAACAGGAGCGGGTATCCCAGGGCTGTTACTATCTTTTCTTAGACCAGACGACTATATAACTTTGCTGGACAGAAGAGATAATGCTATACGTTTTTTAGAACATGTTAAGCTAAAGCTTAAGCTAGAGAATATTGATATTATAAAAACAGACATTAATAAAATGGTAATAACAGAAAGCCCTAAGGCAATAATTTTTAAAAACTTCAGCAACAAGGCAATATCAAAACTACCTTTTGAAGATAAGCTTGCATATATAGTAAACATGGTTAGAAATAATCTTAAATCCACCTCTAAGATATTCATTCTTACAGGCTCAAATGCCCTTGCTTTGAATGAAAATATGCAAAAACATGCCGAAGAACTGAGCTCAAAACTTGCCATCATAAAAATTAAAACTCCCTACTTTGAAACAAATAGATACATATTAGAGATTACGTAATGACAGAAGTCCTAGCAGTTGTAAATCAAAAAGGTGGCGTGGGCAAAACAACATCCTGCGTTAACATATGTGCAAGTTTAGCCAAAACTAAAAGAAAAATTTTATTGGTTGATTTTGATCCTCAATCTAATGCCACAAAAGGCTGCGGCATAGATCCTCACGGCTTAAAAATATCCGTTAATGATATTCTTCTGGGGAGACACTCATTAGAGGATTGTATTTTATCACCAAAAAACCTTTCCTTTTCCATATTGCCAGCAACTCCAGAATTGACGGAAGCAGAAGTTATGCTTCTCTCAACACAATCAAAAGAATTTACTCTAAAAAATGTACTAAACGAGTGTGCGATCAACTTTGACTATGTAATCATTGATTGCCCGCCATCATTAAATATTTTAACTGTAAATGCACTGACAGCGGCTACTGGAGTACTTATACCTGTTCAATGTGAATTTTTTGCTTTACAAGGTTTAAGCGAACTGATGACAACAATCAATACAATTAAATCGAGCAGTAATCAGGAGTTAGTTGTTAAAGGAATAATAAGAACAATGTTTGACCCAAGAAATAACCTTGCAACAGATGTAAGCGCACAACTAATGAAGTATTTTGCTGACAAATTATACAGAACGATAATACCAAGAAATATCACACTTGCGGAGGCTCCTAGCCATGGTCTTCCTGTTATCGAATATGATAAAAATTCAAAAGGATCACTTTCTTATCTGTCATTAGTAGGTGAAATATTAAAACAAGAAAAACTGTAATCTATACATCTGTTCAATACCGAGTTATATTTAGCTTATGACTAAAAGAAAAGCATTAGGGTCTGGCTTAGAGGCACTACTCAGCACAAAACCTATTGTTGCTGATCAGTCTAGGAGTATGGATTCTTCTGATATATCCTCGACCAAGATAATTTCAATCCCTATACATGAAATAACTAGAAATAAAAACCAACCTAGACAGTTATTCTTTAATGAGGCGCTTGAGTCCATCGCTGAATCAATAAAAGAATTGGGTCAACAGGTTCCAATATTAGTTCGTCAAAATGATAGTGGTTATGAATTAATAGCGGGTGAACGCAGATGGAGAGCTATGCAATCTATCCAAGCTCAGAACATTGATGCCATAGTGATGGATGTAGACGATAAAGAATCTGCCTTAATAGCTATTGTAGAGAATGTACAAAGAGAACAGTTAAATTCAATTGAAGAAGCAGAAGCCTTGGAAAAATTACATACAGACTATAATATGACACACGATGATATTGCGAAATATACAGGTAAATCTAGATCACATATTACTAATATCTTGAGATTAAATGACTTAGTAGATTATGTAAAAACAAAGCTACAAGATGGCTCAATTGAGATGGGACATGCTAGAGCTGTTCTTTCCCTTGATTCTAGTCTTCAAGAAACCATAATTAAAAATGCAGTCATAAAAAGATTGTCTGTACGCGCAGTCGAGGCACTGGCTCGTAATTCAAGGGTAAAAAATGTAAAAAAAAGTAATGATATAAACCAAGATACAGTAGCCCTAGAAAAAGACCTTTCTGAACATTTGGCTGCTGATATTAAGATAAGTCATAAGTCTAATGGTACTGGCAAATTAGAAATCAAGTATAAGAGCCTCAATGAGCTACAAGGAATTGTTGCTAAATTTAAGAAATAATAATTTCCATATTTTACTGTATATAAATTGAACTAATCAGCATTGTCATCTATAATACCCATGACCATTAAGGAAGTGGTTTTTTGCTTCATGGTGAACATCAAAAGTGATAAGGGTAATAATATACCAAGGCTCGATTTCTATAATTGTAGCACTTGCTTTTTTGAGCTTTGGCTCAGTTAACATAATCTCGTCTTTATATGGCGGTTTTATGTCAATAGTAAATTCATTACTCCTTGCGCGCAGTGTAAACACAGCTGGTAAAGCAGCTTCAGAGCAAAAACAGGCAAGAAGTGCCTTTGTGTTATTGAAAAGTGTTGTTTTTAGGTTTGTTTTAGTTTTAATCGGTTTCTATTTAGGAATCATGCATTTTAAGCTTGTTGCCCTAGAAGTGTTGATAGCTTTTTCATTAGCCCAATTAGGCTATGTGTTCTATAAGTCCAAAAGTATTTATTAATTGAAAAGATGAGAATAGGTTTATGAGTCAAAGTGATGGTCCAGCAACAGATAACCCGGTAGAGTATATATCGCATCATTTGCAGCCACTTCAATATGGTGATGGATTTTGGCAAATTAATGTAGATACAATGTTTTTTAGTACATTAATCATGTTTGGAGTAATGTGGGTAGCATATAGAGTTGGAAAAAATGTTTCTGTTGGCGCACCGACAGGAGCACAAAATATTTTAGAGACTCTAATAGATTTCGTGAACGGACTGGTAAAAGAAGCTTTCCCAAAACCCAATAAAATAGTTGGCCCACTTGGCCTAACAATATTTGTATGGGTCTTTCTAATGAACGCAATGGATTTAATCCCAGTAGATTTACTACCTAAAGCTGCAGAGATGATCGGTATTGTGGGCCAAGACGGAAAGCATGCTCTAAAAGTTGTTCCAACAACTGACCCCCATACAACTTTCGCTATGGCACTAACAGTTTTTGCAATTTGTATTTACTATAATGTGAAGAATAAAGGCATCGGGGGATATTTCAAATCTTTCCTCGTTCATCCTTTTGGAATTACTTTAGCACCGATAAACTTTGTATTAACTATGGTAGAAGAAATTGCTAAGCCATTAAGTTTAGCTTTACGACTTTTTGGAAATATGTTTACTGGGGAGTTAGTATTTCTATTAATAGCAATATTACCTTGGTATATAATTCCGATACCAGGTAGTATGTGGGCAATCTTTCACATACTTGTAATAACACTTCAAGCTTTTATATTTATGGTATTAACTATTATGTATATAAGTTTGGCATCAGAAGAATCACATTAAACGAGAGGATATAAAATGGAAAATACACTAACACCACAAATGATAACTGATATCTATGCATCAACAAGCTTAGGGGTTGCTATTATGCTTGCAGCTGCAGGACTTGGTTCTGCCTTAGGTTGGGGATTAATATGCATGAAATATATTGAAGGTATTGCTAGACAACCAGAAATGTTACCGGCATTAAGAATTCAGATGTTCATTACAGCTGGATTAATGGAATCATTCCCCTTTATTGTATTAGCATTTGCAATGTTTTTTGTCTTTGCTAACCCATTTATTGGAGCTGCTAAAGCAGCGCTTGGAGCATAATTAAATTAATTAGTAGGTTTTAAAATGAACATAACAGCAACATTATTTGGACAAATGATAACGTTCGTTATTTTTGTCTGGTTTATCAAAGCATATTTGTGGGAACCACTTACATCTGCGATGGAAGAAAGGACTAGCAAAATTGCTGACGGCCTAGCTTCTGCAGAGTTAGGTGAAAAGAGAATAGATGAGGCGAATATAGAATATAGTCGCATAGTTGATGAAGCGAAAGTTAAAGCAACAGATGTTATTACTATGGCAAATCAACAATCGACTACAATTATTGAAGACGCAAAGGTAATCTCTAAAAAAGAAGCTGAAAAAATTATTTCTCTATCTAATCAGCAAATTGGCCAGGACTTGAATATAGCAAAAGATGCTCTAAGAAAAGATATCTCGCGTATTGCAATTGCTTGCGCAGAAAAAATTATTAAAGCAGAAATCAGTCAAGAAAAACATAAGTCTATATTAGACGAAGCATTAAAGGAGCTTAAATAAATTGTCTGATAACTATTCATATTCAAGGCCATACGGAGAAGCTGCTTTTAAAATTGCTCTAGAGGATAATAGCTTAGAAAGCTGGTCTGAAAACTTAGAACTGCTATCAGATGTAATTTCAGACCCAAAAATGACTGACATATTATCAGATCCCAAAATCAATGATGAAGTATCACTTAATTTCTTGTCTAGTTTTTTAAATGATAGTAAAGACGCTAACTTAGCGAATTTTTTATCTTTGCTCATAAAGACTAAAAGGGTCTGTTATATGAAAGAGATTACTGAGATATTTAACTCTTTAAAATTCAAACATAATAATGTTCGTATCGTAGAAGTTGAGTCTGCCCATGCAATTGCACCGGACCAGCTAGAATCACTAATATCGTTGTTGAAAGAGAAATACAAAACTGATGTTAAAGCTGAGCTCACTATCAATAAAGAATTAATTGCTGGGATTAAAATAAAATCTAATAATGAAGTAATTGACTTAACTACTAAAAACAGACTAGACCAAATGAGACAACAATTAATAATCTAATTATAAGGTAACAATATGACTATCAACCCAACTGAAATAAGCGAAATTATAAAATCTAAGATTAAAGATTATGACATAAAAACCACTGCTCATAATGAAGGAACGGTTGTATCTGTAACAGATGGTATAGCTAGAGTATTTGGAATAACTGATGCTCTACAGGGCGAGATGTTAGAATTTCCAAATAAAATTTATGGGATGGCTCTTAATCTAGAAAGAGACTCGGTGGGTGCAGTTATACTTGGTGATTATAAACAAATCTCTGAGGGTGATATTGTTAAATGTACTGGAAGAATTTTAGAGGTCCCAGTTGGACCTGAATTATTGGGTAGAGTTGTTAACTCACTTGGTGAACCCATTGATAATAATGGTCCTATTGATGCGAAGAGCACTTCTCCAATTGAAAAAATTGCACCAGGCGTAATTGAACGTAAGTCTGTTGATCAACCAGTTCAAACAGGGCTTAAATCTGTTGATGCAATGGTCCCAATTGGACGCGGTCAACGTGAACTTATTATCGGTGATAGGCAAACAGGAAAGACTGCCGTGGCAATTGATGCAATTATTAACCAAAAAGATACCGGCGTGAAATGCATCTATGTGGCTATTGGTCAAAAAGCTTCATCTGTTGCACAAGTAGTTAGAAAATTAGAAGAACATGATGCTTTAAAACATACGATTATTGTAGCTGCTAGCGCAGCTGACTCAGCAGCAATGCAATATATTGCACCATACTCAGGTTGCGCAATGGGTGAATATTTTAGAGATATAGGTGAAGATGCACTTATTGTATATGATGACTTAACAAAACAGGCATGGGCATATAGGCAGGTTTCATTACTTTTAAAAAGACCTCCAGGCAGAGAAGCATATCCTGGTGATGTTTTTTATTTACATTCAAGGTTGTTAGAAAGGTCAGCAAGAATAAATGAAGATGCAGTTTCAGATTTGACTAATGGAAAGGTTAAAGGTAAAACAGGGTCGTTAACAGCAATGCCAGTCATTGAGACCCAAGCAGGAGACGTATCAGCTTTTGTGCCAACTAATGTTATTTCTATTACAGATGGTCAAATATTCTTAGAATCTGATTTATTTAATGCAGGAATAAGGCCTGCAATTAATGCTGGCCTCTCTGTTTCCAGGGTTGGTGGTGCAGCTCAAACCAAGATTGTCAAAAAATTAGGTGGCGGTGTTAGATTGGCTTTAGCACAATACCGTGAATTGGCAGCTTTTTCTCAGTTTGCATCAGACTTAGATGATGCTACGAAGAAACAGCTTGATAGAGGACAAAGGGTAACTGAGCTAATGAAACAAAATCAATACTCTCCTTTGAGTGTAGCAGAGATGTCACTATCACTTTATGCAGCTAATGAAGGATACTTCGATGATGTTGAGATTTCAAAAGTCATGCCATTCGAAAAGGCTATGCATGAATACGTAAAAGCAAATCATAAAGATTTAGTTGAACTAATCAATAAATCGCTAGACTACAATGATGATATTGCAGATAAGATGAAAACAGCCTTAGATGCTTTTAAAACTAATGGTGTTTGGTAATGGCTGGTAGTCAAGAAATAAGAACTCAAATCAAGAGTATTCAAAATACTCAGAAGATAACTAAAGCTATGGAAATGGTAGCAGCTAGTAAAATGAGAAAAGCTAAAGGTCAGATGGAAAAAGCTAGACCTTATGCTGATAAAATATCTTATGTTATGTCCCATCTTGCAAATGCACATGCAGAGTATGACTCTGTATACTTTGAAGTTAGAGAAGTAAAAAAAAGAGCATATATAGTTGTTTCCTCAGACAGAGGGTTATGCGGAGGATTAAATAATAATTTATTTAAAAAAATAATTGAATCTACGGTAGAAAATCAAAATAATAATATTGAAACTAGCTACAGCGTGTTTGGAAATAAAGCAGCTGGGTTTTTTCAGAGAATTGGCGGGGAAGTAATTTCTCAGTCTACTCATTTAGGAGATCATCCTCAAATAGAAGATCTTTTGGGCACTATAAAGTCTACAATTGATAAATTTATATCTAAGGATGTTGATGAAGTGTATGTTGCTTATAATAAATTTGTTAATACGGTAAGCCAGATTCCAACACTTGATAAAATATTGCCGATATCGCCCGAAGATTCAGATTCAGCTAATAGCGAGTATGCACATTATTGGGATTACTTATATGAGCCTGATGCAAAAGAGGTTCTAGAAGCATTATTTATCAGGTTTATTGAATCTTTGACATATAGAGCGGTGGTTGAAAATATTGCGTCAGAGCAAGCATCTCGCATGGTAGCCATGAAGTCTTCGTCTGACAATGCAACTGATTTGATAAGTGAGTTACAAATAATTTATAACAAAAATAGACAAGCAGCAATTACACAAGAAATATCAGAGATTATTTCAGGTGCATCTGCATTATAATTAATTAAGAAATGGAGCATATTAAATGGAAACAGGTAAAGTAGTAGAGATAATTGGTGCGGTTATCGATGTACAATTTGCGCGCGATGCAATTCCAAATATTTTTGATGCACTTTTAGTTGAAGAGGGTGGTTTAACTCTAGAAGTACAGCAACAAATTGGCGATGGTATTGTTAGAACGATTGCAATGGGTACAACTGATGGACTTAAAAGGGGATTAGATGTTAAAAACACTGGTGCTCCTATAAACGTACCTGTAGGCGAAGGAACACTTGGACGTATAATGAATGTCCTGGGAGAGCCTATTGACAATAAAGGTCCAGTCAAATCTACCTCTACTATGCCTATTCATAGAGCTCCTCCAACTTTTGCAGATCAGGCATCAGAAGTTCAATTATTAGAGACTGGAATTAAAGTTGTAGACCTTATTTGTCCTTTTGCTAAAGGTAGTAAAGTTGGACTATTTGGTGGTGCGGGTGTAGGTAAGACTGTAATTCTAATGGAGTTAATAAGAAATATTGCTGCAGAACATAGTGGGTCGTCTGTATTTGCAGGTGTAGGAGAGAGAACACGTGAGGGTAATGATTTTTATCATGAAATGACCGATGCAAAAGTTATTGATAAAGTTGCACTGGTTTATGGGCAAATGAATGAGCCTCCAGGAAACAGACTACGTGTAGCATTAACTGGATTAACAATGGCTGAACATTTCCGCGATGCTGGCAGTGATACACTTTTATTTATTGATAATATTTATAGGTATACGCTTGCAGGTACAGAGGTTTCAGCATTATTGGGACGTATGCCATCAGCAGTAGGTTATCAACCAACTTTAGCTGAAGAAATGGGCGTATTACAAGAACGTATCACTTCAACTAAATCAGGTTCTATTACATCTATTCAAGCAGTATATGTTCCAGCGGATGATTTAACTGACCCTAGCCCAGCAACAACTTTTGCTCATTTAGACGCAACAGTTGTCTTATCAAGAAATATAGCTGAACTTGGGATTTATCCTGCTGTTGATCCATTAGATTCTACCAGTAGACAGTTGGATCCATTAGTTTTAGGACAAGAGCATTATGATACAACAAGAGCAGTTCAAGGTGTTCTTCAAAAATATAAAGAACTGAAAGACATTATAGCCATACTTGGAATGGATGAATTATCAGATGAAGATAAATTGTCTGTTAATAGAGCAAGAAAGATACAAAGATATCTATCGCAACCGTTCTTTGTAGCTGAAACATTTACTGGTACGCCAGGTAAATATGTATCATTAAAAGATACTATCCAGGGGTTCCAGGCAATTGTAAACGGTGACTATGATGATTTGCCAGAGCAAGCATTTTATATGATTGGTAAAATTGAAGAGGCTAAGAAAAAGGCCGACGAGTTGTAATAATGTCAGAAAATACCATCAAATTAAATATTGTCAGTGCAGAAGAAGAGCTCTTTTCAGCAGACGTTCAGATGGTATATGCGCCAGCAGAAATGGGTGAGGTCGGCATAACACCAAAACATACACCTCTATTGACAAAATTGAAGCCTGGCGATGTAAGAGCACAAATTTCAGAGAGCGAGTCAAAGATATTTTTTGTTAGTGGCGGACTACTAGAAGTTCAACCAAACGCAGTGACAATTTTATCTGATACGGCAATAAGAGAATCAGACTTGGATGAAGAGAGGGCTAAGAGGTCCGAGCAAGATGCAAAACAAGCAATGAAAAACAGTAACAGTGACATGGACCTGGTCAAGGCTAAAACTGAATTATTACAAGCAGCAGCTCAGCTCAGATTGATCAAAAAGCTGAAAGGCAAAAGATAATTTTATCTTAGGAGGCCAATAGTGTCATTGACAACTATCATATTAGCAGCTGGCAAGAGCAGTAGAATGCTGTCATTAAAATCAAAATTATTATTTAAAATATCAGGTGATTATATTATTAATTATGTTTATAAGGCTGCCTCTACAATTAAGTCAAAAAAAATAGTCTGTGTCCTCAACAATTCTTCTCAACAACTTCAAGATTTTATTCAAAAAAATAAAATTAGCAGCGTTGAACAAAAAAAGCCATCAGGAACTGCAGATGCAGTAAATGCAGCTCTAAAATCATTACCAGTAAATAAAAAAAATAATGTTCTGATTCTATGTGGTGATGTGCCATTTATTGAACCAGCTACTCTCCGAAAAATAATTTCGAAATTAGATAATTCTGATATGTGTATTGGTACATATGTGCAAGAGAATCCAATAGGTTATGGAAGAATTATCAGAAATAACAAACAGATTATTGGCATTATTGAAGAAAAAGACGCTACAGAGAAAATAAAAAAAATTAATGAAATCAATACGGGTATAATATGTATCAATGAGGGAGTACTTAGGAAGTTTATTGGTAAGATTAATAATAAGAATATACAAAAAGAATATTATCTTACTGACATAGTTAAACTTTTGAGTGACAATAAATATAGGGTATCAAGTTATACTATTAAAAATGGTTTAGAAACAATGGGTATAAACTCTAAAAAAGATTTAGTAGAAATAGAACGAAAATTACTGATTAAAAAAGCCAAGGCTCTTCTCAATAAAGGAGCTTTGATAAGAGATGTATTACGCACTGATATAAAGGGTGATTTAAAAGTTCAGACTGATGTTGAAATTGATATTAACTGTATTTTTGAAGATAAAGTTACCATAGGGTCAAATACAACCATTGGACATAACTGCTATCTCAATAGGTGTAAAATCGGAAAAAATGTTCACATTAAGCCTAATACCATTATATTTGGTGCAACAATTGGCGATAATTGTATTGTAGGACCGTATGCGCGTATTAGACCTGGCACAGTGTTAAAAGACTCTTCCCAAGTGGGTAATTTTGTAGAGGTTAAAAACTCTACAATAGGTAGTAGGACTAAAATTAACCACTTAAGTTATATTGGTGATGCTCACCTTGGGACTGATATTAATGTTGGCGCCGGATGTATCACTTGTAATTATGACGGAGAAAAGAAACACAAGACAATTGTAGAGAGTAATTCATTTATTGGGTCAGGCACAAGACTAGTCGCACCTGTTAAAGTTGCAAAAGGTTCATATATTGCTGCTGGATCTACGGTTACAAAAGACACGCCTGGAGGTGGGAGCCTGACTATTGCAAGAAGTAAACAAGTTTCTATACCTAAATGGAAAAGTAAGGCCACCAAAGGTAATAAGTAATGTGTGGCATTTTTGGCGCAATCTCTTCTGAAGATGTTAAAAAAGATCTTATCGAGGGGTTGTCTAAATTAGAATATAGGGGTTATGACTCCGCAGGACTATCACTCATAACATCAGCATCTAAAATAAAGAGAATTAGATGTACAGGCAAAGTTAAAGAGTTAAAAAAACTTTTATTAAAATCAAAGAGTAAAGGCAAATGTGGCATTGCTCATACAAGATGGGCAACTCATGGTATTCCAAATCTTAAAAATTCACACCCTCATAACTCTGGGCCTTTTTCAATTGTACATAATGGTATTATTGAGAATTCAGAAGAACTAAAATCCAGTTTATTAAAAAAAGGGTATAAGTTTACATCTGATACTGATTCAGAAGTTATAGCACATTTGCTGACTTCTTGTATAAAAAAAAATAAAGATCTGCTGGGAACTATTTTATCAGCACTTGATAAATTAAAAGGTTCTTTTGCGCTTGCTATTATATATGACAAGTATCCTGATAATATCATTGTTGCATCAAATGGAAGCCCTCTTTTAATTGGTATAAGTAAAAATGCTACTTATGTGGCATCTGACATACATGCCCTGGTTAGTAAAACAAAAAAGTATATACCTCTTGAAGATAATGAGTTGGCAATTGTCTCCAGGGGTAATGTTATTCTCTATAATAAAAAAGGTAGAAAAATATCACGACCACCACTTGTCACAAAACAGATTGACAAAACAACTTCAAAACGTGGTTTCAAGCATTATATGCAAAAAGAAATATTTGAACAAAAAGATATTATAAGCAGAGTTATTAAAGATAGATTGGGCACCAAAACAATTCTGCCAAATATTTTTGGGCCTAAATCTGATGTGATGTTAAAATCTATTAAACATGTTCATTTTGTTGCTTGTGGGACAAGTTATAACGCATCGCTCATTGCCAAGTATTGGATTGAAGAGTTATCAGATATAATGTGTACAGCAGAAATTGCAAGTGAATATAGATATCGAACCATTAATATTCCATCTGATACGTTATTTGTTGCAATATCGCAATCAGGCGAAACTGCTGATACAATATATTCTTTGAAAAAAGCAAAGACCAGCAATTATAAAGCAATACTATCAATATGTAATGTTCCAGAGAGTACAATAACTCGCTTATCAGACTATAGTTATTTAATGCAAGCTGGTGTTGAAATAAGTGTAGCTTCTACAAAAGCATTTACGTCACAACTTATTGCGCTGTTATTATTATCAACAATTTTATCAAGATCCTCAGGTAAATATTCTATAGAAGCCGAGATAGTTAAACAAATTAATTCATTGCCAAAAATTTTAGATAAAACTTTTAAACTTGAAAATGATATGAAGACAATGGCGAAACAGTTCAAAAATAAACATCATACTTTATTTCTTGGCCGAGGAGCTTCTTATCCCATTGCTTTAGAAGCGGCTCTTAAATTAAAAGAGATTAGTTACATTCATGCCGAAGGATATGCTGCTGGGGAATTGAAGCATGGGCCGTTAGCATTGGTTGATAAAGATATGCCAGTTGTCGGGCTTATGCCTGATAATAACCTTGTCAACCAAGTACTGTCTAATTTATCAGAAGTTAAAGCCAGACATGGTCTTGTTTATATCTTCACAAATAAAAAAATGAAGTTAAAAAGGAATGATAAAACTAAAATAATTAAAATGCCTGCATGTGGGCATTATATTGCTCCGCTAGTTTATGTGATTCCTATGCAGCTACTCTCTTATCATGTAGCTATTTTTAAAAAAACAAACATTGATCAGCCTCGCAATCTTGCTAAGTCAGTCACAGTGGAATAATTTTTATATAATTGGAGAAGTAAATGTTAAATGTATATTTATCTGGGGAAATTCATACAAGCTGGAGGAACGAAATTATCCAGCTTTGTGAAAAAGAAAAATTAGATATCAATTTCTCTTCCCCTAATACTGATCATGAGTCATCAGATAATTGTGGGATTGAAATTTTAGGAGATGAAGAAAGTAATTACTGGAAAGATAATAAAGGCGCGAGAATTAATTCAATTAGAACTAAAAAAGCTATAAAAGACAGTGATGTGGTCATAGTGAAATTTGGTGAAAAATATAAGCAATGGAATGCGGCTTTTGATGCAGGCTATGCTTCTGCATTAAATAAATCTATTATTGTAATTCATAATGATGATCATCAACATGCACTCAAAGAAGTTGACGCATCTGCATCTGCTGTTGCAAAAGATCAACCGCAAGTTGTTAGAATTTTAAAATATATTTTGGGTGGTTCCCTCTAATTGTGTATGAGTAATCATCTAACACAAGTTGATATTAGTGAAATTATTCAGATGGCTCTTTCTGATGATGTTAGTTTCGAAGCCATCGAGCAGCAGTATGGTATTAGCGAGGAAAATGTAAAGAAGCTGATGAAAAAAAATATTACTAATAATTCTTACAAGCATTGGAGAAAAAGAGTTAAACTATTCTCTGAGCGTAGGAAATATTACAAATAATGACCATAGTTTTGACTATATGAATGACCAGAAACCACAAATTATAATAAAAGAGTATGTCCGTAATTATGGAAGCTTGAGTATTATCTTTGGCTTTATTGGTGTCTTTTTTTTATCTTTTCTGCTTAGTCCGATTGCTTTTATATTTGGCATACTTGCGTTGACTAACAAAGAATATATTGCGGGATTAGTGGGTATAATTCTCTCGATTCTTGGCGTCCTAACATCACCCTTGTTAATGGCACTAATAAGTATGCCTACCGTAACGTATATTCATAATGGAGTAATGTTATAATGTCAGAATGTCTGTTTTGTAAAATTCAAAAAAAAGGTTATGAGGATGAGATTGTTTATGAAAACAAATTCTTCATCGCAACACGAGACAGCTATCCGGTAACAGAATTGCATACGTTAATTATTCCAAAGAGACATTTCGCTTCTTTCTTTGACATGAACCTTGATGAGCAATCATCTCTGCATCAGATATTAAAACAACAAAGAGATGAAATATTAACAATCGATCCGACTGTTGAAGCATTTAACTTAGGCACTAATGATGGTATCGCTGCAGGACAATCTATATTTCATTTACATATTCATTTATTTCCTAGACGTGCTGGTGATATTGAGAACCCCCGTGGCGGCGTCAGGGGGGTTATTCCTGCTAAACAAAAATACACAAAAAAATAATTCTAAATACTATTTTTGCTAATAGCATGAATAATTACAAATATCTTCTTGAAATAGTAACTATTAGGAACATAATTAAAGAAAAGGAGAAGCTATGATACTTTCTATAATTGTATTTTTTTTCTTAATTTGGCTATTTTGTTGTGCATTTAAGGATGAATAATTATGACGGATATTACTAAGAATAGAGTGATTGACTGGGACAAGCAATTACGCAAAGAAAGGGATCTTAAAGAGAATCTTGGTGATGATTGGACTGCGAGTCAGGTTAAAGAATTAACTGGTAGTTTCAGGCGTCTATCAGAGAAAGACAATATAAAAGTTGGCAAAGGAATTTTAGAAGACTGCGAAGAATTTTATCTTTCTTTAGATACTATTGCACGTAACGCTTATATTAATATTTGTAAAAATCGAAGTTCAGCTCATTTTACTATCAAAAGAGGTGATGAAAAGAATGACAACGACCCTGCTCTTAAAGAATTTATAATGTGGGATGCAAAACTTCAGGTGTTTAAAAAAAATAATGGCTATAATAATATCTCTAATATAAATGACGATGATTAGGTATTTTTGTTTTTCTTTACTTCTGTTTTTTTGTTTAAATATTAATGCGTCTTCATTAAGCAACAAGAGTATTATTTGTAGTACTAATAAGTTTACAGTCAAGGGAGGCTTTGTATTTACTTCAGATAATACATTAGACCGTTATAACATTTTGTTAAACTTGGATACCGGCAAACAATATATTAAAAAATCATCACATTGTTACACCTTAATTAATAATGAGTATGCGATAACTGAAAAGAGTATTGACAAAGGTTGTGGTAAACCAAATAGTTATATTGATAGCAATAGTCTAGAGTATATGATGCCATTTGATGAATATATGTTGTCCGCAAACTGCTCTCTTTTTGATGGAGATCTAATTGAGGCAATCAACAACAGTCTCATAAAATAAAGCTTAAAGACTCATACTCTTTGTATGCATTTACTATCATTATTTTTAGCAGAGTTCATATATGTGCTAACTTCATATATAGAGACATCTTTTGTAATGCCACTATTAAAAATCTTATCTCCTATTAGCCATGAACCAATTTCATTACTTTCCAGTATAACGGGTTGTCTATGATGAATGGTGCTTGGTTTGCCTGTAGATTCCTTTGTCACAATTGCGCAGCCATTTTTATTATAAATCCCAGCAAGATGAAAGATATTGTTTCTCACAGTATGATAATAAGGAATTTTTTTATTCCCACTCCTGAACCATTCAAACCATCCATCTACTACAAAGACACATCTTAAAGATTCCTTGAACGATGGTTTCTCATGCAATGTTTCTGATCTTACATTAAATATGTGCATTGGTTTTTTTGCCCAACTAGGAGAGTATTCCCACTTAACTATTCTAGGAGATACTAAGTCTGATGATATATCTTTAGTTAATACTAATACATTAGACATCGGGCTAATATTAAAATCAGGCTGTACCTCGATATCATAGATATCTTTTACGACTTCTTTTTTAGTAAGAGTGAATCTTCCGCACATAATATTTTTAAAATATATACTATAGACACTAGTTTATAACTACTGATACAATTATTATAATATTTGAGAATAAAGAATGATAGCTATAAAAAGTAAAATAAAAAGATACATAAAAAGACTTATTTTTAATATCATAAAAAAGCGAAAAGAAGTATTTCCAAAAATATTATCGATTGAGTTTACTAGTGCTTGTAATGCAAAATGTATAATGTGTCCTCAGCCAGATATGGACCGCAAGAAGGAGAATATGTCATTTGAAGTACTTCAAAAGGTCGTTGATGATTGCAAAGGAAAACCTTTGAAAAAGATAAATCTATTTTGGATGGGAGACTCAACAGTTGATAAAAATATGATAGACAAAATAAGAATCATAAGAAAGAACCTCCCTAAAGTTAAACTATATTTATCAACAAATGCACAACTTCTCTCAGAAAAAAGATCAAGAATTTTATTAGAAGAGAATCTATTAGATGTTATAAACTTTGATATTGACGGCCTAAATAAAAACACATTTGAAGGTATTCGAGTGCGACTTGATTTTGATGTCGTGACAAAAAATGTCATGTACTTTTTGAACTACAAAAAAGAGCTTAAAAAGAAACTTCCTGAAACAAGAGTCACAATAATAGATATGAAGCCAACTAAGGATGAAGTATCTGACTTTATTTCTTACTGGTCTAGATTTGCAGACAAGGTTGATGTTAACCATTATAATACCTGGGGTGGAACTCAAGATGAATTAAATTATGATGATGGACATATCAAAGATGAACATGATTCTAAGCTCACCGAGAGCACAAGTAATGGTTTTGATTTTGCATGTACACACCCTTGGGAAGAAATGGTCGTTGGTGCAGACGGTAGAATTGGCTTATGCTGTTTGGATCATGAGCTTAATGAACAAGTAGGCGATGTTAAAGATGAAACTATTGAACAAATATGGCGTGGAGATGTTATTAATTCTTATAGGGCAAAAATGCTAAAACTAGAATATTCATCAATAGGAAGTTGTGCTAATTGCAATGCTCATACTTTTCAGTCTAATAAAACATGGGCTAAACTTCAAAAGTTTAACTAAGATAGTTTTTTATAATCTCTTGAATAAATAATTCTACCCCATTACTACAATTTTCTGCCCAATCTAATGATGCAGAACCATCAGCACTATCTGTTATATACTTATAACATTTAAAATCTATATTCATCTTCATGCATGCTTTTGCAATCGAATAAGCTTCCATGTCTACAACATCGGCTTCTATTTTAGAAGCATCCGTGACAAAGATATCCCCAGATGCGCAAACATAACCCTCTCTAGAAAAATTAATATCATTAACTTCGTCAAATGGTGTCATTCCCTTTAAAAACCCCAAAGGAGAACAATCAATATCGTGTTGTATGAATTTTGTGCATTTAATCAGCCCTGATAAATCTTTATTAATAGAGCCACATGTCCCATAGTTAATAATTATCTTTGGCTGATATTTTAAAATAATTTCTGTAGTTTTTATTGCTGCGTTTATTTTACCTAGACCAGTATGAATCACGCCTTCAATATTTTCCGTTTCTTGTTTTAACGCCGAAAGGATAAAAATATTTTCATCCTGTAATTTTTTTACAATCTTGTTAATTTCACTTTTTGTCATTTTTATATCTTCTCAAAATGTGACTGAGTTTGTTCATGGTCTCTATATTAGCTGTAGTTATATTTGAAACTATAGCGCTATCTAAACAAGTTTGTATTGGGTCACTACTATCTATATTTAGATTGAATATCTTAATAATGACATCGATAACTTTCTTTGCAACCTCAGTATTTTTTTTGAGCGTTAATATGATATTGTTAATATTTACATCTAAGTGCTTAATTTTATAACAATCGAAATCAGTAACCATTCCTATTGTCGCATACCTTATTTCAGCCTCTCTTGCTAATTTAGCCTCAGGCATATTTGTCATACCTATTACATCAGCTCCACCGGACTTATAGATTTTTGATTCAGCATGGGTTGAAAAATGTGGACCTTCTATCGCAACATACGTTCCTTTGAACTGATATTTAACACTCAATATCTTTAATGCTTTAACACATGTTTCCATAAGACTATGACTAGTTGGTTTAGACATTGAGACATGACATACAATATCATCATCAAAAAATGTATTCTCACGTTTATAGGTTCTATCAATAAATTGATCAGGTACGATAAACATACCCGGTTTAATATCATCATTTAATGACCCAACTGCTGAAAATGAGATAATATCTGTTACACCCAGTTGTTTGAGAGCATCAATATTAGCCCTATAGTTTATGGATGAAGGCTGAATGTTGTGATTTTTGCCATGTCTCGGTAAAAAAAAAATTTCTTTACCGTCATGTTCAATCTGTATTACCTGACCAGATGGTTTACCCCAAGACGTAGATATATCAATAGACTTGGCATTTGTATATTTTTCTAAGTTATAAAGACCACTTCCACCTATAATGCCTAATTTATATCTTGACATATCTAACCTACAGCATTGACTATACTGATTACATTATTATTTAAGGACTTTAATTTTTCACTGCCACCCAAATTTTGCAAATCAATTATAAAACAAAATGTGAGTTTCTTAACAGTCAAACTCTTAAGTAACTTACAAGATGCTATTGCTGTACCACCTGTGGCGATTAAATCATCGATGACCATCACTTTGTCATTATTCAATATGGCGTGTTTTTGTATTTCAATTTGGTCGGTACCATATTCTAGTTTATATTTTTTCTTTATAATTTTCCCAGGGAGCTTACCTTTTTTTCTTATTGGTACAAAAGGTATAGAGCTTTTGTAAGCAGCCAATGCACCAAATATAAATCCTCTTGCTTCGATACCTGCAACTTTCGTTATCTTATATTTTTTACATAGATTTGATAATTCATTTACAATGTCTTTAAATAATTTAGGATTTTCAGTTATAGAAAATATATCTTGAAACATAACCCCTTTTAATGGAAAATCTGAGATTACTCTTATTTCTTTTTCTAGTTTTTTTTGAAGACTTTTATTCAATTGTTTATTTTATTTTGTTTAATAAATAGGTTTTCTTTTGGGCAAATTCATCTTCCGTCAAAATTCCATCATTCCGTAAATCAGATAACATTCTAATTTGATCCATCACTCTTTCATTACTGACATCAGTTCCATCAATTAATTTTTTCAAAAAAGATTTATTATTTTCTGCATCACTTTTTTTCGTAATGCTACTTTTGTTATTTGCATTAGGACGTTTGACGTCATCAGCATATATAGGGATAACAATTGGGATTAAAAAGATAATAGATATCATAATTTTTTTGAGGTTTTTCATTTTTTAATTATAGGACTATTCATAGTATTTTACTAATGATATAGTTGTAATATGAATGATCTAAATAAAACAGCGGTTATTTCTATACTTAATAAGATAATGCAATATGAACTATCAGGTGTTGTTAGATATACTCATTATGCATTAATGGTTACTGGTAGAGATAGATTAAGTTTAAGCCAATTTTTTAAAGAACAGGCTACTGAGTCTTTACTGCATGCACAACAAGCTGGCGAGCTAGTCACGGGCTTAGAGGGCCACCCTTCTTTAGAGATATCAATAATTGAAGAGTCTAACAAACATAACTCTACTGATTTATTAAATGAGAGTGCTGAACACGAAAAACAAGCTGTTATGTTATATAAGGAACTAGTCAAGATAGTGGATGGCGCAAGTATTTATCTTGAAGAATATGGTCGTGAAATGGTAAAGGCTGAAGAAATTCATGGTATAGAAATTAGAAAAATGTTAAAAGATTATAGTGGTTAATCTTAGATATTATTATCTAAGCTGATTATCAAGAAATTCTATAATCGCCTCTCTTGTTCTACTAGCTGCATCTGCATTATATTTAACCTTAACGCCTTTTGTTGAACATCTGTCTATTATGCTAGCTGATTCTTTTGGACCGTATATAACTTCATTGGATAAAGTAATTATTTTCCCTCTTTCGGATATTGTCAGTGTACAGCTATCATTGATTATATTTAAACCAGGCAAGTTATCAAATGTATAGCCAAAAAGTAGATATGGGTTATCATAGCCATGCCATGAGCCTTTTAGAGAAATGTGATTAATCTTATTTGAGTTATTTTTAAATTTATCATATAAGTTTATGCAGGCCTTCTCTGGAGTTAAATCATCATTCCTACCAGTAATCATTAATAGAGGAGTAGTTGTAAGGGATTTTTTATCAAATGTAAAACCACAATAAGGATAGATTGCTATCGATGCATCAAAATTGTATTTACCATTATCTATAAAATCTGTTACATGCTTAAAATGCGATAAAATTGGTCCTACACCACCTTGAGACCATCCTATGTATGCAACCTTATTTATTTTCGGATGTGTTTTAAGTATTGAAAGAGCTCTATATGCATCATTCATAAAAGTTATACCAGAAACCTTTGAAAATGTTTTATCAAACTTAAGATCTCTGCTTAAATAGTGATCAATTTGAAATACTGCATAACCATTATTATTTAATAATTCTATATATCTATTATGATAATTTCTAATCCCACCAGAACCATGGGAAACTATAACAGCATCATAGCTGTTTTTTTTTATTTTTGGAAAGCTCAGATTTCCATATATTATTAATTTCTCTCCGCTTCCTGATTCTAGATCATAACGGTCAATTGTCTGAAAACATATGGGCTGATTTTTTGATGAAGTTATTTTAGAATAAATAGTAGAGTTGTTATCACACGGGTTGACTTTGGTTGAAGAACAACCTGTTAATGAGCACAGTATTATTAATATCCCTATTAATTTCATGAAAGATTATTAGATACCCTATGATTCTTTTGGTTTCATTTCTGAGAGCACTTCAATAGCTTTGATGAGCTGATTATCTTTTTCATATGGTTCTGGCAAAGCAACCAACTTATCTTTTTCATACTCTATAATCACATCTGGAACAATGCCTTGCTTGTGAATATCCCTGCCTAGTGGCGTATAATATCTTGCCGTTGTTAACTTCAAAGCTGAGCCATCAGATAATTCTTGTATGGTTTGGACAGATGCTTTCCCATATGACTTAGTGCCAACTATCTTAGCTCTTTTGCTGTCTTGTAAAGCGCCTGCCACTATCTCTGAAGCTGATGCAGAACCACCATTTACCATCACTACTATCGGTAGCCCATTAAGTATGTCTTGTGGGGTAGCAAAATATTCAAGCTTCGAATTAATAGTTCTCCCATTAGTATAAACAATCTTGCCTTCCTGTAAAAATAAATCAGTAATACCAACCGCAGCACCTAAAACACCACCTGGATTATTACGTAAATCTAGCACAAGCCCATCTATTGGTTTATCAGATAGTTTTTTTAATTTATATATAGTGCTTTTTAAGTCATTTGTTGAATTTGATTGAAAACTTGAAAGCCTGACATAACCAATATTATCAAAAATTTTATATTTAATTCCTTTAGATACAATAATTTGCCTAGTGATATCTATTACAAGTGGTTCATCCAGTTTTTTCCTTAACACTGTAATTTGAATTTTTGTTCCTGGCTCTCCTCTCATTAATTTCACAGCATCTCCAATTTCCATGTCCTTAACGGATGTTTCACCAACCTTAACAATTAAATCACCAGCTAAGATTCCAGCTCGTTGTGCAGGGGTATCATCAATGGGAGTGATAACTTTCACATAACCATCTTCGGTGGTAATTTCTATACCAAGACCACCAAATTTCCCTGTTGTACCAATTTTTAATTCATTAAAATCATCATTAGATAGAAAAGCTGAGTGAGGATCAAGACCCGAAACCATACCCTTGATAGCAGCTTTAAAAAGCTCCTCATCATCTATCTTGTCTACGTATTGTTCTTTTATACGTTTGAATACATCTACAAATTGTTCAATGTTTTCAGCCGGCACAGTTTTATCAGCCTTCAACATTGTCATTGGAATACTGCACATAACCACTAAAATCATGGCAAATAAGGCTTCTTTTAGATTTTTTAGAGTATTATTCATTAATTTTTTCCATTAAAGAAAATAATACCATTTTATTGCTTTATTATCTTATTAGTTTTGTCTAATATAGGTATATTAATCAAGGTAATTACCATATATGGAAACTGAAAATATAAGTTTAGAGATTGAAGAGGAAATTACAAATCAAGAGAGACAGGTTCAAGAAGATGTTGAAACAGCATCGAGATCTATGAAGGCAATGTCTCACCCTTTAAGATTAATGATATTATGCAAGCTAGGTGAAGATGAATTTAGCGTACAAGATATTGTTGATAATGTAGGAACATCTCAAAGTAATATTTCTCAGCATTTAGCTATATTAAGAGATAAAGGAATTTTATCTGCAAGGAAAGCTGCTAATAAAGTATTCTACAAAGTTAGTGACCATAAAACTCTAAAGCTCATAGAGATGATGAGAGAAGTTTTTTGTTCACATCAAAAATAAATATAGGACGGGATTTCATTGGAATTTATATCAAATAATATAATATTATTTATTGCCTTAATAATACTTGTCATACTCATCATTAATTTAGAGACTAAGTCGCTATTTGGGAAAGTTCAAAAACTATCTTGTGATGAGTTAACTAAACTTTTGAATAATTCAAAAATTAATTTATTAGATTTTAGAACAAAGGAAGAGTTTAGTGCTGGCCACATTATTACTGCAAAAAATTTATCTTTAGATGATATTGAAAAGGTTAGCCTAAAGAGTGATAACCCATATGTTGCATATGCTGATACTGATACTGATGCTTTAAAAGCTGCAACAATGTTTTCAAAATTGGGAATACAAAAAGTTTTTTATTTAGAGGGTGGCATTAAGTCATGGATAGAAAATAATATGCCATTAACCGGAGAAGATTAAAATGGAAAAAAAAGATATTAAATTCTTTGTAAAAAGAATATTTACAAAAGATTTATCTTTAGAATCACCTGAAGCACCTGCAATATTTGATAATATTAAATCTACGCCTAAGATTGCATTCAACTTAAACACTACCATTGCTACTATAGATGATACTACATATGACATTACACTTGATATTAATGTTAAAGCTGAAACTGAAAACAATGTCATATACGTGGTTGAGGTTAAACAGTCGGGTTTATTTGTAATAGATGGTGTTGATGATGAACTTAAAGATGTTTTCTTAAATATTAGGTGTCCAGAAGTTATTTTCCCTTATGCTAGAGAGACCATATCATCTCTGGTACAGAAAGCCGGTTTCCCGCCAATATTTATTGCTCCGATTGATTTCAATGCTTTATATCAACAAGAGCAGTCAAAAAATAAGCATTAGAGAATGATAAAAAAATTTCGAATATTTGGAGCAGGTGAGTGGGGTTTGGCTGTGGCCAATCATTTATCTTGCAATGATAATATTGTAGAAATCTATCTGCGTGACGAAGGCAAGGTGAATGAATATAATCAGTCTCGTTTATATAAAAACCTAAGCTTGTCTTTTAATAAAAGTATTATTTTTAACAAAATATCTGATATTAATTTTTTGGAATGCGGCGATGATGTTATTAATATTATTGCTTCGTCTAGCTCTGGTTTTTTAGAAATAGTGGATAATCATAATGCTTACTTTAAATCGTGCAAATCATTAACATGGTTAACAAAAGGCTTGGATCATATAAATGGTTTGCTTTTTCATGAAATCATAGACAAAGTACTATCACCTGATATAGATAAGTGTATTATTTCTGGGCCGAGTTTTGCCAAAGATTTAGTGGCCGGTAAACCATTAAAGGTCAGTATAGCTTCTACATGTATTGCATTGTCTGACACAATTACTTCGGCTATGGAGACAAAAAACTTCGAGTTTGAAACAACGACAGATATTATAGGTGTAGAGGTATCTGGAGTAATAAAGAATATATCAGGCATTCTAGCAGGAATTCTAACAGCTAACTCTTACCCCGATGAATATATTGATGAACTTATTGTATTATCACAAAAGGATGTAAAAAATATAGTTTCTAAAATTACTAAAAATCAGAAATCTTACATGATAACAGAGGCAGAACTTGAAGAAACAACGCAGAGCCCCGCATGTTATGGAGATATGTATTTAACCTGTTATTTTGATACTTCCAGGAATAGAAGACTGGGTTTGAAAATAATAGGTAGGTATAAATTAAAAAAAGTTATTGACAAGATTGGAACTGTAGAAGGTTATCTGTCGACCCTGACTCTTCATTCTCATAAAGAAATATTTGGAGAATCAAGGGTTGTTGAGGCTGCTTATAAGATTTTATACTTACATTCTGATCCTAAGATTGTCTTAGATGAATTGTTCAGCTAATGATCTTTTACTTTTCTAGCCAAAGTATTTCGTCCCCACCCTAATAATTTTGCAGCTTCTAATTTAACACCGTCTGTTGCAACGAGTGATTCTTCAATTAATATTTTCTCTACCTCTACCCCAATCTTTTTGAGAAGATCCCTGTCTGAATGTATTTCTTTCCTAATATAATGCTGCAAACCTGATTTCCAATCGTCTGTATTAGTAGGCATGTTGCTTTCTTGTTTATTATTAAATATATCATCTGGTAAATCATCTATTGTAATAACAGATGACGCACTCATCACTGTTAAGTATCTACAGATATTTTCTAACTGCCTGATATTTCCAGGCCAGTTAAACCCAATAAGATACTTCATCGTCTTATCATCAATTCTTTTTTCTTCTGTGTTAAGTTCAGCAGCTGATGTCTTTAAAAAATATGTTATTAATAATGGCAAATCTTCTTTTCTCTCTCTCAATGGCGGGAGTACAAGCTTGAAGACATTTAACCTATGATATAAATCTTCTCTAAATTTATTTGTGGTAATTAACTTTTCTATTGACTGATTTGTTGCCGCAATAATTCTCACATTAGACTTAATAGGTCTATGGCCTCCCACTCTATAGAACTCTTGACTAGACAGTACCCTCAATAACCTCGTTTGAAGTTCTGGGTGCATGTCACCAACCTCATCAAGAAATAATGTGCCACCTTGCGCTTGCTCAAACCTACCAATTCTCTGAGCTTGAGCTCCAGTAAAAGCACCTTTTTCATGTCCAAATAATTCTGATTCAAGTAAATCGTGGGGTATTGCTGCAACATTAATTGCAACAAACGGTTCTTCGCTTCTATTGCTATTATCATGCACCGCTTGTGCGATGAGTTCTTTACCAGTTCCTGATTCACCCCTAATGAGCACAGTAATATCTGAATTTGATATTTTTCCTATGGCCCTGAAAACATTTTGTAATGATTGAGCCTGCCCAATTATTCTGGATGGTTGTGTAACTGAACTAGATTTTTTTGGAATAACGTTTCTGTCAGATTGATTTAAAGCTTTCAATGCAAGTGATCTAATTGTGTCAACATCAAACGGTTTCGGTAGGTACTCAAAAGCCCCACCTTTATATGCCGATAGAGCATTATCAATATCTGAGTGTGCAGTGATTACAATTGTGGGTAGCCCAGGACATTTGTCAGAAACTTTTTGTAATAACTCTAAACCAGATAACCCTGGCATTTTAATATCTGTTATTATTAAGTCAGGTTGATCAGAATTTAAAGCAAGCAATGCTTCTGAGCCATTAGGGAAAGTTTCTATGATAAAATTATCTTCAAGAGCACTCCTGCATATTTCTCTTATGCTTTCTTCATCATCAACAACCCATAGTTTTGATTTTGTCATTCTGTACACCAAGGGATTATAATAGAAAAGACGGTCTCATTATTCTTACTTTTACATTCAATAATTCCTTTGTTCTGAATGATTATCGATTGAGCTATAGTTAGACCAAGACCCATACCATCATTTTTTGTAGTCACCATTGGATAAAATATTTCTTTCAATTTTTTTTCTGGTATGCCAATACCATTATCTATGACATCAATTTTAACAACTAAATCATGCCTTGTGTCACCAATTGTATATTTCAAGACCGGCCTAGTCTTAATTATAATCTTACCATCGCTATTAATAGCCTGAATGGCATTTCTTATTATATTTATAAGCGCCTGAATAATTTGATTCTTATCAAGATAAAGTTGAGGAATACTAGGATCATAGTCTTTGATAAAGTTGACTTCAAGGTTGTCTACATCATACTTGAACAATTCTGTTACATGTTCAGTAATCTCATGTATATTAATCATGTCTTTGTCTATAGATGGTAATGGTGAGGACATTGCATTTATAAGTTTCAATAATCTTTCAGATTCCTTGCGGATAATTTTAGTAAATTTAGCCTGCGATTGATCTGTTAAAGTCCTATCGAGAAGTTGAGCAGCACCCATAATCCCACCCAATGGGTTCTTAATTTCATGAGACAAGCCTTTCACCATTTCTCTAGTTGCTTTTTGTTGATCTATGAGGTTCTGGTCAAGTGAAATATTATATAGCCTACCTGTTTCATTTAGTTCGAGTAATATATATTTAATTTCACCGCTATAATAGCTAGATATATTACAGTCAACGATCTTTTCTATTCTATCAAAGTTCTTAAACTTTAAATCTCTTAGCATTACAGATTGAGAGTCTTTACGAATATTATTTAGATACGTTGATAAGCTTATATTCTCACATCTAAGTTCAGAAATTTCCTTAATGGGGGTAGCAGAACCTAGTAAATCTATTGCTGATATATTTGTATAGACATAGTTAAAGTCTGTATCAAGTATTAGAATGGCAGTTCTTAAATTGTCTAATATCTCATAGCTTGAACTTAAATCATGCTTATTGTCGTTATTAAGAATAGTACTCATAATTGGCAAAAAACTGGACTGCCCTCAATAGAGGGCAGTCATTAATGTTATAGACTATAGTACATTTCAAACTCACAAGGATGTGTAGATGCTCTTAGTCTCTGAACTTCTTCATATTTTAGTCCAATATAAGAGTCAATCATCTTATCAGTAAATACACCGCCTTCTTTTAAAAAGTCTCTATCTTTATCTAGCGCATCAAGTGCTACATCTAGTCCAGGTGCAACAGTTGGCAACATTTTCTCTTCCTCGACAGTTAGTTCAAATAAGTCCTGATCCATTGCTTCACCTGGGCTGACTTTATTTTTAATTCCATCAAGACCAGCCATCATTAGGGCACTAAATGCCAAGTATGGATTTGCTGTTGAGTCAGGGAATCTCACTTCAATACGTCTAGCTTTATCACTCATAACATAGGGAATTCTGATTGCTGCAGATCTATTACGTGCAGAATAAGTAAGAATTACAGGAGCTTCAAAGCCAGGTATTAATCTCTTATAACCATTAGTAGATGCATTAGTAAACGCATTTAATGCTCTAGCATGTTTGATAATGCCTCCAATATAATACAGTGCCTCATCAGACATTTTTCCATACTTATCTCCAGCAAAAATATTTTTACCATCTTTTGAAAGTGACATATGAACATGCATACCACTTCCATTATCACCAACTAGAGGTTTTGGCATAAATGTAGCTGTTTTACCATAAGCATGTGCAACATTCATAACAACATATTTAAATTTTTGAACTTCATCAGCTTTAGCAACAAGCGTGTTAAAAACAGTTCCTATTTCACACTGACCAGCAGTTGCTACTTCATGATGGTGAACTTCACAAGGAACACCCATTTCCTCACAAGTCGTAATCATTGCAGATCTACAGTCTTGTAAAGCATCAACAGGAGGTACTGGGAAGTAACCACCTTTAACCAAAGGCCTATGTCCCATGTTACCTTCTTCATAATTTTTTCCACTGTTATAACAAGCTTCAGTTGAATCTATTGAAAAAGATGAGCTTCCAAGTTTGTCTTCAAACTTAACATCATCAAAGACAAAGAATTCATTTTCAGGTCCAAAGTAAGCTGTATCTGCGATGCCAGAATCTCTCAGGTAAGCTTCTGCTTTTTTTGCAATTGACCTAGGATCTTTTTCATATGGTTTCCCATCTTCTGGTTCAATAATATCACAAGAAACAACCAAAGTTGGTTCATCAAAAAACGGGTCCATCACTGCTGTGCTTGAATCAGGCATTAATATCATGTCAGACTCATTAATATTTTTCCATCCAGCTATTGAAGATCCATCAAACATTTTACCTTCTGTAAAATCTGTTTTAATGCCATCTTCATTTGCTGTTACTGTGACATGTTGTTCTTTCCCATGTGTATTGGTAAATCTATAGTCAATGAATTTGACTTCTTTTTCTTTTACTATTTTTAGTACGTCCTCAACACTCATTTCAATACTCCTCTATGTTATTTGTGTATATATTCCTGCATTAATCATGCCAACCTTACAGTAATATTAATGTCACTATATAGTGCATCTTATTAATTTTATCATAGTATATGCTTTATTATAGAACAATAAAATGCTCTATATTGGACTATTTGCACATAAATAGTGCAATAATTATCTTTAAACTTATTTGCTAATGCTATTTAATATAAGATTTTCAGTTTATTGTACTATTATGCTCTATAATAATTATATTAAAATAAGTAGAAATAATGAGATATAATCATCACTTTGATATACCACAGGATAGACATTGACAGCTAAAACAATGGATGAGTTAGTAGCTCTTTGTAAACGAAGAGGCTTTATTTTTCAATCAAATGAAATATATGGTGGCCTACAGGGACTTTATGACTATGGCCCCCTCGGCGTAGAATTAAAAAATAATCTCAAACATGCATGGTGGAGCTCCATGGTATATGACCGGGATGATGTGGAAGGATTAGATGCTTCAATATTAACCCATCCAGATGTTTTAAAATATTCTGGCCATGAGGAAACATTTACTGATCCTTTGGTAGACTGCAAGTCTTGTAAATCAAGATGGAAAGCTGACACCATTAAGAATAATAAATGCCCTGGTTGCGGCTCTCTAGAACTAACAGAACCTAGGCCTTTCAACTTAATGTTTAAAACCAGTGTTGGTCCAGTTCAAGATAGTGATAATTTTGCTTATTTGAGACCTGAAACTGCACAACAGATTTTCACTAATTTTAAAAATATACTTGATTCTACTTCCAGGTCATTGCCATTTGGTATTGCTCAAATTGGTAAAGCTTTCAGAAATGAAATTACCCCAAGAAATTTTATTTTTAGAGTAAGAGAATTTGAACAAATGGAGCTTGAATATTTTATTCAACCTGGGCTAGATGAAGATTGTCATAAAGCATGGGTTAAAAATAGAATTGATTGGTGGGTAGAACAGGGTATATCTCATGATAATCTCGAGGTACTTAATGTGCCTGAGGATGATTTAGCTCATTATTCAAAAGCAACAGTTGATTTAATGTACCATTTTCCTCATGGGCTTGAAGAACTTGAAGGAATTGCTAATAGAACTGATTTTGATTTAGGATCTCATAGTAAAAATCAAAATGACCTTAAGCTTTCTTCTTCAACATTAGAGAATAAATCATCAAATTCTAAACTTGCTGTTCAAGATATTGAAAGTAAAACTTTTTTTGTCCCTTATGTTATTGAACCTTCAGCCGGTGTTGATCGTGGTGTCTTAGCTGTTCTTAATGAAGCATATAATGTTCAAAAGCTTGAAGGTGGCAAAGAGAGAATTGTCCTTTCTTTTGCATCACACCTAGCTCCTATTAAAGCTGCTGTAATACCCTTAAAGAAAAATAATGAAGATTTGGTAAATGCCGCTATCAAGCTAAAAAATACACTTCAGGCTTTGAGGCTTGGAAGAGTTGTTGTTGAAAATACTGGTAATATAGGTAAAAACTATCGTAAGCATGATGAAATTGGTACCCCTTTATGTATAACTATAGATTTTGAAACGCTTGAAAATGATACAGTAACTATTCGTAATAGAGATACAATGTTACAGGAAAAAATCCCTTTCGCTAATGTTTCCAATTATTTTAAAGATTTTTTTATATCGTGAAGAATCAGAAATATATTATTCTTGATAGGGATGGAGTAATAAACATAGATTCTCCATCTTTTATTAAAACAGCAGATGAATGGAATCCTATCCCTAAAAGTTTAGATGCCATAAAAAGACTATCAGAAAATGAATACAAAATTATTATAATCAGTAATCAGTCAGGATTAGGCAGAGGTATAATATCATATGCTGATTTTATTAAAATTAATCTTAAAATGATAAATCAAATTATTAAAATGGGTGGATCAATCTTGGCAACACTCTATTGCCCCAGCCTCCCCACAAAGAATAACATGAACCGTAAGCCTGGAAATGGTATGTTTACTGAGATTGCTCAAAGATTAAATATTACTTTGAATAATTGTTATTCTATTGGTGATTCACCGAGAGATATTGATGCATCATTGTTATCTAATTGTCGACCACTTGGTGTTAGAACTGGGAATGGTTATGATATAGAAAAAAATACAAAGTATAAGATACCAATGTTTAATGATCTTAGTGATGCAGTTGACTATGTTCTCAAACATGATACAAAGGACTAATTTTAAATTATAGTTATGGATAAATTATATTGGTTGGATAATGGTTTGTGGGAATATTATACACAAGAGCTCGATAGAATCTTATGCGGTACTATTAAGCATAATGACCATAATGACTTGGTTGCAATCTATTCTCATTATATTTATGAGAAAAAAGTAATCCCTATTCAATTACAAGAGTATATTAATTTATATTCTAAAAATAAAAGTATAGACAGTTCGTCTCAAACATTTTATAAAAAAGATGAATATATTAATCTGATTCTAATTGTATGCGTACGCCTGAAAGAGTCTTATGGTGAGAACAGGACTAATGCAATTGGGTTAGTCTCGAAGTTATTTGACACTGATGCTGAATCCATTTTTAAAATGTATGAGGGTTTTAAAGATAAAGCTGATGCATATATATCTGTGATGCCAAATATGAGAGAAATAAGTAATTTTTTAGACAAGCATCATAACTAAAGGGGTCTCTATGGTGCCGGATTAGGTATATCATCATGAATATTGTTTATCTCTTCAATTATTTCCTCACTCAAGCTTATATTTATGCTTTCAATATTCTCTTTTAATTGAGCTATTGTAGTTGCGCCAATAATATTACTTGTAATAAATGGTCTTGTATTCACAAAAGCTAGAGCCATCTGGCATAAACTCATATTATATTTTTGGGCAATCTTGAAATATTTAGTTGTTGCCTCTGTGCATTTTTCATTACTATATCTTGTAAACCATTCACCAAAGAGCCCAAGTCTTGAATTACTGGGAGTGGCATTCAGATATTTTCCTGTTAAAACACCAAACCCAAGTGGTGAGTAGGCCAACAAGCCAATATTTTCTCTAAAAGACATTTCTGCTAACCCTATTTCATAAATTCTATTTAATAGGCTATAAGGATTTTGAATTGTTTGAATCTTAGGTAATGACTCTTCTCTGGATAGTCTTAAATATTCATGAACTCCCCATGGAGTTTCATTTGAAACTCCTAAATGCCTTATCTTTCCAGCTACTACAGCATCATTAAGCGCAAGCAGTGTTTCTTCAATAGCAACACCAATATCATCAGACTGTGTATACCCCAGTCTTCCAAAGTAATTTGATTTTCTTTCTGGCCAGTGAACTTGGTAAAGATCTATATAATCTGTATTTAACTTTTTTAATGACGCATCGATTGCTTTAGTTACATGTTCTTTACTTAGATTTGTTCCGCCCCTTATATATTCCATACCCGGACCTGCAACTTTTGTGGCAATAATATACTTGTCTCTATTTTGATTTTTTTTAATCCAAGAACCTATATATTTCTCTGTTAGGCCTTGAGTTTCTTCTTTTGGAGGAATTGCATACATTTCTGCTGTATCAATGAAGTTTATGCCATGATCTAGAGCAAAATCTAATTGTTGGTGTGCATCTTTTTCAGTATTCTGCTCACCATAGCTCATAGTTCCGAGACAGATAAGACTAACATTAAGATTTGTATCACCCAGCTTTCTGTACTTCATATTCACCTCAAGACAGCATCTATTTATTATGATAGTATAAATCAATTTATTTAAAACACATTTTTTGTCAAAATAATGAGCAGAGGATTACATCATTAATATTAAACACATGATATTCAATTTTAGTACCTGGCTACCAGAGTCCCTATCTAACAAAAATTATATTTTAAGAGATATTATAGCTGGTACAACAATAGCTATGATTATTATTCCTCAATCAATGGCGTATGCTGCCTTAGCAGATGTTTCCCCAGTTTATGGTTTATATGCAGCTTTAATACCTGTTGGCATTGCAGCATTTTTTGGTTCATCAAGATACCTTGCAACAGGCCCTGTGGCAATGGTTTGTCTTTTAACATCAGTTGCTATCACATCCCTATCTGCAGGCGATGCTTCTTTATATATATTCTATGCTATTATTCTTGCTATTACAGTTGGAGTGTTTCAAATTATTTTAGCTCTACTCAGTGCAGGAAAAATTTTTGACACAATTCCAGAGCATGTATTGCTAGGTTTTACATCTGCTGCTGCTTTGATTATTTCTACATCTCAGCTTAGTAAAGTTTTTGGAATGCCAAAAGTATCTCTTGGTCAGTTAGCTGATATCGATCTATTACTCGCTAACTCTCCAATTAATTATGAAGCCTTTGGGTTATCTATATTGGTTCTATTGATAATGTATATAATTAAATATAAGTTTACTAAATTCATGACATTAAGTAATTTAGCAGTATTTTTTGCAGTATTATTTTCTATTTCTTATTCTTTGTCACAGTCTTATACGGGACCTATTGTGGGCTTTATAACTCCTGGCTTGCCAGATTTTAAAATTCCAGATTTTGGAATATTTAATGGCTCACTACCCATGCTTATCATACATACACTCATTATTGCTTTTGTTGGCTTTATGGAAGCTATCGCTATAGCAAAACAGCTATACAGTAAAAAACCACCCAAGGATTCTAATGGTGTAGAGTTATATAAGAACCCTACACCAGTTGATTCCAACCAAGAACTTCTAGGTCAAGGTGTAGCTAATATTAGTTCTGGGATAAGTGGAAGCATACCAGTATCAGGGTCATTTTCTAGGTCAGCTGTTAATGAGGCAAGTGGAGCATATAGTGGTCTATCATCGATTGTAACAATGGTTGTAGTAGGTATAACACTACTTTTTGCAACACCTTTGTTATTTAATTTACCCCAGGCAACTCTTGGAATTATCGTCATATTTGCGGTTATACCTTTAATAAGGGTTAAAGAAATGAGTAAACTATATTTTGAAAATAAAAGATTAGGAATAATTACATGGCTCACTTTTGCAAGTACCTTGTTATTTCCAATATTGTCGATTGAATTATATGAAGGTATTACGACTCACATTTGGACAGGGATTATTTTTGGTTTTTTAATTCATGTTTTATTTGCCAGGAAAAATATTACTGATTAGTTATTTCTTAACAATCAAGTCAAACACAAAATTATTTCTTCTTAACCCTCTTTTTTCATAATTTGTAATAGGCCTGTTTCTTCTATTGGAATTAAATAAAATCTTTTTTCCTATAAACTCTTCAAATAGATTTTTAGTATTATATGCATAGATTATATGATCGGTTGCAAAATGTAATAGCCCACCTTTTTTTAACTTTTTAAATAATAGATTTAATGTATAAACGTTTATTAATCTTCTTTTATGATGTTTACTTTTAGGCCAAGGGTCTGGGAAATAAATTAATATTTCATCGATAGAATTATCTGGCAATACTTCACTGATTATTTCTACCGCATCTCCATGATAGACAAACATATTATCTATCTTATTTTTATCTCTATATTTTTTTAGATTATTTATTCCTTGTAAATATGATTCTACACATATGTAGTTATCCTTTTTATTACGATATAGTTGCTTTGTTGACGTCCCAGTACCGAAACCAATATCCAGGATATTTAACTTCTTATTTTGTAGTATTTCTCTAAGGTTATTGCCTGATTCTAAATGCTCTTCTTTTTTCTTACCTTGTCTATGCCGATGATTGCTATAAAACTTTGGTTTTTTAAGCTCACTCATCATTGCAAATATTATCCTCTATGGGTGATGAGGCACTCGCATACCTTTTCTTTGGAATTCTACCAGCATGGTATGCTTCATACCCCGCTTCAACTGCCTTCTTCATTGCGCTAGCCATTAAGACTGGGTTTTTTGCGCAGGCTATTGCGGTGTTCATTAAAATTCCGTCACAACCTAATTCCATTATAATGCTGGCATCAGATGCAGTTCCTATACCTGCATCAACAATTATTGGTATATTTGCATTTTCTACGATAGACAATATATTATATTTATTTTGTAACCCTAAACCGCTCCCAATTGGAGAAGCTAATGGCATTACTGAAACACACCCAATATTCTCAAGTTCTTTTGCTATCAGGGGGTCATCAGTTGTATAGACCATCACATCAAAATCATCTTGTACCAATATTTCTGCTGCTCTCATCGTCTCTATTATATTTGGGTATAATGTCTTTTCATCTCCTAAAACTTCAAGCTTTACAAGCTTTTTACCATCTAGTATCTCAGCTGCAATATTACATGTTCTAATAGCGTCTTCAGCTGTATAGCACCCAGCCGTATTTGGTAGAATTGTATATTTCTCAGGATCTATAAATTCTAAAAGGTTTGGAGTATTTTTATCTTGTCCTATATTCATTCTCCTAATAGCTACGGTAACCATTTCAGCGCCACTAGCTTCTATGGCTAATTTTGTTTCACTGAGGTCCTTATATTTACCAGTACCAACTATCAGTCTTGAGCCATAAGTCTTGTTTTTTATAATAAAATTATTCAACGCTCAGCCACCACCCACTGCATTAATAACCTCAACAACATCGCCATCTTTGAGACGATAATTTTCATATTGAGATTTAGGTATAATCATTTCATTCACTTCTATTGCCATATACTTTGTAGACACTGATAGTTCTATTAATAAGTTCTCTAAAGTTATTTTATTATCAAGTACTAATAATTTTTTATTAACCATTACTTTCATATTTTACTAATATAATGCTCTTTACTATGATAAGCAATTATCTGTTAGCAAAGATTGTAGAGTATATAATAAAAAAAATAAACCATACCTCAAAAGATATGGTCTATAGATTTTAACAAAATTTATTTATTTACACTTTTGCAGGCAAGCACATGCATTTAGTAAAAATTGTAGACTTCTCTGTGTCTCTGGTTTTCCAAGCATAGAAATTGTAGAAAATATTCCGCCCTTACATTCTTGTTTGGCAGTAATTTCTGCAACTTTACTAAGTTCATCTATCGCACCAGATCGGTTGAGGTTACCTATTAAATCTAATAGCTTAATTACACCTTCCCTAATGTCTTCATCGTTAAGTTTATCTACTGCCTCTAAACCATTAGCTGCCGTAGTTGCTAACCTTTCGGTAATATTATCAGTTAATGCATCAGACCCTGCTTGCATGAACCTTTCTATTTCTGTTACCCCTTTTAGATTTTCCATATTTTCCCCCTATAACATTCCTTTAGCAGATAACCAGTACATCTTATTATATGCTAATTTAAATCTATGAACTGCTTTTGTTGGGAGCCCAGGCGCAGGTGGCGTTGTATAATTGAACCACACGTATGAACCCTCCTCCTTTCCTGTTTCAATGAAACAAAATACTTTGCCATCATAGTCTCTGGCTATTGTACCTTCTTTGATAAGAGAGCTTATATTATCTACGATTGTATCTGCCTCAAAATGTGCGGTAGACCCAGCTTTAGATATTGGAATATTTGTTGTATCACCACAAATAAATACATCTGTTTTTCCTTCTAAGTATAGCTTCTTTTTATCAGTCGGAGCCCAGCCACCAGCTGCTCCCTCTATAGATTCCTCAACAACCTGTTGTCCCTTATGAGGAGGTATAGTTATCAGAAGATCGTAGTTTAAAGTAACACCTTCCTCAGAGGTTATGGTTTTTTTAGATGGGTCAACTTCTTTAGTATTGAACAATGTTTCACTTTTTATCCCTAATTTTTCAAACTCTGGCACAGCCCAGTCTGCAACTGGTTGCATGGCATGCAGTCTGCCTACTGGATATGTATAAATAATTTCTGATTTATCTAGAACCCCTTTTTCATTTAAGAAGTCATGTAGCATACATGTAATTTCGATAGGGGCTACTGGGCATTTATGTGGCGCATTAACATTCACTACAACTTTCCCACCTTCAAATGTTTTTAATGTATCTCTCAGTTTCTTTGCTCCTTCTATAGAGTAGAAGTTATGAGCTCCTTCAGATAACCCCGGAACATTTTCTGGAACCAATCTTGAACCGGTTGCAATCACCATGTAATCACATTCAAATACTTTTCCAGATTTTGTCGTAACTTTTTTTGTATCAGTATCAATATTTGTCGCCGGATCAACATAAAATTTAATACGATTATCTAAGATTCCTCTTTGATCTCTTATGAGCTCACTTTCTGTTACACGACCAAAAGTTAAATATAATAGTCCTGGCTGATATAGGTGTTTATCTGTTGCAGATAGAACAGTAATTTCAACAGTTCCATTATTTAATTCTTTACTAAGTTTACGAGCAAGGCCATTTGCTACAATTGAACCAGCCATGCCTCCACCAATTACTAATACTTTTTTCATACCCCTCACCCCTATATTTATTTTATTTAGCTCGACATACAATTAGAGCCCAGTGATCTTCTTCTTTGGTTTTACTTATTAACTTATGACCAACTTTTTCACACCATGTTGGCACATCAGATGCAGTCCCTGGGTCATTTGAAAGCAATTCAATCTCATCACCAATTTCAACAAGCTTTAACATTGCGATCAGTTCCATCATAGGTCCTGGACAAGCGGCACCTCTTGCATCTATGAGTTTTCTTTCAGTCATGAAACAATCATATCTTAATTTATAAGTAATTAGTGAATTAATATGTGTTAAAATCAATATCATTATATCAACAAATACTTATTTAGAATGAAAATAAATTTAAAGTTAAAAAAAACTATAACTGATTTTAATATATATACTAAAAAATATATTTCTTCAAATAGAGACAAGACTATTTTATGGGATGCAATAAATTATGGAGTAGTTAATGGTGGTAAACGAATCAGACCTCTCTTAATCATTGAGTTGTCCAAACTGTTAAAAATTAAAAAATCTAACTATATGAGATTAGCTCTTGCTACAGAATTTATTCATGCATACTCACTTATACATGATGATTTGCCTGGCATGGATAATGATAATCTCAGAAGAGGCAAACCTACTACACATAAAAAGTTTGGAGAGGCTGTAGCGATACTCGCAGGAAACAGTCTTTTAACTCTTGCTTTTGAGTTACTTGCAGATGCTAGAACTCATGCTAACCCTAGAGTTAGGATCAATTTGATAGATAATCTCGCGAAAATGTCAGGATCCAATGGCCTTGCTGGAGGCCAGTCTTTGGATTTACTTTATGAAAAAAAATTAGTAACTGAAAAAGATATTTTTAAGATGCACAATCTTAAAACTGCTAAGCTTTTTGAATTTTGTATGCTTGCACCACTAATACTATCCGATAAAAATACACCATTAAAAGAAAAAGAATACAGGAAGTATGGGAAGAATTTTGGTTTAATATTTCAAGCAACTGATGACTTACTAGACTATGAAGGAACTAAAAGTATTATGGGTAAAAATACACAAAAAGATTCAAAGAAAAATAAAGGGAGTATTCTAAAATATAAAAATTCGAAGGAAGTTAAACTTTATTGTAAAAAACTTGCAGCCAGCGCTACTATCAAGACTAGTTCTTTCAGTGAACCTGAGAATATATTTAATATATTGATACATAACATAATAGAGCGTATTAAATAATAATGATAAAAATTATATTTTACTCTGCTTTATTTATTCTGACTTCTTGCGCATCATTCGCACCCAAAGAATATCCTGTTGAAATCAATTTAATTACTGTTGATGTAGATAATAATCCTATTGATGCAGTTTGCAGTTTATATTCTTCTTCGAATAAAATTGATGTCTTGTCTCCAAAAAAAATTATATTTAATACAGAGTGTTCAGCAGTTAATGTTGTTTGCAAAGCGGGTGATTTATATGGATCAAATGGGATTATTAATGAAGAGGATACTAGTGCTGCAGAAAGCCTTTTTATAACTTCTGGGATAGGATACTTATTTGATAGAGCTGTTGATGCTATTACGCCAATGGGTGCCATGATTAATTTGATGTCAGATAATGAGTCTCACTGTGAAGTAAAAAGAAAGATTACGGTTGTTTTAGAATAGGAAACTAGCTATCTTGTAGTTATGGTTATTTTTGGTTTAATAGGTTTTTTATTTTTTGGTGCTATTGGTTACTTTGCATATACTTTCACTCAGTGTCTATGTGTATTTTCCAGACTAGATAAGCTTGTTAATAAAAAGATTGTGGGAGTTTTATCTGTTTTTATATATTTTTATTACGTATACATTAATCAGGACGCAGTCATCAAAGCTTTTATGAAACCAATCAATGATTTATTAGCTATCTCATAATGGTAACTGTTTGAACCGGCGGGTCTACATATATCACACATAAACCACCACCTGTTGTTGCAACTAGAGTATTTGCAACATCAAATTTGATTAAAATCTTTGGTGAATCTGTTGCCTTAGGTGTGTATGGTACAGCTAATGCAACAGTGAAGGTAAAAGTGGATGCACCATCTGTCTTGGAAATTCCATTGGTTGCAAATGTTGCTCTTAAGTCACTATAATCTCCGCCGCCATTTGCGTTGGGTACAATCCATGCCATATCTGCTAAGGTCCCACTGGGAGCAGTTTTCGCAGTAGCAGTTGCTGAAGCAGCTGTATTAGATGGTGATGCAACTGTGTTGCAAGTTGTGCCACTGACATCCACAGTGCCTTGTACTTGGAATGTTGAATTAACAGTAGATCTTGCGTGCGTATATGTTCTGCCTAGAGAAATTGTAAAGTCATTTAAGTATGTACCAACATCTGACCCAACTGATTTTGAAGCAATATCAAATTGCTTTGTCGAGCTTCCTAAAACGACAGGATCAGAACAATCTGATGATGAGCATAATTCAAATTTACTTACAGTTGTTTTATAAGCAGTTGGGGTTGCCGTAGCCGCATAAAGTAGGTTTGTACTTGTTACTAAAATTAATAGATAGGTTAATTTTAAAAATTTCATTATGTACCTCTGCCAATTACTGCTGCACCATTAATTCCCTTAACTATATTATTTTCTCTTCTTACTTTCTCATAAAATCTATCAGCCACTGATTTATACGAGTAGGCTTGTGGTGTCATAAAAACAAACTTTCTATTTGTAGTTTCATTACTACAGCAAACTACATAGGATAGCTTAATGAATTCTCTATCATTCGACATAGTATTATCATCTTGTATACCTGCTTCTATGGTGAACCTTCCTGTTGGTTGTAGATGTAAACTCAATACCTCACCATGCTTAACGTCATAAATGCTTGAGTCCCATTTATAACCTTTATAATATACCTTTGCCCAAGGCATATAGGGCATATAGATACCTACTTCTAAATCATACCCATCTGCAGCTTCCTCTGTAACTCCATCTACCACTTTTTTGTCGGATAAAGCATGGTACATATTGAAATTTACATCATAAACACTTGATTTTAATTCAACCCCAAAACCTAATCTTGAATGGTTTGAGTTTATTTCATAATCATAGAAAGCATTATATCCATACATTAGAGTTTGATTTGCATTCAATTTTCTCCAGACAACTCCTAGATTTAATGTCTCTGTTGAATCAAAGCTAGAGAAAGAAAATTGGGATAAATATTTTTCATTACTAGTACCAGATAACTCTGTCATACCAAGAATTCGATAGTCAGTTTTAGAATAATTTCTAATACGCGTTTCTACTTCAATTAGTCTTAAATTTGATATATTTTGTTTAGCCCAGGATTCTATTGTTGAATCAACATAGCCTGTAACATTGTTTATAGCCTCACCCGAATAAGCTGTGGGCACAATCAAGCATGTTAATAAAAACCACTTATATAATTTCATCATATTCTCCCCTTATTCAAAAAATAACATAAATTTATCTCAGTTTTCAAGGTTTAGAAGCCTATTTTTATGTATTAATCCACCAAAGCTTGAGAAACCAGAACCATTAATATTCTTAGAAATAACCCGGTGACAAGGGATAATAAGTAAGCATTTATTTGCTCCACATGCATTCCCCACAGCTCTGGGTGAACTTTGTATTTTATTTGCAATGGATGAATAATAGACAGATTCTCCATATGGTATCTTTTGTAACTCTTTCCAAACTTTTTTTTGATAACATGTTCCTTCTGGATTTGCTTTGAAAGTAAATCTTTTTTTCTTACCTGCTATGTATTGAATTATTTGTTTTTTCACATCCATTAAGAAAGGATTTTTTGTAGCCTTAGCTTTTCTTTTAGTAAAAGAAAGTTGTATCACTGCTTCATCTTCTACTTGAATAAGCACATTCGCAAAGGAGGTTTCAAATATACATTCATCCATTATATGATATTTAGGAAATTTAATACCCAGAAGCCAACCACTGACAGCATGAAACTTATAACTAATATATTTATTAGAAAAGTTACTATCCTGAAATCGAGAGTATCTTTCTTATTATTTTCATTAATGAATTCACCTTTAATCCAAGTTCCAGAATAAGTTTTTCCATCACTATAAGTCCATTGTCCATTCCCATATGGTCTTCCTTTCCTATATTCGCCGCTATACATTTTTCCATTAGGAAAAGTATTAACACCAAGACCATGAGGTAAATCATTTTCCCATCCACCATCATAGGTTCTATTACTGAGTGTTTCTAATAAACCTTTACCATGTTTTTTGCCATTTAAAAAGGCACCAGTATAAACATCCCCATTCTCAAATGTTTGCACACCTAATGTTCTCTCATTATTTGTATATCTAATAGAAACAGCTTTGGAGGCCTGAGGTTTATCTGAGAATTTATCTGTAGACATTAATTTCATAATTAATCATACCCTGAATTATCATCTTAATAGAGATTTAAGCTCTTTTAATTTGAGCTAAAACTGTATAAAAGATAGGTCCATCGCCCATATCAGTGACATCTTGAGTATTCAAGGCATTAGCATTCACGCCATTTTTAACTAGTGAACCTTTGTATTGCTTTTGTGTTGATGCAACCCCATCTAACATTGAATCTATAATTACAGCATGAGCATAGGTCTCGCCCACATCATTATAGATCTTACATAGATCTCCGTCTTTTATTTTTCTTTTGTTTGCATCTTTGCTACTTATTTCAATAGTGGGTCTAGATGCCATATCTCTGAGTCTTTCTACTGGTACAAAAGAGTTACCAATAAACTGATGTGTAGCAGGACTTAAAATCTGTATTGGGTATTTTTTTCTTAGAGCCTTATCTGTAAATTCTTCTATATGTTCTGGGTAAGCACCCAAGCCAATTTTTTCAGTATCTTCAGAATAGATTTGTATCTTGCCATCCTTAGTAGGCCAACCATTTTTCAGATAATCTCTTTTTTTATTTTCAACATCACCCTTGACCCAACCATTCTTTTTAAGTTTTTCAAAAGTAACCCCTGTAAATAGAGGATTATGTTTTGAATCAATCATGTTCTTAATCATGCTTTCATCACTTTCTTTAAAACACTTGTCTTTATAGTCCATATACTTTGCAAGCTCCCTAAATAAATCTTGATTAGACTTACTCTCGCCTAATGGTTTTATAGCAGGCTGTGTCAGACTGAAGTAATAGTGCCCATAGGGCGCATGAAGATCCATATGTTCTAGTTGAGTATCTGCTGGTAAAACAATGTCTGCATAATCGCAACTGTCAGTCCAAAAGGTTTCATGAACTACTGTAAACAAATCTTTTCTTTTTAGGCCTTTACGAACACTGGTGCTATCTGGTGCACAATTAGCTACATCTGAATTCCAAACAAACAATGATTTAATGGGTGGATTTAATTTTTTATTATTAAGTGCATCACCTATTTGAATCATATTAATTGATCTTGGTTTTTTATTTTTTAAAAGATCAGGTCTTTGTAGCTTTCCTAAATCAACATTCCACATTTCTTCAATCGATCCTACAAAACAACCTGAGCCTTTACTTTTCCAGGCACCTGTGATTGCTGGAAGCAACATAATTGATCTCACCATCATTCCACCATTCCTATGCCGATTTAATCCATAATTCGGTCTGATATATGTTTTTTTGGTTGACCCATACTCAAGAGCTAATTGTCTGATGTCTGCTTTTTTAATACCTGTAATTCTTGAAACCTTATCTAAAGTATACTTAGGTAAAACCTTTTCTATAAATTCTTTATAACCAGTTGTATGTTTTTTTAAAAAAGTTAAATCATGTTTTTTATTTTTAACTATCTCATTCATCATCCCTAATGCTAATGCTGCATCTGTTCCAGGTTTTGGTTGTATATGCCAATCACTTAAAGCTGCTGTTCTAGTTTCTCTTGGATCAATACAAATTATTTTAGCTCCTCGTTTTTTTGCCTCTTCAACAAATGGAACCATATGTACATGTGTTGAAACAATATTTGTACCCCAAAGTATTATTAAGTCATTATTAGGAACCTCATCAATTGCTGGTCCACAAGCTGCACCATATGTATAGATACCTGCCGTCGAAGCAGCAGCAATACAAATAGTTCTACCTAATCTTGCAGCTCCCATTTTATTCCAAAATCTTTCTGACATTCCCCAGTAACCGAGCATTCCTAAAGTACCCGAATAACTATATGGTTGAATAGCATCAGCACCATATTCTTTTTCTATTTTTTTTAATTTTTTTGTAATTGTTTTAAGCGCAAAGTCCCAGGAAACTTTCTTTAACACCCCCTTCTTTCCTTTAGGGCCAACCCTTACATGGGGGTATAAGACACGATTTTTATTATAAACAAGATCAAGATAGTGATTCACTTTATTACAAAGAAACCCTTTAGTTATAGGATGTGTTTTATCGCCTATCAGCTTTACTGCTTTCTTGGTTTTAAGATTAACTGTTACTTCTAATGAGCATGTATCAGGGCAATCATGCGGGCATGTCACATTATACTTTTTAAATTTAGACTTTAACATAATTTTGTTTTTCAACTTTTTGAATTGTTATAGCATTGGTTGGACAAACTTTTTCACATTCACCACACCGAACACACTTTTTGTGATCAATTAATAGTTTTCCATGATAGATGCCAATACTTTTCTTAGGCTTAATTCTGTTATAAGTGGTATCCCCATCTTTATGTTCTTGAGTATCACTTACTTCAACAATACAATCTTTTATGGGCTTGACTAGAAGACATTCATCGCATAGAACGCAAAGGTCATTGTTAATCTCAAATTTATAGTGGCAGAGATAGCACCTAGACGCTTCTTTTTTTGTATTAGTTTTTGTATATCCTTTTTCGACTTCACGACTAAAAGTCCTTTGATTGAGATTAGTCATCGACATTTTTTGTATTGGAATATAGTTTAGTCTTAAGTTCCTACTTATTTTATTAATATTAGTAACCTTGATATCAGTGTCAAATAGATTTCTTTTCATTAAAAACTTATCAACATGCTTTGCAATATTTTTTGCATGAGCAATTGCATTGATTAGCGTTGTTGCTCCTGTTGCGAAATCACCAGCAGCAAAAACATTATTTCTTTTATTTTTACTTAATAATAGGTGTTGTGTTTGACCTATAGCAAGAATGATATGATCAGTTTTTACTTTGAATTTTGAATTTTTGATATCTTTTAAGTGATATACTCCTTTCTTTTTAACTAATTCAGTTTTAATTAATTCCAATCCAGTTAGTTTATTATCTTTTTTGATAACACTTAGAGGCTGGGCATTGAAGATCATTTTTCCGTTTTCATTTATGAGTTCATCAAGTTCGCCTGGTAAAATAATCAGATCATCATTGGTTCTTCGATAGAATGTTCTAACGGATTTAGCGCCAAGTCTCAAAGCAGTTCTCGCGCAATCCATGCTTGTATAACCACCACCAATCACAATAACATTTTTGCCAATATATTTATCTTTATATTCATTAACGCGTAGAAGAAAACTTAGCCCATCTTCAACATCATAAGATTTGGTGAATTCTTTATTTATTTTATTTGGCTTTAATGTCCCTAGGGCTAAAACAACTGCATCATATTTCTTGGCTAATAATTCTATGTCACTAGATTTTTCTATGTTCTTATTGTAGTAAATCTTTATATCATCTCCTATTGCTTGATTTATTTCTTTCTCAACAATGCTTCTGGGTAATCTAAATATTGGTATTCCCTGGTTAAGCATCCCACCAGGAGCGCAATGTTTTTCATAAACTTCCACTGCATGACCGCATCTCATTAATTCCCTTGCAGCCGTCAGTCCAGCTACTCCAGAACCAATAATTAATATCTTCTTTTTTGTTTTACCAGCATAGTTTTTTAGTTTTATTTTATCGGTAATATTAAAATGTTCTGCTGATCTTTTAGAGAAACATATTGACACAGATTCACCATTTGAATCTTCACCATGCCTGCAAGCATCTTCGCAAGGTCTTGAACATACTCTTCCGAGAATACCTGGAAAGACATTATCTTCTAAATTTATTTTATATGCCTTATTATAATCTTCATTATAAATTGCTTCTAAGTATCCTGGTATATCAGTATCAGCAGGACAAGCAGATCTGCATGGAACACTTTTATCATACCACTTGGCATCTCTAATATTTTTTGATTTACCATTATTTATGGTTAAGGCAGATGAATATCTACCAAAAAAACTTTTTTTCATAATTCCCCCAATTAATACTCTATCAAGTTTTCATTTTTGTAGCAGCTTATTATTTATTAAAGGTTCATAAGATTTTGCTAATATTCTATCATTTCTAAGTAGTGGATTTATTGAGGGTAATATGTGACTATTAGATGATAAGTATTTAGGAGAGTGAATATGAGTTGGAATTTAAAAGGGGATTATGCTGAGAGTTGTAACTGTGACCTTATGTGTCCCTGTATCTTTTTACAGGCCCCAACAAAAGGGTTTTGTGAAGCAATGCTAGTATGGGACATCAAAGAAGGTCATTTAGGGGACGTCAAACTCGATGGCCTAAAAGTCTCAGCATGGCTACATGCCCCCGCTGTTTTGACAGAGGGTGGTTTTCAGTTAGCACTATATGTTGATGAAAATGCAAGTGATGCACAACATGATGCTATTGTTGAATTATGGAGCGGCAAACATGGCGGTCATCTGGGCGTTATAGCCAGCTTAGTTGGTGAAATAATAGGCGTTAAAAAAGCTGCAATTACATGCAGTATTGATGGCGGTAAAAAAACGCTTCAAGTTAGTGGCGCAGGTGGTTGGGATATGGCTGGTGTTGAAAGTGGTGACGGTAAAATCGCACAATGCAACTTTCATCCTTTAGCAATTAACCCTGGATACCCAGTTGATGTCAATGTAACAAGCAAACAAGAATATTCAGATCATGGGAGATCATGGAATACGACACCTGATAGAGTTGGTTTGTCGGGGCCATTTGCTTACCAAGCATAATTAAAAAAATAATTTTTAAAGAGGGCTTTGGCCCTCTTTTTTTTATCATCAATAAAAATATTATATGTCTGAGAACACTTTACAAAAACCTGAAATTATTAAAGCTATAAATGCTTTTAGTCAAAATAACTTTAAAGAAGCTGAAAGTATATGTTTAGAAGTATTATCTAGAGAAGATGATTCTGATGCTAATCATATAGTTGGATGCATAAGGATGGGTCAAAGAAAATTTGAAGAAAGTATTTCATATATAAATAAATCACTTGAATCTAACCCTGATAGTATAGGCCCACTGATTTCACTTGGGTGCGCATTAAGTTCAAAAAAAGATTATATGGAGTCAATAAAAGTATTTAAACAAGTGACTAAACTAAAAGATGATTTATCCCAGGTTCATTTTTATCTTGGTGAGGCTTATAGACAGACTCTTCAGCAAGAAAAAGCTTTAACATCATTCAAAAGGTGTTTAGAAATAACACCTGATCATATAGGTTGCCAACTAATGGTTGGGATAACTTATGAAGATTTAAAAAAGTTTAATCAAGCAATTGATTTTTATAAAGCATGTATTAGTACTTATCCGGATTATATGGAACCTCACATTAATCTAGGGATGTGTTATCTATTAACCGGTAATTACTCAGATGGTTGGGACGAATATGAATGGAGATTAAAGCTACCTGCAGAAGTCTATGAAATTAAATTCAAGAAGCCTAGCTGGGTTGGTCAAGATTTGTCTGGGAAGACATTATTAATTGTAACCGAACAATCAGTTGGAGAGATATTATTATTTATAAGATTTGCAAAACAACTTGCAATGGATGGAGCTAAAATTATTATCATGACCCAAGGTGAGCTAACAAACATCCTTGAATCTCAAAAATGGATTAACAAAGTTATAAGTTATAAAGATGAGATACCAGATTGTGATTTTTATACTTATCTACTCTCTATACCAAAAGTACTTGAGTGGAACCCAAAGATGGATACGCAGTCTCACCCTTACTTAGAAATACCTAAAGACAAGTATGAGAAAAATACCAACGATAAAAGAAACATAGGTTATTTATTAGAACCAGATATAAATTCCTCTTCTGCTAAACATATAGTATTGCCAGATAAAGATATAAGTAATCTTGTCATGGATAAAAACTATAATTTTATAAACTTGCAAGAAATTCATGATATTGAAATATTAGCAGGTGTCATACAAAATTTAGACTTAGTGATTTGTATTGAAAGTGATTTGGCATACTTGGCGGGAAGTTTAAATATTCCTACATATTTAATTTTATCAGCTGTTCCAAAACATCTCTGGGATTTAAATTACAAAGATTCTACACCATGGTTTCCATCATTAGAATTATTTAGGCAAGAAACAACAAATGATTGGAGTGATGTTCTAAACAGTATTAAAGAGAGGATTAAAAATGTCTAAATTTCTAATCAAACAAGCATTTGCTGAAGCAATGGATCTCCATAAACAAAATCGTTTTGATGAAGCCAAAGAATTATATAATAAAATATTAACTGTAGATGATTCTGAACCTAATGCGCACCATCTTATTTCTCTTGTATTTATGGCGGAAGGTGATTTTGAATCTGCAAAAAATCATATCGAGAAAGCTATTAATAAAGCACCAGACCAAGCTGTCTTCCATAGTAATTATGGGAGCTTATTGCATTCAATGGGCGAGAATCAATTAGCCATCAATGCTATTAAGAAGTCATTAAAAATTGATAAAAAATTATTTCAGTCACACTATTCATTGGGAATTATTTATACGGATATGTTTAATTTTGAGAAAGCTATAAATAGTTATACGACAGCTATAGAATTAGATAGTAAATCTTCAGCAGCACATAACAATTTAGCAAATCTTTTTAGCAACATGGATAATAATGAAGCTGAATATCATTATAAGAAAACTGTTGAACTTGTTCCTAATGAGATTTATCCAAGGTTAAATATTGCTAACTATTATATTAAAAATGGGAAATTTAACGAGTCTATAACTTTTTTAAATGAACTTGTAGATATGGGCCTGGAGTCAAAGGAAGTATATAATAGTCTGGGTGTTTCATATAAAGGGTTAGAAGACGATACAACTGCTAAAGACATGTTTAATAAATCACTAGCGATTGACCCTGATTTTCTTTTAGCTCAAAAGAACTTAGATAGTTTATAATTAAGATAATTTCTTAGTAAGAGTCAATTAAATTCTTAAATGTACCTTTAATCGGTTAATTTCACTAATTTTTAAATTATAGCTTGTGTTCTTCCCCTCTACCTGTTAAAAAAGAGCCACAGTTACACGGAATATGCGTAACTTGAGAAGAGCCTCAGTAATATGTTATTAAATAACAGTTGGTGGATATCTTCTACTAATGACTATTTAATTAACATATGAGAAATTAATGAATAATTTTGAAAGCTTTAATCTTTCCGAAAATCTAAATTTAGCATTAGCTAAAATGGAATTTTCAAAACCAACACCAATTCAAGCTCAAACTATACCTCTAGCTTTGCAAGGCAAAGATATTCTCGGTTCAGCACAAACTGGCACTGGTAAAACAGCTGCATTTTGTATACCAATGATTGAAATGTTACTGAGAAATGAAAATATGACAGCTTTAATAATGACGCCTACAAGAGAACTTGCAAGGCAGGTTCTAGAGGTTGTTAATCAACTTATGGGTAATAAAACCTCATTGAGAGCAGCATGTTTGATAGGTGGAGAGGCAATGGGAAAACAGTTAAATCAACTCAGAAAGGCGCCTAGAATTATAGTTGGAACACCTGGAAGAATTAATGATCACCTTGAGAGTGAAACTTTAGATTTAATGGATTGTGGTTACTTAGTTTTGGATGAAACAGATAGAATGTTGGATATGGGTTTTGGCATACAAATAGATCAAACATTACAGTATTTGCCTTCTGAAAAACAAACTTTACTTTTTTCAGCAACACTACCATCTAAGATTATGCAATTGTCTAAAAAATATCTTTATAACCCAGAAAGAATTGCTATACAGTCTGATCAAGTTTTGCTAAGTAATATTGATCATGAAATATTGAATATTGATCATAATAAAAAATATGTTGAACTTTTAAGTCAATTGGAGCAAAGAGAAGGCTCAGTATTAATATTTGCAAAAACAAAACATGGCACACAAAGAATGGCTAAAAATCTAACAAATGATGGATTTAAAGCCGATGCATTAAATGGAAACCTAAACCAGAATAAACGCGATAAAGTTATGAATAATTTTAGACTCAAAAAATTTAAAGTTTTAGTTGCAACTGATATTGCATCAAGGGGTTTAGATGTTGAGCATATCGAACATGTGGTAAATTATGATTTACCTCAAGTAGCTGAAGATTATGTTCATAGAATTGGGAGAACGGGTCGAGCTGGGTTAAAAGGCTCAACAATCTGTTTCATTTCTCCTGAAGAACAACCATTATGGGAGCAAATTAATTATTTATTAAATCCTAAAACAGCAAAAAAACCTTCAAGTGCAAGTAAAAATAGTAGATCTTCAAGAAAAAGAAGCAATAGTCAAAATCAATCTACGAAGACTAGAAGAAGCTTTTCTTCAAGCAATGGACCTAGAAGAAGAGGTAATGAAGGTAATACTGATTCAAGATTACATAGAAATACAAGCACAAGAAGAAGTGCCAATGGAAATACAGTTTCAAGGTCAGCCAGAGACAATAATCAGCGTAGAGATGCCGAGGGCAACAATATAGCTAAACCATTAAGAGGCAACAGTTCGAGAAGAGCTAATAATGGGTCAAAATCATTTAGAGGGCATAGCAAGAGAAGAGGAAATGAAGGAAACATGGATTCAAGGCCAACTAGAAGTAGTGCCCCAAGAAGAAGTGCCAATGGAAATACAATTTCAAGGCCAACTAGAAGTAGTGCCCCAAGAAGAAGTGCCAATGGAAATACAATTTCAAGGCCAACTAGAAGTAGTGCCCCAAGAAGAAGTGCTAATGGAAATACATTCTCTAAGCATACAAAAGGGTCTGGTCAAAGACGAAATACACCCGGATCAAGAAATAAAACATTAGGTTTGAGACAAGGGAGCAGAAGATAATGGAAAATCTAAGAAATATTGCAATAATCGCCCATGTTGATCATGGGAAGACAACTTTAATTGACTCAATTATGAAACAGAGCGGAATGTTTAGAGACAACCAAAATATTGACGAGAGGATTATGGATTCTGGCGATCTAGAGAAAGAAAGAGGTATTACTATTTTAGCTAAACCGACTTCGGTTCAATGGAAGGATACCAGAATCAATATTATTGATACTCCAGGACATGCTGACTTTGGAGGTGAAGTAGAGAGGGTTTTAAGCATGACTGATGGAGTTATTTTGTTAACAGATGCTGCTGAAGGACCAATGCCGCAAACAAAATTTGTATTATCAAAAGCTTTAGCTCAAGGTTTAAAACCTATTGTAATTATAAATAAAATTGATAGGCCAGATGGAAGACCTGATACAGTAATAGATGAAGTATTTGATTTATTTGTTTCGCTTGATGCTACAGATGAACAGTTAGATTTTCCTATTATGTATGCTGCTGGAAGAGATGGGTGGTGCGTTAAAGATTTAGATGATCCAAAAGATAATCTTCATGCATTGTTAGACTTAATTTTGGAACATGTACAACCTCCAAAAGTGGAAGCTGATAAACCATTTGCCATGTTGTCAACATTACTTGACTCTGATCCATATTTAGGAAGATGTCTAATTGGAAGAGTTGAACAAGGTAAAGCAAAAGTGAATGACTCTGTAAAAGCTATTAATTTAGAAGGTGAGCAAGTTGAAGCTGGAAGACTTACGAAATTATTTAAATTTGAAGGAACTGACAGGGTTGCTGTAGAGGAGGTTCAGACAGGTGATATTATATGTATTGCTGGTTTAGCAGAAGCTTCGGTGGCAGATACAATTTGTCATCCAGAAGTAATTGCACCATTACCGTCAACACCAATCGATCCACCGACAATGTCTATTACTATTACAGTTAATGATTCACCATTAGCAGGTTTAGAGGGGAAAAAAGTAACATCAACTGTTATTAGGGAAAGATTATTAGCCGAAGCTGAAACTAATGTTGCAATTTCTTTCGCAGAAAATGATAAAAAAGATGCTTTTGAAATTGGAGGCAGGGGAGAATTACAACTAGGAGTTTTAGTTGAAACAATGAGAAGAGAAGGTTATGAATTAACTGTATCAAGACCACATGTAGTATACAAGATAGATGAAAATGATAAAAAACTAGAACCTATCGAAGAAGTCATTATTGACGTAGATGACGAGTATGCAAGTACAGTTATAGACAGCATGAATAAAAGAAAAGCTGAGATGACAGATATGAGAAATACTTCTGGCAAAACTAGATTAATTTTTAAAGCTCCTTCTAGAGCACTCATTGGGTATCAAAGCAGATTCTTGACAGAAACACGTGGTACTGGCGTTGTAAATAGATTATTTGATTCTTATGGTCCATTTAAAGGTAATATTTCAACAAGAAGAAATGGAGCGTTGATTGCAACACAAACTGGAACAGCTGTAGCGTTTGCGATTTTTAATTTACAAGATAGAGGAATCATGTTTATTGACCCTCAAACAAAAGTTTATCAAGGAATGATAGTTGGTGAACATAATAGAACTAATGACCTAGAAATAAATATCTTGAAAGGTAAACAACTTACCAATGTTAGAGCATCTGGTACAGATGAAGCGGTTAAGCTTGTTACACCAAGAAAAATGTCGCTTGAACAAATGATGGCTTATATAAATGAAGATGAAGTTCTAGAAGTAACGCCTGAAAATTTAAGACTACGGAAACAATTTCTTGATCCACATGCAAGAAAAAAAGCATCAAAAGAACAAAACATAACCTAAGATAGTATGATTAAAACAACGGATTTAGAAATATCATTTTCTGGGCAGAAGATATTTAGTGATGTAAATATTGTTATCAATAAAAAAGAAAAAATTGGCTTTATTGGTAGAAATGGAAGTGGCAAAAGCACATTTTTAAAAATTATCATTGGCAAACTGGAGCAAGACTCTGGTGAAGTTATGATGCCTAAAGGGTATAAGATCGGCTATCTGGATCAGCATATAAAATTTACACATAGCACCGTCGTAGACGAAGTATGTAGTGTTTTAAGTGGCGATAGAGAATATGAAATATGGAAAGGCGAGACAATTCTTACCGGCCTAGGGTTCTCATATGATGACATGGCGAAAGACCCAAATGACTTTTCAGGTGGTAATCAGGTTAAAATTAATCTAGCTAAACTTTTATTAGAAGAGCCAGATATGTTACTACTAGACGAACCAACAAATTATCTTGATATACATTCAATTAAGTGGCTTAAAAATTTTTTAAATGATTGGAGAGATGAGTTGATACTTGTAACTCACGATAGGAGTTTTATGAATAATGTGATTAGTCATACATTAAATATCCATCGAGGTGAGTTTAAAAAGACTGCTGGTACTACTGAAAAAGTCTTAGAAAAAATATTAAGTGAAGAAGAGATATATAATAAAACTGTTGAAAATGAAGCTAAAAAAAGAGAAAAGACTGAGGCATGGATTAATAGATTTAAGTCTAAAGCCAGTATGGCAACACGTGCTCAATCTAAAATTAAGATGCTTGAAAAAACTGAGAAAAAAGAAAAGCTTGCCGCTGTAACTAATTTAGATTTTAAATTTAACTATGAATACTATGGTAGTAAAGAAAATTTAATTAATTCTAGCAAACTTGAATTTTATTATAATGAAAATAATCCATTGATTAAGAATCTATCTTTCAGCATAAAGAGTAATGATAAAATTTGTATAATAGGTAAAAATGGAAAAGGTAAGTCTACACTATTAAAATTAATTACTGGTGATTTGAAGCCAATCAATGGTTATTCTAATATACATCAAAAAACTAAAATTGGATATTTTGGCCAAATGAATATTGACAGACTGAATCCTAAGAATAGTATATATACTGAACTGCAAAGTTGTGTCCCTAATATGAGTGAAACAGAAGTTCGTAAAGTTTGCGCAAACATGATGTTCACAAATAATCTATCTAATAAAAAGATTAATGTGCTATCTGGTGGAGAGAAAAGTAGAGTCATGTTAGGTAAAATATTAATTAATCCTGCAAACTTATTACTTCTTGATGAACCTACCAATCATCTAGATCTAGATTCTTGTGATTCATTACTTAGTGCTATAAAAAATTTCGATGGAGCCGTGCTCATGGTGACACATGATGAATATTTTTTGAGAGAAGTGGCTAATAAACTAATTGTCTTTGATAATGGTAAAGTTAATATTTTTGAAGGCTCATATGATGACTTCTTAGATAAAGTTGGCTGGACAGATGAATATTAATACTGATTTCTAGATTCAACTTAACTAAAGCCTTTATTTATGGCAAGTATAGTCTTCATGAGAACATAGCGTTCTATTTCGTAAATGTGTGAATATTAATAAGCTACTTGCAAATAAAGTCAGTATGACTGATAAGGTTTGACTAAAATCATGAAGAGCAATGGCTATTAATAAGACAAATATTCCGCATATTCCACCCAATTTAACCATATCATCATTATGTCTTTTACAGCCTAGAGTAAATGCAACTAACGATGTAGGTAATATAAAAAACATCAAACTTTCATGAAACTCATGAGAAGTAAAGAATGTTAATTCTATATAAGGTGACATTATCAGTAGTACAGGCAATAGTATGCAGTGAATTGCACAAGCTGTGGATATTGTTAAGCCAAAGTTATCTAATATTCTTTGCATGGGAACAAATGTATCAATAAATGTAATAAAATCAAGTTTTTATTAATATTTATAGAAATTACATTAACAAAATTGATATGATGATTTTTATGAATAGTAAAATAAAATATGATTTAATTTTGAGAAATGGCAATGTTGTTCTTCCTGAAGGTATCAAAGCAGTAGATATAGGTATTACTAATGAGAGAATTAAAGATATTGGTAATTTATCAAATGCAGATGCACATGATTTAATAGATTGTTCTAGTCTACATGTTTTACCAGGAGTTATTGATTCTCAAGTCCATTTTAGGGAACCAGGTCTGGAAAATAAAGAAAATTTAGAATCAGGCATGTTAGCTGCAGCTGCTGGAGGTGTTACAGCAGTTTTTGAAATGCCAAATACCAACCCTCTAACAATCACACCAGAAACAATAAAAGATAAATTGCATAGAGCTAGTAGAGTTGCATGGACAGATTATGCTTTCTATCTTGGTGGAACGGGTAGAACGGGCCCGAATCTTGATAAATGGGAGAATGCCCCCGGTATATGTGGGATTAAAATATTCATGGGTGCTTCTACAGGCGAGCTCATGACAGCAAGTGATGAAGAAGTAGAGTCTGTTCTGTCAAATGGCAAAAGAGTTGTAGCTGTCCATGCTGAAGATCAATATATTATGCAAGAAAACATGAAGACTATTCTCAAAAATCAAACTGATGTATCACTTCATAGCGTTTGGCGTTCACCAGAAAGTTGTTTTTCTGCAACGAAGAGAGTTGTCACCATCGCAAAAAAATATAGCAGAAGAGTGCATATACTTCATATAACTACTTCAGAAGAAATAGATTTTCTAAGGAAGAATAAAGATGTTGCGAGTGTTGAATTATTAGTAAATCATCTAACGCTTCATGCACCAGAATGTTATGAAACACTTGGTACATTAGCTCAGCAAAACCCACCTATAAGAGAAAAACATCATCAAGATGCACTCTGGAAAGCATTAATTGATGGAACTGTTGATATTCTTGCATCAGATCATGCTCCTCATACTTTGGATGAAAAATCGCAAACGTATCCTAAGTCACCAAGCGGTACGCCTGGAGTTCAGACACTTGTTCCAGTAATGTTGAATCATGTTAATAATGGAAAATTATCCTTAGAGAGATTGGTAGAACTTTGGTCCTATGGCCCCGAAAGAATACATAAACTAAGTAATAAGGGTAGGATTGCCATTGGGTATGATGCCGATTTTACTATTGTTGATATGAATAAAAAAAATACAATCACAAATGCACAACAAAAATCAAAAACAGGCTGGACACCATATGATGGCATGAACGTGACTGGTTGGCCTATTCTAACTATAATAAGAGGCAATATAGTTATGAGAGAAGATGAAATGTTTGATCCAATTGGAAAGCCTGTGTTATTTGAAGAAACTATTGATTAATATGAGTAATGTAGACCAAGATAATAATAACCTTTTTATGGGTTTGGCATTAGAGCTAGCATATACTGCATTTGACAATGATGAAGTTCCAGTAGGAGCAGTTATAGTTCAACGAAGAAATTCTGAGATTTTATCAGCATTTGCAAATCAAATGAGAAGTTTAAAATCATCTATAGCTCATGCAGAGATGTTAGCAATTCAAAAAGCAATGAAAGTTACTCATAATGAGAGACTTATTGAATGTGATATGTATGTGAGCCTTGAGCCATGTCCAATGTGTGCTCAAGCTATAAGCTTTGCGAGGATTAAGAATTTATATTTTGCTGCTGAAGATGAAAAAAGCGGAGGAGTTTTGAATGGACCTAAAATTTTTGATTCCACTTCATGTCATCATAAACCCCAAGTACATCATGGGATGATGGGGAAAGAATCATCCCAGCTTTTAAAAGATTTTTTTAAATCAAAACGTAAATATAAATAAATTAGAGAGAAGTAAGATAAATATTTATGAGTGACTCAAAAAATAAAATAGATGATATACATTCTGATTGTGGAGCATCAGAACCATATGCTTTGCAAGTTACAGATAATAGTATGGAGCCAGAATTTAAGAAAGAGTGCATTGTTGTTATTGACCCTGTTGGGCAATGTAAGGATGGACAATATGTATTTATAGAATATGAAGGTGTTAGATGGTTTAGAAAGTTTGTCACCAAAGGTAATTTAAATTATTTAATTGCACTAAATGACTTATATCCAGAAATATTATTAGATAATTCTTATGATATTTTAGGTATAATAATTCAAAAAAACGAGAATCGTAAAATCACACATTATAAGTAGAGAGAAATAACATGAAAAAAGTTCTGATATATAGTACAAGAATATGCCCATATTGTATGAGAGCAAAAAATTTTTTCAAAAAAAGAGATGTGCCTTATGAAGATATCATGGTGGACCAAGATTCTGAGCAACTAAAGATAATGATGGAAAAGTCTAAAAGACAATCTGTCCCACAAATATTTATTGGAGACTACCATGTAGGTGGTTTTGATGACTTAGTGGAACATGATATGGATGGGAAATTAGAAGATTTACTTAAGGAATAATATGGATAAACATGAAAATAGAGCAATGGAGTTGGAGAGTGGTATTGCTGCCTTTGAAACCAAGAGTTTTGCGCATGCTATCAAATTATTATCACCCATTGCAGACGAGGGTAATGTTGAGGCTATGTATAGAATGGCAATAATGTTACAAAATGGATTGGGCTGTCAAGAAAACACACAAAAAGCTTTTGATTACATGAATAGTGCTGCAGAAAAAGATTACCCGATTGCTCAACATGCTTTGGGCTTCATGTTTTTTGAAGGTGAGTGCACAGATAAGGACATAAATAAAAGCATAGAATGGTTCACTAAAGCAGCTGACCAAGGATTAATGGGTTCAGCAACAACACTTGCTATGATTTATGAAGAAGGAAAACTTGTAGAGCAGGATTTAGACAAAGCACAATATTGGTATAAAAAAGCGGGCATCGAAAAAACTTAATGAAATATTTCCCCTTTTTTATGGAACTTAGTAAGCAGTCTGTCCTCTTGATAGGTGGTGGTGAAGTAGCTGAACGCAAATTAGATTTACTGATAAAAGCTAATGCTAATGTAACAATCGTTTCACCAGAATTTACTTCTTATATAGAAGAGTTATTTAAAAATAAGAATATAAAGCCAATCAAGGACCATTATAATCTTAGTCATCTTAAGAGTTCTTCTTTTGCATTTGTTATTGCTGCAACAAATGATGAATCATTAAACAAAGAAATCGCTAAAGATGCTAATGACAATAATATATTAGTTAATGTAGTTGATAAACCAAAAATATGCGATTTTATATTTCCTTCCATTTTAGAAAGGGGACCTATCACAGTTGCTGTATCTACAGGAGGATCATCTCCAGTACTTGCTCGCATGCTTAGAACTAAACTTGAAACAATGATACCAGGCGCTTATGGAAGATTAGCAAAGATAGTATCTGAAAATAGAATTCCTGTAAGGAAAAAATTAGTCAATTCTAAATCTAATGGAATCTTCTGGGAACAAATGTTGAATGGCAAATTCCTAGAGTTGGTTTTAAGTGGCCAGGATGAAGAAGCCGTGACTTTTTTAAATACAGAAATTAATAATTTTGATGAGCAGAAAAAGGGAGAAGGAGAAGTATATCTAGTTGGTGCCGGACCAGGTGATCCAGATTTATTAACTTTTAGAGCACTACGTTTAATGCAACAAGCAGATGTTGCTCTTTATGATAGATTAGTCCATCCATCAATTATCGACTTAATTAGGAGAGATGCACAGAAAATATATGTCGGGAAACAAAGAGACAATCATACTGTTCGACAAGAAGAGATTAATGAATTGCTTGTCAAATATGCTAAAGAGGGCAATAGAGTTTTACGACTTAAAGGAGGGGACCCTTTTATCTTTGGTCGAGGTGGTGAAGAGATAGATTCGTTGGTTGATAACAATATTTCTTTTCAGGTTGTCCCAGGCATAACAAGTGCAAGCGGATGCTCTGCTTATAGTGGTATTCCTCTAACACATAGAGATTATGCTCAATCTTGTATATTTGTCACCGGACATCTTAAAAAAGGAAAATTAGAGTTAAATTGGGAGAAACTGATACAACCTAACCAAACTATTGTTTTTTATATGGGTCTTGTCTCTATTAATATTATTTGTTCAAAACTTATAGAATTTGGTTTAGATCGAAAAACACCATGCGCTCTAGTAGAGCAAGGTACTACCCAAAATCAGAAAGTATATACATCAACAGTTGAGCAGATGAATGATTTGGTAGAGAGAGAGAAACCTCATGCCCCTACCATATTTATAATTGGTCATGTTGTTACATTAAGAGAAAAATTAAATTGGTATAAAACTGACTAATTGTTATTCAGTCTAAAGTTAATAGGTATTGTCAATGAAATTGATTCTTTCTTAATTGAATCAGGAATTCTGGGGAAAGGGGATGACATCATAATCATTCTCCTGGCTTCTCTATCCAAAGAACGATATCCAGATGATTTAATACTTAAGTTTGTTACTACACCATTTTTTAATATAGTAAACGTAACGGTAGGAGTACCCTGTTCTTTTCTTTGACGAGATAATAAAGGATATTTTTTATTAGCATCTATTATCTGCCTAACTTTCCCATAGTAGGTATCATAGGTATATTCTGATTGTTCTCCAACCTCTCTATTATCCATTAACATTTCCTGATCTTTTTCCGTGTCTTCGGTTTTATTTCTTATTTCTTCTGAGGCTATACTTTTTTCATAAATTTCATCACTCTTGTTTAATACCATCATCTGTATAGTCATCCCTGTTTCACCGATAGTTGTGATGTCATTAACTGTTTTAGGCATAGAAAATGAAAATAAAAAAAGAGAGTGAATTGCAAATGCAATTATTAAATACTTATTTAAGCTTGATGAATCATTCATTTTTATTAGAGAGTAATGTTACATTAGTTATTTGACTATCATTTAAGATTAAAAGAACTTTATTTAATGCACTAGATTCAAGTGATCCATCTGCAGCTATTATAATACTATCTGTTTTAAGTAATATTAATTTCTCTTTAAGCACATATTTATCAATAGGTTGATCATTTAAAGTTATAGATTCATTGGCATTAATAAATAATGTATTTTTATCTTTTTCACTATATTCTTCAAGTGCTGCAGATGCCAGATTTACATTATGTAATTCTTTCTGCTTAACTATAACCCCTGCTAACATAAAAAATATTAATAATAAAAATATTATATTAACAAGAGGAAGTAGGCTATCCTCATTATTTGAAGCTTGTTTTTTTATTTTTATTTTCATAATAACTTATAGTTTTTTTAAAAGTGGTAATTTTACGGGTTTTTTTGATTTGTCATAGGCATCATTTTGATCAGAATCATCGTTAATGACACCTAAGGTTACATTATCTATGTCACTGGATTTCAAGTTAGATATCACGCTTAACATGAGCTGAACATCTGCACCTTTGGCTGGCTTTGCTATAACAATAAAATCGTCGTTATTTTTTTTACTCGAAATGATATCAGATTTGATAGAGTCCAAACTTGCCTCTGTCCCATTCAATTTAAACTCGCTGTCTTTATTAAATTCTATTAAAAATACCTTTTTATCACTTTGAGAAACACTAGCATTTTCATTCGAGATTTTTATATCTGTTTTATTAAATGATTGAAAATTAGTAGCTAACATAAAAAATATTAGGAGAATGAATACTACATCAATTATTGGTGTTAGGCTTATTTTAGTCATTTTGTCTCTCGTTCAAGAGGTAATTCTATATAAATTATTATCAGATGTCATATATTAGCATATTTTATAATCTAAATAAGAAGCATTCGTGTTTACAAATGAGAATCATTCGCATATATTAAGGTAGTTATCAATATTCAGGGTGATTTTGCCATGAATTATTGATGTTATTTATATAAATATGAGGAAAATTTAATGAATAAAACATATTTTAAAGGATATATAGTTGCTTCACTGATGGCTATCAGTTTACCAATTATTGCAGAAGAAATGAGTCCTGTAAGTGTTTTCGGATCACAAGACGAAACACAACAAGCTGGTTCAGCTCATTTTATTAGTGATAATGAAATGAAAAGCAAAGGCTATACAGATGCTGAAAGGGTCTTAGGACGTATTCCTGGAGTATACTCCCAAACTGAAGATGGTTATGGGCTTAGAACTAATATAGGTATGCGAGGAACAAGTGCTCTGAGAACAACAAAGATTAATGTTCTAGAAGATGGTGTGCCACAAGGTCCTGCTATTTATTCTAATGGGAGTATGTATTTCTTCCCTGATGTTGGTCGTATGGAAGGAGTTGAAGTTTTGAAAGGACCGGCAGCAATAGGTAATGGTCCTAGAACTACTGCTGGTACAATTAACTTTTTATCACGTTCTATACCTACTATTGATAGCGAAGGATACTATTCTATAACTATGGGCGATGATGGCTTTTCAAGAAACCATACATACTACGGTGGGAACATAGGGTCTGTTGGTTACGTTTTTGAGTACCATGATTATAGAGCAGATGGTTATAAAAACATTAAAGGTGCTGGTAATACCGATGCTGGTTTTGACAAACAAACTGATTTAGTTAAGTTTAGCTATACACCATCAAATAGTTCATGGAATCAAGCTTTTGAGCTAACAAGTTCAAATACAACAGAAACATCTAATGAAACTTATATTGGGTTAACTGGAACAGACTTCCAAGCAGACCCATTCCAGAGATATGGCGCTTCATCGGTCGATCAAATGGATAATGATTATCATAGATATATATTTACTCATATAATGCAACCATCTGCTAATATGAAAATTACATCTAAACTTTATAAAACCAGATATAGTCGTCTTTGGGGTAAAAGTGGTGAAATGTATGTAGACCCAGATGGTGAAGGAACTGGTACATTAACAAAGGTAAAATTTTCTGCTATCGATATGGCTGGAAACTGTGCAGGTGACACCGGTGCTGAGCTAAGAGCATGTAATATTTTAACAAATAATACAGCAATGCTTGGTAGCGAGTATATCAAAAGATCGATGGGTCATCGTGATTATGGTATGACAGGTGTCCAATTTGTAATTAACCATGACATTGGCAATCATGCTCTTGAGTATGGATACAGACGTCATAAAGATTACAGAGAAAGACATGATGCAGACTACTATCAAAAATATACTATAAACGCAGCTGGAACTATGAGTCTAATGCCAAGCGGTAATATTCGTGGTGCTACCACAACTACAGCTGCTGAACTCAAAGACACAGACGCATCATCTTGGCATTTGAAAGATGTTATCTCTGCAGGAGCATTTACTCATACTCTTGGTATTCGATATGAAGACACAGAGAAGAATGATGGTACTAATGCAGTACCTGGTAACGCTAAGAAAGATGTCAAAGATACCGCAACTATGATGGCTGCATCCACTGTTTATAACATGGGTGGCGGTCAATCTATGTTTGCTGGTTTTAGTGAAGGACACAGCCCAGTAGATGCTGGATCAGCTGCTTCAATAGAGCCTGAAAAATCTGATAACTATGAAATTGGTTACAGAAAACAAAGCGCTGGTAGCTTCTTAGAGGTAATTGCTTTCTATAACGACTACAGTCAGTTAATAGAAACTTGCTTAACTGCAAACGGGTGTACTGGTACTCAAGGTACTACTACCAATAAAGGTTCAGCAGAAGTTGAAGGCATTGAATTTCAATACAAACTTGACAATATGTTTGCTAAACCTCAAATGAAAGGTATGGCTTCACATAGCTCAGTAAGATATCCATTAACAATCAGCGGTATGTTGCAAAGCTCTGAATATACAGGTCAAAACCTTGCTATTAATGGAAAATCAATTGCATATGTACCTGATTTTCAACTGTATACATCAATAGGTATGGAGACTAACGATTGGAGCATCGCTCTAGGCGCTAAATATCATGATGATACATTTACTGATGATACAAATATTTATAGAACTGGCAAAGCATTCATTTTTGATTTGTCTAGTGGTATGAATATTCCTGTAAACTCAAATGGTATTAAAAATGCGAGAGTATTTTTAAACGTAGACAACTTATTTGATAAAGTCATCGTGGCTTCAGAACATGAGTATGGTAAACGTCCTAACAAACCATTATCAGTAATGGCAGGAGTACAATTCGATTTTTAATTTTCATCATTCTCCGGTGGAAAATAAAAGAGGACGCAGGGCTTAAGAGAACTCTTAATCTCTCCCTTGAGCAAGGCGTCCTCACTATGAATTCATAACCTCGTTGAAAGCCCATAAGATGTGTTTTATGGGCTTTCATACATTCGATATAATATCCATATTCTTAGCAAATTAGTTTCATGCTAAATTATATGATTTAGATGATGATATTAAATATAATTCCTCTAAAATATAGGCACATGGAAAAATATTATGGAAGTTAATTCACTTTTAAATCTTGGCGGCCCAATAGTATATATACTTCTTGTATTGTCTATTTATGCGACTGCTATTATTCTCTATAAGTTACACATTTTCTACAAAGTACAATTCTTTAAATCAGATATAACAGTTAAAAGCATTAATCTATGGCTTTCAGATAATCATAATGATGCATATGAATCGATTAACAATGTTAATGATCCACAAGCTGAAGTTGTATCTTTTGCAATGTATCAGCTACTTAAACATAAAAAACTCACTGTGAAAACTGAGAACGATATACGCGAAGAAATTACAAGGCTTTCAGATGAAAGAATTAATAATTACAGTTCAAACCTTAATAGTTTGCAAGTAATCGCAACTATTGCTCCTTTATTAGGGTTATTAGGGACTGTTTTCGGTATGATCGAAGCCTTTCAGCAAATGGAAATGGCAGGTAAAAATGTTGACCCTTCTATTTTATCAGGTGGCATATGGGAAGCTTTATTAACAACCGCAGCAGGTTTATCAGTTGCGATACCAATAGTTGTTTTCGAATCTTACTTCAGAAATCTTATTGATACCTTTAAAAATAATATTGAAAATGCAGTGACAAAGGTACTAACATCACAAATTAATTAACCACAGCAGCCCATACCAAACTTTTTTAATCTCCAGTAATTATATGGCCATGGAGTTAAAAAACCAGCAGTGAGCATGAATGGGATGACATAGAGATTTATTTTAGCTCCTCCAGTAATTAGAATATCTGTAATATTCATAGCCAATTCCATGCTGATCATAGAAATAAGACTCATACCAAATGCTGTTTTTATTGCAGATTTCAGTTTCATTTGTTTTAACAATATTATTGTTTCAAGTATTATGCTTGAGACTATCCCATTAAACATTGCTAGTGCCATGATTGATAAGGTTGACCATGGAATTGCATTTACCTGGAAATAATATATTGTCATCATATCTCCGAAGCTACACCCTACCAAACACCAAAATGTATTGATAGCTGACTGACCCCATGTATGTTTACATTTCCAGTTAAAGGCATTACTTTTCTTTATCATTATAAATCCAGCCAAAGTTTTTTAGGTTGTCTCATACCAGCAATTTTACATGCTTGCTGACCATATCCATAAGGAAATAATTTATAAATATATTTTCTTGTTGATTTATCAGCACCATATTCATTTTTAAAATATTTTAGCAGATATCTTAGTTCTGGAACTTTTTGGTGTTCATCAAAATACTTTCGAATATACTTTATAACAATCCAATGATTTTTGCTTAACTCAGTCCTGAATTCTTTGGCAACTGTTTCTGCATGTTGAATATTCCAATCTGATGGATCTAGTAAGAAACCATCACTATCTTTTGCTGGAATGAATACATTATTCATCAATAAAAATATGACCTTTTTCAATTAAAGTTTTATATGTTATGATTGGCTCGTCAGCTGGTTCATTTAATGCTTTGCCAGATTTTAAGTCAAAATAACTCCCATGCAATGGACATTTTACCTTAGTTCCATCAAGACATCCCATAGTCAGTTCTGCATCTTCATGAGTACACATATCAGATGTTACATAAATATTATTATCAATCTTTGCAATTAAATAATTTTTAGAATTTATAGTTGCCTGAATCATTTCTCCATTCACTATATCATTTACATGTGCAACTTTAACTTTAGCCATCTTATTTTTTGAACCGTTTTAATGCGCTACCTGAACTCAGTACTTGGTTAACTTCTTTTGAACATGATTCGATACTATTATTAGTAACATGACTTAGAATTATGGTTGCACCATATAAAATACAGTCTCTCATAACACCATCAGATCCAGACAATGCATCCATTCCCATTTTTAGTGATTCTTTAGCTAAGTCTATTGGATTTACTTTTGTCTCAATTTTGTCAATCGAAATATTTTTTTCAAACGAACTTGGTATTGTGACAGCTCGGACTTCTTGTTTAATATTTAAATCTATTTCTGGATTTATTTCTAATAATTCATTTTCATCTAGTATATTTTTATAATAATAAGCATTAGCCTTCTGTCTTAATGATGGTATTACGCCACCCTCTGTTCCACGAATAACAATTGAAGAATCAAAGTTTGCATTTCTAGCCAGCATTAAATAAATTGGAGGATATGGTTTATGCACATACCCTGTTACAAAATGATTTCTTTTTGAAATTAATGGGTTTGCTAAAACCTCTATAGTTGTAACAACAGGCCTTTTAATTATTTCTGTCCTCAGTTCCATTAGATTATTCAGTTGAGGAGAAAAAACTTTTTGGTCTATATAGCCCCAGCCTATATTTTTATCTTCTATCCTCTCTATAATTTGTTCATGAGTGGAGTACACATCTAATCCTAATAATTTAAAGATAGCATGATGTGTGCAGCCAAACTTTGGACCTACAGTCTTAACTCCTTGAGAAATAGATGGAATTCCGAGTTCTGCTAGAACGGGTAATATATATGCAGAAGATGGTATGTTTCTTGTAAAACCATCATATGGATCAGCAATGTTCACAAGATTATCAACATTAACATCCATCTTTTTGACTGAATTTATCATAGCATCATGGACACCTAGATTTTCATCATGAGTCTCTCTTTTCATCCTAAGTGCGATTAAAAATATAGCTGAACGTACGTCGCTAATTTCTCCATTCAATATTGCAGACATGGATGCTTTGGCTTCCTCTCTGCTGATATTTTTACTAAGATCTGGACCAGTTGCTATTCTTTGAATAACTGATTTCATTAGTTCAGATGAAGTTATATTTTTTTTATCGGACATTATTTAAAAACTATCCAAGTTGTTGCTATATATTTAATATCTTTTTTGAGTGTAACACCGCGATGTTCATGAGTCCAAAAAGGAGGAAACAGAATTAACTTTCCTGCTTCTGGTTTAATCTTTACATTTTGATGTAAAAATTCTGTTTCACCACCTGGGCCTATAACATCATTCAAGTACCAAATAGCAACCATTTGTCTATCACTAAATTGATGACTCCCGCTATCAATATGCCAGTGAAAAAATTCCCCTGGCTTTGTTCTCTGTACTGCATAACCAATATCTTTAAATGGTCCTGTAAAAAAATCAAATTGCTTTTTTACTCCACTTAATGCCTTAGCTAAACTTGTGAAAAGTAAGTCATCAACATCTTTCCAGTTCTCTTTCCCGCTCACAACCATGTCAGTAGATTTTTTGATATCTAAATTCTCCTCAAATGTTTGTCCTACTCTTCCTTGATAATGATCTTCCTCAGAATCTTCAAATCTATTGATTATATCTAGACAGTCCTCACTAGAAATACTATTGGAAAATTCAAAAATAAAACTATTAGGTTTGACCTCTATTAATCTTTTGTCTAGCTGAATATCCAATTACTTATCCTGTTCATTTATATTCTTGGTTGTTGTGTGTATAGTATAAAATATTACTAATATATAATGAAGAAAATTAGTCATGGTAATAAGAATTAAAAGCAATTGGTCCAAGACCGTTAAACGGGAAAAAACTAGCGAAGATATAGCTAGTGCCTTATCTTATATTGGATGGAAATTATCACTTGATAAAGCGCGTAACCTCCATGGGGACGACTTTGATTATTCTTCTGATCATCAGCGCATTACTGTTATCGTAGAATTTATGTCATTTCAGGTACATCTAGCCGATAGACTCTTATATCAGAGTAAAAAGACAGATGACTATAGAATATCAGTCATGAATAATCTAGGACAACAGTCTGCCAGGATAATGCAAGAAAATTGCGAGGATCTATTTGGCGATGGAAATTATAGAGAGGGCTATATCAATACTCTTAATATAAGATCCGGGGAATATTCTCATTATGAATTTACAAAATCATCTGGAAATTATTCTCTTTATCGACATCTAGCTAAAAAAATACAAGATGCGATGGGATCTAGCCAGACTAATAAATGGGTTATGGACCAGATAGTCGATATAGATGCCGTAGAGATTTGTAAGAAGTTTATAGAAGTTTACGAATCTTTAACCAAGTAAGTTAAACACTTATTTTTTAAAATTTTTTGCGTTATTAATGGTCTTATTCTCGCCATCTTCATAGCCAGCTTCATAAGCATCACTGAGCCTTTGTTCTTCTATTTTAGGACTATTTTGATAACCTTCTTGCCAGCCTATAATATAATCATCAGACGCATTCATGTCTTCAAGTTCTGTTACTTTTTTAAAATAATCATTATTCATTATGTTCTTATAGACCCCTTTAGTTCATGTGCAATGTCTACCAGACGGTTGGCTAACTTCTCATGCGTTTCTTTATATTCTTTTACAATGCCCACTGGATTTAAATGGATGTCTTTCTCGGTAACGCCAGTACTTCTCTCAAGCTCCATAAACTCTTTTTGAATTCTTAATAATGTCGCAATTATAGTTTTTCTTTCTTCTTCTAGTTTTTTAATATCACTCATTAGTATCCACCTTTTCTCCTACTTTCTGGCAAGCCACCTATTCTACCAGCTTGTTTACTAGGATTACCAGGAAATAAGTCGAATAATGTTTTAGTATCAATTTTTTCACCCCACAACTTTCCTAAATCTTTGACCATGTTTCTAGTATTAGGCTGATTTTCTTTGTTATTGATGAACTCGTCTCTTAGGTAGTTAATTACGTCCCAGTGCCTTTCTGTTAGTTCTATTTCCTCTTGTATCGCAATAACTTTGGCTATATCTTCATTCCAGTCTTCGAGCTTAACTAGAAAGCCTGTTTCAGATGTTTCGATTAATTGACCATTTACCTCTACTTTCATTGGAAGCTCCATCTAATCCTGATTTTTATATATGAAAATTCTAATATACTAGGAGAAATATGTCCATATTGATTTTGACTAATAGTTAGTCTTCTTTGAAGTTTGGGACCGCATCTATTGACTTATGAGGTAACAATATTCCACATCCGTAAATTCTGCCACCTCCAATGCCTAAATCTTGAAGAAGTATAGAGTGTTCTTTAGATAAATCAGCAATCATGAGGCTTCTTGTAAATTTATGTTTTCCCATTAAAATTATACTTTTTGTTTTGCCACATATAGCTTTTTTTATATGTATTCCATGCACACTCAACTGATTTTTAATTTCTAATAGAAAATTTTCTTCTGTTTGATCAGGATCACAGAGAACAGATCTACAAATCAAATCTTTGACAACAAGGAATGGTTTCACAATAGATTTGCCAATTTTTATATCATTTTTTAAAACATTTAGAGTAGAGCCTTCTATTAGCCGCACCTTATCAATATCAGTTTTAGGAATTCTTAATATAAGTCTAGTTCTTTTGGATAAAAATATTTGATCTTTTTCAGAGCGAACCCAACCATTCCCAAAATCAGGCCCATGAAGAGTATGAACACCGATAGATTTGTTTTCTAGCATCCAAGGAGCTAGATTAGTTATAGCATTTGATAATTCTGAAACATGGTCATATGGTAATATCTTACATTCAATTTTAAATGCAACATCTGCCATCATAGATTTTTCTTCTACCTTTTCTTCTTCTTCCCACATAATTATTTAATATAACTACTAAAAGCTGACTCTATTTTATCTTCCCAGTTTTCTGGTGTATCTGGGAATGGGGGTTTTAAATCAATCCTTATGAAAATTTCACCGTCTTTAGCTCTAATTTTAACTACTTCTAATAGCTCCTTAAAAGTTTCAATATCTTTTTCGTCTATAAGTAAACTGCTTAAATATAACATTACACTTCCATTCTCTTTTTAGATCTTAATCTATATAGGAGCCTATTCTTTTTTTCCAAATTTGTAAACGGTGTACGCATATGGATAACATTATTTGTTATAACGCCCTGCCCCTCTGTGAATTTATGTGTAATGTGGTATTCATCAGAATTATTAACAATATTTTTTAGATTACTTGCAGCTTTTTGGGATTTATCATTCCACAATATATTTTTCTCTCTCATAGTGAATTTCATATGTAATTTGCCATTAATGAATGAGAATATAGGACTGTCAACAGCCTTTCTCTGAGTGTGTGTATTTTCAGGGATTGTATATGTGTTATGTAACATTAAATCACTAATATTATTATAAGCTTCATTAAATAATATATATGCTATTTCATGATCCATATATTTATTCATACCACCACTTTCAGATTGTGTTCTACAGAATAAAATCCATGAGAGTATAAGGTTTTCATTATTATTATAATATCCATCCGTATGCCAATTCAGTTTTTTATTTGTATATGGAATATATTCAGTGTTTGATTGATGTTTACTGTGAATTTTGATCTCTGTTAGGCCATCATCATCTGATTTTGAGTCTATCTCATAATTACCAAGTCCAATTTGGGACCCCATGATTTTTATGGCTGCTTTTAAATCCGTGGCTTCTTTATCTATCTGAAAAAAGACAATATTATGCTGATTTATTATGTTAGACATATATGTTTTTTCAGGTTTGGTAAGGGAGCTGGGATTGTTAATTTCCACAATTAAATCATCGATTTTATTGGAAAATCTCTCTAGTTTTTTATCAGCCCAGAGTTTATAATCATTTCTAGGAATCTCAAGTATGTTCATTGGATTTAATGCCTATTTAGTACTTGTAAGTTATTTTAAATAAATGCTATATTGTTTATCCATAGACATATATTAGTAAATAATGATAATATAATAAACATTATATATCATAAATAGCGGGGAGCTATACATTGAAAAAGCACGATACACCAATGTTAGATGAACTAGAAAACGGGCCATGGCCTAGTTTTATTAGTGGGATTAAGAGACTAAGAGACTCTCATCCTGAAGAAAGAATTAATGAAATGACAAATGACTTATTGGGTCAATTAGAACATTCATATGAGACAAGAAAAGGTTATTGGAAAGGCGGTACTGTAAGTGTTTATGGTTATGGCGGCGGAATAATACCTCGTTTCTCAGAGGTAGGTGATGTGTTTCCTAAATCTAAAGAATTTCATACACTACGCGTACAACCTCCTGCTGGGAATTTCTATACAACGGACATACTTAGAAAAATGGCTGATAGCTGGGAAAAATATGGCTCAGGGTTAGTTACTTTTCATGGCCAAACTGGAAATATTATGTTTATAGGGTCAACTTCTGATGCTACCCAACATTTTTTTGACGAAATCAATGAATATGGTTTTGATTTAGGTGGAGCTGGACCATGCGTTAGAACAGCAATGTCATGTGTTGGTGCTGGAAGATGTGAAATGTCCAACATCAATGAACATAAAGCTCATAGGTTGCTAGTAAATAATTTTATAGATGATATGCATAGACCTGCATTACCATATAAATTCAAATTTAAGGTTTCTGGATGTGCAAATGATTGTATGAATTCTATTGAAAGAGCAGACATGTCAATTATTGGGACATGGAGAGATGACATTAAAATTGACCAAAAAGAATTTAAAGAATATGTTGAATTAAAAGGAAGAAAGCATGTAATAGATAATATTATTACAAGGTGCCCAACAAATGCTATTTCTCTAAACGATGATGATACAGTGTCTATAGATAATCAAAATTGCGTAAAATGTATGCATTGCTTAAATGTAGTTCCAAAAGCTCTTCATCCTGGTGATGATAAGGGAGCTACTGTATTAATGGGTGGTAAAAGAACTCTTAAAATTGGTGACTTAATGGGAACTGTGATTGTCCCATTTATGAAACTAGAATCACAAGAAGACTGGGATAGGCTAGTTGAAATTGCTGAGGAATCAATAGATTTCTGGGCAGATAATGCTCTTGAGCATGAAAGATGTGGTGAGATGATTGAAAGAATCGGCCTTGTAAACTTTTTAGAAGGCATAGGAATTGATGTAGATCCAAATATGGTTGGAAATCCAAGGGAATCTAGTTATTTTAGAGGTGATGGATGGGACGGCGAAGCAGTCAAGTGGTATGAACGCGCAGATGCGGATAAGGATTCTGCTTAAAGAGAAATAAAATTATGACAGAAGTTAAAGAAAAAAAACAACAAAGATCACCAATAGAAACTGGTGCACCAGATGGTTTCCAATATATGCATCCAACAATGCGTAAAAATTTTGGTCAATGGAAATGGCATGATCATCCAAGACCGGGAGTCTTGAGGCATGCGGCAAACAGCGGCGACGAGATATGGACAGTTAGAGCTGGAACTCAAAGAATTTTGGATGTATTCACTTTACGTACATTATGTGACATTGGTGACAAGTATGCAGATGGTTTTGTGAGATTTACAATAAGAAGTAACATTGAGTATATGGTCAAAGATGCATCTAAAGTTGACCCATTGATTGAAGCACTTGAAAAAGAAGGTTTTATTGTAGGTGGTACTAAAAATAGTGTTGCTATGATATCTCATACACAAGGATGGTTGCATTGTGATATTCCAGGAACAGATGCCTCCGGTGTTGTTAAAGCAATGATGGATGAATTAATAAATGAATTTAAGAACAATGATATGCCTAATAGAGTGCATATGACTACATCATGTTGCCAAATTAATTGTGGAGGTCAGGGAGACATAGCAATTAACATACAGCATACTAAGCCACCTAAAATAAACCATGATTTAGTATCAAATGTGTGTGAAAGACCTAGTGTTGTTGCTAGATGTCCTGTAGCAGCAATCAGACCAGCAATGGTAAATGGTAAAGCTTCATTAGAGGTTGATGAAAAGAAATGTATATGTTGCGGAGCTTGTTTCCCACCATGTCCACCAATGCAAATAAATGATCCAGAGCATAGTAAATTAGCTATATGGGTTGGTGGTAATCACTCAAATGCACGTAGTAAGCCAACATTCCAAAAACTAGTGGCAGCTGGAATACCAAATAATCCCCCAAGATGGCCAGAGGCTACTGCAATTGTTAAGAAAATTCTTAAAAAGTATAAAGAAGATGCTAAAGATTGGGAACGCATCAATGATTGGATTGAGAGAATTGGCTGGCCAAGATTCTTTGAGCTCACTGAATTACCATTTACTAAATATCACATTGATAATTGGCGTGGTGGTAGAAAGACCCTAAACTCATCTACCTACATTAGATTTTAAACAAGGACTGTTTATGTTATTCGGTATACTAGTTAACGAAGGACCTTATCAGCATCAAGCTTCAGATAGCGCATACTTATTTGCAAAAGCAGCCATAGAAGAAGGCCATACTATTTTTCGAGTTTTTTTTTATCATGATGGAGTCAATAATGGTACTAGACTAGCAACTCCTCCTCAAGATGATAGACACATTCCTAATAGATGGTCAGAGTTAGCTCAAGAACATGAAATTGATTTAGTTCTATGTGTTGCAGCTGCCCAAAGAAGGGGTATGGTTGACCCAGATGAAATGAAGAGACATAAAAAAGACGCAGATAATATTGCAGATAAATTTAGAATATCAGGTCTAGGACAGCTTATAGAAGCTGGCGTGCAAGCAGATCGGCTGATAACTTTTGGTGATTAAATGGAAGATGAATTAGAAAGTGGTGTTGTAAAAAAATTTCTCTATGTCAATAGAAGAGCTCCACATGGAACAGTCTATGCACATGAAGCGCTTGAGGTTGTTCTAATTGGTGCTGCGTTTGAGCAAGATGTTAGCTTAGCCTTTATAGATGATGGTGTTTTCCAACTAAAAAAAGAACAAGATACATCTGAAATTTATACAAAAAACTTTTCTAAGATTTATGCCGCTCTTGAAATGTATGACGTTGAAAAGCTTTACGTAGACAAGGATTCATTAGAGTCTAGAGGTTTAACGGAGAATGATTTATCAGTAGATGTTAAAGTTATCGATAGTAAAGAGATGACTAAACTTATAGTAGATAGCGAGGTTATATTTAATTTCTAATGTTACATACAGTAAATAAATCACCATTTGAAAAAAATAGCCTAGATACTTGTTTAAGGTTAATAGATGATAGTTCGTCAGTACTTCTGATAGAAGATGCTGTATATGGCGCACTCGAGAATACAAGTATTTCTGATAAAATAAAAAAAGCGCAACAAGCAACTAAGTTTTATGTATTAGGCCCAGATTTAAAAGCTAGAGGGCTTGATAAAAGTTCTCTAATCTCTAATATAGAGGTTATAGATTACAAGGGTTTTGTTACATTAACGGTAGAAAATGATAAAATTCAAAACTGGTTATAAATTAGAGGAGTAAATTATGCCTATAGAAGTAAACGGAAAATCTTTTGAAACAGATGAAGAAGGGTATCTAGCCGATCTTAGCCTCTGGGAAAAAGACTTAGCTACAGCAATGGCTAAAGAAGATGATATTGAACTTGGTGATGATCACTGGGAAATTATTAATTTTCTTCGTGAATACTATGAGGAGTATCAAATAGCCCCAGCTGTTAGGGTATTAACAAAGGCTGTTGGTAAAAAACTTGGCAAAGATAAAGGTAATAGTAAATACTTATATGAGCTATTCCCATATGGTCCAGGTAAACAAGCATGTAAATTTGCAGGGCTTCCAAAACCAACTGGTTGCGTATAACCTTTATACCAATTATAAGGAGAGATTAAGGTATGTCATTTGTGACCATATTCTATGGAATATCATTTTATGTGGCTACCTTGATTCTATTTATAGGCCTAGCATATAGAATATATGAATATTCTATAATACCAGCCCCATTAAAAATTCCGACTCCACCGGCACCTAAAACAAAAAAGGGTGTTGCAATAAGATTATTTCGTGAAGTAGTATTTTTTGAAAGCTTATTCTCAGCTACCAAATGGACATGGTTGTTTGGATGGTTATTTCATTTTGCACTTTTACTTGCAGCTTTTAGACATCTGAGATATTTCACTGATCCGGTATGGTTTTGGGTTTCTTGGGAAATTGTTCAAGCTGCAGGGCATTATGCTGGATATATGATGTTATTTGGGTTGTTAGGTTTGCTAGGCAGAAGGATTTTTGTTGATAGGGTAAGGTATATTTCTAACCCATCTGATTACTTAATGTTAATACTAATCATTTCCATTGCATTCACAGGGCTATTAATGAAGTGGTTTCATACAGATATTTATGCAGTAAAAATGTTCTTCATTGGTCTCATGTATTTCCAATGGTCTGAACTACCTAGTGATTTTGTCTTATTATTACATCTTTCTCTTGTACTGCTTTTAATGATAATATTTCCATATAGTAAATTATTGCATGCACCAGGATTATTTTTTAGTCCTACGAGAAATCAAACAGACAATGCACGCGATCAGAGACACATAGCTGATTGGGCAAAAAGAATAGAATCAAAAAAATAGGGATATTATGGCAGTAAAAGAATTTAAAAAACCTACTTTGAAAGAGTACTCATCGATTCCAAAGTTAGTGGAATCTGCTACTTCACATTTAGCACCATTTAAATCTAAAGAAGATTTTCAAAAGTCACTAGGATATCCAGGTGAATTAGTTGATAACTGGGAAGAAGTTGCTCTAGATAAAATGGGTGATTTATTGAAAAAATATCGTTCTCTCAGAGTTTATATGGATTCATGTATTCAATGTGGAGCTTGTACTGATAAGTGTCATTATTATTTAGGAACTAAAGATCCTAATAATATGCCTGTTGGTAGACAGAATCTAATGCGTGGCGTATATCGTAAGCATTTTACACTACCAGGAAAATATTTTCCTAAACTTGTTGGTGCAGCGGACCTTACAAAAGAAGTTTTGGACGACTGGTATTCATATTATCATCAATGTTCTCAATGCCGAAGATGTGCTGTCTTTTGTCCAATAGGAATTGACACTGCAGAAATCTCAATGGCAGCAAGGGAAATAATGGACTCTATTGGTGTTGGACAAAAATATTGCAATGAAATAATTGGGAAAGTTCATAAAATAGGTAATAACTTAGGCTTACCCAAGCCTGCCCTTGCAGACACACTGGAAGGACTAGAGGAAGATGTAGAAGAAGAAATAGGTGTAGATGTCAAGTTCCCGTTAGATGTTAAAGGTTCTGATGTATTACTAGTCACCCCCTCAGCAGATTTTTTTGCTGAGCCTCATGTTGACGGCTTGATAGGCTATGCAAAAGTTTTTCATCAGGCAGGGATTAGCTGGACATTGAGTTCTCATGCAAGTGAAGCAGCAAATTTTGGAATGTTTATTGGTAGCTACGACAATATGAAAAAGTTAGCGCTTAGGATTCGTGAGGCTGCGTTAGATTTAGGTGTCAAAAGAATAGTATTTGGGGAGTGTGGACATGCATGGAGAGTTGCATATAGTTTTTTAAATACATTAGCAGGCCCATTTGATTTTCTAGATTCAAAATATCCTGTACCGCAACATATATGTGAAGTAACGCATGACCTTATTAATAAAAATGTATTACAGTTTGATAAAACCGCTAATGATGGAAAAATTATTACATTTCATGATTCTTGTAATGTAGCGAGAGCATCAAATATGGGTGATATCATGGGTGGACAATTTAGTCTTCCGAGAGACATTATAAAGGCTACAACAAATAATTTTTATGACATGGATACAGAGACAATCATGGAGAAAACATTCTGTTGTGGCGGTGGTGGAGGCCTTCTAACAGATGATTTAATAGAACTGAGAATGAAAGGTGCTCAACCAAGAATGGAAGCTTTAAAAAGAGTTGTTGAGGACCATGGAGTGACCCATATGGCAGCAATATGCGCTATTTGCAAGAGTCAGTTTTCAAAGGCATTCCAGTATTATGGGTTTGAATTAGATCAAATTATAAGCCTTCATCAACTTGTTGGTGATGCCTTGATAATGAACAAAAAAGAGCTTTAGAGCTATAGTTCTTGTGATATAATTATCCAATATTAGAGAAGAATAATAAACTTATATAAAGTGTGAGATAATTATGACTAAGCTAGAAAAAACTGTAAATGCAATGAAAGAAGAAAGCACCTTCAGAAGATATGAAGAAGGTGATCACCAATATTCTGACTTCTCAAAACAAATATTTAATGAGGATACCTCTCATAAATGTCCAACTTATATTCACAAAACTCCTCCATGTCAAGGTAGTTGCCCGTCTGGCGAAGATATACGTGGATGGCTACAAATTGTAAGAGGCATTGAAAAAGCACCTGAGGGAATGAGTATGTCTGAATATGCTTTTAGGCGTTCTACTACTGCTAACCCGTTCCCATCACAAATGGGTAGAGTTTGCCCAGCTCCTTGTCAAAGTGGTTGTAACAGGAATGAAGTAGATGATTATGTTGGTATTAATGCCGTAGAACAATTTATTGGTGACAAAGCTTTTAAAGAAAATTATAAATTTGATTCTGCCCCAAAACTACTTAAACAAAGAGTAGCTATTATAGGTGGTGGACCAGCTGGATTATCTGCTGCTTTTCAACTACGAAAAATGGGCTATGCCTCAACAATTTTTGAAGAACGTGAGGACTTGGGAGGGATGATGCGTTACGGAATCCCTAATTATAGAACACCGCGTGATATATTAGATGCAGAAATTAAACGCATACTTGATTTAGGTGATATTGAAGTGGTTCTGAATAAAAGAGTTGGAAAAGATATACCAATGGAAGAAGTTGAAAGTGCTTATGATGCAGTATTATGGACTATAGGTTGTTGGAATGGAAAGGCATTACCTATCGAAGGCAGTGATGCTGAAAATTGTCTAAGTGGTGTAGCTTTTTTAGAAGCTTTTTGCCAAGGTAGATTAAAAGTTGGGTCTAAAAAGGTTGTATGCGTTGGTGGCGGTGATACTTCGATTGATGTGGTGTCAGTTGCAAGAAGGCTAGGGCATATTTCAACTATGAATCCACAAGAAAGCCCAGAAGCAATTGTACATGGTTATGTCGCGCAGGACGTCTCAGAGTCAGCGATGAAAGAAGGTGCCGAGGTTACACTAACGTCACTATTCCAAAAAGAAGAAATGACAGCTGCAGAACAAGAAGTTAATGACGCCATACATGAAGGAGTAACAATAATTAACGGTGTTATTCCGGTAAGAGTAGAAAAAGATGATAATAATCGAGCTACAGCATTAATAATTGCTAAATGTACTTTTGAAGATAATAAGCCAGTTCCTGTTGAAGGTTCAGAGCAAAGAATCGAAACAGACTTAATTGTTTCTGCAATAGGCCAGTCACCCGATATAGAAGGCCTTGAGGCTCTTGGTAATGAGCATGGTTTTTTTGACATTGATGATTTTTATAGACACAAGACAAAAGAAGGACATTTTGTTGCCGGAGATATAGTGAGGCCACATCTATTGACAACTGCAATCGGTCAGGGATCAATAGCATCACAATCTATAAAAAGTTTTTTTGAAAATAAAGATTTTAAACGTAGACCTAAAGTAGATGTGCACCATTTTAATTTATTAGATAAATTAAGAGAAACAGATCAACAACCTGCTGAGTATAAGGCAGTAATTGAGGATCCTGATTTATTAAGAGGAACTGATAATAGTAACGCGGTTGTTCATAATTACGAGGATCGTTCTTCACAAGAAGTAATCCCTTCTACAGAATTATTTTTAGGACATTTTGATCATGAAGACCGAGTCAAAAGAGGAGAAGCTGTTCCTTCTGGTGATGATGTGATAGATCATTATGAAGATAGAATAATTGGTCTTACAGAAGAAGATGCAATCAAAGAAGCTTCAAGATGCATGAGTTGTGGGATGTGTTTTGAGTGTGATAATTGTGTAATCTACTGTCCTCAAGATGCAGTTTTTCGTGTCAAAAAAGATGAATCTACAATGGGTAGATACGTTGATACTGATTATGATAAATGTATTGGGTGTCATATTTGCGCAGATGTTTGTCCAACTGGATATATAAAAATGGGTCTAGGCGAATAATTAGTAAAGCTAATTAACTGGTAGCAACTGAGGAGAGAGATTGTGCCCCAACTTAAGAAAATACTAGCTGTTGTAATAATGGTATTTATCCCAATTTCCTCGTTCTCACATGATAATGAAAAACATTCACTGAAAGGAATGTCGAAAGCTGATAAATTAGATCAGTGCGTAGAGCCCACGGAGAAGATGCAAAAACATCACTTTGAGTATCTTTATCACCAACGAGAAAATACTGTTGAGAAAGGAATAAGAACTAAAAATCATAGTTTAGCTAATTGCATAGATTGTCATGTTTCACACGATGAAGAGGGTAATGCGATCCCAATTAACGATGAAGGTCAATTTTGTCAAACTTGTCATGTCAAGACTGCAGTAAACATAGATTGTTTCAGTTGCCATGCCTCCATTCCAAGAGATAGTTTATCAAGAACTAAGTCGCAAGTTCATAGTCGTAACACGCATATTGAATCTACTGCAAAAAATTTAGTAGAGTATTATAATGAGACTAATTATGAAAGATAGAACTCATCTAACAAGAAGAGAATTTATAGTAAAGTCTATTACAGCTATATCTGCTGTATATATAATTCCTGATATTATTTCTAAAGCTGAAGCATCTAAACCTTTAGATGCAGAAGTTAGTCCAAAAACAAAATGGGCTATTAATGTTGATGTTACTAAATGCGTTGATGGATGTACTTCTTGCGTAGAAGCTTGTGTTGATGAAAATGGACTTTACGGATTTGATAGGCCGGAGACTGATTCCCAATGGATTAGAAAACTACGAATTAAAGATATTAAAACTGATAAAGTGACAACCTTGCCAATGATGTGTCAGCATTGTGAAAACCCACCATGTGTAGATGTATGCCCTACTGGAGCTTCCTTTAGAAGAGAAGATGGTATTGTAATGGTTAATCAGCATACATGTATTGGTTGTAGATATTGTATGATGGCCTGTCCATTTAAAGCAAGATCCTTTGTCCATGAAAACTTAACTGAACAAGTAACAAGTGCACCTCGAGGGAAAGGGTGTGTCGAAAGTTGTAATCTATGTGTTAACAGAATAGACCATGGATCCGAGACCACTGCTTGTGAAGAAGCTTGCATGAAAGAAGGACATAATGCAATTACTTTTGGTGATTTGTCTGAACCAGATAGCAGAGTAAGTATTGCAATCAAAACAAAATCAAGTAGGCGATTAAGAGCAGATATGAGACTTAAACAGAGAGTTACATACTCAGGGTTTTAAATCATTATGGATAAAATTATATTCACTAAATTCATTATTAATCCAAAGATATTTTGGTCTAATTTTTTTCTTTTAGGTTTCTTTATGTTAATTGGTTTTGCATGCTCTCACTATATGGAATTAGAAGGACATCATGTAACAGGCATGAATAATCAAATTGTTTGGGGTTTACCGCACATATTTGCTGTGCTTCTAATTGTCATAGCCTCAGGTGTATTAAATATTGCATCTATATCTTCTGTTTTTGATAAGAAATTATATAAACCTCTTGCACCATTATCTGCATTATTAGCGATTTCCTTTCTAATTGCTGGTTTAGCTATACTAGTTTTAGATTTAGGCCGTCCTAATAGATTAATTGTTGCAATGACCACATATAATTTTAAATCAATATTTTCTTGGAACATCTTCTTATACTCTGGTTTTACAGTCGTTCTTGCAGCATATATTTGGACAATGTTAGACCGTGAAGTTAACAAATATTCAAAATTTATGGGTACTTTTGCTTTTGGGTGGAGAATAATACTTACTACTGGTACAGGTTCTATTTTTGGTTTTCTTGTAGCTCGTGAAGCCTATTCAACAGCGATATTAGCCCCTCTATTTATTGTTATGTCTTTACTTTATGGTACCGCTGTTTATTATTTGATTCTAAGAGTAATCAGTAAATATCATGAGACCTATATCTCAAAAGATATCCTCGATAATTTAAAAAAGTTGAGCACTATGTTTTTATTCGCCAATCTATATTTCCTGGCTCTGTATCATATGACAAATATGTATATTGCCAAACATTTGGATTTTGAGATATTTATATTATCTTCAGGTGGAGTATATACACTGGCTTTTTGGCTTGGACAAGTTATTATTGGGATAGTGATACCAATAATACTTCTTAATTCTAAAAAGTTATCATCAAATATGGTGTTGACATCATCATCGATAATGATCCTTTTAGGTAGTTTTATTGCTATGTATGTCATTATTATTGGTGGGCAAGCTTATCCATTAACAATTTTCCCAGACCATATGATTATAGAATCAGCATTTTATGATAATGTTGTTCATTCTTATGTACCATCTATATATGAACTTGGCTTAGGTATTGGTGGTGTTGCCCTAGCATTAATTATTATCTTAGTTGGAATTGCTAATTTTAAATTCTTACCAACAATGATTTCCTCTCCTAAGTCTATAGATGCTGTTGACAATACTTCTAATAACTAAGTACTGTGAAATCTTATCTTATCTCATCAACTAAAAAATCATCTGGGAAAACTATTATAACTAGTGGCTTGTGTTCAGTATTAAACTCTAGAGATTCTCTAGCCGTATTTAAAAAAGGTCCTGATTATATAGATTCTCATTGGTTAAGTAAGTCAGCAAAAACTAAATGTTATAATTTAGATTTTTTTACAATGAGCAAATCAGAGACAAGGGATTTATATAAGTGCAAGTCTCGTGATAAAGCTATTTCTATTATAGAAGGTAACAAAGGATTATTTGATGGGGTAAGCTTAAATGGTGAAGATAGTAATGCGGCTTTAGCACATCTCTTAAAACTTAATATAATTTTAGTCCTTGATTGTGCTGGTATCACACGAGGCATAGCCCCATTACTTCAAGGATATCAAGGTTTTGATAAAGATTTAAAATACAAAGGAGTTATTCTAAATAATGTAGCAAGCGATAGACATGAAGGTAAAATCATTAATGCAATAAATGAATTTACAAAATTTAAGGTAATTGGTTCTGTTCATAAAAATAAACAATTAAATATTATAGAAAAAAAACTTGGCCTGGAACCTGTGTTTCAAAATAAAAATACTAACAAAGTAATCAAAAATATATCATCTATAGTGAAGTCATCAATTGATATTAAATGTTTGCTTAATAAGCCGATCAAGGCCAAGAAAAATATGATTACAAAGATTAATACTAGATATTCCAAATATTCTAATTTAAGGATTGGAATAGCTTTAGATAGTGCTTTCGGTTTCTATTATCCAGATGATATCGAGAAGATTAAATCTTATGGTGTTAAAATTATCTACTTTGATACCTTGAAAGATAAATCACTTCCTAATGTTGATGCGTTAATTATTGGAGGTGGATTTCCCGAACGAGTAGCTCATTATCTAAATAAAAATACCCAGATGATTAAATCTATTTCCAGTTTTATTAATGATGGGTTACCAGTTTATGCCGAGTGTGGTGGTTTAATGTATTTATGTAAAACTATAAAAACTAGCATGAAGAAATATAAAATGACTGGTATTATTAATGCAGATGTTGAAATGTGCGATAATCCTATTGGGAGAGGATATGTTGAACTTTCAGTTAGTAATAAACACCCTTGGTTTCATAAAGGTGATACTATAAAATGTCATGAATTTCACTATTCTAATATTATATTGAAAAATGATTCGTATTCGTATGGATTCAAGGTCAAGCGTGGATATGGTATCAATGGTAAGCATGATGGTATATTATATAAAAATCTTGTTGCCTCTTATAGCCACTTAAGAGATACTGATCAGTCCAAATGGATTGATAATTACTTAAACTTTATCAATAGCATAAAAAAATAATGAAACAAAAACAGATATTTGAAATTACAGATTCAGCTTCAGAACAAATTATAAAATCTTCAGAGGATAGCGATTCTAAAGATTGGCCACTAAGAATTGCAGTCAACGTTTCTAACGATGGAAAGTTTAATTATATTATGGGCTTTGATCATTCCAAGGAAGAGGACTTAAGATTAAAAATTAATAAAGTTGAAATAATTATTTCACCTGATTCAATGATCAATCTAAAGAATTGTAAATTAGATTATGTTGAGCTAGAGGAAGGCCAGTATGAGTTTATTTTTTTGAACCCTAATGATCCTGCTTACAGCCCTCCAGATGATAGTTTAGAAAAAAATGTTACGCATGACTTATAGATCTCTTAATTCTTTGGGCATGCTAAATGTTATATCTTCTATAATAACATCTTGCTTGATATCATCCAACACGGCTCCGTTTTGGATAAGATAATTTATAACCCCATCCAATAATATTTGAGGAGCTGAAGCACCTGCGGTGATACCAATATTCCTCTTATCTTTTAGTTCTTGCAGGTTTATGTCTTTTTTATTATCTATAAGTTTTGAGTTGATATTATTTTTTAATGCTAATTCTACTAATCGTCTTGAATTAGAGCTATTAATCGACCCGATAACGAGCAAGTAATCACAATGTTTTAATATTGATTTAACCGCATCCTGTCTATTCTGTGTTGCATAACATATGTCACTTTTTGCTGGTGATTGTATATGAGGATATTTTTTTAATAGCCTCATTATTATATTTTTAGTATCATCTATCGAAAGGGTTGTTTGTGTAACATAAGCAATTTCTTTATTTATTATCTTAAGCTTGTCAATATCATCCAATGTTTCGACAAGATGTATTTTAGCATTTGGTGATCTATATTGACCCATCGTTCCTTCTATTTCAGGATGACCTTTATGACCTATTAATACTACATCCGTATCTGTCTTAGAGTATTTATGCACTTCTATATGAACTTTTGTAACTAATGGGCATGTAGCATCGAATATTTTTAAATTTCTTTTTTCAGCCTCATCTTTAATTTGTATTGAAACACCATGAGCACTATAGATTAAAATTGAGTTTTCTGGAACCTCTTTAATATCTTCAATAAAGTGCACACCTCTTCTTTCAAGGTCTTCAATAACATATTTATTATGTACAACCTCATGTTTGACATAGACAGGAGAGCCAAAAACATCTATCGCCTTGTTGACTATATCTACAGCTCTTTCTACTCCTGCACAAAACCCTCGGGGTGTAGCTAGAATAAGCCTCGTATTTAAAAAAATATTACTCATCTATGTTAACAACTTTCACCTTAAATATAATTTTATGCCCGGCTAATGGATGGTTTAGGTCTAATGACACATTTTCACCATCAACACGTTTTATAATAGCAAATGCTATGCCAGTTTTTCCATCTTTTTCTCTAATATCAATCTCTATTACATTACCAACCATAACCATTTCTTTTTTAGGAAACATACTGATATGTAGGGTTTTATTTTTATTCTCATCTCGCATACCAAAAGCATCTTTCGGCTCTATTACCACTGTTTGGTCAGTGCCAATAGTGAGTCCATATAAGGTCATTTCAAGATTTCTTGGAAGTGTGCCATCACCTATTCTTATTACTATAGGTTTTGAGGAAAAGGTTGATTCAAATATTATATTATTCACACTAGATATTGAGTAATGTAATGTTACTAAAGAATTAAATTTAATCATATCTATTCTTACTTATAAAATACGAAAGTAGCATCATAAGGACTCCGATAGTAATGAACATATCAGCTAAATTAAAAATTCCTGGAAAATAAATATGCTTATAATGAATTATAATAAAATCTAGGACTGATTGATTAAGTAATCTATCTATGAAGTTTCCCAATGCACCGCCCAAAATCAGAACAAATGCAAAATAATTAGTACGACAAAGCATTTTATAATTTTTTCTAAATTCAGAGAATATATATAAAATAATTCCAGCTACCAGTAATGTAACAAAATAATTAACAGTTAAAGAATCTGAATCTAGAAAACTAAAAGCCACTCCTTTATTATAATATATGTCTAGTATTAAATAATTATTTACCTCAATAGTATTATTTTTTAATAAATCTTTTATATAATTTTTTGACGTAAAGTCTATTAACACTAACAAAAAAATAAGGATGATGGATAGACGATTCATTAGCCTAGTTGTCTTTTTTCGCCATCTTCAAACACATTTTGATGACATCTTGAGCATATACTTTCGTGTTCAGGAATTGACCCTACAGATTTATTTCTATGCCAACATCTATCACACTTTAAATCATTATTTTTTTCAATAATTATAACCGGATCACCCTCTAATATTTTCTCTAAGTGACATTCAGATGAAATAAAGATATATTTTAATTCTTTGCTTGTAGCTAACAGTTTTTGATATATCTCTTCATTAACTCCTAACTTTATTGTTGCATCAAGCGAAGAGCCAATAATACCATCATTTCTGGCCTCTTCTAATTTTTTTGAGACTGGTTGTTTTAGTGAAAATAAGATTTCACCTATTTCTTTTTCATTCTTATTTAGACCTACATCATATTGTATCCATTCTTCTAGAAATATAGATTTAAGTTTTGAATTTTTCATATGCCCATACATTTCTTCTGCTGTAAATGATAATATTGGAGCTATCCATATATTAATCATCTTCAATAATTTTAAACATACGCTTTGACAAGATTTTCTAGCTAATCCTGCTTTATGCGTGGTATATAATCTATCTTTAACAATATCAAGATAGTAGCCGCCTAATTCAGTCGTACAAAAATTTTGTATGTCTTGTGCTATTTGATGAAATTTATAGTTATTATAATTATCTTTGATCGACTCTTGTAAGTCCAAAGCAGATTGTATTATCCATTTATCAATTAGCATCATATCTGAAAACTTTACTTCTTCTTTCATTTCATCAAAATCACTCACATTTGATAATAGAAACTTGATAGTATTTCTAATTCTTCTATAAGACTCTGTAGTTCGTTTTATTATTTCTGGAGATATATTCATCTCTTTTGTATAGTCTGTATTTGCTACCCATAATCTTAAGATATCAGAACCCTTATCTTTGATAATAGATTGTGGTGCAATTACGTTGCCTTGTGATTTTGACATTTTCTGTCCATCAGCATCTACAACAAAGCCATGTGTTAGAACTGTTTTATATGGTGGTTTACTGGTAGTGGCCAATGCTGTTATTAATGATGACTGGAACCATCCTCGATGTTGATCTGAACCTTCTAGGTATAAATCTGCTATATCTCCTAAGCCCCTTTGTTGCATAACAGAGATATGTGAAATACCAGAATCAAACCATACATCAAGAGTATCGGTTACCAAGCGATAATTATCTCTATCTTTACCTAATAACTCTTTTTTATCATACTCAAACCATGCTTCTATATTACCTTTTTCTATAATTTTCGCTGCCTTCTCAAGAATCAACTCAGTTTGTTCATGCAATTCATTTGTGTCTTTATGAATAAAAAGAGGTATTGGAACACCCCAAAACCTTTGTCGAGAGACACACCAGTCAGGTCGATTTTCAATCATATTTTTTATTCTTTCATGACCCCAGTCTGGAACCCAGTTAACATCTTTTAGTGTATTCAAGATATTTTTTCTTAAACGATTCTGGCTCATGCTTATAAACCACTGTGGTGTAGCTCTAAATATCAAAGGAGTTTTGAATCTCCAGCAGTGAGGGTAACTATGCGAGTATTTTTGATGGCAAAGTAACTTATTATTTTTAATCAATTCCTCAATAATAGGAGCATTAGCTTTTCGTACATGCATCCCCCCAAATATTTCTAAAGAGTCTATGAATACTCCTTTGTCATTAACAGGATTAAAGACTTCTAGATTATTCTTTAAACCTGCAATATAGTCATCTTGCCCATGACCAGGTGCTATATGGACAAGACCTGTCCCATTTTCTGTTGTAACATGATCAGCATTAATGATTGGAACTTCTTTTTTATAAAAAGGATGCTCAGCTTTTAGCCCTAACAAATCTTTACCATGAAAGCTTTGAACTATTTTAATATCTTTAAAATCAAGTTTTTCAGATAATGACTCTATTAAATCCTTCGCAATTATAATAGATTGATTGCCAATATCAGCTAGAACATATTGAATATTATCTCCTATAGCAATTGCTTGATTAGCAGGTAATGTCCATGGAGTTGTAGTCCAAATTACAAAGAATATATCTTTCTTATTTTCTATTTTAAATGCTTTCAAAAAATTATCTTGTTTTGATAATTTAAACAATACATCAACTGCATCTGAAACTACATCTTGATACTCTACCTCGGCCTCAGCTAAAGCAGATTCAGACTCAATACACCAGTGAACAGGTTTTGACCCAAAATATATATGATTATTCTTAATAATAGTAGCTAAGCTTCTTACGGCTGATGCCTCAAAATTTTTATCCATACTCGTATATGAATTATCCCAATCCGCAGAGATTCCTAGTCTTACGAAATCTGATTTTTGCCGCTCTACTTGTTTAGAAGCATATTCCCTACAAGCTTTTCTAAACGCATTTCTGTCATCTCTAAATTTTGATTTCCCATGCTTTTTTTCAATCATTAATTCAATTGGGAGACCATGACAGTCCCAGCCTGGAATAAAGGGTGTATCATAGCCAGATATAGTTTTACTCTTAATAACAATATCTTTTAATATTTTGTTAACAGCATGACCTATATGTATATCACCATTAGCGTATGGTGGGCCATCATGAAGAATAAATTTTTTCAGGCCTTCGCTTTTTTTCCTTATTTGTTCATATAGCTTAATAGTATCCCAATGTTCTAAAATTTTAGGTTCTCTATTTGGCAGGTTAGCTTTCATTGGAAAATCTGTAGCTGGTAGATTTAAAGTATCCTTATAACTCATTTTTTTTTCTCAAAATATTTAAAGCTAAACTATGATCTTCATTCATTTGATTCATTAGTTCTTCTTTGGTATTAAACTTAATTTGGTCTCTAATTTTTTCTAAAAGTACTACTTCAATAGTCTGCCCATATATATCGGTATTGAAGTCAAAGATATATACTTCTAGTACGTCATTAGTTCCAGAAAACGTAGGTTTGTTACCTATGCTAGCTAGACCATAGAACTTTTCACTATTTTTATATAATACTTCCACTAAAAATATACCATTTATTGGATAAGATTTACATATTTCAATATTAGCTGTCGGATATCCTAGCTCTCTACCTAATTTTTCTCCATGGATAACCTTACCGCCTATTGTGAATGGCTTTCCAAGAAAACTGTTTGCCTCTGAAACTTTACCTGATATTAATAGTTTACGTATAGATGTACTACTTATCTTCTTATTAGATGCTTCCACCAAACTAATCGTTTTTACCTCAATGCCTTGATTACCTCCATATGATTTAAGTAGCTCTACATCTCCGACTCGTTTATGGCCAAACTTAAAATCACTCCCTATAATTATATGCTTTGCGTTAAGATTTCTTATAAGGACCTTATCAATAAAACTTTTTTCATCAATTTTGGAAAATTCTTTGTTAAAAGGTATCAATATTGTTTCCTTCATCCCATATTCTTTAAAGAATTTGATCTTTGTAGTATTACTCATTAACCTAAAAAAGTTTATATTTTGAAAATATTCCTCAGGCATTGGGTTGAATGTCAATACTACAGGTATAGTATTATGCTCTTCAGCAAGTTTGATAGTTTTTTTCAGTAGCTTTATATGACCCTGATGAATACCATCAAAATTACCTATTGTTATCGAGGATGAGCTATGATTTTCTGGAAGATCATCGAGACTATTGAAAATATTCATATGTAATTTTTTTTAATTTTATACCCTAGTAAGTACATTATCAAAGCATATATAGCAGCACCAAATATTATATATAGCAACAACAATGAACCTCTCATGTAATACACATTTTTTGCCCATTCCAAGATATCTATTAGTGTATAGCTAAGAATTATAGCCATTATAATACAACTAAGTAGTGACTGATAATTTGGTTTTGCCCAAAATATACTTTTATTTATATAGCCACTATTTCTTAAATTATTGTATAGTAAAATAACTTGTAACCAAGCAGACAATGAAGTGGCTAAAGCTAGAAATGCATGAGCTCCATCAAATGGGTTTATCATATAATAAGATAGAACGCTTAAATTCATTATAATATTAAAAAGAACGGCTATCATTCCATACTTAACAGGAGTTTTAGTATCTTGACGAGAGAAGAATCCAGTTAATAGTACTTTCATTAAAATAAATGCAGGCAGCCCAATAGAGTATGCTATTAAGCTCATTGAGCTCATTAGAGTATCATTGATGGTAAAACTACCATATTGAAATAAACTAACAATGATATGGTTTGAGAGGACTATTAATCCAAACATTGCTGGAAGACTAAAAACAACAGCAATATTCAAAGCATTACCCAATGTATCTTTATAAGATGTAGTGTCTTTTTTTGAATGTTTTGCTGATAGCGCAGGAAGTATAACTGTCGCAATTGCTATGCCAAATATGCCCAAAGGTAATTCAACAAGTCTATCAGAATAATATAACCAACTTATACTCCCACTAGCTAATAATGATGCTACAACTGAATCAACAATTAAATTTATTTGGACTACTGCAGTACCAAGTATCGCAGGTAGCATTAATTTAATTACTTTATTTACACCTGTGAATTTAAAACCAACTTTTGGCATAACAAGTAGGTCCATTTTATAAAGAAATGGTATTTGAATTAAATACTGAAGTATTCCTGCGATAAGAACACCATATGCTAATGCCATTATAGGATCCGAGAAGCTATTTGTTAGATATAGTGCAGAAAATATCAATGAGATGTTAAGCAATACAGGTGTTATTGCAGGTAATAAAAATTTATTATATGTATTAAAAATACCAGCAGACATTGCTGTTAAAGCAATGAAGAAAAGGTATGGGAAAGTTATCTTTAACATATCAGAGGCTAATAGAAATCTTTTGCTGCCTGTTTCAAACCCAGGCGCAAAAAGGTTAATGATATTTTCTGAAAAGATTATACCAAGAAAAGTTATTATGAAGAGGATTAAAGCTAAATTACCCTGGACATATCTTATAAACTTTTTCAATTCAATAGGGTTATTGCTCTTATAATCATTCAACACAGGAACAAAAGACTGTATAAATGCACCTTCCGCAAATAATCTCCTAAAAAAGTTTGGTATTTTAAATGCTACGAAAAATGCATCAGTATATGCTGATGCTCCAAATATATTGGCAAAAAGTATATCTCTACAAAATCCAGAAATTCTTGATATAAATGTTGACCCGCCTACAATGTACGAGGATTTCACTAGAGAATGTTCTCTATTTTCGCTTTTTTGATCGATCATTGGCAATCTAAATGTTGACAGTAATCATCTACACTGAGATAATCTTGTTTTATTTTACCTTTAATTGGAGAAGAATACATTGGCAAATACTGCACAAGCAAGAAAAAGAGTAAGGCAAGCAATCAAAGCTAGAGATAGAAATGTGGCCCAAAAATCAAATTTCAGAACCTGTATAAAAAAAGTCTTAAAATCACTCGCTGAAAAGAATAAAGATGAGTCAAATGCTAATTTTAAAGAAGCTATGTCTGTTATGGATAAGCTTGTAGGTAAAGGGTTAATCCATAAAAATAAAGCAGCTAGGCATAAATCACGTCTAAATGCTCATATTAAAGCTTTATCTTAAAATCATTAATTGGCTTTAAAATAAGTCCCTATCTCATCTTGATTAATAATCTTTGTTAGAGAATCCTTTTCAAATCCAGAGGCTACAACTGTATCAGTACCTGAAGTAGATGCTATTTTTACTGCCTGTAGTTTTGTCTTAAATCCACCTGTTCCAAAGTTACTTTTAGAATCAGAATCATATTCATTAATATCAATATCTTTGATATCACATTTCTTAATTAGTACTGCATCTTTATTAGTATCAGGATTTTTATCATATAAACCACACTGATTCGTTAGGATAATCATTAAATTAGCATTGATTAAATTTGATACCATTGCCGCTAAAGTATCATTATCTCCTAGCTTTATCTCATCAGTTGCCACAACATCATTTTCATTTATAATTGGAATTACATTTAGTGCAAGTAATTTCTTAATTGTTGCTTTAGCATTAGAGTATCTCTGCATATCATTCATATCATCATGTGTTAGCAAAACTTGAGCAGTTAATAAATCATGATTTTGGAAAGATCTTTCATACATCCCCATTAATTGTTGTTGTCCAATTGCTGCTAACGCCTGGAGAGATTCAAGGTCTGTTGGCTTTTTAGCAATATTTAATATCCTCTGTCCTTGGCTTATAGCTCCGGATGTGACTATTACAAATTTAATTCTTTTTTTAATAAAAAAATTAATTTGGCTTGTTATAGATTCTATTAATCTGTTCGACTGATTTTCATCACTACTAATCAAAGCACTACCAATTTTCAAAACTATTATCTTCAAATCTTTCATTATAAATCTCTTAAATATTCAATAATTTTTTCACATACATCATCTAAACCAGACTTTTCTTTTGCAGATACAAAAAATACATTCTTACCAATTTTATTATTAACTGATTTTTTTAATATTTCTAACTCTTTTTTATTCAACATATCAATCTTATTAAAAACATACCATCTGTCTTTCTTTCCAAGCCCTGCATCATAGTCTTTTAGCTCTTTAGCTATTACATCAACATCTTTAAGAGCTTCATCTATGTTATTTTTTGAGATATCAATAACATTCAATAATAATTTTGTCCTTGAAATATGTTTGAGAAACTGGATGCCTAGTCCTGCACCAGTTGAAGCTCCAACAATTAATCCTGGTAAATCAGCTACAACAAATTTCTCATAATCACTTATAAGCACAACACCAAGATTTGGGTGTATAGTTGTAAACGCATAGTTTGCAATCTTTGGTTTAGCCATACTTATGGCAGCCAGAATTGAACTTTTCCCAACATTTGGTAATCCAACTAATCCTACATCAGCTAAAACTTTCAAGACTATTTTCAGCTGCCTCTCTTCCCCTGGGGTTCCGTCCGTTGTTTTTCTAGGCGCTCTATTAGTTGAGGTTTTAAATCTAGCATTACCCAGACCATAGTCTCCACCAGAAGCTATTGTAATTGATTGACCGTCTCTTTCTAAATCACATATGAGTTCTTGAGTTTCTAGGTCGTAAATTACACTTCCTGCTGGCAACTGTATTACTAGGTCATCACCACCTCGTCCTTTCTTATTTCTTCCTCCACCTGTTTTACCATTTGGTGCTATAAATTTACTTCTATTCCTGAAATCAGCTAAAGTATTAAGACCATCTTTAGCTTGAATAATTATTGATCCTCCATGACCACCATCACCACCATCTGGCCCTCCAAAAGGGATATATTTTTCTCTTCTAAAGCTTAAACAGCCATTACCGCCATTACCAGCTTTAACCAAGATTATGGTTTCATCTATAAATTTCATATGATTATTTTAGAATTTAGATATTCTTTGTGGGCAAGACACTTACAAACTTATGTTTGCCAAGGCCTTTTTTTTGGAATGTAACGTATCCATCTGCTGTAGCAAATAAAGTATGATCTTTACCGCAACCTACATTGAGACCAGCTTTTACAGGGGTGCCACGCTGGCGTATAAGTATATTGCCAGATTTTACAAACTCACTTCCATACTTCTTAACTCCAAGCCTCTTGGACTCCGAATCTCTTCCGTTTTTAGTACTTCCGCCTGCTTTCTTGTGAGCCATTTTATTACCTTATTTACTTGATTGATTCTATCTTTACTTCAGTAAAATCTTGTCTGTGACCTTGCGTCCGCATATAGTGCTTTCTTCTCTTGAATTTTACTACACGAATTTTCTTATATCTACCATGTTTTTTAACAGTACCAGTAACTTTTACGCTAGATAACTTAGTTCCAGAAATAAGAGCATTTTTTTCATCAAATGCCATTAATACATTATCAAAAGCAATTGAGCTACCTTCTGGTGAAGAAACAAGATCTATCTTGATTGAGTCTCCTTCCGTTACCTTATATTGCTGACAGCCATTTTTAATAATTGCGTACATCTGTTTACCTGTAAAACCAATGATTCTATCGTGTATTGGTCATTTAATAAATACTTTTATTAATTATATTAGGTTATTTTTGTATATTTAGTATAGCTGGTAGTTTATCAAATCAGTATGTAATATAACAGGATGACAATATTATCATTAAATAAGCTATTAAACAGTGAATTAGAGAGTTTGGATAGGCAACTCAAGATAAGATCTCGAACAGAAGTTGAAATGATCAATCTCATGAGTGATCATATTATTTCTAGTGGAGGAAAGCGGTTGAGGCCAACTACATTGCTCTTGTCTGCACATTGCGTGAATACTAAATTAGATAGTAAAATTATTGATTCTTCAGTCGTAGTAGAGTTTATTCATGCGGCTACCTTACTACATGATGACGTTGTTGATATGTCGCATATTAGACATAATCTTGATACTGCTAATAAGATTTGGGGTAATAAAGGTGCTGTGTTAGTAGGTGATTTCTTATATTCAAGAGCATTTGAAATTATTGTCGAGATAAATAATTCATTGGTCTATGAGACATTGGCACATACGACTAATATTATCGCCCAAGGAGAAGTTATGCAGTTAATGAATATTGGGAATATAGATATTAATGAAAAACTATATATGGATATAATTTTCAGAAAAACAGCAATACTCTTTGAGGCATCGATGAAAATAGGTGCAATACTTAATCATGGTTCTAAAGAGGAGGTTAAATCATTAACCTCGTTTGGACTTCATTTTGGTAATGCGTATCAATTAAGGAATGATTATTTAGACTACTTTGGGAGTTCAGGATTAACAGGAAAAAATATAACAGAAGATCTAGTTGAAGGGAAAACAACTCTTCCAATTATTCATGCACTGCGAAATGCAAGTGAATCTGATGAAAAGATAATTAGAGATGCATTTAATAAGGCAGATAAAAATATAAGGAGCGTAATAATAAAAATACTGAAAAAATATAAATCTGATGTTTATATGGATGAAATGATAGAGGAGCAAACACAAATTGCCATTGATTCTTTAAGTGGAATAAAAGAGGGTAAATATAAAGATAAATTAATAGAGTTAGCGTCTTATTGTATGAAAAGAACTAGTTAGCAAAAATA